>Ga0209802_1002327_pt1 | contig 13344 bp, 16 predicted proteins | sample GraSoiAngelo_129_FD_185886 | JGI IMG/M metagenome (GOLD analysis project Ga0209802, IMG submission 185886) | Grasslands soil microbial communities from the Angelo Coastal Reserve, California, USA - 14_0927_12_40cm (SPAdes) (version 2) | ecosystem: Environmental > Terrestrial > Soil > Grasslands ... | reverse complement strand
AATTCGGCCACGCCGCAGCCCTTGGGCAAGAAATTGGGTGGCGTGGAGATTTCGGCCAGCTGCGCGACCTATTGCTCGCTCACGGATTGCGCGACGAGGTCGCCCTCGCGAAAACTTCGATGGACGAAGCGGAAGTCCTTCGGCGGCAGCGCGAGCACTGCGGGCAACCAGACGCGGCTTCCGCGTGCCACGTCCAGATTCGCTACCTCTGCCAGGTTCTGCGCGGCTTCCCCAAAGAGCAAGTGTTTGCGCAGACGCTGCTGTGTTTTGAGACTGCTGCGGCAGATCCGCGATTTGTGGGGATCAACTTTGTCATGCCCGAAGACGGCTTCCTATCGATGTCCGATTATGGGCTGCACATGCACATCATCGCTTTCCTCCGCGCGTTTTATCCGAAGATTCATTTGAGCTTGCATGCGGGCGAGTTGGCCCCGGGACTCGTGCCGTACGAGGGATTGTGTTGCCACATTCGCCTTGCGGTCGAAGAGGCGAAGGCGGAACGCATCGGACATGGAGTGGATGTGATGTACGAAGATCGTCCCCACGAGCTGTTGAAGGAGATGGCGCGGAATCACGTGATGGTAGAAATCAACCTCACCAGTAACGATGTGATTCTCGGCGTGAGCGCGAAAGATCATCCCTTTCCACTCTACCGCCAGTTTGGAGTTCCCGTGGCGCTCGCGACGGATGACGAGGGTGTCTCGCGAATCGACTTGACGCACGAATACGTACGGGCCGTCCAGACCTACGGCCTCAATTATGCGGATCTCAAGCGCATGGTGCGGACCGGACTGGAGCACATCTTTCTGCCCGGCGGTAGCCTGTGGCGTGTTCCAGACGCTTTCACAGATGCCACCCTCGCTTGCTCGAAGGATTCTCTGGGGAGCGCGAAACCCTCCTCGTCGTGCGGCGGTTTTCTTAAGTCCAGCGAAAAAGCCATACAGCAGTGGGAACTCGAGCGGCGCTTCCGCGAATTCGAATCATCGTTATGAGTCTAGCGCTGGGATCGCGGCGGTGAACTCCATATTTTTGTGAGCCGCCATTCGAGAGAGAATCGCCTGGGCAATCTTGCTGCACCTTGCAGCTGTCTACTGCTTGGTTTACATTTTCCGATGAAAGCTCGCCGGAAATAACAGGGCTTCCTCAGCAGAAAGGCTCGGGCAAACATCAGCTTTTAGCAGGCTGTGTCGTAAATCCATTGCAAGTCTTTGGAAAGATTACCACTTGCGGTTAGCAAAGTTTGTCTTGACAAGCGGGTAACCCCTCTGGTAGACTCATTGCCGTAGAGACCTGCGCCCCGACTTGCTCGGGGCTTTTTCTTTTGTAGGGGCGCGCTTTAGCGCGTCCCCTTTGTCCGCGTCATTCTGTAACGCCGGCTTGCCCCCCGCGTGGGGGCATCCTGCCGGCATTTTTCATTTCTCTGCGCCCTCTGTGCTCTCTGCGTCCTCTGCGTTAAGTCTTTGTCTTTTCTTTTGCCTGCTAGCTGTCAGACTGTCGATCGAAGATTCCGACTTGGTCGGAACTGTCAGCTTCTCTTTCCCCAGGTCATCCTGAATCTCCCAACTGGATCAAAACATGAAAACCAAAAAACCGAATCTCGAACACTTCTGGAAACAATTGGAAGACGTACTCGTGCCGCGCCTGCGCCTCGGGCCTATCGACCGCGCCGCCTATTGTTACCTTCTGCGGCATAGTCGCCTGGAACGAAAGCTGCAGCTCCGGTTCTCCATGCCTTGGCTGGCACAGGGTATCTGCTTGGGACCCGACGCGGCGAGGCGCGCGGTGCGCCGGCTCGTCGACTATGAGGCGCTACGCCTGGTCGAACGCAGCACCGCCGGTCACGTCGTAGAAGTTCGCCTGCCTGAAGAGATTCTCGCGGACCATCCCCCGAAAGCCGTTCCCGCTGGCCATCCCGAACACAGCACGCACCGCCACACCTGGCCAGCCCCCGGTGTCAACCTCGAAGAGGAGGACTTCCTGCGCACCAATGCCCTGCGCCACGCCATCCATGCCCGCGAGGCCGGGCATTGTTTCTATTGTTTGCGCCTGCTCACCCCGCCCATGAAGTGTATCGACCACGTCGTCCCGCGCGCACAGTCCGGCAACAATTCTTACCGCAACCTCGTCTCCTCCTGCCGGGAATGCAACGCCCAGAAAGGCCCATGCCGCGCCGAGGATTTTCTCCGCTCGCTCTTCCGCGAGCGCAAGTTGACCGAACGCGAACTCGCCGGCCGCCTCCGCGCCCTCGACGCCCTCGCCGCCGGCAAGCTCCCCCCTCCCCTGCCCTCCGGCATGGCGCCCGACAAGCGAGCGCCAGCTGCGCCGCAACGCCGCGCCAGGGCTGTGTCCTCGACACCCAGCAAAACGCCATCAACGTGTCATCCTGGGCGCAGGGAAGGAAAATGACAAACGCAGTTTGGTTGAAGCCAGAAGCGGTCGCGCAGATTGAGTTCCTGGAATGGACCGAGGGCGATAGATTACGACATTCGAAGTTTGTCGGCCTGCGCGAGGACAAGAAGCCTCGAAGCGTGGTCAAGGAGCAAGCCGAGGAGCCTCGAATAACTTCCGGTTAGCCCGTCACTCGGGCACAATTCCAAAAGGCGGCGCTGATCGGTTGCGAACAACGTTATTTCTCTTCGCCGGATTTGCACGCCTTCCAACGTGTAATTTGCCAAGATCCTTCGCCCTCCGGATTCTCGCGAAACCACGCAGGCACGAATTATCCCACCGGACTGGTTGCGCTTGCCGGGCCTATGCATCACCCCAGGGACAGGACCCGCACCCCCCCGTCCAAATCTGACCTCTAGGACAGTAGATTCGCGCGTCCTGCCGCAATATGCTGCGTTAACCAAGCCCTCCTTGTCGAGTACGCTGCCCTGAAGCCGACGACCCTCAACAAGGAATCTCGCAAAGTCGGTGCGTTACTATGTTTTTCCAAGACCGGGAGGGAGAAATGAAGAAACTGTTTTTCGTTCTCGCGGCTGTGACAGTGGCCTCAATCACGGGACTCGCGCAGCCAACAACGACCGGGAACGGGGCACCTAGTGGTCCCCACTACGACCTAAACATTATCGGCGTGTCGAACGGCAAGAACCCACCCTTGACGGGTTCGGACCGCCACACGATTTTCGTTCCACTCGTTTCAGATCAAAAAACCCTCGACACGGACCTCGCCTCAGGCGCGGACATCTTCCTGACTCAAGGGCCTTTCACGGTCTGTGACGGAAACGCCTTCGATGCCGCCTATGACTGTTCCGGCAACAAGATCAACAATCAGGGGGCGGTATTCCAGCTTCCATGCGACACCAATATCACGACAGCGCCGGGCACTACGCTGCTTCCCTGCCCCTCCACGGGCGCCGTGGCATCTTACACAGTTTGGGGGCGGGCTGTCGGAACGCCGGGTGGGTCTTCCACCATCACCACTTGCGCCACAGACACGTTAACAAACACATTAGTCTGTTCGGTGGATAGCAACGTAGCCGTGTTCATCCGAAAAAGCGGGAAGCCAGTGTTCTCGACCGTAACTAACCAGTTGACCTCGATTGTGACGCCCGCCGGCGCGTGCACAACGACGAAGATTACGGCGGGTACATGTACCGTTTCGCTTTTTGCTTCCGGATTCCAGGGTTTCTTCTGGGACTACGACAATAACAAGAATAGAATTCTCCAGCTTCGCTTCTATCTAAACTATAGCGGACAGATTTAATTAAGATCGAGTTGCTCCCAGAAGTTGGCCAGAAGCCATACGTGGTGTTGGTGCAGCCAGCGGGAATCTGGCTAGGAAATCAGAGTCCGCATCCTGGGTTGTTCGGCGAGGCTGACAGTCATGCAGGCCTCGCCGAAAACTCATCCGGAGACCGTTTGTGATCCCTCGTACCACGAGAGCATTTCATCTGCCCGCACGGTCTCTCCTGTGCTGTCTTGCAGCGCTGCATTTGTCCCTCACGGCCTGCCAACATACCCGGGGAACGGCGACGGAAGATGCAACTTCACGCGGCGTGGTTCTCGAAGGGCCAAAGGCAGTATTACCGGAGGTGCAATTCGACTTTGGCGTGTTGACCTCCGGAGCCGTCATAGGGCATGACTTCCTTGTCCGGAACGAAGGCCGAGCCCCGCTGTCGATTCAAAAGGTCAGCATGACGACGCCCCTGTTGGTTACACGAATGCCGCGTGAGGTCGCCCCGGGCTCGGAAGGTAAGATTCATTTCGAGCTGGAGACGACGAAGCTGGCAGGAAAATTCGACGGCCTCATAATCCTGTTCCTCAATGACGTGGCGCTGCGGCAGGCGATCCTAACTTTTACAGGGCATGTCATCCCACCAATTGAACTCTCTCCGATGCCGTCTTTCTTCGTCGCTGGACAAAGAGGCCACGGCGGCCGGGGGGCGATTGAAATCGTGAATCGTGAACCTGAGCCTCTACATATCGAAAAAGTTCAGCATCGGACAGACAGATTCACAACGCAACTCGAAACGCTGAAACAGGGACAACGGTACCGCTTGAATCTGACCTTGAGACCAGACGGCCCGCTCGGAAAAAACGCGGACACTATCCTCGTAAGCACCTCGAGTAAGAAAATGCCGTCTCTCAAAATCGACGCAAATACGTATTTATACGAGAGAGTGCACACCTTCCCGGAACTTGTGGCCCTGGGAACATTGCGCGCTAACAATGTGGGCGAAGCGAGCCTAACTCTGATGATCTACCAGGAGGGCGGCAATGACTTCCAGCTGAAGCTGAGCACCGATATTCCGGGCTTGAGTCTGAAATGGGAGCGAGGGCCGGCGGGAGACCGGTATCAGGCGAAGATCACCCTAAATGCGGAGAAGATGCTGCGAGGTGCAATCAAGGGCTCCATCTTCGTTGACACCAACGATCCACAATTCCCAAGGCTCATTGTTCCGATTTACGGACAAATTGTTGAGCATTGACCATTGTCGAGTGGTCGGCAAACCGGAAGTTATCATCGGGTCGAGCGGCAAATGACGGGGTTTGCTGTCTTTTTTCCCTCGACTCATTTACGAGATGGATTCTAGCGCCCGTCGCCTGTGTTTCCCATCGTCTCCGGCTTCGTCACCGAGTCGGTGGCCGCAGTTCCTGTGATGAGCCGAGCGCCCCGGCTGAAGGTGAGATATTCGAACCCCCACTGAATGAAGACGAGCACGCGGCTTTGGAATTCCACAATGTACATCAAATGGATGAACAGCCAGATGAGCCATGCAGGCCATCCTGAAAGGTGGAGGCCAAAAATGTTGGCCACCGCTGCGGCGCGGCCGATGACCGCCATCTCGCCTTTATTGAAGTAATGAAACGGAGCGACCTGCTGCTTCCCTTTCAGCCGCGCACGAATGGTTTTTGCCGCGTACACGCCGCCTTGAATCGCAACCTGCGCGACTCCCGGAAGAGGTTTCCCTTTTTCGTCCACCGCGTGCGCCAAATCGCCAATAATAAAAATGTCCGGGTAATTTGGAACTGTCAGGTCGGGCTGCACCTTGATGCGGCCGCTGCGGTCGGTCTCCGCTTTGGTGCGCTGGGCGAGTCTTTCGCCGAAGGACGTGCTCATAACCCCACCGGCCCAGAGCACAGTCTTCGCCGCCAGCAACTCCGAAGATTCTCCGCGCTTGAAGGTAACCCCTGCCGCGTTGATGTTCGTTACCATCACCCCCTTGACCACTTCCACGCCGAGCCGCGTCACGAGTTTCTCCGCCTTGGCGGACAAGTCCTCCGGAAACGCGCCCAGCACCCGTGGCGCTCCTTCCAGCAAAATGATTCGTGCCTCTTGCGGACGAATCTTGCGGAAATCGTGCCGCAACGTTTCGCGTGCGATTTCCGCGAGCGCGCCGGAAAGTTCCAGCCCGGTCGCTCCGGCCCCGACGATGACGAACGTCAGCCAAGCGCGCGCCTCCTCTGGCGTGACTGCCCGCTCGGCTCGTTCGAACGCATATAGGATTTTGTGCCGTATTGCTGTTGCTTCTTCGACCGATTTGAGACTGGGCGCCCATTCCCGCCACGAATCATTGCTGTAATAGGAGGTCTGCGAGCCTGTGGCCACAATTAACGAATCGTATTCGAATGCGTCTCCGTCACGGAGGATGACGCGCCTCGCACCAGGGTCGACATCAACCGCTTCGCCGAGAAGCACGCGCACATTTTTCTGACGGCTCAATACGCCGCGTAACGGTGCAGCAATTTCTCCGGGAGAAAGCGAGCCGGTGGCCACCTGGTACAGCAGTGGTTGAAAGAGATGAAAATTCCGCCGATCAATCAGTGTGATTTCAACCTGCGGCTGCTTCAGCTTCTGCGCGGCTGCCAGTCCGCCGAAGCCTCCGCCAAGAATCACCACTCTATGTTTCTGTTCCATTTTTGACGTTGGGTCAGTTTGAATTTTATGATTCGTGACACAATCGGGGCAAAATTCAAACTGACTACTCGATGCCCCACGCAACCTCGTTCAAATAAATATCATCTCATTTATCGTGATTTTCTCACGTTTGAGGCGAAGAAGCCTCGCGCCACACTCCCTTTTCCGCGTTTCAGCAAATCCAGCTGACGACGATGAAGAAAAAATCGCTTCTCACGACCATACATGAACCAGACAACAGGCCTCAACTCGAGAGGAATACGTTGCGCTTTCTGTGCTCCGTCCTGATCAAGGGTGGGACGCGCGGAGAAATCTGCAGATTGCTTGATCCGGAGGTCTTCCGCGATCCCTTGCGCCGGGTGATCTTCGAAGAAATTCGCCAATTGGGCTCTATCGATTCCCGCCGCTTGCGGGAACTTCTTCCGGCCCGAGTGACCAATCGCGGATTCTCGGATTTCAATCTGCGCGAATTCCTCGCGCCCTACAAAGTCGGAGAAAAAGAGATCGACCAGCTCTTTGAGAGCGCGCTCCAGCTTCTTGATCTAAGCTATCCCGACAAAGAAAAGCTGGCAGACTAGCCGGGCGATGACTGCGAACTCTTCACGTCTCGTCCATCTCCTCGAGGCATTCGGCTTCACTGCCTATGTCGCGTGGTATATCTGGCAGCTTCAGGCCGCTTTTTGGTATTCGTGGATTGTGTTTCCCCTTTGGCTGGCCATCAGTTTCGCGCTGCACCGAGACACACCTCGATCGCTGGGGTGGCGTGCCGATAATTTATGGACCGCCACGAAGCGCTCTGCCGTTGTCTTCTTACCTTGCATTTTCGGAATCTGTGTTTTGGGACTCCTTCTCGGCGGCTCGCAGCGCTTGATTCATCCCCTTCTCGTTCCAAAGCGCTTCTTTGGCTACCTGGCTTTCTGCTTGATGCAGCAGGTCGGCTTGAACTCTCTGGTCACGAACCGTCTCCTCGCTGCCATGGAGAGTCCCGTGCGCGCTTCGCTGATGGCCGGCACGCTGTTTGGCTTGCTCCACTGGCCGAATCCAGTCCTCGTGCCTCTCACCTGGGTTGGAGGAATTCTGATGTCCTGGCTCTTCGCGAAAGAGCGCAACATTCTTCCGCTTACCTTATGGCAAGGCGTTCTCGGCACCTTGGTGTGGTGGGCATTTCCGGTGGCATGGCATCACGCGATGCGTGTAGGGCCCGGTTTCTATCATTTCCACGCGCATTAAGGGGAGAGATTCACAGATTCAGGTGGCCATAGCTGCGGGCGGTTTGCGCCACTCCGTGCCCGGGTCCGCGCTTTCCTTTCGTGTCGTTCCTCCAGACACCGGGAATCGCGAATTTGCACTTCGGGCACGTCCCATCCTTGAGGTGATTCTCCAGGACATCGTGCCAGGAACGTTGTATGAGCAGCTCCTTGCACTCTGGGCAGTAAGTGTTCGCACCTTTGCTGTAGATGTTTCCCTCGTAGACGTAATGTAAACCAACTTCCATCGCAATTTGCCGTGCGCGGTCCAGAGTGGCGGGTGGCGTTCGCGGCTTGTCCTGCAGCTTGAAGTCCGGGTGAAACGCCGTGAAATGCAGCGGCACGTCCGGCCCAAGATGCGTCAAGATCCATTCGGAAAGCTTTCGCGTTTCTGCGGGATCGTCATTGAGTGTCGGAATCATGAGGTTCGTGATTTCGAACCACACCTTCGTCTCTTTCTTCAGCCATTCCAGGGTTTCCAGCACGGGTTGCAGGTGGGTCAGCGTAATTTTCCCGTAGAAGTTTTCGGTAAACGCCTTCAGGTCCACGTTTGCCGCATCGATGTGGTCGTAAATGTCATGAAACGCTTCCCGGGTGATATAGCCATTGGTGACCATGACCGTTTTCAGGCCGTATCTCTTCGCGTCCCGGCAGATGTCGATCACATACTCGCCCCAGATCGTAGGCTCGTTGTAGGTGAATGCGAGCGACTCGCAACCGTATTTCATGGCCAGCTGTGGCACATCTTCGGGAGGAACGTGCTGGGAATGCACTTGATCCGAGCGCGATTTGGAAATGTCCCAATTCTGGCAGAAGAAACAGCCCATGTTGCAGCCCGCCGTGCCCATGCTAAAGACGCGCGTACCGGGCAGAAAATGGTTCAGGGGCTTTTTCTCGATGGGATCAATCTGCAATGCCGCGGGCGAGCCATACCCCAGGCTATAGAGTTTTCCGTTTTGGTTGACGCGAATGAAGCAGAATCCGGATTGGCCTGGACCAATGTGACAGTGTCGCGGGCAGAGATAACAGTGCACTCGCCCATTGGGTTCCGGTTCCCACCACCGCGCTTCGTAGAGCTCTTGCGTCTTCTGGAGGATCTTCAGTTCCATGGACCCTCTCCTCAGAACTAATTATACGCCTGCAAGGAGTGTTGGGCACTTGCGAGGAATGGAAGGTTCGATCTCGGAGGGAAATCAGGCGTGCCGCCGGCTTTGGTAGCGGCGCCGTTCAGCAGCCCAATCGACAAACCGCTCCATCTGTTCTCGGTATTTCCACGCAAGGTGTAAAAACTTGCTGGCGTTCAGGTCGGCTGCTTCTTTCCCAAGAAACGTCTCAAATCGCCAGCGCAGGTAAGGACTCTTCCACGGTCGCAATCGGTAGCCTCGGGCCGCGTTCCAGTAATACTGCACTGTCTTAAACATCTCTTGCGCAATGGGCGATTCGCCCAGCCCTCGCTGTTCAGACATCAATTTTTGGGGAAGCGCGATAATCTCCTCGCAACTTGGGAACAAGAGCTTGCAGGGGGGAACGTCCCAACACGCGCCGCTTACCATATTCCGATTTTTCCTTTTTTGCAAGCAATCTCGTTGGCTTGCCGCGGTGCAGGCGACAAGCGGCTTCGATGACTCTATAATCTGCGCCTATGAAAAACTCCTTTGCTCTTCGGTTTCCAGGAATCGCTTTAAGCCTCTTTCTCCTCGCACCGCAGATCGATGCCCACGAACCCGTGTACGCCCGCAAAGGAATGGTGGTCGCCCAGGAGCCCTTGGCAGAGACGTGGGAGTCGCGGTCTTGAAATCAGGCGGGAATGCCATCGAGGCCGCCGTCGCCGTCGGCTTTGCTCTCGCCGTGTCGCCTTGGCCAGCCAAGGTAAGAAACACCTCAATCAGCAGACCATTACCGGTCTGGAAGCGTGTCTCGACCCGCATTGCTTCGTCCGTATTCACCGCTCGTATATCGTGAATCTGGAAAGAGTCGCTCGCATCGAACCTTACGGCAAGGACAGCCGCCTGGCCATCCTCGCAGACGGCACGCGCCTGCCCGTCAGCCGCGCCGGCTATGCCCGCCTCCAATCCCTCCTCGACGAGCGAAAGTAACCTCTTTGAGTAAGCAGGCTGACAGCCTTATATTGGTCCGTGAACCCACTTGGACAATCGGATGCCGCGATGAAAACCGAAGCGCAAAAGGTGCTGCAAGCCATGTCGCCGGCGCAGAAATTGCGGGCCGCCGAACGGCTGTATCATTCCGCCCGTCAACTAAAGGCGGCTGCGCTGCGCGCGGGAGCACCCCGATTGGACCGACGAAGCCATCCGTCAGGCCGTTCGCCAGATTTTCATGTATGCCCGAAGCTAACCTCTTTCTGATGTTCACACAGCGGTTGAACACGCTGGGCGTAGCCTACATGGTCAGCGGGAGCGTGGCGGTCATCATTTATGGACAGCCGCGCCTGACCCATCATGTGGGTTTGATCGTGGTGCTGGATCGGGAGCACATTGCCCGGCTGCCCGAGGTATTCCCGCCAGAAAAGTTTTATTGCCCGCCGATGGAGGTGGTCGCCGTGGAAGTAGCCCGCGAACAACGCGGACACTTCAACATTATTCACCACGAGACAGGTTTCAAAGCGGACGTGTATCTGAGTGGGCGAGATCCGTTGCACGCGTGGGGACTGGCGCGGGCGCGGCAGTTGGAAGTCGAAGGCCAAGTGCTCGTCGTTGCCCCTCCCGAGTATGTCATCCTGCGCAAGCTCGAATACTACCGGGAAGGCGGCTCGGAGAAGCACTTGCGGGACATTCGCTCCATGCTCAACACATCCCCCGAGGCCATCCAAAGCGCCGAACTTGAACAACAGATTGCCGCCCGGGGCCTGCAAGAAGCATGGCGGCAAGTTCAGGAGCGCGGGGATTGACTTCTTTCATCAAGCTGCGAACGCTCGCCGCGGTGCCCTTATTCGCCCCGCCGCACCTGGGTGTTAGGTTTTCTTTTCCACGTGTGCGCGTAACCAGGGAACCAGTTTGTCGAATCTAAACTCGTTGGCCTTGTAAAGATTGGCCACAAAAGCGTAGGTCTCTTCGGCGTCCGCCGTGAGGTACAGGCCGTTGATGGCAAGAAACGTATACGTCGCGGCGAAAGCCGTCCGCTTGTTGCCATCGACAAAGGACTGATTCTGCGCCAGGCTCTCCCACAGCGCGGCAGCTTCCTCGATGAGATCGGCATAATAGCCGGTCTGCGGCCGATACAGCGCGGCTTCCAATAACCCTTGATCCCTCACGCCGGGGGAGCCGCCATACCGTTCAATCTGATCCGCGTGCATGGCCAGCACTTCGGCCACGGTCAGGTAGTCGGTCATCGAGCAAGCTTCTTGTATAACGAGCCATATTTTTCGTGGCTGGCGAGGTATGCGCCCATCACGTGGGAGCGCGGCTTGGCGTTCTTGTGTTTTTCGATCAGGTCGGCGAGCGCCTCGTCCACCAGGGCTTGAAGCTGGCGGCCTTCCTCGTCGGCCAGCGCACGCACGTCCCTCAAGATTTTGGAATTCACTTGGGTGGCGAATTTCTCGCGGGTCTGCGACATGAAGAGTGCTCCTCTTGACAAAATCATGATAACTTGACAGATCATGATATGTCAAGAATCGTTCAAGCGGTCTGTGCCTCGCGGCGTCGCGCCTGGACGATCTCACCGTCCTTCGAGGCCATCCCATTTGTCTCATCCGTATATAAGAGATTCATTGAAAAATCGGCTTTTGGACAACAAGCATGTCGGTCACAGAGGAAATTTCAGGATGACATTTTCAACCAAATCTTCTATGAAATTGGCTGCCTTGCTAGGGTGCACCGTTACTGTCGATGGGTGCCCTGCTGTGTTCCTGATACCCAGTTTCTCATCCAGAATTTTCTTCACATCATTGTTGAAAACGCTGGCTGCACGGCAAATCTCGATGAAATCCTTCTCTTTCTTGATTTCAGCAAAATCGTCTTTGGCTGTTACCGCACTGACCTTCCAATTCTTTTTAGCTAACTCTACGTTGAAGTCCGACAGCTTATGCGCCAAGACGTATTCGTACAGGTGGTCAATTACCACAATCCAAGTCATGACAATGGCAGCCCGTGGCGCGTTGGCGCGCAGGCATAGGCGAGCTTCTTCCAGAAAAGTTTTGGCATCAGGCCGAGTTACCTTCTTCAGAAGAGCTTCTATGTGCGGCTCTGCTTTCAGTAGCGGTGGCTTGTCTTCCAATTCACTTTTAACGGATTCTTTCAGACGAGCCGACGGGCGATACCCTTTAATTGTCTTAACCAGTTCATTCTCATATTTCAATTTTGCCAAGAGAACGCCACGGTCGGTCGGCGCAGGCATGTCAACTGCACTGAACAATTCGGCAAGCAGTCTTTTGTCAACGGCTTCCAAGCCATGAATCTCAACCGCCCAGTACACTAAGAACTTCGCAAGATTCTTTTGTGAGCGGTTGTGCAACTCCAATTCGGGATGCTGAGCTTTGAACGCCTTGAGCGCCAAAAGCGGGTCAGCCAGTGACCCTGTAAGTGTCGCACTCATTTGAGTTTGTCTTCGACGAATTTGATGCCCGCAGTTGTCAGAACATACTTCTTCCGAGCTTGCTTTGCCTTACCAGATTTTCCAATCTGTCGAACAAGCGCTGGATTTTGATTGATATTCTCTTCCAAAGACACAGTGATATTCGCCAGAGTTTGTCCGTGTTGTTTCAACTCCTTATTGACCTGCAATGCGCTCACACTATCGTTGCCAGCAACGACTTGAAAAAAATATGCACCCAAGAGCGCCCACTCTGCCTGCGTTTCCGGCGTCCACTTTTCCACCAGCTGATGGAATGCCGTCTGACCTGCCGTTCCTCTCTCTGCTGCTACGCCCTTCGGAGACTCAGTTAGCTTCGGAGTCTTGGCATCGACGCCAAAAGCTTGCTTTATAAGAATGTCTCTAGCTTGCTCCTTCAGAATCGCGTCATAAGACGCAACTGCCGCGTTGATTTCATCTAGCAACTTCTTGGCTTCCTTGATGTCTGCCATACGTCTGCCTTTCTTTGGGGTCGTTCTATGCCACCGCCAAGAGCAGAGCTGAAATGTTCTCGCTAGTCGCCAGAAGTATATTGCGTGGAAGTCTCGAAATAAACAACTGTTCGTCGAGAAGTAACAGTCAAAGGAAAAAGAAGAAATGAACCTTGAACAGTTCGCGGGCAAGGTGCCGGGCGCCCCATCCTTTGCATTTCTGTCGTATGCAAAGGGTGGAAGGTTTAGATTCAATTCAATCGCGACGCAAACCGGAGCCATTCGACACGAGTTAAATTGTAACCAGCATTTTCCTTGACAGATTCATCGTCGTTCTGATATACTGTTTTGGTTCAGTAGTGCGCCTCGCCTCCCGCGGGGCTTTTTTATTCCCAACTCAAATCTCTGGAGACACCCATGTCCTCTCTTCGCCCAGTTGGCCGCTCTGCGGCCACACGTGATAAGGACCGCAAGTCCTTGTGTCGTTTCACCTTTGCCGATGGCCGCCAATGCCGCACTCCCCGCTCCCCCCATCATCCCCACTTCTGCTCCGACCACGCCCGCAAGGAATCCCAGGCCTGCGCCGCCGATAAACTCGCCCACGACCTCACCTATTTCTTTTCCGGCCAATACCTTTCCGCCTGCGATCTTAGCGCCGCCCTTGGCCGCCTCATCGCCGGCGTAGCCCGCGGCGACATCAAACCCCGTGCCGCCCGCA
>Ga0209802_1002321_pt1 | contig 13368 bp, 12 predicted proteins | sample GraSoiAngelo_129_FD_185886 | JGI IMG/M metagenome (GOLD analysis project Ga0209802, IMG submission 185886) | Grasslands soil microbial communities from the Angelo Coastal Reserve, California, USA - 14_0927_12_40cm (SPAdes) (version 2) | ecosystem: Environmental > Terrestrial > Soil > Grasslands ... | reverse complement strand
ATCCCGGGGAACACCTTGGCCAGCGTGCGCACCAGCGGGTCGCGCGGGTCGGCCAGGTAGGCCGTGACCGTGCCGTCGAAGGCGTCGATCACGACCTTCACGCTGTTGCGCATGTAGTTGATGCCGTCGTCGAGCGGTTGCGCGTAGGGATAACGACTCGTCGCGGTGTAGGCGTCGAGGATCCAGCGCAGCCGCCCCGAATCGCTCACGACGAGGTACGGGTCGTCGTCAAACAACAGGAACGGCAGCGCCGTGCGCGCACGCAGCCGGATGTTCCGGATGTACATCGCGCGGCTATCGCTCGTGATGTCGCTCGAGAGCAGCACCTTCAGGGAGCGGAGGTAGGTCGCGAGCACCAGCCGGCGCGGGAACGAGCCCACCCGGACACCCCCGGTTCCCGTGTAGGAGGTGAAGATGTTCTCGTCCCCCGAGGGGTAGTCGAACTCCCGCTGGTGGGTCCGGGCGAACACCCACGAATCAGTGAGCTCGCCGAAGTAGAGCTCCGGGCGCGTCACCCGCAGCGACACGCTGGACGCGGGCGGTAGGTCTTTGATGAAGAGGACCGGCAGTCCCTCCTGCGTGACTTGGTTCACCGGCCCGAGCGTGAGTCCCATCCCGTGCGTGAAGGTGAGTCGCTCGTTGATGAACGTCCGGGTGGGGAGCGAAGCCGAGTTCAGCTCGCGCGGCGAGAGAAGCACCTGGCGGTACTGCCCGTCGATCCAGTAGCGGTCGTCGTCCACCGAGACGAAGTCGTAGTAGGTACGGATCTCCTGCAGCTGCCCGAACGTCTGGAGCAGCGGGTCGCGGTCCCACAGCCGGACGTTGTCGATGGTCGGCCGGTTGGCCCGGATGTCCCGCTCGGTGAGCCGGGCCTCGCCAGTGAGGTCGCGCGTCACGACGCTGTCCAGCCCCCAGGCCCGCCGCGTCGCCGCGAGGTGGTACACGAGCTGCGGCGTCTCCTTCACCAGCTCGTTCGGCGCCACGACCAGCTTCTGGACGATCGTGGGGTAGAGAGCGACGCCGAGTAGCGACACGCCGAAGTAGAGTCCGAGCGCGAGCAGGGTGTTGCGGGCCAGACGCTGGCTGCGGGCTCCTGACAGGACGAGCGCTCCGCCCGCCACGGCCGCGAGCCCGGCGAGCCGCAAGCCGGTGAGCTGGGCGTGGAGATCGGCGTAGCTCGCCCCCACGAGCGGTCCGGTGGTGGAGTACAACAGTCCCGGAAGCCGGACGAAGTACACCCGCAACGCGACCAGCAGGAAGAGTAGGGCGATCAGCACCGCCAGGTGCACGCGGGCCGATGGCTCCACCGTGACCTGCCGGCGGAACACGACGATGTCCCGGCGCAGCACGTACAGCATGATGGTCGCGAGCAGCGTGAGCGTCGTGACGGCGGTGAAAAGACCGGTCGCGCCCGCGATCACCGGCACCGTGAACACGTAGTAGCCCACGTCGCGGCCGAACACAGGGTCGGTCACACCGAACGGCGTGCGGTGCAGGAACTGGAGCACGCCAAGCCAGCCATCTGCGGCGCCCAGGCCGAACAGCAGCGCCAGGCCGAGCGCCGTCGGCAGGGCCAGGCGGCGCAACAGCCGGGTCACGTCCACGGCGGGGGCCCCGGCGCCGAACTGGACGAGCAGCGGGTTCGGGACGAGGCCGCGCTGGGCGATCCGCAGGTTGGGATAGAGGAACGCGAATACGAGGCCGCCGACCCCCAGACCGAGCAGCGCCTCGGCCACCAGCCGGGTGGTGAACACGCGCCCGTAACCTAGGCCTTGGAACCAGAGCCATTCGGCGGCGAGCTGGACCAGATTGGAGAGGAACAGGAAGAGGGCGAACAGAAGGACCAGCACGACGAGGCGCAGGCGACGCCGCCGACGAGGCGGCAGATGGACCACGCTTGGTGGAGCGGTCATGAAAGGTAAACTAACCTAGGCCTTGTCGGACGGCACCGTCCACAGGAGTACGTTCGGCGCGTACCGGCGAAACAGCCGGGGCGCGGTGGCGGCCTGCTTGGTCACGACGATGACCGCGTCGTCCGCTTCCCGCACTCCCACGAGGGCGAGGCGTACCTGGCCGTCCGTCTGCGCCTGGAAGGTGAAGCTGTCATGCGACGGACAGGTCGCATACGGCTTCGCCCATAGGGGCGGCTTGGCGCCCGAGAACGCGATGACCTGCAAAGGCTGGGCGAGTGTAACGTCAGAGAGGACCTGCCGCTCGTACCAGGTGCTCGTGCCCGAGCTCGGGTCCTTGGTGTGCCGGTGGCCGGACTTCGGGTACGTCGGGTGCTTGCCCGCCGGACCGCAGGCGACAATCACGCCGTTGGCGGTGCTGCTTACCGACGCGACCTGGTACGGCGTGCCGTGCCAGACTCCCACGACGTCGATGTCTCTAGGCATGAGAGAAAGGTAGCCACGCGGCCGTCCAGGGGTTTCTGCCCCCGGCGTTCCTTCGCGTCCCGGAGCTGACGGTCGAGCCGTGATGAGTCTGGCTCGCCGTTTGTCGACTTCGGGGAAGGTCATTCGACGCTTAGATGAGACCAACGAACCGGACATTCTGACATGGCCACGATGCGCAAGCTCAAGCTGCAGGTGCAGATGACCGTCGACGGGTTCGTCGCCGGCCCGGAAGGCCAGCTCGACTGGATGACGCGCAACCTGGACGAGGGCGTGATTGCGCGCATCGTCCAGCTGACCGACTCGAGCGACACCATCCTGCTCGGCAGAGGAATGACTGCAGGATTCATCGACTACTGGGAGGCCGTGCAACCACAGAGCCCGGAATACGTTTTCGCGCGGAAGATGGTGGACACGCCGAAAGTGGTGTTCAGCAAGACGCTCACGCGCGTCGCGGGCAAGAATGTGCGGGTGGAGAGCGGCGACCTGGTCCACGCGGTTACCCGGCTGAAGGAGCAGCGGGGGAAGGACATCGTCGTGTACGGTGGCGCGACGTTCGTGAGCGCCTTGGTCGAGCACGACCTGATCGACGAGCTCAACATCTTCGTGAACCCGGTCGCGATCGGACGCGGCATGCGGATCTTCAAGGACCGGAAGGCGCTGCGGCTGATCGGTTCGACGGCGTATCCCAGCGGCGTGGTGATCAATACGTATCAGCCGGTGAGGTAAGCCGGTAGGGGCGCAGCGTGCTGCGCTCCTACTACGCGATCGTTTGCAGGACCGCGCCGAGCTTGCAGGCAAGCAGGCCATGAGGCGCCGTGCGTGACACCGCGCGTCGTCTACGTTGACGCGACGACACCGGATCTGGTCGATAGTTTCACGCGGAAAACGTTCACGTGGATGGTTGAATCCGTGCGGGAGGAGGCACTCGCCGCCCGCATCATCGATGCCGCGACATTCGATGCAGGAATCCGCGATCTTTATCGTGCGGCAGAACCCGATGGCGTGTTCTGCTACACCTTTTTCAAGGGACTGGCAGCAAAGCCAGCGCATCTACCTCGGGAGGGCTCCAATGGCCGCGACGTCTAATCGGGAACGAGCGGTGAAAGTCGTTCTCGTGGTATTGGGTCTGTTCACGGTCGTCGCCAATGTCTATCCTCTGGTGACCTCTTTCCTGGCCGGTCTGCGCCCGACTGCGGGGACGACAGCGCCGATGTTCTGGACCATGTACGCGACGCTCGGCCTTTTCTTGGTGCTCGCGGCACGCAACCCCTCCGCGCATCGCAGCTTGATTGCGTTCGCCGCATGGTCCAGTGTCGCGCATGCGGCGGTCATGGTGCTGATGGCGATGCAACTTCCCACCAAACGCGGCGAGCTGCTGGCCGGCGTGGCTGTGACCGGCCTGTCGGCCGTGCTGCTGTTCGTGTTCGCCCCTCGGAAGGAGACGGCCTTAGTCACCTCCTGACGGTTACGGCAGGCAGGGAGAAACCGAGACGTGAGTCCTCACCCCCTATCCCCCTCTCCCTTCGGGAGAGCCTCCAGCTCTTGGTCCGCGGTGTCCGTCCCCTGGTCGGCCATATGCACGGGAAAGGCGGAGAGGTCTCCCGACTCCTGTTGCAGCGTTTCGCGGGTTGCGCGATCGTAACGCGCCAGCGCGTCCACGACACGCGTTCGCTCCTCCAACAGTCGAGCCTCCAGGTGCTTCCGTTGTGTCGGGGTCAGCGCCATACTCCCTCCCCCTGTCAGATAGCCGCGCGCCGTGCGAGTCGCAAGCAGCGCGACGTGACAAAGGGGTGACAGTCTATCATGACCGACAGGCGTGGAACGCTGTGGGCGGCGATTCTCGGGTCCGGGATTGTGTTTCTGGACTCGAGCGTTCTGACCGTTGCGCTGCCCCGGATTGCGCGGGATTTGCCCGCGCACGTCGTAGGGACCCTGGAGGGAGAAAGCTACGTCTACAACGGATATCTCCTCGGCGAGAGCGCCTTTCTCATCCTCGCCGGTTGGCTGACTGACGTCCACGGGCGTCGCCGCATATTCACGCTGGGACTCACCGCATTCGGCGCCAGCTCGCTGCTGAGCGGCTTCGCGCCGAGTCTCGAATCGCTGATCGTGCTGCGCGTCTTGCAGGGGATTTCGGGCGCTCTCATCGTTCCAGGATCGCTGGCGCTGGTGACGACCTCATTCTCCGGGGAGGAGCAGGGACGCGCATTCGGCGTGTGGTCCGGCGCCTCGGCGGGTGTCGCCGTCCTCGGTCCCATGTTAGGTGGCCTGCTGGTCGACGCCCTGTCCTGGCGGGCCGTCTTCCTGATCAATGTACCGCTCGTCCTCGTCGCCTTATGGCTGACGCGACGTTACGTGGGCGAAGGGCGGGCCGCCGCCCCGAGCGGAAGCCTGGATTTGCCCGGCACGGTGCTCACGGCATTGGCATTGGCTGGACTGTCTGTGGGCGCGATTTCGGGCCAGCAGCGCGGCTGGTCGAACCCCTCCGCCTTCGTTGCGCTCGGCATTGGCGGCATCGCGACGGCCTTGTTGCCCTGGTGGATGCTGCGCGCCCCCGATCCACTCGTTCCGCCGGCGCTGTTCCGGTCGCGCAATTTTACCGTGACGAATCTTTCGACGCTCGTCGTCTACGCCGCCCTCGCGGTCACATTCTACTACTTGACCTTGTTTCTCCAGGGGACGCTCGGGTATTCAGCGGCGGCGGCGGGGGTTGCCACGATGCCGGGCGTGCTTCTCTTGGCGTTGTTCTCGTCGCGACTGGGCGGGCTCTCCGCCCGCTACGGAGCGCGCTGGCTCCTGACGCTCGGGCCGATCCTCATGGCCGGCGGCGTCCTGTGGCTTTCCCGGATCCCGTCCGCGAGCCCGGCGTGGGCCCTGAGCGCGGCTGCTCGGACGTTCACACCGCCATCCGGCTACGTGACCAGCGTCCTGCCTGGGCTCCTGGTGTTCGGTCTCGGCGCGACGCTCATGGTCGCCCCGCTTACGGCCACGGTCATGGCGTCCGTTCCGGTCGAGCGTGCCGGCGTGGCGTCGGCGGTCAACACGGCGATATCAGATGTGGGCCCGCAGCTGGCCGTGGCGGTGCTGTTCGTCGCGATGACGCAGAATTTCTACGGTGCGCTGGCGCGGGACGCTCCTGGCCTGGACGTCGCGTCTGCGGCGGTGCGCCACGCGGTCGCGCCACTCAACGTGCCGGGCCCCGGGGTGTCGGAGGAGGTCCAAAGGGCGGCGCGCGACGCGTCCACGGGCGCGTTCCGCCTCGCCATGGTTGTTGCTGCCGTCCTGCTGTTCGCGGGAGCGGTAATCAATGCTGCGGGGTTGCGCTTACCCTCCGGCGCGCCCGTGGTACGGGTCGCGTCGGCTGACCCGTTGTGGCGACGGTGTCGTCATGTCGCCCAAGAGAGGCCCGCCAACCCTTAGGAGCGTAGCTAGGGATCCGTCTTTCTTGCCTCGAGCAGTGTGAAACGCTCGTCGCTACTCGTGCAGCACCTGGTGCACCGCGGCGATCGCGACCGATCCCTCGCCCACGGCTGACGCCACGCGCTTCAGGCTTCCGGAGCGGACGTCGCCGATCGCGAAGACCCCGGGACGGCTGGTCTCGAGCAGATGGGGAGCGCGGGCGAGCGGCCAGCGCGCGGCGGCCAGGTCCTCCGGCAACAGGTCCGGTCCCGTCTTGATGAACCCCTTGTCATCGAGCGCGACGCACCCCTCCAGCCAGTGCGTGCTGGGCACCGCGCCCGTCATGGTGAAGACATGCCGAATGCCGTGCGTCTTGAGGCTCCCGGTCTGGTTGTCGCGCCAGCCCACGCGCTCGAGGTGACCGTTGCCCTCGAGGCTCACGATCTCCGTATGCGCGTGGCGGACGATCGCTGGATGGTCCTCGATGCGCCGGATCAGGTAGCGCGACATGGTGTCGGCCAGCCCCGACGAGCGAATCACCATGTGCACCCGCCGGGCGGTCTCGGCCAGGAACACGGCGGCCTGGCCCGCGGAGTTGCCGGCGCCCACGACGACCACTTCTTCACCGGTGCACAGCTGCGCCTCCATAAACGTGGCGGCGTAATACACGCCCGAGCCCTCGAACTGCGACAGGTTGTCGATCTGGAGGCGCCGATACTCCGCTCCCGACGCGATGATCACCGCGCGTGCCGGCAGCCGGTGCCCATCGCCGATCTCGAGCGCGTACGGCGTGCGGCCGCAGGCGAGCCGACTGGCCCCGGTCCCGATCATCAGCTGGGCCCCGAACTTCTGTGCCTGGCTCGTGGCGCGGGACGCGAGCTCCAGGCCGCCGATCCCAGTGGGAAAGCCGAGGTAGTTCTCGATCCGCGAGCTCGAGCCGGCTTGGCCTCCGGGAGCGGTCGACTCGACGACCAGCACATCCAAGCCTTCCGACGCCCCGTACACGGCCGCGGCGAGCCCCGCGGGTCCCGCCCCCACGATGACAAGGTCGCGGAGCTGGGTCTGATCGATCGCGTCGTTGAAGCCCAGCGCATCGGCGATCTGCTGATTGGTCGGGTTGCGGAGCACGACCTCGCTACAGGTGATCACCACCGGGATGTCGGCGGCCGTGACGTGGAAGCGATCGAGCAGCTCCTGGACGCCGGCATCGCGGTCCAGGTCGAGCATCGTGTGCGGATGCCCGTTGCGGGTGAGGAACTCGCGGACGCGGAGCGTGCCCTTGCAATGCGGCGACCCGAGGACGACTACGTCGCTGACGCGGCGGGAGATCAACTCCACGCGCCGCAGGATGAAGGCGCGCATGAGGATCGCGCTCAGCTCACTGTCGGTCTGGATGAGCGCCAGCAGGTCGTCGCGAGCGACCTCGATGACCTCGCCGTCCATTCCCGCCCGGACCTGGGCGAGCCCGCGGCGGCCCGACAACATGGTCGCCTCGCCGGTGAACATCCCCGGGCTGAAGGACACCACGACCTCTTCTGTGGCCGAGGGGCGGATGACGTCGATCCGGCCCGCTAGGACGACGAAGATCCGCGCCGCGGTTTCCCCCGCGTGCACCAGCACCTCGCCCTGCGCAACCTGGCGCGGGCGCCCGTGCGGAGCGATGCGGGCGAGTTGCGCCGGCGTGAGCGTCGGATAGAGGCGGTCGGGGCGCGACGCGGGCGGTGGCGAGAGCCCGTCTGTCAACGGTGGAGTAGTAGCGCTGGTCATCTCGGTCTCCCGATCAAGTGGTCACCGCTGTGGGGTTGGTTGAAATCTAATGTCACTCGAGCGGTCCAGACCGACATCATTAGTTGCGCGGTGAGACCCTTCGGAGTCAGAAGGTGAACGTGGTTGAGACGAGCAAGTAGTTCATCGCCAGCCCCGGTCCGCTATCTGTGATCGCGGTGCCGGGGAAAAAGTGACCGTAGGCTACCTCGGCCCGCAAGTACGGTCCGATGAACCAGTCCAGCTCGCCCCAGGGCTGGGCACCGACGTACCGGCTCGGCGTCGAGAAGGCGGCACGGACCAGCTCGCCATCCGTGGCGTAAATCCCGTCCGTATTACGCGTCCGCCAAAAGACGTCCACGTCCACAAAGGCCGATAGCCGGTGGGTGAGCTGGAGATCGAGTGTGGGATGAACGTTGGTGAGATTCACGGGGAGGGGCCGCTTGCGTACCTGATGCACGTACAGGGGGTGGTACGGCCAAGATCTCGACGTGGTCGCGAGCTGGTCTATGTGTCGCATGCCCGCCCCTCAGTGCCGCAACGACGCTCTCGTGTGCGTAGCCTCGCGTTTGCGCCTGGAGCATTTTGATGGGTGATCCCGGGGCAACTAGCTCCTGATAAGTTGACGACGCAAAGCAAGCGGAAAAAAGGGGGACGTGATGATCAAGATCGGGGCTGTCGTCGCGACGAGAGGACCAGCGGCCCTCCTGGGGCAATCGGTCCTGAAAGCGATTCAATTAGCAAGAGAAGATCTCAAGAGCACGAGGCACCAGTACGAGCTTGCGATCGAAGAGATCCCGAGTCCGGATAAAGCAGAACCTGCTATCAAAAAGCTGATCAAGATGGATAAGGTCGACGCGCTCATCGTAGGGCTGTCCATGTCGGGGCAGATCGCCAAGACCTATGCCACCGCTGCCAAAATCCCCCTCTTCTGCATTTGCTCGGTGAGTAGCGTTGGCGACGAGCTATACACGTTCACCATTATGCCGCTTGCGGAAGACGAAGCGACGCAATGGGTCGCCGAAGCCAAGCGGAGAGGTATCAAGAGAATTGCTCGGCTGACCCAGGACTATCCGAGCATTGATAACCACGTGAGGGCGCTCAAGGCGGAAACGGAACCCGCTGGAATCGCGTTCGTCTACGAAGACAGGTTCGAGGCGTCCACAGCAGACTTCCGATCCAGAATCGCAGCCGCGAGAGCAACCTCTCCGGACCTGTATTTTGTCGAGGGGTTCAACCCCGCTCTCGACATCCTCGGCCAACAGCTCAGAGAGTCAGGCGTCCGTAACTTGGCATCGGTCGTGGCATTCTCAATCAGCGAGAGGCCGGAACTGTTCGAGGGGGGCTGGTATACGGACAGCTACGTCAGTCCTGAATTCAAGGCGCGGCTCGATCAGAGGTATCCCGGAAGCAGGCTTGCCACGCACATGATGCCATATGCCTACGACTCGTTCAGAATGTTGGTCCAAGCCTTCGAGAGCGGGCAGGACGTCCTGACATACGTCCGACGCATGACTGAGTATAAGGGTACGGCAGGTAAGATCACCAAGCAGGCGGGGACCGGTAACTTCCGATCAGCACCGGCTGTGTGGGTGATCAAGAACGGCAAACCGACGTTGGCGGATCAGTCATAGACGTAGCGGAAACCATAGACGTAGCGGAAACGTAGCTCCCCCCAAACGGGTCGGGATCGTGCGGCGCTGCGGCTTGGGACAAACCACGTTTCTTGGTGTGCGCTGTTCATGACCGCATTGCGACGAGCGGTGTCTGCTTCCTCTAACCGCTTCGCTCCGCCACTGGTACTTTCAACACGATGAGTGCTGCCGACTTTTCCAGACGCCGATTTCTGTCCGCGGGCGGCGCCGCGTTATTGGCTGGCTGGGCGAGCGGCCTGCCCGCCTTGCGGGCGGCACTGGCGCAGGCGCGGCGCGCGGCGGCGAGCCCCTCCCCGTTGCCGTTTGAGTTCTTCACGGCGAGGGAGGGTGCCCAACTCGCCACCATCACCGCCCACATCTGGCCGGCCGACGACTTCCCGGGAGCGGTCGAAACCGGGATCCCGCACTTCATCGATGCCGTGTTCGCCGGGGGCGCGGATCGCTCCTTCGCCGATGTGAACTTCGCGATCTACGATGCGCCGATCGGGGCTGACCCGTCCGACGGAGGATTTGCGCCGCTCGTGCGCGACGGACTCGCCTCGCTCGATCGCCGGAGTGCCGAGTTGTTTCCCGGAGCCGGCCGCTGGGCCGGCCTCGACGCCGAGCGGCAGCGCCAGGTGCTAGGGACGCTGGAGACCACGCCGTTCTTTCTGCTGCTCCGCCGCATGACCGTCGTGGGACTGTTTGCAGATCCGTCCTACGGCGGCAACGCCGCGAAAATGGGCTGGCGGGCGATCGGATTCGAGGACCGTTTTGTCTGGCAGCCACCCTTTGGTGCGTATGACGCAGGCGCCTGACTTCGTCATCGTCGGCTCCGGCGCAGCCGGCGGTGTGATTGCCAAAGAGCTGGCCGTGGCGGGATTTCGGGTGGTGGTCCTCGAGCAGGGACCGCACCTCACGGCGACCGATTTTCACCACGACGAGCTGGCAACCGTCTACCGCTACGCACTCTCGAACGATCCGAGATTCAGCCCGACGACGTTCCGAAGAACGGAGGCCGAGCTGGCCGGGCCCGGAGGGTGGCTCCAGTACGCGCGGCTGGTGGGCGGGGGGACGGCGCACTTCACCGCCAATTACTGGCGCTTTCACGAGATCGATTTCAACGAGCGCTCCAAGATCGGAGCGATCTCGGGCACCGCATTTGGCGACTGGCCCATCACCTACGACGAGCTGGAGCCGTATTACACGAAAGTCGAATGGGACATCGGCGTCTCCGGACAGGCCGGCGTGAGTCCGTTCGACCCGCCGCGCTCCAAGCCGTACCCGATGCCACCGCTACCCGTGAAGTCGTCCGGCGTGCTGTTCGAGCGCGGCGCGAAGCGGCTGGGCTGGCATCCCTTCCCCGCGCCGATGGCGATCGCGTCGCAGCCGTACCAGGGCCGCAACAGCTGCCAGCACTGCGGATTCTGTGAGTTCTTTGGCTGCGAGTTCGGGGCGAAATCCTCGACGCTGTTCACGGTCATTCCCCGCGCCCAAGCCACCGGGCGGTGCGAGATCCGCTCCGGCTGCTACGTGTTCCGGATCGACGTCGACCGCCGTGGTCGCACCACCGGCGTGACGTATTACGACGCCCACAAGCGCGAGCGCCGGCAGCGCGCCAAGGCCGTGATTCTCTGCTGCAACGGCGCCGAGACGCCGCGCCTCCTGCTGCTCTCGGCGTCGTCGCGCTTTACCGACGGGCTGGCCAACTCGAGCGGTCTGGTCGGCAAGCACCTCATGTTCACGGGGTGGGCGCTCACGTCCGGCGTGTTCGAGCAGCCGCTCAACGAGTTCAAGAGTGTCCTGGTCACGCGCGTGCTCCAGGACTTCTACGAAACCGATCCGGCGCGCGGCTTCTACGGCGGCGGCGGGCTCGATGCGCGACTCGATTTTCCGCCGATCGGATTCGCGCTGTCAGGTCTGCCGCCCGATGTGCCGCGCTGGGGCGCCGAGTATCAGCGGACCCTGCGGCACTACTTCACGCGCACCATGAATGTCGCGTGCCACTCGACGTCGTTGCCACTCGCGTCGAACAACATCACCCTCGACCCGACCGTGAAGGATGCCTGGGGACTACCGGCGCTGCGCGTCACCTACCGGGATCACCCTGATGATCTCTCCATGATGCGCTGGCTGCAGGCCCGGGGGCTCGAGCTGCTCCAAGCCGCGGGCGCGCAGCGGACGTGGTCGTATCCCGTCACCGAGCAGAGCGGGTCGAACCACTTGCTGGGCACGTGCCGGATGGGGACTGACGCGGCCGCGTCGGTGGTGGATCGCTCCCACCGCACGCACGACGTGCCCAACCTGTTCATCTGCGACGGCTCGAGTTTCGTGACGAGCGGCCGAGGGCAGCCTACCTGCACCATCCAGGCGCTGGCGTACCGCGCCGCGGAGCGGATCGCGCAGCGCGCCCGCGCCGGGGAGATTCCGTCAGGGGCGTAGGCCGCAACCGAAGAAAAAGCCCCATCCGTTCTCCTCGCACTTGTCCGCGAGCGTCTCGAGCGTCAGTGGTCCACTCGATGGCGAGGGCAGCGGGGGTTATTTCCTTGACATTCTAGGGAACCGGCCCTATCATGCCCTAGACACTCTAGGACATACCATGGCCACCCCGGTCGACCTCCTCCAGGGCACGCTCGACGTCCTCGTTCTCAAGGCGATCTCGTGGGGCCCGCGGCACGGGCACGGCGTCGCCCGCGTCATCCGCGACTCGACGTCCGGCACGCTCGAGGTCACCGACGGCTCCCTGTACGTCGCCCTGCACCGCCTCGAGGAGCGCGGGCTGGTGAACAGCGAGTGGGGGCTCTCCGACAAGGGGAAGCGCGCCCGCTTCTACCGGCTCACCACCGCCGGCCGGCAGCAGCTGAAGACCGAGACGGCGGCGTGGCAGCGCTACGTGCAGACCGTCACCCGCCTCCTCACCGCCACCACGCAGCCGGCCTGACGGTGCATGTCCCTACGTGGCGCAGGTACCTGCGCTTCTGGCCGAGCGACATCGACGCCGACCTCGACGAGGAGTTCCGCTTCCACGTGGACGCGGAAATGGAGTACCTCACCGCGCGCGGATGGACCCCCGCGGCCGCGCGCGAGGAAGCGTTGCGCCGCTTCGGGGACGTGGAGCAGTACCGCCGCGACTGCCGCTCCGCGGACGAACGCCGCGCGGGACGCGAGCATCGCAAGGAGAATCTCATCGTGCTGAAACAGGACCTGCGCTTTGCCCTGCGCTCGCTGCGCCGGCAGCCGGCGTTCACCGCCATCACGGTGATCACCCTGGCGCTCGGCATCGGCGCCAACACCGCGATCTTCAGCGTCATCAACAGCGTGATGCTCACGCCCCTGCCCTACCACGAGCCGCACCAGCTGGTGATGCTGTGGGAGACGAGGCCGGGCGGCGACCGTCCGCTCGTCTCGTACCGCAACTTCGTGGACTGGCGGCAGCGGCAGCGCGGGTTCGAGGACATCGGGGTCTACTACCCGTGGGCGTCGTTCACCATGACGGGCCAGGGCGACGCCGAGCGCGTAGACGGGGCGCTGGTGAGCGGCAACTATCTCCAGCTCCTCGGCGTGCGGCCGGCGCTGGGCCGGCTCGTGACGCCGGCGGATGACTCGCCGGGCTCGGCGCGCGTCGCGCTGCTGGACAACGGCTTCTTCCAGTCGCGATTCGGCGGCGACCGCTCGGTGCTCGGCCGAACGCTGGTGCTCGACGACGAGGCGTACACAGTGGTGGGCGTGCTCCCGCCGGACGTGCGCATGTCGTACCGCGCGGGCGACCAGAACCCGGACGTGGTCCTCCCGGTGGGGCTGTTCGCGAAAGACGCCCCCTACAACCGCCGGGGGCAGGCGGACGTGTTCGCCGTGGGACGTCTCAAGCCGGGCGTCACGGTAGAGCAGGCGCTGTCGGATCTCCAGCGCGTGAGCGCGGAGCTGCGCGCGGAATATCCCAGGGAGAACTTGGGGCTCGGCTCGGCGGGCGCGCCGATGATGGACATGGTGGTGCGGTTCATCAAGCCGGCGCTCCAGATCCTGATGGCCGCCGTGGCGCTGGTGCTGCTGATCGCGTGCGCCAACGTGTCGAGCCTCGTGCTGTCGCGCTCCGCGGCGCGGCAGCGGGAGTTCGCGCTGCGCACGGCGCTCGGCGCGGCGCGCGGACGCATCGTGCGGCAGGTTCTGACGGAGAG
>Ga0209802_1002320_pt1 | contig 13372 bp, 22 predicted proteins | sample GraSoiAngelo_129_FD_185886 | JGI IMG/M metagenome (GOLD analysis project Ga0209802, IMG submission 185886) | Grasslands soil microbial communities from the Angelo Coastal Reserve, California, USA - 14_0927_12_40cm (SPAdes) (version 2) | ecosystem: Environmental > Terrestrial > Soil > Grasslands ... | reverse complement strand
AGAACGTCGCGCTGCAGCTCCAGAAGCGCGTCGCGTTCCGGCGGGCCATGAAGAAGGCCGTGACCTCGGCGCTGCGCCTGGGTGCGGACGGCATCCGGATCGCGTGTGCCGGGCGGCTGGGCGGCGGCGAGATCGCGCGGCGCGAGTGGTATCGCGACGGGCGGGTGCCGCTCCACACGCTCCGCGCCGACATCGACTATGGCCTGGCCACCGCGCATACGACCTACGGCACCATCGGCGTCAAGGTGTGGGTCTTCAAGGGCGAGGTGCTCCGCGCCGCGCCGGCGGACGCCTGAGAGGACGAGACCTCTATGTTGATGCCGAAGCGGGTCAAGTACCGGAAGGCCCAGCGCGGCCGGATGAAGGGCATCGCGATGCGGGGGTCGACCCTCGCCTTCGGCGACTTCGGCCTCAAGGCTCTCGAGCCGGGTTGGGTGACCAACCGACAGATCGAAGCTGCGCGTGTGGCGCTCACCCGGAGCCTCAAGCGCGGTGGTAAGGTCTGGATTCGCGTCTTTCCGGACAAGCCGGTCACGAAGAAGCCGGCGGAGACCCGGATGGGCAAGGGCAAGGGCAACCCGGAGGAGTGGGTCGCCGTGGTGAAGCCCGGACGGATCCTCTACGAGATGATCGGCGTGCCCGAGGACGTCGCCCGTGTCGCGTTCCGGACGGCGGCCCAGAAGATCGGCATCACGACGAAATTCGTGTCACGCGCGCGGGCTCTCTAGATGAAAGCGGCGAAGTGGCGTGAGTTCTCCCAGGACGAGCTCCAGCAGAAGGCGCGGGAGCTGACCGAGGAGATCTTCAATCTCAGGTTCCAGCTCTCGATGGGGGTGGCCAAGAACCCTTCGCGACTGAGCCAGGCGAAGAAGGATCTGGCGCGGGCCAATACAGTGCTCCGCGAGAAAAAGGGCGCCTCCCGTGGGTGAGCGAAAGAGTCGTGAAGGCGTGGTCGTGTCCGACGCGATGCAGAAGACGCGGGTCGTGCGGATCGAGCGGGTGTTCCGTCATCCGCGCTACCAGCGGGTCGTCCGGGCGTCGAAGAAGCTCAAGGCGCACGACGAGACCAACGAGAGTCGAGTGGGCGACCGGGTGTTGATCGAGGAGACCCGGCCGTTGTCGAAGGAGAAGCGCTGGCGGATCCGCAAGGTTCTGAGCCGCGTGTCCTAGCGATGATCCAACCTCGCTCGATGCTCGACGTCGCCGACAACTCCGGAGCCAAGAAGGTCCAGTGCATCCGGGTGATGGGGGGCGGCAACAAGCGGTACGCCTCGCTGGGAGACACCGTCATCGTCGCCATCAAGGAGGCGACGCCGGACGGGACTGTGAAGAAGGGTGAGGTGGCGCGCGCGGTCGTGGTGCGGACGGTCAAGGAAGTTCGGCGGCGGGACGGATCGTACATCCGGTTCGACCGCAACGCAGTGGTCCTGATCAAGCCCGACGAGAATCCGGTGGGCACCCGCATCTTCGGGCCGGTGGCCCGCGAGCTGCGCGAGCGCCAGTTCACCAAGATCATCTCGCTCGCGCCCGAGGTCATCTGATGCAACACGTCCACGTGCGACGGGGCGACACGGTCGCGGTGATCTCCGGCCGAGAGCGCGGCAAGCGCGGTAAAGTGCTGCGCGTGCTGCCGACCGGCGGGCGGGTGCTGGTCGAGAAGATCAACATGATGAAGAAGCATCAACGGCCGACGCAGAAGCTGCGCCAGGGCGGCATCATCGAGCGCGAGAGCCCGCTGGCGCTGTCCAACGTGCTGGTCGTCTGCGCTCGGTGCGACAAGCCGTCGCGCAGCGGGATCAAGACGCTCGCCGACGGGCGCAAGCTCCGGATCTGCAAGCGCTGCGGCGAATTGATCGACAAGGGCTGAGGCCATGGCGAAAGAAACGGCACCCACGCAGCAAAAGGGCCCCGCGGCGCCGAGACCGGCACAGAAGGCCCAGCCCAAGAAGGGCGGGGCACCCGCCGCGCCGGCGGCCGCTGTCGCCAAGGGCCGTCCCAAGGGCACCGGCGAGACGAAGCCGCGCCTCAAGGAGATGTTCCACAAGACGATCGTCCAGGCGGTCATGAAGGAGCGCGGGTACGCCAACCCGTACCAGGTGCCGCGGCTGGAGAAGGTCGTCATCAACATGGGCGTGGGAGAGGGGCGCGAGAACGCCAAGGTGCTCGACTTCGCGACGGCCGACCTGCAGGCGATCGCCGGCCAGCGGCCGATCGTCACGCGGGCCAAGAAGTCGATCGCGAACTTCAAGCTGCGCGAGGGCGTGCCCATCGGCGCGAAGGTGACGCTCCGGGGCGCTCGGATGTACGAGTTCCTCGACCGCCTCATCAACGTCGCGCTGCCCCGCGTGCGCGACTTCCGCGGCGTGCCGCCCAAGGGCTTCGACGGACGGGGCAACTACGCGCTCGGTCTCCGCGAGCAACTGATCTTTCCGGAGATCGTGTACGACAAGATCGACAAGGTCCGGGGTATGGACATCAGCATCGTCACCACGGCGCGCACGGACGAGGACGCCAAGGTGCTGCTCACGCACCTGGGTATGCCGTTCAGGGAGTAGCTTCGCATGGCCAAGACCGCGCTCATCATGAAATCTCAGCGGAAACCGAAGTTTTCGACGCGCGCCTATTCTCGGTGCAGGCTGTGCGGCCGTCCGCGCGGCTACCTCCGGAAGTTCGAGATGTGCCGGCTCTGCTTCCGCGAGCTGGCGCTCAAGGGCGAGGTCCCGGGCATCGTGAAGGCGAGCTGGTAGGGGCCGTATGCGAAGCGATCCGATCGCCGACCTGCTGACCCGTATCCGCAACGCGAGCCGTGCCGAGCACGAGAAGGTGGACATCCCCGCCTCGCGGCTCAAGGTGCGGATCGCCGAGATCCTGAAGGACGAGGGCTTCATCAAGAACTTCCGCGTGCTCGAGGACGACAAGCAGGGAACCCTGCGCGTCTACCTCAAGTACGGGGTCGGTAACGAGAAGATGATCTCCGGGCTCGTCCGGGTCTCGACGCCCGGACGGCGCGTGTACGTCACCCACGACCGGATCCCGTCCATCCTGGCCGGGATGGGCGTGGCGGTGGTGTCGACGTCGAAGGGTGTGGTGACCGGCCGCGACGCGCGCAAGCAGAAGGTCGGCGGCGAAGTGCTCGCCTACGTGTGGTAGGGGACCTCATGTCACGGATCGGCCGAAAGCCAGTGAGCATTCCCCAGGGAGTGAAGGTGCAGATCGACGGCGCCACCGTGCGGGCCGAGGGACCGAAGGGCAAGCTGATGCAGCCGGTCCCGGCGGGGCTCAGCGCGAAGCTCGAGGGCAACCAACTCGTGATCTCGCGCAGCGGCGACGACCGGAAGATCCGCGCGCTCCACGGGCTCGCGCGGGCCTTGGTGGCGAACATGGTCACCGGCGTGAAGGATGGTTTCGAGCGGAAGCTCGACATCGTGGGCATCGGCTACCGCGCGCAGATCCAGGGACGAGCGATCACGCTCGCGCTGGGCTACTCGCACCCCGTGATCTTCCCGCTTCCGGACGGCATCACGGCGGACATCGAACGGCAGGTCGCCATCACGCTGAGAGGAGCCGACAAGGCGCTGCTCGGCCAGACGGCCGCGAAGCTCCGCGCGCTGCGCGAGCCCGATCCGTACAAGGGCAAGGGCATCAAGTATTCGGACGAGGTGATCCGCCGCAAGGTCGGCAAGAAGGCGGGAGCGGGGGCCAAGTGATCACGAAGGAACGGCGGGCTTCGCGAGACATCCGGCATCGGCGTCTGCGCCGGTACGTGCGCGGCTCGGGGACACGGCCACGGCTGGCCGTGTTCCGCAGCTTGAACCACATCTACGCCCAGCTGGTCGACGACGACGCGGGGCGGACCTTGCTGGCGGTGGACAGCCGGAGCAAGGAGTTTCGCGCACGCCAGACGTCAGGAGGCAACGTCGCCGCCGCCAAGCTCGTCGGCGAGCTCCTGGCGGGCAAGGCGAAGGCGCAGGGGATCGATCGCGTGGTGTTCGATCGCGGCGGGTATATGTACCACGGACGAGTGAAGGCACTCGCCGACGCGGCTCGCGCCGGCGGCCTGGTGTTTTAGCGAACGCGTGTTCGCAGGGGAGTCGAGAGGGGGCGCGGGTCCCACGCCCCGCGTGTTCGCAGGGGAGTCGAGAGGGGGGCGGAGCCCCCTTCTCCAAAGGGAGAATCCGAGTGGCCGAAGCGAAGATCGATCCGAGTGTGCTCGAGCTGAACGATCGCGTGGTCTCCATCAACCGCGTCGCCAAGGTCGTCAAGGGCGGCCGACGGTTCTCGTTCACGGCGCTGGTCGTGGTGGGTGACGGGCGCGGTCACGTGGGCGTCGGCCTCGGCAAGGCCCACGAGGTGCCCGAGGCGATCCGTAAGGCCGTCGAGCACGCCAAGAAGGACCTCATCTTCGTGCCGCTGAAGGAGACGACGATCCCCTGCGAGATCACCGGGCACTTCGGCGCCGGCCGCGTCTTCCTGAAGCCGGCGGTGCCGGGCACCGGAGTCATCGCCGGCGGCGCGGTGCGGCCGATCCTCGAGGCCGCGGGCGTCCAGGACATCCTCACAAAGACGCTCGGCTCGAACAACCCTCACAACGTGCTCAAGGCGACCATCGACGCGCTCAGGCGGATCAAGCGACTCCAAGATCTGCACGCGGCGCGCCGACGCGGCGACGGCGCCGCCGCCCCCGCGGAGGAGATGGCCGGTGCCCGACAAGAAGCTTAAGGTCACCCTGACCAAATCGATGATCGGTCTCTCGCCCAAGCAAGAGGCGACGGTGCGGGCGCTGGGACTCCGCCGGATTCGCCAGTCGGTCAGCCACGACGACTCGGCGTCGGTGCGCGGCATGATCGCCAAGGTCACCCACGTGCTGAGTGTGACCCGTGAAGCTTGACGAGCTGCGCCCCGCACCGGGCGCCACGAAGCGGCGGAAGAAGATCGGACGCGGTCCGGGGTCGGGCCACGGCAAGACCTCCACGAAGGGCCACAAGGGCCACAAGGCGCGTTCGGGCGGCGGCAAGGCCGGCGGCTTCGAGGGCGGCCAGATGCCGCTCTACCGGCGGCTGCCCAAGCGCGGCTTCACGCCGTACGGGGGCAAGACCTCGTACGCCGTCGTGAATCTGGAGTCGCTGGGCGCGTTCGCGGCGAACGCCGTGGTCGATCCCGACGGTCTCGCCCAGGCCGGCCTCATCAAGCCGAGCGGCCGCGCGCGCGTCAAGGTGCTCGGCGGCGGCGACGTCGCGCACGCACTGATCGTGCGCGCGCACGCGGTGAGCGAGTCCGCGCGCGCGAAGATCGAGGCGAAGGGCGGTCGAGTCGAGACGCTCCCCGAGCGGGTGCCGGCTTCGTGATCGAGAGCCTCCAGAGCTTCCAGAACGTCTTCAAGATCCCGGAGCTCAAGCGCCGCGTCATCATGACCGCGGTGCTGCTGGTGGCGTACCGCGTCGGGGCGCACGTGCCGACGCCCGGTATCGACGGCCACGCGCTCGCGCAGTTCTTCGACCAGGTCCAGGGCACGCTCCTCGGCATGGTCGATCTGTTCTCGGGCGGCAATCTGAGGCGGCTGTCGATCTTCGCGCTCGGCATCATGCCGTACATCTCGGCGTCGATCATCCTGCAGCTCCTCACCGTCGTCATCCCGACCCTCGAGCGACTGGCGAAGGAGGGTGAGGCGGGCCGCAAGAAGATCACCCAGTACACCCGGTACGGCACGATCGTGCTGTCCGGCATCCAGGCGCTCGGCATCGCCTACGGGCTCGAGAGCATGCGGAGCCCCAACGGTCTCTCGATCGTGCCGGTGCCCGGCTGGGGATTCCGCCTGCTGACGATGGTCACCCTGACCGCGGGGACTGCGTTGATCATGTGGATGGGCGAGCAGATCTCCGAGAAGGGGATCGGCAACGGGATCTCGCTGATCATCTTCGCGGGCATCGTCGTCCGGCTGCCGTCGGCCATCAGCGCCTCGTACACGCTCATCTCGACCGGCGAGCTGAAGCCGATCGTCTTCGCCGCGATCGTCCTGGTGATGGTCGGCGTGACGGCGGCGGTCGTCTTGATGCAAGAGGGCCAGCGGAAGATCCCCGTGCAGTACGCCAAGCGGGTGGTCGGCCGGCGCGTCTACGGCGGCCAGTCGACGCACATCCCGCTGCGGATCAACACCGCCGGCGTCATTCCGGTCATCTTCGCGTCCTCGCTGATCCTGTTTCCGGCGACCCTGACTCGCTTCGTGCCGCATCCGTGGATGCAGGCGATCTCCGACGCGATGTCGCCGGGCCGCGTTTTCTACACCGTCTCCTACATGGCGCTGATCGTCTTCTTCGCGTACTTCTACACGGCGATCGTGTTCAACCCGATCGACCTGTCCGACAACATGAAGAAGTACGGCGGCTTCATCCCGGGCGTGCGGCCGGGCAAGAAGACGGCGGAATACATCGACCGGACCCTGACGCGCATCACCTTGCCGGGCGCCCTGTTCCTGGCGCTGATCTCGGTGTTACCGGACTATCTGATCCGATGGTTCAACGTGCCGTTCTACTTCGGCGGTACGAGTCTCCTGATCGTCGTCGGCGTGGCGCTCGATACCGTGCGGCAGATGGAATCGCACCTGCTCATGCGGAACTACGAGGGCTTCCTGAAGAAGTCCAAGTCGCGCTCGAGCGGATACGGGAGTTGAGCGTGCGGGTCGCGTTCCTGGGGCCGCCGGGCGCGGGCAAGGGCACGCAGGCCCGCGACCTCGCGCAAGAGTGGCGCGTGCTCCACCTGGCGACCGGCGACATGCTGCGCGAGGCGGTCGCGACGGGCAGCCCGCTCGGCCGCGAGGCCAAGACCTACATGGACCAGGGCGCGCTCGTCCCGGACGACGTCATCATCCGGATGATGGCCGAGCGCCTCGGCGCCGCCGCCGGCCGGGGCTTCATCCTCGACGGCTTCCCGCGGACCATCGCTCAGGCCGAAGCGCTCGCGCGGCTCTTGAAGGACCTCGGCCAGACGCTCGACACGGTCGTCTACTTCGACGTCTCCGAGCCCGAGCTCTTGCGCCGGCTGACGGGCCGACGCGTGTGCCGCAAGTGCGGCCACACGTATCACCTGACGTCGAACCCGCCCAAGCGCCCGGGTGTCTGCGACGCGTGCGGCGGCGAGCTCTACCAGCGCGACGACGACACCGAGGCCACCGTGCGAAACCGGCTCGAGGTCTACCGGCGCCAGACCGCGCCCCTCCTCGACTACTACCGCCAGCGCAATTTGCTCGTGACCGTGTCCGGCGAGGGACCGCTCGCGACGATTCGTGACGCGATCCGGGCGGCCGCGGGAGCCGTACGGTGATCGTGCTCAAGTCGGCGCGCGAGATCGCGATCATGCGGCGGGCGGGCCACATCCTGGCCGGCGTCGTCGAGCGCCTGCGCGGCTTCGTCCGTCCGGGGATGTCCACGCTCGACGTCGACGAGGACGTCGAGGCGTACATCCATCGAGAGGGGGCCGCGCCCGCGTTCAAGGGCTACCGTGGGTTCCCGGCGACGGCGTGCATCTCGATCAACGAGGAAGTCGTGCACGGGATCCCATCGGCCCGGCGCAAGATCCGCGAGGGCGACATCGTCGGCCTTGACCTCGGGTGCATCGTAGAGGGGTACTACGCGGATTGCGCGTTCACGCTGCCCATCGGGACCGTGCCGGCCAACGTGCTGAAGCTCCTGGACGTCACGCGCGAGAGCCTGGATCTCGGCATCCGGGAGTGCCACCCGGGCCGTCGACTCTCCGACGTGTCGCACGCGGTCCAGTCGCACGTCGAGGCCAATGGATTCGCGGTCGTGCGGGCGTTCGTCGGTCACGGGATCGGCCGGGCGCTCCACGAAGAGCCGCAGATCCCCAACTTCGGCGATCCAGGCCGCGGCCCGCAGCTCCGGCCCGGGATGGTCCTCGCGATCGAGCCGATGGTCACGATGGGCAGCTGGGAGGTCCGGATCCTGGACGACGGCTGGACGGCGGTGACCCAGGACGGGAGCCTGGCGGCGCACTTCGAGCACACGGTGGCGGTGACCGAGAATGGCCCTGAGGTGCTCACGAGCCTCACCGGCCAGTCGGCGCCGACGGCCCCGGCGATTCGAGGGCGATGACCAAGGAAGACGCGATCGAGGTCGAGGGAACGGTGGTCGAGCCGCTGCCGAACGCGATGTTCCGCGTCGAGCTCGAGAACGGCCACAAGGTGCTCGCGCACGTGAGCGGGAAGATGCGGATGAACTTCATCCGGATCCTGCCGGGCGACCGTGTGAAGGTCGAGCTGTCGCCGTACGACCTCACTCGGGGCCGAATCACCTATCGGTTCAAGTAAGGATTCTGAGGAAGTGGAGACAGAGAAGCGATGAAGGTACGACCGTCGATCAAGGTGCGCTGCGAACACTGCAAGATCGTCAAGCGTCAGGGCGTGACGCGGATCATCTGCAAGAATCCGCGACACAAGGCCCGACAGGGATAGACCCTCGGAGGGGGGCTTCGCTCCCCCTTCCGAAACCTCCCCCCAGGGAAGGATTGTGGCGGCAAAGCCGCCGCTCGAACGAGGAACGGAGAGGGCACATGGCACGAGTGGCAGGAGTGGATCTTCCGCGAGAGAAACGTGGTGAGGTGGCTGTGACGTACATCTACGGTCTGGGGCGGTCCACGGGCCGGCGCGTCCTGCTCAAGGCCAACGTCGACCCCAGCAAGCGGGTGAAGGCGTGGACCGACGACGAGGTGAACCGGATTCGCGAGCTCATCGAGCGCGAGCTGAAGGTCGAAGGCGATCTTCGGCGCGAGGTGTCGATGAACGTGAAGCGCCTGATGGACATCGGCGCGTACCGCGGCATCCGTCACCGGCGCGGTCTGCCCGTGAGGGGCCAGCGGACCCACACCAACGCCCGCACGCGCAAGGGCCCCAAGCGCGGCGTGATGGTCAAGAAGAAGCCGGCGGCGGCGCCTTCCGCGCCCGCGGCGGCACCGGCGGCGGCAGCGGCGCCGAAGAAAGCGGGAGCGTAGGGCATGGCCGAAGAAGCGAAACCAGCACCACGGAAGAAGGGCGCCAAGCGGCGCGAGCGGCGCGAAGTGCGCACCGGCATCGCTCATATCCAGGCGACGTTCAACAACACGATCGTCACGCTCACCGACCGGATGGGCAACGTCGTGTCCTGGTCGAGCGCCGGCAGCGCCGGGTTCAAGGGCTCGCGCAAGAGCACGCCCTTCGCCGCCCAGACGGCCTCCGAGCTGGCCGCGCGCAAGGCGATGGAGTACGGCTTGAAGCAGATCGAGGTCTTCGTGCGCGGCCCCGGGGCGGGGCGCGAGGCGGCCATCCGCTCGCTGCAGGCGGCCGGTCTGGAGATCACCGCGATCCGCGACGTGACGCCGATACCGCACGACGGCTGCCGCCCGCCGAAGCGGCGGCGGGTGTAGGGGGCGGCCATGGCGCGGTATCGCGACGCGAAGTGCCGGCTGTGCCGACGCGAAGGGATGAAGCTCTTCTTGAAGGGCGCCCGCTGCTTCACCGACAAGTGCGCGATCGAGCGGCGTAACTATCCGCCGGGCCAGCATGGCCTGAACCGCGGCAAGCTGACCGCGTTCGGCGTGCAGCTGCGCGAGAAGCAGAAGGCCAAGCGGATCTACGGCGTGCTCGAGAGCCAGTTCCGCAAGTACTTCCAGTGGGCGGAGGCCGAGAAGGGTGTCACCGGCGAGAACTTGTTGAGGCTCCTCGAGCTGCGGCTGGACAACGTCGTGCACCGGCTCGGGTTCGCGGCCTCGCGCCGTGAGGGCCGGCAGATGGTGGCGCACGGCCACTTCCAGGTGAACGGCCGCAAGGTGTCGGTGCCGTCGTTCCTCGTGAAGGTGGGGGACGCGGTGCAGCTGCGGCCGACGTCGAAATTGCAGACACGCATCGATGATAACGTCAACGCCGGCCGCGGGCAGGTGCCCCAGTGGCTGGAGCTCGATCCGAACGAGAAGAAGGGCGTCGTCAGGAGCCTACCGTTGCGCGACGACATCCAGATCCCGGTCGCCGAGCAGCTCATCGTCGAGCTCTACAGCAAGTGAGGTGCGCGCTGCAGGCCGTCGCGGGGCTGGGGCCCCGCCGGCCGAGGCGCGACTCCAGATAGGAAAGGCTATGCCACGTATTCCATTTCAGAAGCCGAAGAAGGTCGAGTGGGAGATTCTGAGTGATCGGTACGGCCGACTCATCGCCGAGCCGTTCGAGAAGGGCTATGCGCTGACCGTCGGCAACTCGCTCAGGCGCACCCTGCTCGCGGTCGTGCCCGGCGCCGCGGTCTCGTGGGTGCGGATCGACGGGGTCAAGAACGCCGAGACGAAGATTCCCGGCGTCAAGGAGAACACGGTCGACGTCCTGCTCAACCTCAAGAAGCTGGCGATCCAGGTTCCGTCCGGGGAAGCCAAGATTCTCCGGATCGAGGTGACGGGGCCCAAGACCGTGACGGGCGCCGACGTGCCCGAGACCGACGTCGAGGTCGTGAATCCCGAGATCCATCTCTTCACGATCGAGTCCAGCACGCGCGTGACGGTGGAGCTCGGCGTGGGCATGGGCCGCGGCTACGAGGCGGTCGACCGCGCCACCGTCGTGGCGCCGGCCGGAGCCCTGGCACTCGACGCCGCCTATTCGCCGATCACGCGGGTCTCCTACAACGTGGAGATGTCGCGCCTCGGGAAGATCACCGACTACGAGAAGCTCGTGGTCGAGGTGTGGACGAACGGCTCCGTGAGCCCGGACGACGCGCTCACGCGGGCCTCGACCTACCTGAAGGAGCACTTTCGCCCGCTGGCCGCCGGCGTGCCGCGCGAGGACGAAGAGGCGGAGGGCGCCGAGGGCGAGGCGTTCCTGCGCGACGCTCTGGGCAAGACGCTCGAGGAGCTGGCGTTGCCGGCGCGCGCGATCAACGCGCTGAAGAACGCCGAGCTGAACCTGGTGGTCGATCTCGTCCAGAAAAACGAGGGCGACCTGGAGCACGTGAAGAACCTGGGTGAGAAGTCGATCGACGAGATCAAGACGGCGCTCGCCGCGCTCGGCCTGTCGCTCGGCATGCGGATCGATCCGAACGTCCTGGGGGCGCTCGGTCGTGGCAGTGTGAGGTAAGCCGCCGTCTCGGCGGCGAGCCGAACCTTCAATCAGGCACGGTCAGGTGAGTATGATCGCAGGAGGGGTCACGCGATGAGGCACCGGAACGCCGGCTACAAGCTCGGCCGGCTCACGCAGCACCGGTGGGCGCTGTTCCGCAACTTGCTCGTGGCGCTGTTTCGCCACGAGCGCATCGCCACCACCGACACGAAGGCCCGGGCGGTGCGCGGGCTCGCCGAGCACATGATCACCCTGGCCAAGCGCGAGAACCTTCACGCGCGACGCCAGGTCCTGTCGATGGTGCCCGACACCGAAGTCGTCGGACGGCTGTTCGACACGATCGCCGCGCGGTTCGCCGACCGCAACGGCGGCTACACCCGGATCATCAAAGCCGGGCCTCGCCCCGGCGACGGCGCGCCCATGGTGTTCCTCGAGCTGGTCGACCGTGCCGAGGAGCCGAAGGACAAGGAGAAGAAGCCCGAGAAGAAGGAGCGTGCGCCCAAGGGCGAGTCGGGCGCGACCGGGCGCCGCAAGCGGAAGGAGAAGGCCGCCGCCGCGTCGGCGTAGCCGCTGTCCGTGCCCTCCACGAGGGCGACGTCTGAAAGCAGTGGTGTTTCTGTAGCTCCGCCGGGCCCCCGCGGTTACCCCCTGCTCGGAGTCTTCCCGAGCGTGCGAAAGGACCCACTCGGGTTCTTTCTCAAGTCCGCGCGCATGTACGGCGACGTCGTCGCGCTGCCCTTCGGTATGCGCCGGCTGTACCTACTGAGTCATCCCGACCACATCAAGTACGTGCTGCAGGAGCACGACGGGCTGTTTCAGAAGGGCCCGGCGGCCGCGCGCATCAAGCCCCTCTTCGGCGAGAGTCTCACGACGGTCGACGGCGATGACTGGAGTCGCCGGCGCCGTCTCCTGCGGCCGGCTTTCCAGCCGCAACGGCTCGTCGCCGCCGTGCCCACGATCGCGGCGATGGCCGAGGAGATGCTGGGCCGATGGCGAAGCCCACTCGAGCACGGGCGACCGCTCGACGTATTCGCCGAGATGATCGGCGTGACCCGAGCCATCATCCTCCGAATCCTCTTCGGCGATGTGTCTGGGGTCGATGCGTGGACCGTTGGCCAGGCGTTCACCACGACCGCGGAGCGCGTGAACCGAGAGCTCTGGAGCCCCCTGGGCTGGCTGTTTTGTCTTCTCCCCTCGTCCGCGCGCTACGTGCGAGCCGAGCGATGCCTCGATGCATTCATGACGCGCCGGATCGACGAGGCGCGGCGCCGCGGTCCCGGGAGTGACCTGCTGTCGACCATGTTAGCGGCTCGCGATGAAGAGGCGGACGGGAGATTCGATGACGCGGAACTCGCCGATGAGCTCAAGGCGCTCTTCGTCGCCGGCCATACCACCACCGCGAGCGGTCTCGCGTGGGTCTGCTATGTCCTGTCACAGAACTCCAGAGCTCGGCGTCGCCTCCAGGACGAAGTCCGCGCCGTGCTGGGAACGCGGCCGCCGAAGGCCGACGATCTTCCCGCGCTGGACTACACGCGTATGGTGATCGAGGAAACCCTGCGCCTGTACCCGCCCACCTGGGTCACCGCACGGACGACGAGTCGCGCCGTTGACATCGGCGTGCATCACATCCCGGCGAACGCCATCGTCCTGCTGAGCCCGTACGTCACGCACCGCGACCCGCGTTTCTGGGAGGATCCCGATCGGTTCGATCCGGACCGGTTCTCTCCCGGCCGCCGAATGCGGCCGCGTTATGCGTATTTTCCGTTCGGCGGGGGACCGCGCGCGTGCATCGGAAGCCTGCTCGCGCTGATCGAGATGCAGGTCATCGTCGCGATGGTGGCTCAGCGTTACGAGCTCACGCTGTCGCCCGGGTCGCGCGTCGACCCTCATCCCGGCATCGTGCTCGAGCCGCACCACGGCGTGAGGGCGATCCTCCACCCGGCGGGGCCGGGGACGGGCTCGTGAGCGGATCGAATCAGAGCGACGCGATCAGACGGGCGAGATCCGGATACTCACGCCGGACCTCAGCGACGTCCTCCTTGAGGAGCCTGAGCGCCTCGGGGACGTGCTTCAGAAAATACTTCTTACCCTTCACCTCGGACAGAAAACCGTAAGCGCCCAGCGCCTGCATGTGGCGCTGGAGCCGGCAGGCGACGAGGCTGTCCAGGAAGGACTTCTCGTCGAACTCGCGCAGCCGATCGGCCTTCATCTGGTCGAGGTAGTAGGCGAGGAGCCGCTCGCGCATCCTGTCGTCGAGCCGATAGTAAGGGTCCCAGAGCAGCGACGCGATATCGT
>Ga0209802_1002319_pt1 | contig 13377 bp, 14 predicted proteins | sample GraSoiAngelo_129_FD_185886 | JGI IMG/M metagenome (GOLD analysis project Ga0209802, IMG submission 185886) | Grasslands soil microbial communities from the Angelo Coastal Reserve, California, USA - 14_0927_12_40cm (SPAdes) (version 2) | ecosystem: Environmental > Terrestrial > Soil > Grasslands ... | reverse complement strand
GGCGTGGAAGAAGCGCTCGGCCGCATCGCGGCGCATTGCTACATGATGGATGCGACGCGCGTGATGACGGCCGGCGCGGTCGACGCCGGCGAGAAGCCGGCGGTGATCTCGGCGATCGCCAAGTACCACCTGACCGAGCGGGCGCGCCTGTGCGTGAACGATGCCATGGATATCCACGGCGGCAAGGGCATCTGCCTCGGGCCGAACAACTGGATCGGCCGCGGCTACCAGATGGCGCCGATCGCCATCACCGTGGAAGGCGCAAACATCCTGACCAGGACCCTCATCATCTTCGGCCAGGGCGCGATCCGCTGCCATCCTTACGTGCTGCGCGAGATGCGCGCCGCAAAAGAGATGCAGGGCGCCGAGGCGTCGCGAGAGTTCGACGCCGCGTTTACTTCGCACATCGGGCACGTGATCTCGAATGGCATCCGCGCATTCGCGTTCGGGCTGGTGCCAGGCCTCGCTCCGATTCCCCAAAAAGGATCTCCTGAAACCCGCCACTACTATCGCCACGTTTCGCGGCTCTCGGCGGCCTTTGCGTTCCTCGCCGACATCTCGATGATGGCCATGGGCGGGGCGCTGAAGCGCAAGGAGAAGATCTCCGGCCGCCTCGGCGACATCCTGTCGATGATGTACCTCGCGTCGGCGACGCTGAAGCGCTACGAGGACCAGGGCCGCCTGCGCGAAGACCTGCCGCTGGTGCGCTGGTCGGTGCGCGACGCGCTTTATCACGCACAGCTCGCGTTCGACCAGATCCTCTCCAACTTCCCGAGCAAGACGCTCGCCACGCTGCTGCGCGTGGCGCTCTTCCCGCGCGGCATGCCGTTCAGGCCGCCGCTCGACTCGCGCAACCACGAATGCGCGCGCATCGCGCTCGAGCCCGGGTCTGCGCGCGACCGCCTCACGGCCGGCATGTACCTGCCCAAGGGCGAGGCCGACGCCACGGGCATCCTGGAAAGCGCCTTCGTAGCGACGGTCGCGTGCGAGCCGATCGAGAAGAAACTGCGCGAGGCGCAGAACCAGGGGCTCAAGGATCCGCAGGCGGTGCTGACGCCCGAAGAGCACGCGCAATGGCAGCGCAAAGAAGCGCTGCGCAAGAGCGTGATCAGGGTCGACGACTTCCCGCAGGACTTCGGCAGGGCCGAGATCGTCGAAAGACTCGCCAAGCATCTTTCGGTCAAGGCAGCGTAATGTACGCAAAACCCATTTATGTAGTGGACGGCGCGCGCACGCCGTTCCTCAAGTCGAAAAACCGCCCCGGTCCGTTCGCGGCCAGCGACCTCGCCACGCAGGCGGGCCGCACGCTGCTCGCGCGCCAGAAGTTCGCGCCCGACGAGCTCGACGAGGTGATCCTCGGCTGCGCCGCGCCGTCGGTGGACGAGGTCAACATCGGCCGCGTCGCGGCGCTGCGCATGGGCTGCGGCCAGCAGGTCCCGGGCTGGACGGTGATGCGCAACTGCGCCTCCGGCATGCAGGCCGTCGACTCGGGCATCAGCAACATCCTCGCGGGACGCTCCGAGCTGGTTCTTGCCGGCGGGGTCGACGCGCTTTCACGCGCGCCGCTGCTGTACGGCGACAAGATGGTGCTATGGTTTTCGGAAATGGCTGTTTCAAAAACTGCTTTTCAGAAAACAGCTTTGTTCGCGAAACTTCCCGTCAAGGCCCTGCTGGCTCCGGTCATCGGCATCATGAAGGGACTCACCGACCCGATGGTCGGGCTGCTGATGGGCCAGACCGCGGAGAACGTCGCGCACCGCTTCGGCATCACGCGCGAGCAAATGGACGCATTTTCCGTCCGTAGCCATCAGCGGGCGGCGCGGGCCCAGGAAGAAGGGCGGCTGGCGCCCGGCGGCGGCGAAGTCGAGGCGCTCTACGACGCCGACGGCGCGACCTTCCCGCTCGACGACGGCGTGCGGCGCGACTCGTCGATGGAGAACCTGGCGAAGCTCAAGCCCTTCTTCGACCGCAAGTACGGCAACGTGACCCCCGGCAACAGCTCGCAGATCACCGACGGCGCCGCCTGGATGATCCTCGCTTCCGAGGAAGCGGTGCGGCGCCACGGCCTCGCGCCCGTCGGCCGCATCGTCGACTCCGAGTGGGCGGGGCTCGACCCCGCGCAGATGGGCCTCGGACCGGTGCATGCGGCAACGCCGATCCTGCAGCGCCACGGGCTGGGGTTGAACGACCTCGATTACTGGGAGATCAACGAGGCCTTCGCCGCGCAGGTGCTCGGCTGCCTCGCGGCCTGGAAGGACGACAAGTACTGCCGGGACGAGCTCGGCCTCGACGGGGCCATGGGCGAGCTGGACGTCGAGCGGCTGAACGTCGACGGCGGCGCCATCGCCCTCGGCCACCCGGTGGGAGCCTCCGGCGCGAGAATCGTCTTGCATCTGCTGAAAACGCTCAAACGCACGGGCTCGAAGCGAGGCATGGCATCGATCTGCATCGGCGGCGGCCTCGGCGGAGCGATGCTGGTCGAAGCGCTATAAGGGGAGAGGACATGGATCGCGCGACGCTCGCGAAGCATTGGCACTGGGAGACCGATCGCGACGGCCTGGCCTGGCTGACCTTCGACAAGCAGGGCGAGTCGGCGAACACGTTCTCGCGCGAGGCGCTGGAGCAGCTGAGGGCCGCCCTCGACGAGATCCGCCGGGCCGATCCGAAAGGCCTCGTTATCCGCTCGGCAAAGGAGGGCTTCATCGCCGGCGCCGACGTCGAGGAGTTCACGCGCTTCAAATCGCCCGCGGAGGCGATGTCCTTCGTGCGCCTGGGCTGGGACGCGTTCCAGGCGCTGCGCGAGCTGCCCTTCCCCACCACCGCGATGGTGAACGGCTTCTGCATGGGCGGCGGCGTCGAGCTGGCGCTCGCCTGCCGCTACCGCGTGGCGCTCGACGAGCCGAAGACGCGCTTCGCCCTGCCCGAGGTGATGCTCGGCATCCTGCCGGCCTGGCACGGCGTGCAGTGGCTGCCGAAGCTCGTCGGCCCGGCGGCGGCGTTCGACATGCTGCTGACGGGAAAATCCGTCGACGCGCGCCGCGCGCAGCGCATCGGCCTCGTCGACCAGGCCGTGCCCCTGCGCATTCTCGAGAACACCGCCCGCATCATTACCCTTGAATCACCAAAAAGAAAAAGACTCTCCTTCTGGAAAACGCTGATGCTTTCCGGACCCTTTAGAACCTTTGTTGTTTCCCAGGCCCGCAGGCAGGTCGCGAGAAAGGCGAAGCGCGAGCACTATCCGGCGCCTTACGCGATTCTCGAGCTGTGGAAGAGGTACGACGGCGACCCGTTCCGCGCTGCCGGCGATCCTGCGGCTTCGGTCGAGGCCCTGTTCGCGCACCCGACGACGGCGAACCTGATCCGCATCTTCTTCCTGCAGGAGCGCCTGAAGTCGCTCGGCAAGGCAGCCGACTTCGCGCCCCGCTACGCGCACATCGTCGGCGCCGGCGTGATGGGCGGCGACATCGCGGCGATCTGCGCCATGCGCGGGCTCACGGTCACGCTGCAGGACACCGCGCCCGAGCGCGTCGCGCCGGCGCTGAAGCGCGCCGCGCAGCTCTTTCAGCGCCGGCTGCGCGACCCGCGCCGCGTGCGCGACGCGCTCGACCGGCTGATCCCCGATGTCGGCGGCGCGGGCGCGGCACGCGCCGACGTGATCATCGAGGCGATCTTCGAGAACCTGGAAGCGAAGCGCTCTCTCTTCGCGCAGCTCGAGGCGGCGGCGAAGCCCGGCGCGATCCTCGCCACCAACACCTCGAGCCTCAAGCTCGCCGACATCGCTACCGCGCTGAAAGATCCATCCCGGCTGGTGGGCATTCATTTTTTCAACCCAGTCCCTCAATTGCAGCTGGTGGAAATAGTTTCCAGTGATCGAACAAATGCGGAATTCGCTCGCAAGGCGGCGGCTTTCGTTCGTCACATCGACAAGCTGCCGCTGCCGGTGAAGGACGCGCCGGGATTTCTCGTCAACCGCGTGCTCGGCCCCTACATGTACAACGCGTTCCGCCTGCTCGACCAGGGCGCGAAGCCCGAGACGCTCGACCGTGCGATGGAAGACTTCGGCATGCCGATGGGCCCGGCCGAGCTCGCCGACACCGTCGGGCTCGACATCTGCCTGGCCGCCGGGAAGGCGCTGGCAAAGAAATTCTCGAAGGATGAGGCCGAGGTGCCGCAGGTGCTCGCGAACAAGGTCAAGCTCGGCCATCTGGGAAGAAAAACCGGCCAGGGGATTTACCGCTACGAGAAAGGCAGGCCGGTGAAAGGCCAGCCCGACGCCTACGACGACGCCCTCGTGCAATCGCTGATCGCCCCGTACCTGAACGAGGCCAGGGCCGCCGTGGCCGAGGGCATCGTCGCCGACGCCGACCTCGCCGACGCCGGCCTCATCTTCGGCACCGGCTTCGCTCCCTTCCGCGGCGGGCCGCTGCATTACCTGGAATCGCAAAAGCGCTAGATGGACCGGCTCCCCGAGAACAAGCTGCCGGCGCTGCGCGTCATGACGATGCCCGCCGACGCCAACCAGAACGGCGACATCTTCGGCGGCTGGATCATGTCGCACGTCGACATCGCCGGCGGCATTCTCGCCGGGCGCACGGCGCGCGGCCGCGTGGCGACCGTCGCCGTGAAGGAGTTCATCTTCAAGCAGCCGGTGCAGGTCGGCGACGTGCTTTCCTTCTATACCGACCTGGTGAAGATCGGGAACACCTCGATCACCGTCACCGTCGAGGTGTACGCCGAGCGCCGGCCCTCGGACCCGAAAGTCGTCAAGGTGACCCAGGCCACGCTCACCTACGTCGCCATCGACCGCGACGGCCGGCCGCGCCCGGTACCGCGCAGCTAGATTGCTGCTCGACGCGCCCACTCTCGCCGCGGTCGGCGCGCTGGGCCTCGGCGCCGCGGTGATCGGCGGCCTGGGCGGCTTCGGCACCGGGGTGATCCTCGCCGCGGCGCTCGCCCCGCTGATCGGCATCAAGGCGCTGGTCCCCGTTCTCGCCGTCGCCGGCGTCATCATCAACGCCGGGCGCTTCTGGTTCTACCGCGCGCACGTAGATCGCGCGGCGCTGACAGTGATGCTCGCCGCGGCGCTGCCCTTCCTCGTGCTCGGCGCCTGGCTTTACAGCGTGCTCGACGCGCGCGTGATCGGCAGCATTCTCGGCCTGGCCGTGATGGGGTCGGTTCCGCTGCGCCGGCTGCTGCGCAGGCGCGCGGCGGTGCTGCGTGCGCCGGGGCTCGCCGCGGGCGCCGCGGTGTTCGGCTTTTCCTCGGGCATCGCGACCGGCACCGGCGTGATCCAGGTCTCGCTGCTGCTCAGCGCCGGCCTCACGGGCCCCGCGGTGCTCGCGACCGACGCGCTCTCCACCATCGTCCTCGACCTGTGCAAGGCGGCGCTGTTCCAGCGCTTCGACCTGCTCGACGCCGAGGCGGCGGCCACCGGCGCGGTGATCGGGTTCGCGACGCTTCCGGGGAGCGCGCTCGCCGCATGGCTTTCCACGCGGATCGGCGCGAAGCTGCACGTCCTTTTCATGGAGACGCTGATCCTGCTGGGCGGCGCTTCCATGCTCTGGCATGCCTGGCGCTGAGCCCTGCGAATTCCAGGCCCGGGACGGCCATCGCCTCGGCGCGACGCTGTTTCGTCCCGCCTCGAGCAACGGGCGGGCGCTGCAGATCAACGCCGCGGCCGGCGTCAAGCAGGAGTACTACGGCAAGTTCGCCGCTTATCTCTCCGAGCGCGGATTTACGGTGCTCACCTTCGATTACCGGGGCATCGGGCGATCCGGTCACTGGAGGCTGAACGCCAGGATGCGTGACTGGGCCGAGCTCGATGCCGGCGCGGCGCTGCAATTTCTCTCCAAAACCGGCAAGAAGCTAATGGCAGTAGGCCACAGCTTTGGCGGGCAGTCATTCGCCCTCATACCCGGAGCCGAGCAACTCGCGGCGGCGCTCGCCGTCGGATCGCAGAGCGGTTACTGGCGCCACTGGCGCGGCGCGCCGCGCGCGGGAATGTGGCTGCTCACGCACGTGCTGCTGCCCGGCATTTCGCGCCTGATCGGCTACTTTCCCGCTGCCGCGTTCGGCCAGGGCGAGAACATCCCGGCGGGCGTCGCCATAGAGTGGGCGCGCTGGTGCCGGGACCCCGACTACCTCGTCGGCGCCCTGGGCGCAAAAGAGCGGTACGCCCGCTTCAGTGCGCCGCTTCGCCTGTACTGGGTGGCCGACGACCCGTATGCGCCGCTCGCGGCCGCCGAAGCGCTGCTGGAGCTCTACCCGCGCGCCCCTGCGGAGCTCACGCGGGTGATGCCGCGCGAGCTGGGCGCCGAGCGGATCGGCCACTTCGGCTTTTTCCGCGAGCAGTTCCGCGATACCTTGTGGCGCGACGCCGCCGACTGGCTGGAGAGGCACTGAATGAAAATGCTCGAGGGCAAGGTCGCAGCCGTCACCGGGGCGGCGAGCGGGCTGGGACGCGCCATGGCGCTCGCCTTTGCCGGCGAAGGCATGCATGCCGCGCTCGCGGACATCGATGAGCCGGGCTTGAAGAGCACCTTGAATGAAGTTCAGGGCCGCGGCGTGCGTGCGTTCGCCATGCGGGTCGACGTTTCGCGTTATCAGGAAGTTGAATCTTTTTGCAGTAAAGCGATCGCGCAGTTCGGCGCGACGCATGTCGTGTGCAACAACGCCGGCGTGTCGCCGCTCGGCGCGGTGTGGGAGAACACGCTCGCCGACTGGCAGTGGATCCTGGGCGTCAACCTCTGGGGCGTGATCCACGGCGTGCGCGCCTTCGTGCCGGGGCTCCTCGCGCAAGGCGAGGGCCATGTCGTCAACACCGCGTCGGTCGCGGGATTGATCTCGCCGCCCGGGATGGGCGCGTACAACGTGACCAAGCACGCCGTGGTCGCACTCTCGGAGTCGCTGTATCACGACCTGCGGCTGCGCGGCTCGCCGGTCGGCGTGTCGGTGCTTTGCCCGGCTTACGTTCCTACGGGAATCGCAGACTCCGAAAGAAATCGGCCCCGGGAGCTTTTGAATCCGGCGAAGAGCCCTTCGAAAGAGGAGGCGATGCTCAAAAAGGCGGTGGCGTCCGGGAAGCTCTCGGCCGACGACGTGGCGCGGGCCGTCGTAGCGGCGGTGAAGGAGGAGCGCTTCTACGTGCTCACGCACCCGCGCATCAAGGGCGCGATCCGCGCGCGCATGGAAGACATCCTCGACGAGCGCGCGCCGCGCAATCCGCTCGCGCTCTAGGCGAGCCCCGGGAACAGCTCCTTCAGGCCCTCGGCCATGGTCTGGATGGCGATCGCGGCCAGCAGCAGGCCGAGCAGCCGCGTCGCGATGTTGAGCCCGGTCGTCCCCATCTTCGGCCCGACCGCGTCGGCGATGCGCAGCACCCACCAGAGCACGCCGCACACCAGCGCGATGCACACGACGAGCGCCGCGACATGCACGAGGCCGTCTTTCTGCGCGTTGATGATCGTGGTGCTGATCGCGCCCGGCCCGGCGAGCAGCGGCACTGCCAAGGGCACCACGCCGGAAAGCTCGCCCGACTCGAGCTCCCTCGCTTCCGCCTGCGTCTGGCGCATCTCTCCCACCCTGGCGTTCAGCATCGCGAGCGCCATCAGGAGGAGCACCAGGCCGCCGCCGACCTGGAAGGCCGGCACGCTGGCGCCGATCACGCGCAGCAAGCCCTCGCCGAAGAGCGCCGAGCCGGCGAGCACCGCGAACACGGTAAGCGTGACGATGTAGGCGAGGCGCCGCCGGCCGGCCGGATTGGCGGCCGAGGTGACGCCGAGGAAAATCGGCACTGCCAGGAACGGGTCGAGAACCGCCGTGAGCGTGACGAGGTACCGCAGGTACTCCTGGAAGTCGCTCACTTTTTCGCGCCAGCGGTCGCTGCCTTGCGATCTGCGTTGACCTGCCTGAAAGCAGGACGCTCCTCGAGCATTTTCAAATAAGGCTTCAGCTGCGCAATCTCCTCCAGGAAGTCGCGCCCGTAGGCGTGCTTCGTCGCGAGCGACACGAGCGGCAGGCTGACGAAGGCGGTGCAATCGGCGAGGCTGAGCTCTGCCCCGGCGATGTACGGGTCGAACTTCGCCCGCGCGCGCAACGCGCGGATGCCCTTGGCGAGGTCCTTCTCGACCGATTGCTTCACGTCCTCGGCCACCGGCTTGCCGAAGAACACCTGGCCGTAGAGCCTGCGTGCCACGAGCTCGACATGCAGCTCGATCAGCACGATCAGCTCCCGTACCTTGGCACGCGCCAGCGGGTCGGCGGGATACAGCGACTTCTGCGGATAGGTCTCTTCGAGGTACTCGCAGATCACCTGCGATTCCGCGAGCGTCGTGCCGTCGAGCTCGAGGAAGGGCACCTTGCCCATGGGCGTGCGCGCGAGGAACTCGTCCTCCTGGCAGGGCCTGCAGCTCGGGTCTTCCTCGAACGGCACCCCTTTCTCGAGCAGGGCGATGCGCACTTTGTTGTGGTAGTTGCTGATGTGGAAGCCGCAGAGCTTGAGCATCGCAATCTCCCTACTTCAGGATCGCTTCCTCGGGTGGAAAATACTGCGCGTTGACCGCCGCGGCGACTTCCGGGTGCGTCACCTTGCCGCGCGCGACATTGAGGCCGTTGCGCAGATGCGGATCATCGGCGAGCGCCTGCTTCCACCCCTTGTTGGCGAGCGCGAGCACGAAGGGCAGCGTGGCGTTGTTGAGCGCATAGGTCGAAGTGCGCGGCACCGCGCCGGGCATGTTGGTGACGCAGTAATGCACCACGTCGTCCACCACGTAGGTGGGATCGGCGTGCGTGGTCGGCCGCGAGGTCTCGAAGCAGCCGCCCTGGTCGATCGCGATGTCGACCACCACCGCGCCCGTTTTCATCGCCTTCACCATCTGGCGCGACACCAGCCTGGGGGCCGCCGCGCCCGCGACCAGCACCGCGCCGATGACGAGGTCCGCCGAGAGCACGTGCTGCTCGACCGCGTCGCGGCTCGAGTACACCGTCACGACCCGCGCGCCAAACTCCGTTTCGATACTTCTCAAAACGTCGAGAGACCTGTCGAGCGCATACACGCGCGCGCCCGACCCGACGGCAAGCCGCGCGGCATTGCTGCCGGAGACGCCCGCGCCGAGGATAGTGATCTTCGCGGGCGGCACGCCCGGAACGCCGCCGAGCAGGATCCCCATGCCGCCGCGCGCCTTCTCGAGGCAGCTCGCGCCGACCTGGACCGCCATCCGGCCCGCGACTTCCGACATCGGCGCGAGCAGCGGCAGTCCGCCGCCCGCTTTCGTCACCGTCTCGTAGGCGATGCAAATCGCCCCGGAGGCGGCGAGATCCCTGACCTGCGCCGGGTCCGGCGCGAGGTGCAGGTAGGTGAACAGGACGTGCTTCTCGTGCAGCTTCCCGCGCTCCTCGGGCTGCGGTTCCTTGACTTTGACGATCAGCTCCGCCTCGGGGAAAACGTCTTTGGCAATTCTGGCTCCTGCCTTCTCATAGGCCGAGTCGGCAGCGCCGATGCCCGCTCCGGCGCCGGTCTCGACGATGACTTGATGGCCGTGCGAGGTCACCTCGCGCACCGAAGTAGGCGTCAGGCCGACCCGGTACTCGTGGGTCTTCAGCTCCTTCGGCACCCCGACGATCATGCGCGCTTCATCTTCGAGAGGGCATCGGCGATGCTGGTCTGCTCGCCGATCTCCATCTTGGCGATCTGGTTGCGGTGCACCTCGTCGGGGCCGTCGGCAAAGCGCAGAGTCCTGGCGTGCGCATACGCATAGGCAAGGCCGAAGTCGTCGGACACGCCGCCGCCGCCGTGCACCTGGATCGCCCAGTCGATGACCTTGCAGGCGACGTTCGGCGCAAACACCTTGATCATCGCGATCTCTTTCTTCGCCGCCTTGTTGCCGGCCGTGTCCATCTTCCACGCCGCGTTCAGCACCATGTAGCGCGCGGCGTCGATCATGATGCGCGCCTCGGCGATGCGCTCGCGCGTCACGCCCTGGTCGGCCACGGGTCGGCCGAACGCCACGCGCTCGGTGGCGCGCCTGCACATCTTCTCGAGCGCCGCTTCGGCCTGGCCGATCAGGCGCATGCAGTGATGGATCCTTCCCGGCCCGAGGCGCCCTTGCGCGATCTCGAAGCCGCGGCCCTCGCCCAGCAGAACGTTGGACACCGGCACGCGCACGTCCTTCAGCTCGATCTCCATGTGGCCGTGGGGCGCATCGTCGTAGCCGAACACCGGCAGGTGGCGCAGCACCCTGATCCCGGGCGTGGCGGCCGGCACCAGCAGCATCGACTGCTGGCTGTGCCGCGAGGCGTTGTCGGGGTCGGTCTTGCCCATCACGATGTAGATCCTGCAGCGCGGATCGCCCGCGCCGCTCGACCACCACTTGGTGCCGTTGATGACGTAGTGCTCGCCGGAGCGCGACTTTTCCCGAAGGATGCGCGTCTGGATGTTGGTCGCGTCCGAGGAAGCGACGTTCGGCTCGGTCATCAGGAACGCCGAGCGGATCGTCCCCTCGAGGAGCGGCTCGCACCACTGCTTCACCTGCTCGGGCGTGCCGTACTTGAGGAGCGTCTCCATGTTCCCGGTGTCGGGCGCCGAGCAGTTGAAGAGCTCGGGCGCCCAATGCACCCGCCCCATGATCTCGCACAGCGGCGCGTACTCGAGGTTGGTCAGCGCACCGCCATGGGTCTTGGGGCGCCACAGGTTCCACAGCCCCGCCGCCCTCGCCTTCGGCTTGAGCTCCTCGATGACCGGCACCGGCTCCCAGCGCCGCTCGCTCCTCGCGTGCTCGTGCCACCTGTGCTCATTCGGGTAGACGTGCTCGTCCATGAACGCGAACAGCTTTTTCCTCAGCGCCTGCACCTTCGGCGTGTAATCGAAGTTCACGCTGCTCTCCTCAGGATCTTTTCGACCTGCTTCCAGCCCAGCTCGGCCATCGGGCGCGCGCGCATGCCGGCGTCGCGCGCGTGCGCGCTCGCCGCCGTGCCGTCGACCACGCGCTTCAGGATCCCCTGCAGGATCGCGGCCATCCGGAACAGGTTGTAGGCGAGATAGAAGTCCCAGTGCGAAGCAGGGACGCTTTCGCGCCGGGTTCTTCGAAAGTACATTTCAATGTATTCGTTCTCCGAAGGGATGCCGAGCGCCTGCAGACCCAGGTCATGCAAGTCCAGGCCGGCAATGCCGCGGAAAGCGCCCGGCGGGATATGCCAGCTCATGCAGTGGTAGGCGAAGTCGGCGAGCGGATCGCCGAGCGTCGACAGCTCCCAGTCGAGCACGGCGAGGATTTTCGGCTCGGCCGGGTGGAAAATCGCGTTGTCGAGGCGGAAATCGCCGTGCACCACCGCGGTCCCGGTCTCGGGCGGGATGTTTGCCGGCAGCCAGGCGATGAGGTTGTCCATCGCCTCGATACGCTCGGTCTCGGAGGCCTGGTATTGCTTGGTCCAGCGCAGGATCTGGCGCTCGATATAGTTGCCCGGCTTGCCGAAGCCCTCGAGCCCGGCTGCGCGGTAGTCGATCGTATGCAGCCGCGCGATCACGCGGTTCAGCTCGTCCCAGATGTCGAAGCGCTGCGCCCGCGTCATTCCCGGCAGCGACTGGTCCCACAACACGCGACCCTCGACGAAATCCATGACGTAGAAGGCCGTGCCAAGCACCGAATCGTCCTCGCACAGCGCGTGCGGCCGCGCCACCGGGAACCCGCCGGCATGCAGCGCCTGGATGACGCGGTATTCGCGCTCGACCGCATGCGCCGAGGGCAGCAGCTTGCCGGGGGGCTTGCGCCGCAGCACGAGGCGCCGCCCGTCGGCGGCGGTGATGCGGTAGGTGGGATTGGACTGGCCGCCCTTGAACTGCTCGATCCCGCGCACCCGCAGCTGCAGGTATTCTTCGAGGGCGGCGACATCGACGCGATGCCGGTCTTCCACGGGCTTGGTGCCGATGAACTGCTCGAACATCCCGGTCAGCTTACCTTAGAATTCCCCGCATGAGTCGCGCCGCCGCCTTCACGGTTTCTCATTTCAGGAAGCGCTCTTTTTCAAGGCGCGGCTTGCGCGGCTACTTCGAATATCGCGACCTCGGCATCCGGCGCGCCACGCGCGGCAAGGTCGTCGCGCACGTCATCCGCGCCCGCCCGGCCAGGGCGCCGCAAGGCGAGTGGCACCGGCACGACTGCGAGCTGCAGTTCGTATATGTGCTCAAGGGCTGGGCGCTGTTCGAGTACGAGGGCGTCGGCAAGGTGAGGATGAAAGCGGGCAGCTGCTTCTACCAGCCGCCCGGAATCCGCCACCGCGAGCTCGAGCACTCGAAGGACCTCGAGATGATCGAGATCGTCGCGCCGGCGGCGTTCAGGACTTACTCCTCGGCGGCACCCGCAGCCAGAAGGTCACCGGCCCGTCGTTCACGAGGCTGACTTTCATATGGGCGCCGAAGCGGCCGCTCTCGACGCGCGGCAGAGCCTCGAGCGCCTTTTCCACGAATTTCAGGAACAGCCGCTCGCCTTCGTCGGGGGAGGCGGCGCTCGAAAAACTCGGGCGCGCGCCGCTGTGGGTGTCGGCCGCCAGGGTGAACTGCGGGACCGCCAGCAGCTGCCCGCGGATGTCGCGCAAAGACAGGTTCATCTTGCCCGCCGCATCCGGAAAGATGCGGTAGCCGAGCACGCGTTCCGCGAGGCGCCCGGCCTCGGCTTCGCCGTCGCCGCGCTCGACGCCGACCAGCGCCAGCACGCCGGGGCCGATCGCGCCCGCTGTCTCGCCGCCGACGGCGACGCTCGCCTCGGCGACGCGCTGGATGAGCGCGATCACGCGATGATGTCTGGAATCAGCCGCGTGCGCAGCTTGGCGATCTGGTCCTTGAGGAACAGCTTGCGCTTCTTCAGCCGCCGCAGCTGCAGCTGGTCCTGGGCCGGGTCGCCGGCGAGCCGGTCGATCAGGTCATCGAGGTCGTGGTGCTCGATCTCGAGGGCGTGAAGGCGCGTCTGGATCTGCGCCTTTTCCTCTTCGGTCAGAGGGAAGTCCGTCACCTGTGAAAAACTTCATGCCTTTTGCGGCATCGTATCCCTATACTGGGCGAGCGAAAAGACCCCCCGATGCGCCGCAACGACCACGACGTCACCGACTCAGTCCAGACGACCGATCCCGCCGCGGTGGGCGCCGAGGTAGTCCGCCTCTCCAGGAGCCTGTTCAACGGCGCGCGCGTGCCCGAGCTGGAGCGCGCCTTCAGCGACGCCGCGGCGATGTACGCCGGTGCCCACCCTGAATACTGCGCCTGCGACACCGGCTATCACGACATCCAGCACGTCCTCGACGTGACCCTCGCGATGGCGCGCCTCCTCGAGGGCTACCAGCGCAGCCGCAGGAACGGCGACGAGGCCATGACGCGCGAAGTGTTCATCGCCG
>Ga0209802_1002316_pt1 | contig 13388 bp, 12 predicted proteins | sample GraSoiAngelo_129_FD_185886 | JGI IMG/M metagenome (GOLD analysis project Ga0209802, IMG submission 185886) | Grasslands soil microbial communities from the Angelo Coastal Reserve, California, USA - 14_0927_12_40cm (SPAdes) (version 2) | ecosystem: Environmental > Terrestrial > Soil > Grasslands ... | reverse complement strand
TCCATCTTCCTGTATTGTTCAAAGTGGACCACAAGTCGCCTTACTACAACGAGCAGAAAAAGGTCTCTATCTTTTACGCCGAGTCGTGGGCGCTGATCCACTATCTGATGATCGGCGATAAGCAAGCTCACAATGCTTCTTTTGGAGCCTACTTGAGCGCTTTGGGTCAGGGTGCGAGCCAGGACGAAGCCGCCACGAAGGCCTTCGGAGATCTCCGCAAACTCCAGGACAATCTCGTGGCCTACATCGGACGCTTTACATTTCTGGCCTTCGGCTATCCTGCACCTGCGAAAATTCCCGAGAGCAGTCTCAGCACGCGCATTCTTTCGCCGGCGGAAGTGGACGCCTACTCCGGCGGGTTCCTCGCGCTTCATCGCCAGTTTGAGCAAGCCGAGCCTCTTCTCAAGGAATCCGCGCAACTCGATCCCAAGCTCGCTCTCGCCCAGCGAAACCTCGGATTTTTGCACTATTTCCGTGACGAACGCCCTGACGCACTCGCTTCCTTCGCCGCGGCCATTGCCCTGGACTCGCAAGATGCTAACGCGCGCTTTCTTCGCGCGCAGTTGACCTTCGATGATGTATCTCACACCGATCCGCAGATTGAAGAGGATCTGCGGCAGGCGCTAGCTTTGAAAACGGATTTCGCCGATGCCAACGGTTTGCTGGCCGTCTATCTCGCGGCCAATAACCAAAAGCTGCCCGAGGCGCTCGGGCTTGCACAGAACGCCGTCCATCTGCAACCGGGGAATTTTAATTTCCAGCTCGCCCTCGCGCAGGTGCTCATTCGCGTGCGCCGCTATGACGATGCCGAAGCTCTCGGCCGCCGCGTGCTCGCGCGGGCGAGCGACGATGGCATCCGCACCGAAGCCGACCAGATTCTGACGTACGTTACTCAGGCTCGCGATTACGACGCTCGCATGCGGCAGACGCAAGAGGAGTCGGCCGCTCGTGCCAGTGCAGACGCGTCCGCCGCGCGCGCCGATCAGGCCGCCTCCCGATCGGATGAAGTCGCGGCGCGATCCGATGAGGCCCCCGCCGAAAAAGTCTCAGAGCCAGCTGGGCCGGCTGGCGATCCGAACGCGCCCGTCCTAAAGCGACGGGGGCAGCCAACTGATGTGATCGGCGTCGTAATCCAGGTGCATTGCGATGGCACTGAGATGGAAGTTACAACGAGGGTTGACGGCCGGCCTGCGCCGCTTGTTTTTCACGCGAAAGACCGTAAGCGGATCGGCTATACCAGCAATGTCTCCGCAATTCACAACGACATAGATCCGTGCAGCGAACTCAAGGGACACAGGGCGAAACTCATCTTTGCCCCCTCAGAAGCGAAATGGCTCGACGGCGAGCTCGTGCGCATCGAGGTCGAAAAGTAAGCGACACTCCGGCGCGCAACGCGCCGGACTATCGCAGCTGCTTATTGGTTGCCTTGGGGCGGCGGCGGGGTGCAATTGGCGATGCATTTCACCGCCTGCATTTCAATTTCGGCCTTCTTGTGAGGAACGTTCGAGGTGGCCTCCGGGACGGCGATGAGCGATTGCGGCCCATCCGCCGCGTTGAACGTGCACTGGAACTGCAGCGATTGCACGCCCCGCTGCTGGCAAGGGCTTTTCTGCAGCGCGGGCTCCAGCGCGCCCGGCTGCGCATGCAGCTGATCCGCGATTTGCGAAGGCAGCATGGCGATCACCATGGGCACCGGAGATTTCACCTTGATACTCACTTGCGTGCCGTCGTGATCGGGTGCGAAGCCGCCGTAAACCTTCAGAAACGACGTCAGGTCATATTTTTCTTTGATCTGCATGAACCATTGATATTCCGGCTGGATGCAGTTTTCCACGCAATCCCAGCGGTAATACTGGATGTGCACATCGTTCGGCGAGACGAAATGACGGCTGGCCGAATTCTGCGCCCTCAATACCGTCGCGACGCCAAGTCCCACTGCGCGCTGCACTTTATTATTCGGATCCACGACTCCATTATTGGGATCCAACACCGAGCCTAGGCCCGTAAACACCGCATGATCGGCGCTCTCCCGGTCGTCGCGAATCACCAGCGTCATCGCTTCCGGAGGAAGTTCACAGACGTAGGTGGTTTCCACCACGTGCTCGCGCGGGCAAAGCTGGCGCAATCCGGGGATATTCTCAGGATGCTGCAAGGCTGTGGTCCACGCTTCCGCATCGGCCAGGAATATCGTGACGGGCTGCTGCGCTTTGATGTCCACATGCATGTTGCCGCCGTTCGGGCCCGGATGGTAGGTGCGCCCGGAATGATAGTTCGCCGGGTCCAGCCGCACGCTTTCGTCATTCGCCGGCAGCCAGTTGAAGACTCTTTGCTGTCCAAACGAGGGTAAGGAGAAGGCACAGATCGCCGAAAACGCGAAGATGGCCCATATTTTAGGTGTTTTCATAGTGCTTCAATTTTGCGGGGGCGCAGGCTCGCGGCGCAAGGCTGCCAGAGAAAGGCGTTGCCATCAGTTAACGTACCGAAGTGAGCACAGCAACGCTAAGGCGCCTAGTGCAACGGCGCGATGCGAAACATAACCGATGCATTCCACTTGATCGCTACCGGCTCGCCATTTAGGTAAGTCGGTTCAAACTTTCCACCGCGGAGGGTCTCGATTAGTTCCGGCCGATGGCCTTTTGCAAATCGCTCATCATCACCAGGCGTCCGTGCAGCGGCGCGATCTGCTGCACGTCCAGATCGAGGCGCTTGATGTTCTCATAGAGATTCACGCTTTCCTTCACCACCGGACCCGGCGCGGCATTGGCAGGCGCGGGGTTATACACATCCGCCTCGATGAGCACTTTCTCTTTCGGCAGGTAGCCGATCAACATGGCATCGTCATGATTGCTTCCCTGAAGGTGATACAGCTCCAGGGTTCGCGTGCCATCGGTGAGCACGCGTTTGTCAGCCACAGTCTCAATGACGGGCTTCTTCGGCGCTTTGGCCAATTGATCCGGGCGCAGCGTGTGCGGCATAGCCCACAGTTTTTCGTAATACGGCTTGTTTTCGGCCGCCGTCAAAATGGCGGCGCCTTCGGCCGCGCATGCCCGCAGACCGCCCGCATGATCGAAATGGTGATGCGAATTGACCACGTAGCGGATCGGCTTGTTGGGAATCGTTTTCTTGACCGCATCGATGACCGCCACAGCGCGATCGTCATTGAGAGGGCATTCGACCAGCGCAACGTAGTTCTTGAACTCCACGGCCACGCTGTGATGCGTTCCGCCCGTGAGATACCACACCCCGTCGGACACCTTCGTCGTTTCCACCTTTACCGGAGCGGGACCTTGCCCGGCCTTCTCGACGCTGTCCGGCACGGGGAAGACCACGTAGGGATTGTTGTTGTCGGTTTTGGTGATGGTCAGGTCCAGCACCGGAAAGCCGCCCTGCTTCTGAACGATGTGTGTCGGGAACAGGACATCCGTGGTGATCTCGCTCAGCTCCTTGTAGTCCGAATACGTCGTTTCCGTGACCATGTCGCCGAGCACCGGGTCTTCCGTCCGCGTCTCCACGCGCTCCACCTGGTTTTTGGCGTTGAGGGCCGCCTTCATGGTGATTCCCTGGAGCGCGCCGGAGAGCGGAAACGTGATGACGCTGGCGCCTGCTTCGGTCGTGAGCTTGGCAGCCGAGCCGGCCTGCACCGCCATCTTCAGAACTCCGAAAGGAGTCGTCCAGAGCTGCAGCAGCCGGTCGTTGAACGCGCCGGGAGCCGGTGCCGCCGTGCTCGCGGGAACGAAACCGGCGCCGGGCACGGACTCGTTCCACGCGAATTTACCGCTCACGACCTGGATCTGCCGCTGAGGCGCGGCCAGAGGCAGCCCGCCGCCACCCTGGATAAGCCCATCCGGATTCGAGCGCATCACGTCCACACGCATCGCCGGAACGGCGTAGCTTAAGCTGGCGTGATAAGTCACCTGGAATGCCGGCCAGGGCGAGTCCGGCCGATACGATTGTCCGAACGCATAGGTGAATCCGGTGCCCCAATACTCCAGCGTATTGATGGCATCAATCCGCTGGGGGCCGCGGATCATCCCCAGCGCGTATTGGGCAGTCTTGATGACTGCCTGCGCGTCCTGTGCGCGCGCACACGGAGCGGCCAGCGCTCCCGCAATCAACGTATAGCAGAAAAGGCGGCGGATCATGACTGGCTTTAGTGGTGTTCCTAGTGCCGTTCCAATTCATCTCCGCTAGTACGCACGAGATGTCTGGCCGTTGCTGCTGTACGACACATATGTGCATGCATAGGCGAATCACGTTGGAACGGCGCTAGTGGTGTTCCTTGGTCACCAGGTGCGACAAATCTCTCTCCACGCAGGGCAGCGACTCCGCCAGCACTGCCTTAGGATCAGGGTTGCGCTTCAGCGTGCGAGCATTCATGGTCCAGGACTTGATCAGCACGTCGGGATCTTCGACGGTGGCTTGCCAGGTGAGCGTGTCGCCATCGCGGTGCATTCGCTCGATCACGTGCATGTTCTCGCCATGGAAGTAGCCTGTGATATCGAGCCAGCTCGTGTCGTTGAAACCAATCGTGTCGATGACCAGAGTGTCTCCCTCCCAGTGGCCCAACGATTCGCCTTTCCACGTGCCATCTAAATCATCGAGCGGGGTGTGGCTCCGGCCGTCGGTCGGAATCACGCGGTAGGTATCACCCCAGCCCCCGGCCGCGGGACTGACGTAAAGGAAGATCAGCTCCTTCGGCGTCTGCACGATCTTGGCAGGCGGGCCCATGCGCGGAACGCCACCCGGCATGCAACCGAACGACGGGTCTTCGGTGTTGCCGTTCTGATCCAGCTTTTGAACCTTTTCCCAGAACTCGGGCTTATACAGCGGCTTATTGGGATCGGCTCTGCGCATGATGGCGTTGTCGCGCTCGAAATTTAGCAGCGTGGCGTCTCGGGAAGCGAGATTTGCGGCCAGCGGATCGTCGCTCGGGACGAAATTGGCCCCTGCTCTGCCAATCCAGAGTCCGCTGAGATCGGGGTGCCCGTCCGCCGTTCGCGGCGTGGTCTGGTTTCCCTGGGCCGTCGCGCGGGCAGAACACAGGCACAAGGCCAAGACCGCCAGGACGCAGCTAAGACAGCAGTTAATACATCGTTGCTTCATCGCTTCCCTCCCAGCTCGCCTATCGGGCGTTCGGGTCCGAGGTCCAGATCGTGAACTTGCGGCCGTCGGGAAGCGTCACGTCCTTGATGAGCCCGGAATCGGTGCCGTCCTTGGCGAGCACGGCATTCACGGTGATGGTGTCCCCGGACTTCAGCCCGCCGCGATCCGCACGGCTCAGCCCGGCCCGGCGCAGCGCGCCCGGCCCCGCCATCTCGAAGGCCCAGTGCTTCAGATTGCCGCTATCGTCTTTCACGTCGAGATACAGGTAGGAGTGGGGATTAATCCATTCCACCTTCGTGACCACTCCCGTCAACGTGATGGGCTTATTGAGGTCGAATTCCGCCTGCACCGAATGATGCGCCCAGGCCGCCATTCCCGCCATCAGCAAACCGGCAACCGCTAATAGACTGCGAGTTCCGCAATGCATCGCCGAACCCTCCCTCGGTCAGCAAAGCGTAAGCAGAATGAATCGCCTGTGTCAAGGTATTTGGGAGCACGGTAGTGGGCTAATTCCGTGTTGCCTGTAAGCTCTTCGTCCAGTTGAAATCCGCCCACGGGGTACTCTCGCCTACTGGTCTGGGTTATCCATGTCGGCAAGAACTTTCCAGCGGCCATCTGCTTGTTTCTTCCAGACGACCACGTATTTTTCGTTGATTGTCAGGGGCCTCTTGTTTTTGTCCAGTGTTTTGAATTCGCAGGTTCCTGTCTCATAAGCCATGTCGCCGGAACGAGCCACTTCAACGTTCGTTGCCGCCCAACTGAAGCCTGGACCGGGCATTGCAAAATATTCTTGCCATTCCTTGCGGATTGCATCGATTCCTACTGCGACGGGGGCACCGGTGGCAAGCCGGCGCGCATCGTCGGCATAGACGGAAACCGCTTTGTCCAGCTCTTTCGCGCCTGCGGCCTTGCTCCATTCCTGCGAGAGGCCGCGAATGGTGGCTTCGTCGGCGGCGCGTGCGTCTACTGGCTGTTGCGGGGTCTGCTGGCTCTGTCTGCATCCCGTGACGAGCGCAAACACCAGGAGAGGAAAAAGCGAAGAATGTAACTTTTTCATGGGAGCCTCCTGCGATTTCCGCACAGCATGATCCGTAGGCGATGGCGTTGTCAAGCGAGCGACCAACAAGAAATTAGCCCACTACCGGGAGCACTCTCCGTGAGATTTCCGATTCGATTCCCACGCTGCCCCGTTCGTCCTGCCGCAAAACTCGGATGATTTCTTAGGTCTCCGCGGCAAGGGTGATCTCCGGCGTACGCCTCTGCTTAAGAAATCCTGATTCCGATAGCCGCCTAGCGAGCATTGGGTTGGTTTCCCTTTTGCCGCTTGCTCTGGTATATACCACTCACCCGTCGTGCCTCCCCCTTCGCAACGACGCAGCGACCGTATTTCCATAGAGCTACCGATCCAAGTGATCGGACGCGATGCCGACGGTTCCCAGTTCGTGCAAGAGGGACACACGCGTCTGATCAGTCGCCACGGCGGGTTGATCGTTCTAAAAAGGAAACTCCCGCCTGAAGCGAAACTGATCCTGGTCAACACGCAACTTAAGGATGAAGCGGAAGTCCGTGTCGTGGGACACGCCGAATCGGAGCCCGATGGTGAGGTCTATGGGGTAGCTTTCCTCGATGCCAACAAAAGCCTTTGGCGCGTCGCTTTTCCGCCCATGGATGATGCAGAGGCCGCATTAGCTCGCGTTTTGCTCCAATGCGCCGGCTGCCGCAGCCAGGAAGTAGTTCATTTCACCGAAGTGGACATGGAGATCTTCGTATCCAAGCAGGAGCTTATCCGTTCGTGCAAATCGTGTTCCAGGCCGACGGCATGGAAGCAACTGGGAACAGAAATCACCTCAGCCACCGCGCCCATGGCTACCGCGGAGCATGAATCGAGACACGAACCGAGTCGGATAGAGAAACGGCGCCACCCTCGAAAAAAGGTGAAATTGCTCGCCAGTATTCGCCACTCGGGCCGGGAACACGTGGTGGATTGCGAGGACGTGTCCCGGGGCGGTTTCTGTTTTAAAGGCTACAGGAAATACGAGGTCGATATGGAGATCGAAGCCGCCATGCCCTATACGCGTGGAGGCGGAAACATATTCCTGCCCGCGCGCATCGCACATTGCAAAGCAGGGGCGGCCGGCTTGTTCAAATGTGGCGTAGCGTACAAGCAAAAATCCTGATCTGCCGTGCCGAACCCAGTTTGTGAACAGGTTCAACGGTGGGAATTCGGTGATCCGCACTTGAGTTGAGTGGAGTTTTCACCTGTGCCAAGAATCTTGCCGAGCAGGGCGAGGCGGACAAAAACTCGGAAACGGCCTATGCCGCGTGGGTTGGAGCCGAGGCCCGGGCTTGAACCGGGGACCTGCGGTTTACGAAACCGCCGCTCTACCAGCTGAGCTACCTCGGCCTGTTGATCATCTTACTACGTCCTCACCAGCCCAATCCACGCGTGTCAGCTTCTGGCGGCGGGTCCGTTTCCGAAAAGAGGCCTGAGGTCTCGGCGACTTGAACATTTCCGTGCTCAGGAATACGCCCCGCTACCATGAGAGATTGGGGCCCGGCCTGCTCCACTACCTCTAGCAACCTGGGCCGAGCAAATCGATGAGTTCTTGTGCGCGGCCCTCTCTTTTCACGCCACGGTCATCATCGCGTAACAGCCGGTGTGTAGCGTGGCTGCCAGGAACAAGCATCGAGATTGACAGACCATGTTCCAGAGCGTAGTGTGCCAGAGAGTAGTTGCTACGCGCAGAAGCCCCAAACGACCTACCGCTCGGATTTCGTGTCCCCCGAATCATAGGCGCAAGGTTCTCAGAGACGCCCTTCTAGGGGTGTTTCAGAGAAGGCCGTAGCCTGTGGTAGAGGCGAGAGAGAACCTTCACGTACTTTGCTACGAGCATCACACAGAGATGAAGCTTTCCCGGATTCTTATAAAGCTTGAGAAAAAGTTTTGGCAGACGGCCGCCTATGTTTGCGAGGAGCCCGGGTGCCTCGTTCGGTACAACAGTTGGCGCGGGTATTTCATCACCACCCAGGAGGGAACCAGTTTAGAGAGTGAGATTATCCCCCGCGTCAGTTGTCCCAAAGATAGGCGTCTTATGTATCTTGCTGCGATTCGGCCTGAGCAAAGAAGCTATCGCTTGTGGAGATGCCCAGGGTGCAACCTGAGCCGCACGAATGAGGAGCTTTCGCGGGCAACGGAGGCGTGATCGCCACTTCTTCAGGGCTGCAGTGGAGGCCGGGTTCTTGCCAAAGAGATGAAGCAAAAAAACAAAAAGGAGAGGAGTTGAATTCCTCTCCTTCCTGCCATTACGCCTCGCAACAAACTCACCCGATCGGAGTGCTGGCGGAGCTTGCACCCGAACCGGAGGTATCCGTGCGGATCACGCCCGATTGATCGGTGTAATACATATTCTGTCCGGTCGTGGCCGCGGTAATGGGGGTAGCCGTAATCGAGTAAGACTGGTTTAGCGAGCCAGCCGTGTACGCAAACGTGTAGCCGCTCTTGGTCCCAGCCGCGAGCACAGAGTCAATCAAGTCTGCCGAGGTGGAACTGGCTGTGCCGCCAGAACCCATCGGCCCCAGATTCGAAAGCGCTGATGGAAATTGGTTATAGCTGGTGGAATAGGCGATGCACGCTGTGTTCAAGGTGCGCAGCGAGCCCACCGCCGAAGCCTGATTCGCGGCGATTTTCGACCGCAAGAGGTTGGGGATGGCGATGGCGGCGATAATCAGAATAATCGCCACCACGATCAAGAGCTCAATTAACGAGAAACCCTTTTGTTTACGCATGTTTACCTCATCTTATTTATGTGCACGCCGGCCCCCATTGAGGGCCCCCACGGGTGGCTTATTCGTCACATGTGGTGGAGGCCTCTTGGTTTCAGCACATTAGGAGCACGCTTGAGTGCATTCCATGAATGCCTCATTAAGCCAGAAGGAACCGCGAATGATGAGAAATGTCATAAAAGACGCCACAAAATGTCGCGAGAGGACCGATTTGAGTCGCTGGCCAAGCTGCGGAAGCAAAGCGGCCAGTCGCGGCGCAGCGGCGGGAGCTTCTGCCAAGTCGCGGTCTGAGAGATTGCCCGGCGAGCGCATCACGTGTATATTCGCGGCATTGGCGAGGCGCGAGGGAAATTCGCGACCAAGGGGGAAGAGCCGATGAAAATCCTGGCATTGCTTCTGCTTGTCTCGGGTGTGGCGCTGGCCCAGGCGCCGGCCGTCCAGGCCCCCACCCTGAAGCCCGTCGGAACCGTCGACGACCTCATGATAAGTTTCATCTGGCCCGCCTCGGATGAAGTCTTCTACATCACCACGCGCGATCTCCCCAAGACGGAAGAGGAGTGGCTGCACTTTCGGGGCAGGATGCTAATGCTCGCGGAATCCGCCAATTTGCTCATGATGCCGGGCCGCGCCTGGGACAACGATCAGTGGATGAAAGACGCGCTGCGCCTGCGGGATGCCGGGACGGCCGCGTACGTGGCGGCAAAAGCCAAGGACGTCGACAAAATCGCCGCCCTCAGCGACCAGATGTACGCCGCCTGCGTCGGCTGCCACAACGACTATCGCCCCAATTACCGCAAGCGCCCCCTAACGCCGGAGCCTTTGCCGTAACAATCGCGCAAGAGAGTGCGTGGTTTCGCACGTCAAAAAGTAATCACGGCGTTTTTTCGGCTTAAAAACGTCCCCAAAAAAGGCCCAAAAAAGGAATTGACGCCATATGAAGCTCGGATCGAGGCATACGATCGTTGGGTTGCTGGGAGCAGCCGTCCTCTGCCTGCTGAACGGCCCGCTCAGCGCTTTGCCGGCCAAGGGCCAGACGGCGCCAGCCGGCCAGCCGACAGGAGCCAAGCCGCCCATGGCCGAGGACGTCTTCAAAAACGTCCAGGTGCTCAGAGGAATTCCCGTGGACGAATTCATGGCCACGATGGGCTTCATCGCCGCCTCGCTGAGCCTGAACTGCCTGGATTGTCACACCGAGGACAGCGGCCGCGACCCCGCGAAGTATGCCGAAGACACGCCCATCAAGCAGACCGCGCGCAAGATGCTGCTCATGGTGAAGTCGATTAACGCGCAGAATTTCGGCGGCGTGCGCACCGTCACCTGCTATACCTGCCATCGCTCCGACGTGGCGCCGCGGTTCACGCCGAGTCTCGCCGAGCAATACGGCACTCCGCCCGACCGCGATCCCAATGACATCGAAGTTGCCCAACAGCCCGATCCCAAGGCGCCCACCGCCGAGCAAATCCTGAATAAGTACATCCAGGCCATCGGCGGAGAACAGCGCCTTGCCGGGCTCACCAGCTTTACCGCCAGCGGAAGCTACTCCGGGTACGACACGGATTTCGCCAAGACACCGGCGGAAGTCTATGCCAAAGCGCCGGGGCTGCGGACCACCGTCATCCATCCGCCCATTGGGGAAAGCACCACCGTTTTCGATGGACGCAACGGCTGGATCGCCGAGTCAAATTCGCTGCTGCCGCTGATCACCCTCACCGGAGGCGAGCTGGATGCCGTCACGGTGGAAGCGGAGTTGGCGTTTCCCGCCAAGATCAAACAATACCTCACCGGCTGGCGTGCGGGTTTTCCGCCCGCAACCCTCGGCGATGAAAACGTGGTGGTCGTCCAGGGAACGGCGCCGGCAGGCTCTCGCGTCAAGCTCTTCTTCGACAAGGATTCGGGCCTGCTCGTGCGCCTGGTGATGTTCACCAACACGGTCCTTGGGCTGAATCCCAGAGAGATCGACTTCTCCGATTATCGCGATGTCGCCGGAGTCAAAATGCCTTTCAAGTGGACTGCGGTCTGGACCGACGGGCGGTCAGAATTTGAAATGACCGGCATCAAGCCGAATGTGCCGATCGATGCGGCGAGGTTTGGCAAACCGGCTCCCGCGTCGGTCAAAGCTCCCACACGCTGATCCTGTGTATCCACCGGGGCTGACTTTGTAGCGGCCGCCTTTAGGCGGGCCGGCTGTTGTTTTTCGTAGCGCCGGCTTGCCCTGAGCCTCGAAGGGCTTTAGCCCGGCATCCTTCCTTTGCTTTTTGGCCCCCTCGACGCGCTCAGGACGAGCCGGCGCTGCAAATCAAGCCGTAACGGGCGAGGTGCGGTGTTCGATCTGTTCCTGGATCCGGCGCCGCAGCAAGAGAGGATCGGCAATGTTTTGAAACGGCTCCCACGATCCGCCAATTCCTCGAACGGTCACGCTGCCGAAGCCCAGCCATCGCTCGAGAATTCCCTGCTGCACGAGAACGCTCTCGATTTTGTCCAGAAACATCTCGTCGGTGGAGACCGATACGATCCCCTTGCGGCAGATCACGCGCTTGTTCGTAACCGCGAATTCAAAACCGCGGCGGCGCACCCAGCCCCAAAAGAAAACGATCGCGCCAAGCGACGGCATAATCAGCGCGCCGATCCGCAAGTCTTTATTGAAGGCGAAAGCGATTCCCGACAAAACCAGAAGCCCTGCGGCGAAGGCCGGACCAACGAGCACGATCCAATGGCGGCGCGTGGTATGGATGATGCGCTCGCCTTCGGTCAGATTCTCCTCGACGTATCGCATGATTTCTCCTTGCCTTTGCAGGCGCGCTTGCTGATTCTGTCCGTGGGTGCCCTTGCCAGGCGGCAGTCTTGCCGGTGTTAACAGGGTTAACTCGGGAGCGAGAATCGTCAATCGCTTCCTCCCGCCCCCGTTCCCAATCAGGGAATACGCATTCTGGTAAAGCCCTCCCCGCCGACTTCTTTATGCCAAGCGCCGTGGACTTTGTTGACGCCGCGAAGCTCATCCTGTAGGTAGACTTCGCGGCGGAGAGCTCTTTTGTCGCTCGACAACGTTTTGCGGGGGTGGCCCCCCATGTTTTTCGCAAGTGTTCATTCTGCGCGGGTTGTAGGCGCGGTTTGTGCAAGAACTCACGATAAGCAGCTTAGCGAGTGCCCGCGCTGGCGAGAGCGGAACTCATGGCCAAGGTGCAAGATGTAGCCTAATGCAAAGCTGCTGCTTACTCCCTCGGACGTACCAATAAACAACCGCCGAAGTCATCGAAAGGCGGATTTATATCGCTGAACAGGGCCATGCCGTCGCGCATTCTGGTTACTGTAATGCGTTGTTTCCGGTTAACCCATCGCAGCTTTTCTTCGACTGCGTCACCATTCTCTGTGAGAAGTCTTAATTGATACTCAGAATCAGCGACATCCTTGGGTTCAAAGGATATTTCGGTCTTGAAATACTCGGAACAGTCCCAATGATCTTCTACAGTGAACACCAAAGCAGTTCCCGGGGACGGATTAAATGGTAGCGGGTAAACGACTGGAATAAAGACTCTCTTTTGCACTAAGGGGGCAAAGTCTGAGTTACTATGCGTCAAGTCCAATAAATTTACAGTTACGTTGCGTGCAGGCTCTTTTGTGGCATTTGCCACGCCCAAAATTTCTCGACCGCCATCGATGGAACCATCTGGACCCGTACCTCTGTAAAAAAAACCGAAACAAAATGGCGTATGTTCCCGCTGATACTGCCACTCCTTTGACACTGTTATTCCTGAAATTAGAATCCAGATAGAAAATCCAACGACCGCTCTCGACCGAATTTCTAAGCGGCGGACAGCAATCTTCATTATCATCAATCGAATCGTGAGCAAGGCTAAGGAACCCACAAGAATTGCAATGATGAGCGGATTGGGAAGTAGATGAATCACGGGAGCAACAGCCGCCAGTACAAGCCCCAGCAAACCAACCACATCAAGCCCCTCGCGCCATCGGTCAAGGGGTTCTTTCGCTTCAGGTTGCATTTCTTGGGCGTGCAACTGCTGTTGTTTCTCCCATGCAGAGTGCAATAAACGCCCAGGATTGCTACGATTACCTTTGCCCATTGCGGAGTGAGTATATCCCGCTGTTTGCGTGAGGTATACAATCCCGGGGTCAAATTGTGTGTCGGTCTGAAGGTTTGTGAGTTTTCGGTAACTTCCGAGTAGCCGACAAACCGTCCAATATCCGGCCATCCTCAAAAGCACTGACTTTATTGCGCCAAGTGACGACAAGCCGAATTTGAGACCGAATGCCTTCCGCGAATCGTCGGATCAATCGTCCGGTGGGCTTTCTGCTCTACTTCTTCAAGCCTGCGTTCCAATTCGTCACCATCGTCAGCGGCGGCGGCGACACCCCGTCCGAGCCGTTCAGAGGCTGTCAGTTTCCGCGGTCTTAATGAATTTGTAAGGAGCCAACTCGCGCAGAACGAGATCATTGAAAACGCTCCGCGAAAGCAGGTGAAGCTGCTGCCGAATGATAACCTCTAG
>Ga0209802_1002315_pt1 | contig 13389 bp, 9 predicted proteins | sample GraSoiAngelo_129_FD_185886 | JGI IMG/M metagenome (GOLD analysis project Ga0209802, IMG submission 185886) | Grasslands soil microbial communities from the Angelo Coastal Reserve, California, USA - 14_0927_12_40cm (SPAdes) (version 2) | ecosystem: Environmental > Terrestrial > Soil > Grasslands ... | reverse complement strand
TCCGTCATGCCGCTGGAGACGCGACACGAAGCGATCATCGGTCTCGCCGCCGAGGGTGATCGCCTCGGCTACGACGGCTTCTTTCTGCCGGAGACGTGGGCGTACGACATCACCGTGTTGCTCGCCGAGGCGGCGGCGCGCACCAGGCGAATCACGCTGGGGACGGGCATCGTCGGCATCTGGAACCGCAGCGCAGCGACCATGGCGATGGCCGCTGCAACGCTGCACGCGGCGTCGGGAGGGCGCTTCGCGCTCGGTCTCGGCGCCAGCACGCCGCAGCTCGCGGAAGGCCTGCACGACACGCCGTTCGAGCCGCCGCTGCCGCGCATGCGCCGGACGGTCACGCAGATCCGCGCGCTCCTTCGCGGCGAGCGCATTCCCCTCGCGGTGACGACGACCGCCCGCGCGCTGAAACTCAACGTCCCGCCGGCACCCGAGCTGCCCATCCACATCGCCGCGCTCGGCGATGCGATGACGCGGCTCGCGGGCGAGCTGGCCGACGCATGGGCGCCCTTCCTCTATCCGTGGTCGCAGCTCCGCGTCGGCGTCGAACGGCTCCGCGAGGGCGCGACGCGGGGTGGCCACCCGGATCGCCTTCCAGAGCTTCATCCCACGGTGCCGGCGGTGGTGGCCGACACCGACGCCAGGGCGCGTGACGGGGCGGCGTGGTTCGTCGCCTTCTACGTGACGACGATGGGGACGATCTACCGCGACTCGCTCACGCGACAGGGCTACGGCAAGGCCGTGGAGGCGGTGCTCGCCGCCAATGCGCCGAAGTTCACGGGCGTGGTCCCGGCCGACGCGGAAGAATTACTCGAGCAGCTGATCGTCTACGGCACCCCGCCCGAGGCGCGGCGGAGACTCGGCCGCTGGCACGAGGCCGGCGCCGACTTCCCGGTGTTGCTCCTCCGCCCGAACCTCACGCCCGAAGAGCGCGCGCTGACGCTCGAGGCCTTCCGCCCGATGCTCCGACACGGAGCCTGAGCGGTCGCGTCGTCACACGCCGGCGAACACGTCGGCCCACTCCTCCAGCATCTCGGGATGGCCGTGTCGGATGTGGATGGAGAAGTGGTTGTAGCCGGCCGCGCGCAGCTCGCGGATGCGGTCCTGGAGCTCGGGCCTGGTCGCCGTGAAGGTGAGCATGCGGATCAAATCCGCGGTGCAGACCTCGTGCTCTTCCGGCCGCAGGAACATCAGATGCCCGCGGTGATTGGTGAGATAGCGCGCGTCGGCGGGCTCGTATGTGCGGTACATCTCGCGGTAGCGCTCGAGCAGCGGCTTCAACTGCGGCGGCACGCTCCGCCCCATGTTCCCGAACTGCTCGACCTCGACGAGATTGTGGAGCGCGATCGTCGCGTGCGGCCCGGCCTGGGCTTTGGCCCGCGGGCTGTCGAACGCCTCGCCATCTTTCAGCACGGCGCCACCGGTGAACGCCGTGGCCACGCGGGAAGCCGGATCGACGCCGGCCGCGCGCCAGGCCGCCTGCATGTCGCCGACGGCCGCCTTGGCCGGCTCCATGCCGCCGGTCGCATAGAGCCATCCGGCGCCGAGCCGGGCCGTGAGCTGGCGGCCGCGAGGCCCCAGCGCGGAGAGGTGAAGCGGGATCGGATCCTGGACGTTGAAGACGCCGAGCTCCGGATTGAGGAAGCGGATCTTCCGGCGCTGGCCCTCGAACGTCCACTCCAACGTGTCGCCGGCCAACAGCCGCTGCACGATGCGGATGTATTCCTCCATGTCGCCGAGCTTCACCGGCCCGAGGCCCATGGCCCGGCGCGCCGTGAACCCGGTAGAGATGCCGAAGTCGATGCGGCCGGGGGCCAGCGCGTTCAGCGAGGCCAGCGCGCTGGCCGCGACCGGCGCGATGCGATTGGAGGGAATCAGCACGCCCGTGGCCAGACGGATCTTCGACGTCTGCACGGCCGCCGCCCCCATGGCCACGAACACGTCGGCGTTGAGCATCTGCGTGTCGTAGAACCACGCGCGCGCGTAGCCGAGCTCTTCCGCGCGCTTGACGATCTTGAAGGAGTCGGCCGCCGTTGCCAGGTTGATCCCGAAGTCCATCGTTGTACGCCCTCCTCCGCCACACGCTCCTCGAAACGGTGAGGCGCCCGGGACTGTAGGGCGTCGGACGAGAAGGGTCAAGGCGTCGGTCTGGAGAAGCATCGATCGCTGACGGACAATGCGAGAGCCATGGCAGCGTCTCTCGACGTCATCGTCATCGGGGCCGGCATATCCGGCATGTACCAGCTCCACCGGCTGCGCGGGCTGGGCCTGCGCGTGCGGGTGTTCGAGGCCGGCGACGGCGTCGGTGGCACCTGGTACTGGAACCGCTACCCCGGGGCCAGGTTCGACTCCGAGTCGTGGACCTACGGCTACTCGTTCTCCGACGAGATCCTGCGCGAGTGGGAGTGGAGCGAGCACTTCGCGGCCCAGCCGGAGACGCTGCGTTACTGCAACTTCGTGGCGGACAAGCTCGACCTGCGCCGCGACATCGAGTTCGGCTGCCGGATCAAGGCCGCGGTCTACGATGAGGCCGCCGGCGAGTGGGAGATCGAACGCGAGGACGGAAGGCGGGCGCGGGCCCGGTTCCTGATCACCGCGATCGGGCCGCTGTCGGCGCCGACGATGCCGACGATCCCGGGCGTCGAGAGTTTTCGCGGGGAGGCCTATCACACCGGCATGTGGCCGCACGAGCCGGTGAGCTTCGCGGGCAAGCGTGTCGCGGTGATCGGCACCGGGGCGACCGCGGTGCAGGCGATCACCGAGATCGCCAAGACGGTCGGCCACCTCACGGTGTTCCAGCGCACCCCGAACTGGTGCGCGCCGCTCCACAACAGCCCGATCGACGCGGCCACCCAGGCGCGCATCAAGGCCACGTACGCGGACATCTTCGCCCGCTGCCGCGAATCGTTCGGCTGCTTCATCCACGACGCCGATCCGCGCAAGGCTCTCGAGGTGAGCCCCGAGGAGCGCGAGGCGTTCTTCGAGAAGCTCTATCGCGAGCCCGGCTTCGGCATCTGGATGGGCAATTTTCGCGACGTGCTGATCAATCAGGAGGCCAACGCCACCATCACCGAGTTCATGCGCCGGAAGATTCGCGAGCGCGTGAAGGACCCGGCCGTCGCCGAGAAGCTGATCCCGACCAACCACGGCTTCGGCACGCGCCGGGTGCCGCTCGAGAGCGGCTACTACGAGGTGTACAACCAGCCGAACGTGCGCCTCGTCGACATCCGGGAGACACCGATCGAGCGGATCACGCCCGCCGGTGTCAGAACGAGCGACGCGGAGTACGCGGCGGACATGATCATCTACGCCACCGGCTTCGATGCCATCACCGGGGCGTTCGACCGCATCGACATCCGCGGGCGGCGCGGTCAGCGGCTGCGTGAGAAGTGGGCGCAAGGCCCACGCACCTACCTGGGGCTGCAGATCGAGGGCTTCCCGAATCTCCTGACGTTGGTCGGGCCGCACAACGCGGCCACCTTCTGCAACATCCCGCGCTGCATCGAGCAGAACGTGGACTGGGTGACGGCGCTCATCGTCTACATGCGCGACCGGGGCCACACCCGCGTTGAGCCGACCCCGGAAGCGGAGCGCGACTGGGTCCAGCACGTGCACGACACCGGCCGGCGCATGCTCTTCACCCAGGTCGACTCGTGGATGATGGGCATCAACTCCAACGTGGCGGGCAAGGACAAGCGCACGTTCATCGTCTACGCGGGCGGCGCGCCGAAGTACCGAGAGAAGTGCGACGAGGTCGCCGCCGCGGGCTATGCCGGCTTCGCGTTCCGGTAGCGTCCTGCCGCGCGGGATGAGCATGGGGCCGTGAACCTGCCCTTCTCTCCGCCGCTCGCGCCGATGCTGTCGAAGGCCGCGGACGCCTTGCCGGACGGCGACGGCTGGCAGTTCGAGCCCAAGTGGGACGGGTTTCGCACGCTGGTGTTTCGCGACGGCGATGAGATCGTGTTGCAGAGCCGTGACGAGAAGCCGATGAACCGTTACTTCCCCGAGCTCCTCGCCCCCCTGGCCGAGAGGCTCCCCGAGCGCTGCGTCGTCGACGGCGAGATCGTCATCGCCGGTGCCGGCGGGCTCGATTTCGAGGCGCTACTCCTTCGCATCCATCCGGCCGCCTCGCGGGTGAAGCTCCTGGCCGCCGAATCGCCGGCATCGTTCGTGGCCTGGGACCTGCTCGCCCTGGGCGATGAGGACCTGCGCGAAGCGCCGCTGGCGGCGCGGCGCGAGCGCCTCGAGCAGGTACTGGCCGGCGCGGCCCCGCCGGTCCATCTGTCGCCGGCCACGCGCGAGCGCACACTCGCCGAGGATTGGTTCCGCCGCTTCGAGGGCGCCGGGCTCGACGGTGTCATGGCCAAGCGTCTCGACGCCCCCTACCGCGCCGGCGAGCGCACGATGATCAAGGTCAAGCACGCGCGCACGGCCGACTGCGTGGTCGCCGGCTTCCGCTGGCACAAGAACGGCGTGGGCACGATGGTCGGCTCGCTCCTGCTCGGCCTCTACGACGGGGCGGGCACGCTGCACCACGTCGGCGTCACCGCGGCGTTCACCAACGCCGTGCGCAAGCAGCTCGTCGCCGACCTGGCGCCTCTTCGAAGGAACGCGCTCGACGATCATCCCTGGCGTGACTGGGCCGAAGCCGAGGAGGAAGCGAACGCGAAAGGGCAACGCCTGCCCGGCGCGACCAGCCGTTGGAACCGCGGCAAGGACCTGAGCTGGGAGCCGCTCCGGCCCGAACGCGTCTGCGAGGTCGCCTACGATCACATGCAGGGGACTCGGTTCCGTCACGCCGCGCACTTCGTTCGCTGGCGTCCCGACAAGCGACCTGAAGACTGCCGTTACGACCAGCTCGAGGTCACGCCGGCCTATGAGCTCGAGCGTGTCTTCGGCGCGCGCGAGGGGCGCCGGCCAGTTCCCGAGTCGCGCCAGGGGTCGTAGTCGGGATCGGGCGGTTCCTCGGTCGGGCGTTCGCCCTCGGGAACGTGACGCAGGTTGACTCGGATGCGCGTCCACGTGCTCGAGCGACCACGCATCGTGTCGATGAGGACGTCATCCACGTGCAGTCGATCGGCGGCCTCCGGATGCCGCGCCTTCCACCGTTCGAGGCCGGCGAGCGCGTCCGTCCGATGCTCTGCCTTGGCGATGGTGACGAGCGGGTGTGTCGACTGGCGGCGGCCACGGCCCGTCTCGGCGTCGGTCGCGGCGCGCTTTCGTCTCGACGGCGCGACACGCGGCGGCTCGTCACCGTGCTTCTTGTAGTGCGGCGGCCAGGGCGCGTCACCGAGACCGGCCGCTTCCTGCGCGGCGGACAGCGCGAGGAGTCGATCGAGCGAGCCCGCAGCTCCGTCGATTCCCGCCGCTGCGTCGCCGCGCTCGGCCATGCGCGTCGGTGCCGTGACCAGCGTGAACGCCGCCGGATCGCAGTCGGCGACCTCGTCCCACGTGAGCGGCATCGAGACGCGCGCGTCGGGTGTCGGGCGCACCGACCACGCGGAGGCCACCGTCCGGTCTTTGGCGTTCTGGTTGTAGTCGAGAAAGACGCCGTGCCGTTCCTCTTTCCACCACTTGCTGGTCGCCTGCTCGGGCGCGCGCCGCTCGACTTCACGCGCGAGGGCGAGCGCCGCGCGCCGGACTTGATCAAAGCTCCAGCGCCGCTCGATTCGCACGTTGACGTGCATGCCGCGTGAGCCCGATGTCTTGGGCCAGCCGCGCAGGCCATGGTCGTCGAGCACGTCACGGACGACGTGGGCCACACGTCGCACGTCGTCCCAGCTCACGCCGGCGCCCGGGTCGAGATCGACGCGCAGCTCGTCGGGATGCTCGAGGTCGTCGGCGCGGACCGGGTGCGGGTTCAGGTCGATGCACCCGAGGTTGACGATCCACAGGAGCTGCGCCGCGTCGCGGACCACGATCTCGCGCGCCGTCCGGCCCGACGGAAACCGCAGTTCCACCGTCTCGACCCACTCGGGGTGTTGCGTCGGCGCGCGCTTCTGGAAGAACGGCTCGCCCTCCGCGCCGTCGACGTAGCGCTTGAGCACGATCGGCCGCCCGGCGATACCCCGGAGCGCCCCGTCGGCGACGGCCGCGTAGTACCTGGCCAGGTCCAGCTTCGTATGACCGGAATGCGGAAAGAACACCTTGTCAGGGTTGGTGATCACCACCTCCCGACCGGCGACTTCCAGAGCGACCTGGCGCGCGCTCGCCATGGCCAACAGTGTGAATCGTCGCGGCTAGGAGCTGCGGGGCGGCCACGTGATCCCGAGCGCGTCGATGCGTCGCAAGCGATCCTGACCGAGCGCCGTGTCGTAGACGTCAGCGAGCGCTTCCGGCGTCCACCCCTCGCGGCTCGTGATCGCGCGGATCGGCGCCGGGTGCGACCAGAGCGACACCTGGTTGCCGCGAACGTGCAGGATCTGCCCGGTGACGTGGGCTGCGCGATCGCTCGCGAGAAATGCCACGACCGGAGCGATCGCTTCGGGCGGTGCCGCCGCCTGCGCCCGGCGGCCATCCGGGAGCCGCTCCGTCATCCGCGTCTCGGCGGTTGGCGAGATGCAGTTCACGGTCACGCCGTACTTCGCCATCGCGAGTGCCGTCGAGCGCGTCAGGCCCACGATACCTTCCTTGGCCGCCGAGTAGTTCGGCTGGCCGGGGCTGCCCTCGAGCCCGGCGGTGGACGTGAAGGTGACGATCCGACCATAGCGCCGCTCGCGCATGTGCTTCGTCGCCGGACGCATCACCGTGAAGTGGCCCTTCAGGTGGACGGCGACGACGGAGTCCCATTCTTCCTCGGTCATGTTGAAGATCATCCGCTCTTTCAGGATTCCGGCGCAGCAGACGACGATGTGGAGATCGCCGAACGTGTTCAGCGCGGCGTCGACCATCGCCTGCCCTCCGGCCATGGTCGCGACGCTGTCGGCGTTCGCGACAGCCCGGCCGCCGCCCGCCTCGATCTCCTTGACGACCCCCAGGGCGCGCTCGCTCGACGGGTCACGTCCGTCGACCGTCACGCCGTAGTCGTTGATCACGACGCTGGCGCCCGCCGCGGCCAGCCCCAACGCGACTCCACGACCGATCCCGCTCCCCGCCCCCGTCACGACCGCGACCTTCCCGTCCAGGAGACCCATGGCTCTCGCCTCCGCGATGATTTCTGCCGAGAGACTATTCGATTTCGATGCCGGGCGCGCAGCGAGGGGCCCGGCTTGACAGCGATATGAAACTAATGTTTCCTGTCGAAACAATAGAAGCATCGGAGGCAGAGGACATGCGCTACCAGCTCACACCGATCTTCACCCGGCCCTGGCTGCTGAATGGCCTGTCGCTGCGGCTCATCGAGAGCCACTACGAGAATCACTACGGTGGGGCTCTCCGGCGCCTCAACGCCATCACGGAGCAGCTCGAGTCACTCGACGTTGCCAAGGCTCCGGCCTATGTCGTGAACGGCCTGAAGCGCGAACAGCTCATCGCGCTCAACTCCACGCTGCTCCACGAGCTCTACTTCGCCAGCCTGGCCTTCGGAGACGGGAAGCCGACCGACGGACTCGCCGGAGCCCTCAGCCGCGACTTCGGGTCCGTGGACCGCTGGCGCAGTGAGTTCGTCGCCATGGCGAGCGGATTGGCCGGCGGCTCAGGTTGGGTCTTGCTCGTCTACGTGCCGCGCGATCGCCGGCTCATCAATCAGTCAGCCGGCGATCATGGCCAGACCGTGGCCGGCGTTGTTCCTATCCTGGCTCTGGACATGTACGAACACGCCTACCACATCGACTTCGGCGCAAACGCGAAGGCCTACATCGAAACGTTCCAGCGCAACATCGACTGGCCGTCGGTCGAGGTCCGGTATGAAGACGCGTTGCAGGTGGCGCCCCCGCGCCCGCTCGTGCAGAAGGAGTTCGGCGATCTGCCCGGGGTCGGAGTCGAAGAAGTGAAAGCCATGCTGGACGCCGGCAAGCCCGTGCAGATCATCGACGCTCGCCCGCGATCCTACATCTCGCGGCAGCAGGACATCATGGACGGCGCTGTCTGGCGCGACCCGGAGCACGTCCAGGAGTGGGTCGGTGAGCTCTCGAAATCGGATCCGGTCATCGTGTTCTGCGCGTACGGGTTCCACGTCGGGTGCAAGACCGCCATCGCGCTGCGCGAGGCCGGCTTCGACGCGAAGTACATGAAAGGTGGTCACTCGGCCTGGAAGGCGATTGGAGGTCCGATCAAGCTGCACTCGTAACGACGGAGTTTCAGCTCAACGCAGGGAACTCGACGACACGACCTCGCGCAACCGTTTTTCGAGATGCCGTCGCTCCGCGTCGTTGTTCACCAGCGCCAGCGCCCCGCGGTACGACTGCGCAGCCTCGGCGTGGCGGCCAAGGCGGCGCAGCAGCTCGGCCCGCGCGACGGGCAACAGGTGATAGCCGGCCAGCTCGCCACGGCGCTCGAGATCATCGACGAGCGCGAGGCCGCGCTCGATTCCGCTCGACATCGCGACCGCGACTGCGCGGTTGAGCTCGACGACAGGCGTCGAGTGCACACGCGCCAGGACGCCGTAGAGCGCGGCGATTTGCGTCCAATCGGTCTCGACGGCCGTGGGAGCCTGCGCGTGGATCGCCGCAATCGCGGCCTGGAGTGCATACGCGCCCGGCGGCCGGCCGCCATCGTGCAGCGAGGCCTCGACCAGCGCCGCACCCTCGTCGATCTGTGCGCGGTCCCAGCGCGTTCGGTCCTGCTCCTCGAGCAGCACGATCTCGCCGGCCCCATCGAGGCGGCTCTCGCGTCGCGAGTCGTGCAGCAGCATGAGCGCGAGCAGTCCCTTCGCCTCGGCGTGAGCCGGCAGCAACTCGACCAGCATGCGCCCGAGCCGGATCGCCTGCTCACACAGATCGTGCCGCACCAGCCGATCGCCGAAGCTGGCGGCGTAGCCCTCGTTGAACACCAGGTAGACGACCATCAACACCGCCTCGAGTCGCCCGGTCAGCGCGTCGTCGGGCGGCACCTCGTACGGAATCCGGGCGACGCGAATCTTGGCCTTGGCCCGCACAAGCCGCTGCGCCATGGTCGACGCGGGCACCAGGAAGGCTCGCGCGATCTCCTCCGTCGACAGGCCCCCGAGCGTGCGCAGCGTGAGCGCCACCTGCGCCTCCGTCGCGAGCGCCGGGTGGCAGCACGTGAAGATCAGGCGCAGCCTGTCCTCCGGCACGGGCGCCTCCTCCTCCGCAGTCGACAGCTCGATGTGCCGTGCAATCTCCGCCTCTTTCCGAGCGAGACGCGTGCGCCGGCGAAGACGGTCGATGGCCTTGTGCCGCGCGGTCCCGATCAGCCAGGCCACCGGGTTCGCCGGGAGGCCCGCCGCCGGCCATCGCTCGAGCGCTGCCGCGAACGCTTCCTGCAGCGCGTCCTCGGCGACGTCGAAGTCTCCGAGCACGCGGATCAGCGTGGCCAGGATCCGGCCGTACTCCGTGCGGAAGATCTCGTCGATGCGCATCGTCGCCCGATGGGCAGGCTACCCCACCGGGCGACTGCGCGCACGGCATCGGCTATTTCGAGAAGTCGATCTCCATGATGGGCCGAACCTCGATCGAGCCGCCCACCCGCACCGACGGGATCCGCGCCGCGATGGCGATGGCCTCGTCGAGGTTCTTCGCCTCCACGATGAAGTAGCCGCCGAGCTGCTCCTTCGTCTCGGCGAACGGGCCGTCCGTCGTGATCGTCTTGCCGTTCTTGCCCCGCACGGTGGTCGCCGTGCTGGTCGGCTGCAGCGGATCGCCCGCCAGGAAGGCACCCTTCTTGCGGATGTCGTCGATGAACTCGCCGTACTCCTGGTGGATGGCGCCCCGCTCCGGCTTGGACATCTTGGCCACCTTGGTCTCCTCGTCGTAGATCAGCAGCATGTAGCGCATGGTCGCCTCTCCTTTCACCCTCTAGTCGAACGAGGGCGCTCCAATCGACACCAGCTTCGGCGACTCCATGCCTGGGCTCAACCGGGGGGTGGCGGGCCCCAAAGCTGACGGACCTTTATGCGCGACGAAGGTACCGAGGAGAGTAGGCCACGACGTCGGTGATCGGATCCGTGATCAGCTTCACGAACCAGACCATCGCGAGGCGAGCACCATGCGTCCACACGAGGTACGCGACGCGGCCGCCGACGACCACGAGGGTCCACAGAAACCACTCCACCGCGACGGCGGCCCCGATCGATCGCATGGCCTCGACGGTCCAGGCGGTCGCTGACAGGAGGTGGACGACGGGAATGAGCAAGTAGGCGCCGAGGATGAGGGTCTTGTTGCGCGTGTTGAACCCGAGCAGCAGAGCTTCCTTGTCATGACAGGGAGGCTCGAGGATCGCGTGCCCGATCTGACGCAGAAACAGGGCGGCCAGCCCGGCCCACATCGCCGTGGTCAGGTCCCAGAACGCCAGCGCATAGCATCCGAGGAACACACTGGAGCTGATGATGTGGAAGAGCTGATTGGTCAGGTTGCTGTGGGACGCATGATGGTCGTCCTTCTTACGCCTCATCACCTCGGTGTAGAAGGTCTGCAGGGGCCGGGGCACGCGAACGAGACTGAGGAACGCGTCCTGCACGAGACGATTCCGCATGTTCTTCTCCCTCTTCGGGTGCTCGTCGGCGCTCAGCCACCATGCGTCGGCCTTCATGGCGCGGGCGGCGGCGACGAGCTTGGTGGCCAGGGCCTCGTAGTCCTTGTCGGTGAAGTCCATGCTGCTCAAGCAACGGCCGGTGCCGACCCAGCTCAACGTCACGCCCTCGGCGCGTAGATAGTATTGGAGCAGCCAGTTGTAACGGCCGGGCTCGCTGAAGAGCACCGTCCACACCGTGCCCAGGTGCATCACCCGCACCGGCAACGCCGCGTCGAGGAGGCGTCGATTCGTGGCCTGCACCCACTGCGCGCACCGCTCGTTCATCTCCGTGTAGAGCTGCGCCGTCGAGGGCTCGACCACCCACCGCAGGAACTCGTTCATCGCGCCCATCACGACCGGGTGGGCGGAAAAGGTCCCGACCACGTACGCGATGCGCATGGGCCGCTCGGCATCGAAGCGGCGCATGAGCGCCTTCTTGCCGCACACCACGCCGATGGGCATCCCGCCCGCGACGGTCTTGCCATACACGACCATGTCGGCCGCCACGCCGAAGTATTCCTGGGCGCCACCGGGAGCGAGTCGAAAGCCCGTGTACACCTCGTCGAAGATGAGGGGAACGTCACACTCGTCACAGACGGCCCGCAGGCGCCGCAGCCACTCGGCATACCGTGCCGACGGGTCTTCCGTCCGGCGGACACCGCTGGTCAACAAGATCGCGTCGCTGGGCGGCGGCGCATTGGGATGAAAGGACTGCACGGGATTGACCAGCACGCCGGCGATCTCCCCGGCGCGCCTGCGGATGGCCTCGAGCGATGCCTCGTGAAGGTCCTTGAGGGTCAGACAGTCGTCGATGCTGCGTTCGCTGCCCAGCCCGGGCTGCACGCCGTCCCACCACCCGTGATAGGCCCCGGCGAAACAGACGATCAACTTCCGGCGGGTGTTGAAGCGGGCCATGCGCACGGCCGCCATGACCGCCTCGGTCCCGCTCATGTGAAAGGAGACTTCGTCGAGGCCCGACACCGATTTGAGCAGCGTCGTGTTCTCGGCCACGACGGGGTGAAGCGGCCCCAACACCGGGCCGAGGTCTTGCACGCGCTCCAGGCCCCTGGCCATCCACTCCTTGTAGCGGGCAAAGCCGGCGACGTTGACTCCGTACGATCCGCCGACGTCGAGGGTCCAGTGACCGTCGAGATCTTGCAAGCGAGGCCCGTCGGACGCCGTCACCACCGCACACTGATTGAAGTGGTCACGCATGAAGCGGGCGAAGGGAAACGGCACGCGATTGGCGTCGGTGAAGCGCAGATCGGAAAAGCTGGTGCGGAGCGCGTCACCCCAGTCGGCGCAACGGGGATACCGAGCGCGCAGAAAGCTGGCCAACCGGGCGAGGCCCTGTTGGCGCCGTTCGACCCACGGCTCGGCCGCGCCGTCGGCGCGGAAGAACTCCTCGTCGGAATAGCTGCGCGGCTTGACCCATCGGGACAGGCGGCGCGAGAGTGTCGGGGTCAGCGCCATCGCCCGAAGGGTCCAGAACGCCGTGACGGCACGGCGCGCGACGAGCGCGGCGACGATCGAGCCGACGAGGAGCCCGGCGACCAACCACTCGACACGGAGTCCTTCGTTCATCACGATGGTGTCCTCCTCTGTCCGAGAGCATCCGAGAGAATTGCTTCGAAACGCTCGATCACTCGTGGCCAGGCCACGCTCGCCAGAGACGCGGGGGCCCGTTGGCGCATCCGGGCGAGACGCAGCGGCGACCGAGCCAGCTCGGCCGCGCCCGCGACGAAGGCGGCCGCCTGTCCATACGGGATGAGCACGCCGGTTTCCCCGTCCGTCACGTGCATGCGCGCCGCGGCGTAGTCGTAGGCGACGAGGGCAAGACCGCTCGCCATCGCTTCCAGGACCACGTTCCCGAACGTCTCGGTCTCGCTCGGGAAGAGAAAGACGTCGGCTGAGGCATAGTGCGCGGCGAGCTGCTCGCCAATGATCGCTCCGCAGAAGACGAGGTCGGGGTGGCGTTTCTGCAACGCGGCCCGCTGGGGTCCGTCGCCGACGAGGACGAATCGTCGCGCTCCGCCGACCTGCTGCATCGCGCGGTGCGCCTCGACGGCGAGCTCCAGGTTCTTCTCCGGCGCGATTCGCCCGACATAGAGCGCGACGATGTCATGCTCCGACACCCCCCAGGCCGCTCGCAATGCCGCACACCGGCGCTCCGGCGTGAACAGCCCGCTGTCGACGCCACGACCGAGGACGCTGAGATTCGTGAAGCCCAGCGCATTCAACCGGGCCCGGAGATCGGCGGTCGCCACGACCGTGGCCGTCGTGCGGTTGTGAAAGCGGCGGAGATAGCCAGCGACGACCCTCACGATCCAGCCCGCGTGATAGTGCTTCGCGTAGCTGTGGAAGTTCGTGTGAAACCCGCTGACCACCGGAAGCCGCAGGCGTGTCGCCGCCCGCACCGCCGACCAGCCGAGCGGCCCCTCGGTCGCCACGTACACCACGTCGGGACGGTGCCGGGTCCAGTGGCGGCGGAGCGCACCAGCCGCGGGCAGGCCGATCTGCAGCCCACCGTAGCCGGGCAGCGGCGCGCCGTGAACCAGGAATTCTTCGGGATCGCGCAGGGGGCCGCGGCGATCCACCCGCTGGCGGGGACGGACGACAGATACGGCATGGCCGCGACCCCGCAATCCGTCGACGAGCCGCGCCAGGGTCATCGCCACCCCGTTGATCTCGGGCGGGTACGTTTCGCTGACGACACACACCCGGCGTCGGGAACCCGGGGCGGGACCCGGTCCGATC
>Ga0209802_1002312_pt1 | contig 13427 bp, 7 predicted proteins | sample GraSoiAngelo_129_FD_185886 | JGI IMG/M metagenome (GOLD analysis project Ga0209802, IMG submission 185886) | Grasslands soil microbial communities from the Angelo Coastal Reserve, California, USA - 14_0927_12_40cm (SPAdes) (version 2) | ecosystem: Environmental > Terrestrial > Soil > Grasslands ... | reverse complement strand
AGCGCCCGGCGCCACACCCTCGAAAGCGGCTCGTTCTCCATGGCGCGTGTCCACGCGTCCTCTCCATTGCGCCAGCGAAAGTCGACGTGGCTCGGCGGGCCGGAGTTTTCGCCGGGATCCTGCAACATGCCAATCATCGCGAACGCCGCCCCGGGACCATCCCTGTCGGCGGCTTGCCGGATGCAGCCGGCCACCAAATTCGAGAGCAACGATTCGGAGGAAGGAACGCCGGGCGAAGGTTCCAGAAGGCGTCTGACGAGAGCGAGGTCCGCGTTCCGTGTGCGGTTGAATCGGAGTTGGTCCTGGAGTTCCAAGGCCAGTGCCAGTTCAGCCGCGACCGATTCAGCGCGCCCGCGGGAAGAGGCCAGTGGCCTGCCTTTGCTCCCCAGCAGAATCACACCTTTCACCAGGTTTCGACTGGCAACCGGAATCCAAAGAGCGCGGCGCAAGCCCACGAGCTGCCCGATCAGCGGTTTTGCGGAAGAGGCCGCGAACTCCTGTTCGACGGCTCTCCCGGTGAGCCACAACTCCTCGGGCAAGGGTGGCTCGACCGAAAGATTCCTCCATTCCCGGGGCGTGTCGGAATGGTTGCGGTCCCAGACCAGACCGTGAAATGCCCCAGAGAGTTCTTTGGCCGATTCCGCGCTCGCATCCGGCTCCAGCCAGATGCCGGCGCGGTCCGCGTGCTGGTCTTGCGTCAGAGACCCCAGCGCCTCTCGCAATAATTCCTCGCGCGAGGCTCCGGCCAAGGCCGCGCGCGCAACGCTGCACACGCGCGATTCTTCTTCCGGTTTCTTGCCCCAAACTCTCATTCGAATGGTTGTGGTTTCGCCCTTCCTCGACAGCCCGCGTGGGATGACCAACGGCGTGGAGGGGGGACAGAACCTCCGGGAATTGCCATTGCATCGGCAGGCCCATCGACAAGGACGAGAAGAAGCCGAGGAATCAATCACTTAGAGGAGAGAGAGGAGAGCGAAAGGCGGTGAGGGAATCCCATGTCGAGACTTCCACAGGGGTTCTTCCCAGAGTGAACCGAGTGAAAAAGTGGAAAGGCCGAGAGATTGAGGGCCCAGGAGTTAGGGACAATCGAAGTGAGGCAAGTCGCCATACAAGAGGAGTTGGGAATAGGAGAGTCGTGAAACGGGAAGCTACTGCAACTTGGCGTATTCAGTCTGGGCTTGTTTCAAGATAGGGATGTCCTGGTCGGCGTCTTTCCACAGTGTGAGGAAATCCTGGTAGGCAGCTCGGCTCTTAGCCATGTCACCCTGCAGGGCAAAGGCTCGGCCGAGTTGCAGATGCGCGAGTGCTCCGATGGGTTCATTCAGCACGATTCCCCGATGGTCGAGGATTTTCTGAAACTCTACCGCTGCCTCGCTGCCTTGGTGCGCGGCAAGATGGGCTTCCCCTCGCACATATACGGGATACAGGTTGGGCCAGTTGTAAAAGCCAACCGCCGGCAAACCAAGTTCATAGGGAGAAGCGACCCTAAGAATATCAAGTGCCTGCTGAGGATTAGAATGGACGAGCGCAAGCTTCGCGCGAAGGGTTGGAAGGAGATTGAACTGCATGGTCGTTGCTTCAGGGAACCTCTTATTCAAATCATCCGCCAATGCTTGCGCTTGACGCGCGTCCCCCGCATAGGCAAGAGCCAGCGCCAGCGCATAGTCGTTCTGTCCGACCAGCAGGTCGGTCGTATCCCGTCTAGTCGAATGTCCTCTTGCGAGCGTGATCTGCTGCCGCGCTTTGGCTGCATCGCCAAACAGAGCCTCCCGTAAAGCAGATACGGCATAAATCCCAGGTATACCGCCAGTTTCTATACTCCCACCTCGCTCCGCAGAATCGGCAGCCCGGCGGGAGAACTCACGAGCTTTTTCAAGGTGTCCAGAATAAGCAGCCGTGTCGGCCTCTAATGCAAAGAGCGACTCTTCGTCTAGCGGCTTGCCAGCCGCGCCTGCGACCTGTCGCGCCATCGCGGCAGTGTCATCCCAATAAAACGCAATCCCATAGAGCGTAGAGGCAAGATCAGAGTCCAGACCCCTTGTCTGGGCTTCTTTCGCTGCAGCCGAAGCTTCCTCAACTTGATTCAACATTAAAAGTGTGACGACGACCATTCGATGAAAATAACTGGAGTATGGAGCAAGACGGAGGGATTCCCGATGTTCCTTGAGGCCTGCTTCATATTGTCCAAGAGCGTTCAAGACAAACCCAAGGTTGTCATGAAAGATGGGCTCGCGGGGGTACAACTTTGCGCCAACCTCATTGCTGCGCAGATACTTCGTGAGGTCCCCGCCTTGATTATAGTAATCCGCTTCAATGATGAGCTTTTCCCGTTCGCTCACTCCTTCGCGCAAATCGAAGGCCTTGCGGAGCTCCGCCGCTGCCAAGGCGTCTTCACCGATTCCCCCATGAGCGTTGCTCATCGTCCAGTATGCCATGGCGAAATTCGGGTCGAGCTGGGTGGCCCGCTGCAAAAAAGGCAGCGACTCCGCGGGATCAAAATCCATGAAGGCTTTCCACCCTAAACTGTAAGCTTGCAGTGCTTCCAGAGATCGTGTAGTCGCTTGCTCAAGAGGGATGTTGTATTTCTGGACCGTGCTCAAGGACTCTCCGAGTTTCGTTCGCATTTTCGAGGCGACGTTTCCCAGGGCATCAAGAACATGGTTCTTGTCGTTCGCCTGTGCCTCCGTGCTCGCCAGCGATTCCCCGCTCGTGCACCTGACCGCCTTGAGGGTCAGAAGGTACTGCGTGCCAACCTGCGCTATCGAGCCTTCGAGAACTGCCGCGCTTGCCGTTCGCTGGCAAATCTCCCGTGTAATCTGCCCGGTGAGTTTCACATCCGGCTTCTGGCCCATCATCTGTAGGGTTTGCTGGATTTGCTGGTCAGAGATGATGCCCAGGAAGGGTGATTGTTCCAGTTGCACGGAAAGCCCCTGCCGCAGAGTGCCGTCGAAGACCGTATCGCCGGTCGTATTTGTGAAGTCCGCGAGGACGATGGTGTCTTTTTCAGTCAGCGCACGTGCCTTGTGGGAGTAGAACAACCATCCTCCCAGGACCAGTCCGATGAGCAATATTGATGCGCCGGTGCCCACCAACCATCGAAATCTAGTGGACTTAGAAGTGGCCCTCAACCCGGATTCGGTTGTGCTTACGGCTGCACGACCCGATTCCGTATCGCGCTTCAGCCGTTGTAAGTCGGTGCGGATGTCCGAGGCATTCTGGTAGCGCAGCTTGCGGTCTTTTTCCAGCGCCTTGTCGATGATTTCTTCCAGCTGCAGCGGGAGTTCAGGGTTCAACCGTGCGACAGGAACAGGCGCTCGGTTGAGAATGGCCTCGTGCACGATAGCTGCGGTGTTGCCGGAGAAGGCCATCCGGCCTGTCGTCATCTCATAGAGGACGGCGCCAAAAGAAAACAAATCCGTGCGCGCATCCAGCTCTTCCCCACGCGCTTGCTCTGGGGACATGTACGCCATTGTGCCCATCGCCGCGCCGGGGCTGGTGAGCATTTCTGCTGTGGATAGCGTGGGCGTCCCGGATTTGCCCGAGCTTTCCGCGGCCGATGCGAGTTTTGCCAGACCGAAATCCAGAATCTTGGCATGTCCACGCTTGGTGACGAAAATGTTTGCAGGCTTGATATCGCGGTGAATGATGCCTTGAGTGTGAGCTGCATCGAGGGCGTCAGCCACTTGGATACAAATTTCCAGGAGACGTTCCAGTCCGAGCGGGCGGCCCGCAATGAGGTGCTTGAGGGTGACGCCATCCAAAAACTCCATGGCGATGAAGGCGCGGCCTGCGTCTTCGCCAATGTCGTAGATCGTGCAGATGTTTGGATGGTTTAGGGCAGAAGCAGCCCGGGCCTCACGTTGAAATCGGGCCAAGGCATGATGATCTTTGGCAACCTCATCCGGGAGGAATTTCAGCCCCACGAGGCGGTTGAGCCGCGTGTCCTCGGCTTTGTAAACCACACCCATGCCGCCACCGCCGAGCTTCTCGAGAATGCGGTAGTGCGAGACGGTTTGCCCGAGGAGTGACCGGGAATCCGCCATGTTGAGGCCATCTTAGGTTGCGGGCTAAGGCAAGTCAACGAAGACAAAGCCCCAGAGATGATCGGAGCGTTATGGAGCGGCACTAACAGGCTGAAAGTTGAAGGTTAAAAAAGGAAAAAGAGCGGAAAGAAATTCCGCCTGGAGGAACACTTTCCGCTTCGCGTTTGATCAGGATTCGGCGTGCTCCATATTGTATTGCTTGAGCTTGCGGTACAGGGTCGTTTTGCCGATTCCGAGCATGCGCGCCGCGGAGAGTTTGTCGCCGCCCGTCTCGCGCAAGGTCCGGAGAATGGCGCGGCGCTCCAATTCTTCGAGGGGCAGAATTTCATCTTTCTCGGGCGCGCGCTCGGTGGTCGGATACTGGAGGTTGGAGGGCAGGTCGGCCACGTGAACGATCGGGCCGGAGCCGAGAGCGACGGCACGCTCGATGGCATTTTCCAGTTCGCGCACGTTTCCCGGCCAATCGTAAGCGATCAGGCGGCGCATGGCGTCTTCGGAAATGGTGCGCACCGGCCCGCGAGGATCAGAAAATTTCTCGAGGAAAGCGGTCACCAGAATGGGGATATCGCTTTTGCGATCGCGCAGAGGCGGGAGCTTGATCTGAACGACGTTGAGACGGAAATAGAGGTCCTGGCGAAAGGTGCCGGCGCGGATGGCGGATTCGAGGTCGCGGTTGGTGGCGGCAATGATACGCACATTGATCGGCCGGCGTTCGGTGGAGCCCACGGGTTTGACCTCCCGCTCCTGGAGCGCGCGCAGGAGCTTGGCCTGCAGGTCCGCGGGCATATCGCCAATTTCGTCGAGAAACAGCGTGCCTCCGTGCGCGGCCTCGAGCAAACCCTGCTTGGACTGAATGGCTCCGGTGAATGCGCCTTTTACGTAACCGAATAGTTCGGATTCGATCAGCGTAGGAACCAGCGCCGAGCAATCCACCGGAGCGAAGGGCCGGTCCTTGCGCGGCCCTAGGAAATGGATGCTGCGGGCGACCAGCTCTTTCCCTGTGCCGCTTTCGCCCAGAAGCAGTACGGGATATTCGTGCTGGCTCACCTTTTCGATCATTTTATAAACGCGCTGCATTTTCATGGAGACGCCGATGAGCCCGCCGAAACCCGGCCGAGTCTGCAATTGTTCCCGCAAGAGGCGGTTCTCCTGCTGGAGTTCGACGGCGCGGGCCACGCGTTCGAGGCGCGAGCGCAGCTCTTCGATGCGGAAGGGCTTGGTAACGTAATCCATGGCGCCCATGCGCGTGACCTCCACGGCGGATTCGATGGTGCCGTACTGCGTCAGCACCACAACAGCCACGTCCGGGTGGAGGTCGTGGACGAGTTTCAGGAGTTCCACACCGCCGGTACGCGGAAGTTTCAAGTCCGTCAAGAGAATGTCGACTGCAGAATGTTCCAGAACCTCAAGAGCCTCTTCAGCAGTGGCCACGGCCATGGCCTTCATGCCCGATTGTGTGGTGACCGCCGCGCAGGCCTCACGAACCGTTTGTTCATCGTCCACAATCAAGACACTCATGGGGACCACTTCACGACGCACGGCCGCTTCTTCAGTCATGATGTGTAACCTCGCTGTACTTCACCTGGGAATCCCCGCAGCTTGCGTTCCAATTCGGGAACTATTACTGTCTTGTTAATAAACCAAGACATTAGCTAAAAGAGAACCGATCTGGCAAGTCCCAATTTGGAAAGAAGAGCGAACCGTATCCCGACACTTTTTTGAATTATGCCGCCAGGTTGTTTGTTTCAATGGGTTTGCAAGAAAGGCCCAGAATTGTTCCATTTTGGGAAGTAGAAGGAAGGTTTCACGCTCATGACGCGCGGGATCTTCGCGCCGCTGCGGATCCGGCTAGCGAGCCTAAGTTTGCGGAAATGGAAAACGGGCTCTTCGAAACGTTCTCGAGGAGCCCGTCCGTACGGCTTTGCTTGTTTTTAACGGCTGCCGTGAACTGCAAGAAACGGGATGCGGCGAACCGGTGTTTGTGCCAACTATGGGTTGGCAGGTTTCTTTGGCGCTGCCGTTTTGGGTGCCGGAGCCTTGGCCTTCCCCTTTTCCGCGCCACCCCTGCTGAGAAGCGTCAAGGCATCCTTGGCATTGAACGGGAAGCGGCGAACGGACTGTTCCCCGGTGGTGCTAAGGGTCACGTCCACACGGCGGTTGTTGGCCAAGCGGACCGTCAGAAGATTCTTCACGAGCTTCTGCTTATCGGCCGGAGTGATGTCCGGATCTTCCTCGAGCAGCTTCTTGACTTCGTCGGCGGTCATGTTCTTCTCAAAGCCGAAGGCTTTGGTTTCCAGGTGGTCGGCGGGCACGCCTTTTTCAATGAGATAACTCTTGGCGCGCTCGACGCGGCGCTCCGAGAGTTTCACGTTGTAGTCCTTGGCGCCGCGAACGTCGGCATGCCCTTCAAGGATCAAGTGGGCCGCCGGCCGGTAAGTCAAATACTGTTTGTAGTCGCTTGCCAGCGCATCGAGCGTGGCGGCCTGGCTGGCCAGCAATCCACCGCTGGGCTTGGCCTCGGTGGGCTGCGCGGTCGGGAAATAAATGCTATGCAGGGCCAGCTTGGCTTCGAGTTGCTTGATCTGCGGCGGCTCTTTGAGCTCCACATTGCCCGAGGCGTCGGCCGTGCCACCGCGTCCGTCGTTCACAGTGCACTTCACGGTGTAGCTGCCGGGTTGCAGGCCGGTGGAATCAAACTGCACGTTCGAGCCGCTGCCGATGATCTGCCCGCCGGTGGTGGTGTAGCTATAGGTGAGCGGATCATTGTCCGGGTCGGCCCCGTTGCAGGTGACGCCGGTGCGTTCGCCGGGCAGGATCGGGCTGTGCTCCACGGAGAGGGATGCGGTTGGCGGGTGGTTGGGCTTCTCTTCGACCTTGATGTCCGCGGAGCACGAAGCCGTGCCGCCCTTTCCGTCATCCACCTTGGCGTTGACGGTGTAGGAACCAGCGGCAACGCCGGTGGAGTTCCAGCGCGCATCTGGCCCCGTACCCTCGACCGTGCCCCCGGTTGCCGTGTAACCATACGTCAGCGGGTCGTTGTCCGGATCGCTCGCGTTGACGTGGACAGCAACGACGTCACCTGAGCCCGCATAAATGGAGGCCGGGTTCGTCGAGCAGGCGGCCACGGGCGGGTGATTCGGAGGAGGCGGCGGATTTGGGATGCCGAAGCGCAACACGAAGCCTGTACCGGCGCGCAAGTTATTCTGCCGCCCGCTTGCTCCCATCTGGGTGCCGGAGAAACTGGTCATGAAGTAATCGAGCTGAGCGACGCGCCAGGCAAGATTCTTGGTAATAACCATGTCCACGCCGCCGCCAGCGGCAATCGCAAACGCGTTCTGGTTCGTTGTGCCCACGAGTTCCGTGCCGCCGCTGGCGCCGCCGACAAGGAATTCGGCGAACGGAACGAAGTAATCAAACTTCCGCAAGTTCAGCCGCGGACCAAAAAGGTAGGAGACAAAACCACCGGTCACACCCGCGTTGCTCCCGGTGACCGGGAACAGGTTTCGGTCAAACCGATAGCCTCCAAATTCCCCTGTGAGTCCCAGCCATCTTGACGCGTTGTAGGTGAACGATGCAGTCGCTCCGTGGTTATTGAAACTTGCGAAGGGGTCACCCGGATTGAATTGAACGTACTGATATGCGACGGCGACTTCGAAGCGCGGCACGAGCTGGCCCGGCGGCCTCGTGTCATTCGCGGCCGCCGACGGCTTTGGCCGGGGTACCGCCGGTAGCGCGAAGATGTTTTTCGCCGAAGCGAAACCGCTCTCCGCCAGAGCATGAGCTGCGGCGACCGGAGGCTTTTCAGCGTCCGTTCCTGGATTGGCGGTATCCTCGCCAGCCGCACCGGTCTTGTGCTGAGCACACAAAGGCAACGCTAAAAACGCGCTCCATGCCAGGGCTGCACACCAATTGCGCATCTGATTCCTCCTCAACATCATGGTGATTCGAATCCCGTGTGATTTGCGCGCCGCTTGTCAACCGCTAGCTGCAGGGGCGGACCCCGTTGAACGCATTGCAGCTCATCGAAACGTCACCTCTTACCCACAGGTGCCCTTCTCCCGAACTTCTCTTCCTCACGGGAGAAACCTCAAGAAGTGACACTGGCACAGCGCCCCAAGGTTATTCCACAATTCCTGTTCAGCGCAACTAGTTCCTTTCTCGCGGGAGGCCGTTCCTGCGCTTTCTACGCTGGCAGGAGCAGGTGAGGGCCGAACTTCCTGGGGTACACTAGCTTCGGATGCACGCCATTGCCACGCTCGATGATCTCTGGATGGGACGGCCGCGGTCTATCGCAACCGCCCTGCTGGAGTCGGACGGCCATCGGGCCATCGTCGACCCGGGGCCTGGTTCGACGCTGGAAACATTGCGGCAGCAGCTTCACGTGCACGGGTTTTCGGTCAGCGATCTCGACGCGATCCTGCTGACCCACATCCACCTGGACCACGCCGGCGCCACCGGCGCGCTGGTCCGCGAAAATCCCCGGCTTGCCGTGTACGTCCACAAACTCGGCGCGCCGCACATGATCGATCCCTCAAAACTGCTGGCGAGCGCCGCGCGCCTCTGGCCGAACGATCTGAAGCGCCTGTTCGGCGAAACGCTTCCGATGCCGGCTCACAATTTGCACATTCTCGAGGGCGGGGAGACCATCACGCTCGGTGCGCGCAAGATCGAAGTGGTGTACACACCGGGCCATGCTTCGCACCACGTCAGTTACTTCGAGAGCGTGCAGAACGTCGCGTTCGTGGGCGATACGGCGGGCGTCCGCATTGAGGGACATGCCTACGTGATGCCGGCCACTCCGCCGCCGGACATCGACTTGGGGATCTGGGATTCTTCGTTCGCCGCGATTCTCGAGCGCAAACCTGCGCGGCTGTTTCTGACGCATTTCGGGTTTTCGGAGAATCCTCCCGAACACATCGCGCGGTTCCGCGATCGGCTGCACTGCTGGGCGGCGATTACAGAGAAAATTATCCGCACCGCCAAAAGCGATTCCGCGGCGATGGAATCGTTTCTGTCCACCATGCGCGGCGAAATCAGCGAGCATCTCCCCGCCGAAGAAGTCGAACATTACGTCTTCAGCGCCGGCCTGAATCTCTCCTTTCTCGGGTTGGCCCGCTATCTTCGCAAGCGCGCCCAGGCCGCTTCCTAAACCTCTCTCCACATTGCGTGGCAAACATTCAAGAGGTACGCAAAGTGCATGGAGATAGTACCGACACGGAGGCGGAAATGGCACCCTTGAGCCACTGAGGAATGGAATTCGAATCGCTATGCCGTCGTTCCTGATGAGGAAACTTCGGTTGCACCTGGGGCTGGTTCGGGTGCGGGGGTTTCAAATGCTTGCAGGCGCGCTGTGAGAACTTCGACTAGCAATTCGACAAGTTTATTTGCGCCGCTGCCGTCGGGGTCTTTGTCCGGATTGTACTGCGCGACGTCAAGCCCCAGCAGATTTTTGTGCTTGACGAATTCGGTGAGCGCAGAGCGGACGTCCTCGAAGCGCAAGCCGTCGCTGCCCGGCACGTTGACGGCGGGGAAATCTTCCTGGGCGATGACATCCGTATCGAGATGGAGCACAAAGTCGTGCGCGTCGGCGTGCACTTGCGCGAGGGCTTCCTGCGCGGCTTTGGCGCCGCCTTTAAATTGAATGTCCGCGGCATAGTTGTGCCGCATCGGGGACCTGCTGAGGAATTCCTGCTCCGGAGGATCGAGCCTTTCGAGCCCAAAGAGAGTGACGTCCGGTTCGCGAACCAGCGGCGCCTCGCCCCAAAAGCGGACCAACTCGGGGGCGCCCTTGCCAATGATGTGGGCGACGACCATCCCGTCGATGCGTCCCGATGGAGTGGAAGCAGGAGTATTCAGATCGGCATCGCGGTCGAACCACAGTAGGTTCACATGCTTGTAGTAGCGCCGCGCCCCGGTGAGCAGGCCGATGACCTGCGCGCAATCTCCGCCGAGCACCAAAACCAGCGCGCCGCTTTTTACCGCGAGTTCCACGCGCAATTTCAGATCGTTGAGGCCAGCGACGATTTCGGTGAGATTGCGCGCGCGCCGATGCTCTTCATCATCCGCGAAGAGGCGAGGCGCGCAGTCGCCGTGATCGGTGATTTCATAACCTGCGGCTTGCAGCTTTTCCACGAGTCCAGCCGCACGCAAGGCTGCGGGAGCTTTCTCGCTGCCCAGGGAAAACGCTGCGGCGCTCGAAGGCGCGCCAATCAAGGCAATCTTCTTCGGCTGACGGACGATTTTGACCGCCAAGGTCTGGCTCCTTGTCCTGAATTTCCGGTCTGCCGCATAAGCCTGCCCATGACCAGAGGCAGCCAAGTCCCCCTGCGCGAGTCATTCGGGTCTGGCGCGGCAGTCCCTGCTGGGCCTGCTATCACAAACTCGTTAGCGGCGCGGGGCCGGCGCGATGGTGGCCAGTTCCGGAGGCAGCGTGAAGCGAACATCCTCGCGAATCAGGTCCAAATCGCGCTGATCGGTAAAGCCGAATTCCGCCAACCTTTCGCTGACTTGCTCAACCAGCACTTCCGGCGCAGACGCGCCAGCGGTCAGGCCCACGCGCGAAACGCCATTCAGCCACTGTACGTCGATGTCCGAGGCCGAATCGATCAGCTTGGCCTTGACGCCGCTGCGCTGGGCCACTTCGACGAGGCGATTGGAGTTCGAGCTGTTAGGCGACCCCACGACAAGGATGAGATCGACGTCCTTGGCTACCTGCTCAGCCGCTTCCTGGCGGTTCTGCGTGGCATAGCAAATATCATCGCTGGCCGGCCCTTGGATGGCGGGAAACTTCTGCCGCAGACGCGCCACAATTTCCTGCGTGTCGTAGAGACTCAGCGTGGTCTGCGTCAGGAACGAAAGCTTTTGAGGATCTTCGACTTCAAGTGCGTCCACGGCGGCGACGGAATCCACCACGATAGTGCGGTCCGGGGCTTCGCCGGAAGTGCCGACAATTTCTTGATGGTCTTTGTGGCCGATCAGAATGATGGTGCGCTTTTCGCGGGCGAATTTAAGGGCTTCGAGATGGACTTTGGTCACTAAGGGGCAAGTGGCGTCAATCACTTTCAGCTCGCGCGACCTGGCTTCTTCACGGACGGTGGGGGGCACGCCGTGGGCGCTGAAAACCAGGACGGCGCCGTGGGGAACTTCTTCGATGGCTTCGACAAAAATGGCACCGCGCCGGCGCAACTGCTCGACCACGTACGTGTTATGTACGATTTCGTGGTGCACGTAGACGGGCGCACCATAGGCTTCCAGCGCCAATTCCACGATGTCCACGGCGCGGACCACACCGGCGCAGAAGCCGCGCGGCCTCACCCGGAGCAATACTTTTCCATTCTTTGCGTTCTCCATGGCCATCCTAGTTGGTCACTTTCCGAAGACTCTATCATACCTCACGCACCTTCTAGCTGGCATCCGGTTTCCTCAAAGGGGATATCACGAACGAGCCCCTAACCAAATTGGCGCTCGCCGGCGGTCCGGGCAGAGCCTAAACTTCCGCTCTAAGGTGACAGGGATGACGGTCTTTCCAGTGACCCTGAAAGGGCGGCACGTACGGCTAGAGCCACTGGCAATGTCGCATCTGACGGGGCTGGCCGAGGTCGGGCTGGACGAAGAATTGTGGGAGTGGATTCCCGTGCCGGTGCGAACGCGGGAAGAGATGGCCGCATACATCGAGACGGCGCTAGAGGAGCAGGAGCGAGGTGCATCTTTGCCCTTTGCGCTGGTGGAGAAGGCTACCGGGCGGGCAATCGGAAGCACGCGCTACGGGAATATCGACCGCACGAATCGTCGCGTGGAGATCGGCTGGACCTGGGTGGCGCGCCAATGGCAGCGAACGGCGATGAACACGGAAGCCAAGTACTTGTTGCTGAGACACGCATTCGAAACGCTGGGCTGCATTCGCGTGGAGCTGAAAACGGATTCGCTGCACGAACGCTCGCGCGCAGCCATCCTTCGCATCGGGGCACGGGAAGAAGGCGTTTTCCGGAATCACATAATCACCGCGAGCGGGCGCATCCGCCATTCGGTTTATTACAGCATCGTCGATTCGGAGTGGCCGGGCGTGAAAGCGAGGCTTGCAACGATGTTCAATTCGTGAACACCCTAACGTCCGCTTGACCACTGTCCCCTTCCCCACATAGGCTCGCACAATCAAGCAAGGTTTGGAATCGGCGAGAAACGGCCTCCAAGGTGTCCCGTTAGAGTTTAGTTTAGTCGAAGCTTTGCAGTTTCGCATCGGAAGGCATGGTCCGTTGGGGAGAAATTCGATGAAAAATAGATGGCACAAGTGTTTTGGTCTCGCGGCATTGGCCATTCTCGGACTAGCTCCGTGGGGCTGGGCCCAAGGCCAGGATGCGAAGGCGCGCGTTTTCTATAACGCCAAAATTTTCACCGCCGAACCGCAGCATCCCTATGCGGAAGCAGTAGGCCTGCGCGGCGACAAAATCGTCGCCGCGGGAACCCGAGCGGAAGTCTCACAGGCCGTCGGCAAAAATGCGGAGTTCGTCGACCTGCAAGGCAAAACTCTGCTCCCCGGGCTCATCGACAGCCACGTTCATGCGTTGCATGGAGGCTTTTCGTTGACCGGGGCGGACGTCGGCGATCGCGTCTCCACAATCGATGAACTGGTGGCCTACGTTGCGGAAGCGGTGAAAGGCCGGAAAGGAATGCGCGACAATATTTTGTGCATCACGGGCATTCCGCTGGCGGTGTGGTCCAAAACGGACGAACTCAATGCAAAATTCAGCGCCGGAACCTACGCGGACAAGCCTCTGCTCCTCCGGGGAATGGATGGCCATACCGGATGGGGCAATCGCAATTTATTGCAGAAGGCTGGAATCACAAAAGAATTTGTCAGCAAGCTGTCAGAGAAAGAGCGCGCTTACTATGGCCAGGGCTCGGATTTGCAACCAAATGGCTTCGCGGTGGATGTGGGGCTGGACAAGCTCATGTCCGTCGTTCCGGAGCCGACAACAGAACAATGGCTCGAGGGCGGGCGCGCCGCCATTCAATACCTGCACAGCATGGGAATCACGGCCTGGCTCGATCCCCTGGCGGATGCCGCGGTTCTGTCCACCTATCGAAGCCTTGCGGAACGAGGCGAACTCACCGTTTCCGCTGTGGCCGCGTTCCCTCAAGTGAATCCACGTAATGACCCTTCGCAGGAACTGGCTACAATCCAGAAGTTACGGAAAGAGTTTCAGGGAGTACCGCATCTGACGATCCCCGGCTTCAAGATTTTTGCTGACGGGGTGGTCGAGTATCCATCGCAGACTGCCGCCCTGACCAGGCCGTATAAGAACACAGGCCGCTCCGGCGACCTGCTGTTTGATTCGGCACGATTTTCCGAACTGGTGACCGCCGCGGATAAACAAGGTTTGATCG
>Ga0209802_1002304_pt1 | contig 13447 bp, 16 predicted proteins | sample GraSoiAngelo_129_FD_185886 | JGI IMG/M metagenome (GOLD analysis project Ga0209802, IMG submission 185886) | Grasslands soil microbial communities from the Angelo Coastal Reserve, California, USA - 14_0927_12_40cm (SPAdes) (version 2) | ecosystem: Environmental > Terrestrial > Soil > Grasslands ... | reverse complement strand
GGAGGAGATCAGCCTTGAATCGGATCGTCACCGTGTTTGGCCAGAAAGAGTTCGCGTCGCTGCAGGCCTTTTGCAAACGCAACCGGCTCAGTCTCTACTCCCTCGCGAAGGCGTCGATCCGGGAGTACGTCGTGCGCCACGCGTGATCCGGGTGTCACCACCTGGCGGGGTGGGGTTCCGTAAATCAGTCGCGTCATCTCACGATTCGAAAATCCGTCGCCGAACCTGCCTCTCGTCGACCGCCTCGATGGCCTCGCGGAACCACGCGATGGCCTGCGGGTACCTCGCCGCGAGGTCATCAGGATCCTTGATGAACGCGAGGGGCTCACGTCGTCGCAGAATTTCCGGCGGGAACTCGCGATAGAAGAGGCCACCTCCGCCCCTGGCTTGGCGACGGGAGGCTCGACATCTCCGTTGACGCGAGGACGCGCATCCCTAGCCTTTGTGGGAAGCAGATTCAAATCGACCCGATGCGTCCCCCGCAAGACCAAGGCGCATCATGGAACGCGAGGCACTTGAGGAGAAGGAAACCGTCCGGATGGAGGCGTTCAGCGATGGGGTCTTCGCATTCGCGATTACCTTGCTCGCGTTGAACCTCCGCGATCCCTCCGGGAGCGGCGTTTCGCTGTCCCAGGGCCTCATCGACGAATGGCCTGCGTTCTTCGCATTCGTGACGAGCTTTGTCAGCGTCCTCATCATGTGGATGAACCATCACAACATGTTCAACTACATCCGGAAGATCGATCGGCGACTCATGCTCCTCAACGGCCTGCTCTTGCTTTTCGTGGTCCTCACCGTGTTCAACACGTCGTTGGTCGCCAATCACATCGGGCACCCGGATGCAAACGTGGCCGCCACGCTGTACGCGGGTACGTTCTTCGTCCTAGCGATCGTGTGGAACGGTCTGTGGTGGTATTGCACCTCGGGGCGTCGCCTCCTCGGAAGGAACGTCACCGATCAGCAAGCAAGTGCCATCACGCGCCAATACCGTGTCGCTCCATTGTCGTACGGAGCCGCGTTAGTCATCGCTCCGTTCAGCGGCCTGGCCAGCGTCGCGGTCATCTTGGCGGTCGCCGGCTTCTTCGCCATCACGGCGACGATCGGAGAATGAGTTTCCCGCCGATCTCCGGTCACGGCCCCGCATACGAGAACTTGCTGAACTCCGCATATTGTCCGGAGTTGTCGAACTCGAGTCCCGGAGCCTTGAACCGAGCAACGGTCGACATCCCGAGTTCCGACCGCTTCGCCGTGAAACCCGTGGGCTTGTCCAAGTAGACCTCTTCCTCGTCTCCCGTCACGGGGTTCTTGATCCTCGAAAGGGCGAGGTCGTAGATCTTTCCGGAGTCGACTCGGAGCACCGATCGGATTCCCTTGAGCCGGATGTCGAATGGCGCAACGACGGTCGGGAGCCACCGCTCCGTGACGGACGCGAACACGGCGAACGGCCCTCCGGCTTCTCCCTTGCCAAGCGCCTCGAGCGCCTTGCGCTCTGCCGACGTGGCACGGCCGTCGATGAGCACGAGCTGGGTACCGTGGCCGAGGTGGACGGCGCCGGGGAACGTTCCAGGAAGAGCGACTCCAAGGCCGTCGAGCTTCACGTCTCCATAGGCGCCCTTGTCGATGATCCAGGTGTACACGCCTCGACAACCGCCGTTCGTCGGCGGAGCGTCAAAGCTGCACGGGCATCCCCAGTCGCAGTTGCACTCGCCGAGGAGCGATCCGGACATCTGCCACTTCGAGACCATAATCGCGACCGGAGCTTGCGTGAATGGGAGGCAGATGATAAAGGACGCAGCCACTTCGGTGACTCGAATACCACGCCCGGGGGGGAGAATACGCGACGGCTACGGATCTCGGGTTATCGTCGAGCTGCCGCCTCCCGCAGCCGGGGCTACGCCGGAAGCCGCCTCCGCCGCCGCAGCTCGCGTGATCCGGACCGCGAGGGCCACCGATCCGAGCATCAGGACCGCGGCGACGAAGAACGGCATTCCCGGAAGAGTCGCCGGGGCATTCGGACTGATGAACCAGGCGAAGACCAGCGTGAACAGGATCGGACCGATGACGCCGGTCAGTCCCGCGATGCTTGCGTTGGCGCCTTGCAACTGCCCTTGCTCCGACGGACGGACGCGGCGCGTCATGAGACTCTGCAACGCCGGCTGGACAAACCCAATCGGCGCGAACACGACGATCGCCAGGAGGAAGACATCGGGAGTCGGTGCGAGACCCCACACGACGAAGGCGGCGGCTCCGGCGATCAGGCCCGTGATCAGGGCATTCCGCTCTCCGAAGCGCTTGATGAAACGCTTCACGAGGCCCCCCTGGACCGTGATGTTCAACGCTCCCACGACCGCGAGCGACACCCCCACTTCCACCGGGCCCCAGCCGTACCGGTAGCCCGCGTAGATGACGTAGACGCTCGGGAGGACTTGGAAGGCGAGGAATTGGATGAAATTGACCGCGGCGAGACCGAACAGGTCGCGGTGGGAGCGGAGGAGGCTGAGCGACCCGACCGGGTTCGCGCGCCGCAACGAGAATCGTCCCCGGTTCTCCCGCGCGAGCGATTCCGGCAGGACGAAGACCGCATACGTCGCGCTGACCAGGGAGAACGCGGCCGCGGCCCAGAACGGCAGCCGGACTCCGAACGCGCCGACGACGCCGCCGACCGCGGGACCGAGGATGAAGCCGATGCCCCAGGCCGCGCCGACCATCCCGAACGCGGCCGCGCGCCGCTCGGCAGGGGTGACGTCCGCGACGTAGGCCGCGGCCGTCGCGTAGCTCGAGGCGGTGATGCCGGACAAGATGCGGCCCAAAAGCAGCCACGCCAGATTCGGCGCGAGCGCCATGACCATGTAGTCGACGCCGAGCCCGAAACTCGAGAGGATCAGGACGGGACGGCGGCCGAAGCGATCCGACAATGCGCCGATGAGCGGCGAGAACAGGAATTGCATGAGACTCCAGATCGTCACGAAGAGCCCGAAGATCTCCGCACCTTGCGCGGTGTCGCCGGCGAAGCCCACAATCAGTCGCGGCAAGACGGGGATCGTGATGCCGAAGCCAAGTGTGTCCAAGACGATCGTGACGTAGATGAAGGCCAGCGCGGCCTTGCGTCCGCCGACGCTGGTCGTTTGGCTGCGAGGGTTCAAGGCCGGCCCGATACAGGCCGCCGTTTATCAAACTTGAGGGGAGAGGTCGCCGAACCTACCTTTCGTGCCTCTCGCCTTCTCCCACTTCGCGAGGTCGTCGCGGATCCAGCCCTCGACGCGGTCGACCGCAAAGTCGACTCGGAGTCGCATGACGACGCCCGCCCGTTCGACGCCCGGCAGGCTTCGCAGACGACCCTCGACCTCGGAGACCTCTGCCATCGACTCGGCCCAGCAAATGAGCCACACGCCGGGTGGATTCGTCCTCGTGGTGACGAGCCGACACCGGGGGAGTGCCGATAGAATGCCTTGGGCGTTCGATGGGATCTTGGGGCCGTGGACGAAGGCGTTGTAGAGCACGAGTCCGCGGGACTGGGCCACGTGAATCACGGGGAACAGCAGGAACAGTCCGTTGGCGAACATCGCATCCCGATGTCGGCGCACCGTTTTGGGCGAGAGTCCCGTGAAGGTCGCGATCTCCTGGAGGGAGGCTCGCGGCTGTCGAATCAGCACGAGGAGGACCCGCAAGTCAAGGGACGAGAGGGTCGCTTCCGACGGAGTCGCGTGGGAGAATGGCGGGGAGACGGCAAAGGCCGGTTCCCCCAGGACCTTCACCAAGGCCTCGGGCGCCGCCGCGTCCGGCGATTCGGCATAGGCGTGGACGTGGAAGGAACGGTCGAGGTCGACGCCGGCCCAGACGACCGGGTCCGTCTGAAGGGCGGCCTGGATCGCTTCCTCCGGCCGGGTCACGTCCTTGTAGACAAATATCCTCGAGTGCCGTTGAAAGACCTGGGGAATCGGAAGAAGCCAGGTCGAAGGGAGCACTCCTTCTTTCACGAGGTTCTCGATCCGACGTTTGACCGAGTTCCCGGAGAAGCCGAGGTCGCGGCCCAGCCGCTCGTTCGAGACAAAGGGATCGCGCGCGAGATGCGAAAGAATCTGAAAGTCCTTCTCGTCGACCACGGACTCTCGACGACTTATAAAGAGGGCGATATTTGAAATTCTTCGTCCGGACCCAGGATGAACCGCCGCAGCTTTGGAGGGATCCATGAACGACGCACAACCTTCGGATCGGAAGCCGCCTCCGACCGCATCGAGCGGGCCCTCTTGGATCGAGGCCCGGTCGGGGAGCGAGGCGGACGTGCTGGAGCTGGCGGAAGAATGGCGCAAGGCCGAGTTGCGAGGCGACGTCGCGGTCCTCGACCGCATCCTCGCCGCGGACTTCATCGGCATCGGGCCGCGCGGCTTCGTCCTCAACAAGCAGAGCTGGCTCGGGCGGCATGCTTCGGGCGATTTCAAGTATCTGAACCTGGAGCAGCGGGACCCGATCCTCCGAACCTACACGGACTCGGCGATTCTGCTCGTGACGGAAGAGAGCAAGACGATGTACAAGGGACAGCCGGTCTCGGTGGGCGCGATCCGCGCGACCTACACCTTCGTGCGAATCCGGGGAAGCTGGCGTCTCGCAGGTGCCCAGTACAGCCCGATCCAGGGGGCCCCGTGATGGCCACGTCGACGGCGCAAGTCGGCCCATCCCCGGCGGAGCGGCCGTCCGCGGGATCGATCCGGACGTTCCTGCTCCTGGAATCGGCGACGTTCCTCTCCGCCGCGGCGTTCCACTTCGGAGTCTTCCTTCCCGGCTACGCCCACGGAGCGGCCGCGGTCGCGGAGAGCGTGATCGCAACCGTCCTCCTCGGAGGCCTCCTGGCGACCTGGATCCGTCCCCGCGCGGTCCGCGGAATCGCGTTAGCGGTCCAAGGTTTTGCGTTGCTCGGCACGTTCGTGGGCCTGTTCACGATCGCCATCGGCATCGGGCCGAGGACGGTCCCCGATCTCGTCATCCACGCGATCATGGTACTCGAGCTCGTGTGGGGCTTGGTCGTCGCCGGGCGGGCCCGCGTCAATCGGGCGGAGGCGCCGTCGTGAAGCGGTTGGACGGCAAGGTCGCTTGGGTGACCGGAAGCTCCCGCGGCATCGGTGCGGCAATCGCCCGCCTCTTTGCCCAGGAAGGCGCGAAGGTCGCGGTCCACGGTCGAGACACGAAGGCCCTTTCTGCCGTGCAGCAGGAAATCGAAAGCGAAGGCGGCAAGGCGATTCAGGTCACGGGCGACGTCACTCGGTTCGCGGACATCGAAGCGATGCATTGCCGGATCGAAGCGGAGCTCGGGCCGATCGGCATCCTCGTGGCGAACGCGGGAGGCAGCTTGTCCCCGCCCGGTCCCCTCGAAGAGATCACGGAGGAAGGATGGCGCGCATCCATCGAAGGAAACCTCACCGCGACATTCCTGACGATCAAGAGCGTCCTCCCCGGAATGAAGGAACGGAAGACCGGCCGGATTATCACAATCTCGTCCTCCGCCGGCCGCCGACCGCACCCGCGATCCCCGATCCCATACGCCGCAGCGAAGGCGGGGATCCAGATCCTCACGCAGGACCTCGCCGCCCAGGTCGGCCCGTTCGGGATCCGGGTGAATTGCATCGCGCCGGAGACGATCCTCACGGAACGCAACGCGCAGTGGATTTCCGAGGAACAGCAACGGGCGCTCGTCGATGCTCATCCGATCCGGCGACTCGGGACACCTGACGACGTCGCCCGGGCTGCGCTCTTCCTCGCGTCGGAGGACGCGGGATGGATCACCGGGGTCGTGCTGGACGTGACCGGCGGCGCAGTGATGGTCTAGCCGACGTTCCTAAAAGGGGATCCGCTTCCCGTCCCGGTAGAAGCCGCCTGTCGCATCATCGGGCAGCATCGCGCCGAGGACGATCGACCGGGCGCCGACCTCCACACTCCGGTTGGCTCCAGGTCCGCCCATGTCGGTCCGCACCCAGCCAGGACAGACCGAGTTGACGCGAATCTTTCGGGGGGCCAGTGCGCGAGCGAGGATCCGGGTGAGGGCATTCATCGCAACCTTCGACACGGAATAGGCCGATGGCCAGCCTGCGCTCTTAGCTTCGCCCTTCTCGAGGTCCGAGAGATACGAGTTGACAAGCGAGTCGAGTGCGGGACGAGTCAGGGATGAATCCGCGAACCGCGGGCGGAGGTCACGACCCATGTACGAAAGTTCCCCCAGCCCACTCGAGACCATGACCACCCGGCCGCCGTCTGGGATGAATGGGAGGAGCGCATCCGTAACGTCCCGCGAGCCGAAGTAGTTCGTCGCGATCGTGCGAACGGAGGCGCGTCGATCGGCGCCCCAGGATCCGACGCCCGCGTTGTTCACGAGCACGTCGAGGCGAGAGGCGAGGCCGGGGAGATCCTTGGCGAGGGCCGAGATGCTCCCGCGGTCTGTTACGTCGAGCTGGTGGTAGAGGACGTCACCCCCAGCGGGGTCCAATCTATGAGTCGCTGCGGTACCCTTCTTCTCGTCGCGGCTCGTTAGCACGACGCGGAAGACTTTGTCTCGCAGCTGACGGCTCGTCTCGAGGCCTAAGCCGCGATTCGCGCCGGTGACCAGGGCCACTGGTCGATCCGAAACGGCGGTGTCCATGGCACCGGGCGAGACCGCCCGTCGCTTTTGTCGTTTTGCGCCCGAAGTCCTACAGTCCCTGGGAAACGAGGTCCAGTTTTCCCAGACGCATAGGAGGTTGTCGGCTTCGTCCGGGAGCTCTCAAGCGATATGCAAGAGCTCGACGATGCGTTTCGTCCGGCGTTGGCGTTAGTAGACGACTCCTAAAAAGGGGGGGACTCGAAAGCCCCCCGCTCCTGTGTTCACAGGATCCGAATCGACAACACGACTCGGCTGCAGTAGGTCGCCACGAATGTGGCTAGGACGGCGAGGATCCAGAACATCGTCGGTTGCACCTCCGTTCCTTTGGGTATTTCTTCGCGCCCCTCCTCGGCGCCGATCGCACGTTCTCACCTCGTCGGGTCTGCGACCTTCCCGTGGCGATTCCGGTTGCCGACGACGAGGGCCCTCAACGTCCGCGCGAGGGCGTTGAAGACCGCGACGGATTCCGTGAACCGGCGTCGTGGGGGGCCGCTCACGCCCGCATTCGCGACCTGCGCGAGCAGGAACTCCGGTCCCGTGCCGCGCCCATATTCATGCCGGACGTACGCTGCGATTTCTGCGTGTCGTCGGGGTTTCATTCGCTCTTCGATCAGTGCCCTGCCATATGCCTCTGCCATCATGTCTGGTTGTTCTCCCAGGCGCCTTTTCCAGGCACCTGGAGGAGCCCATGGAGGACCCGGGTCTTCTCCGTGGTTTAGTAGATACAGTGTAGGTCCACAGATTGTCCCGCCCGCCGGCCGGCCCATACGTTCTTACCCTGAGAACCCGGTCCGCGTTTCGGCCGGTGCCTCCGTGCGCCTGACGGCCAAGGAACGCATCCTGATCCATCTCGCCGATTTCGCGAAGTACGAGGGAGTCGCGGAGGTTCCCCCTGAGATGGGCCAGGAGGGAGTCGCGCACGCCGCCGCAATCTATGTGCAGCACGTCCGCCAGTTCGTCGGCCCGCTTTTGAAGGAAGGGCTCGTGCGGGAGCGGACGGCCCATGTGAAGGGCCATCGCCGGCGGCTCAAGGTCTACGACCTCACGGACCGGGGCCGGCTCGTCGCGGCTCACCTTCGGGAACAGGTCCGTGCGAGCCCGATTCGAGTGCGCGGGCCCGACGGGATCCAGGAGACGACGTTTGGCGAGGCGGTCCGTCAGGTGGGAGGAAGCACCCGTTTCTCGGATCTGGTGCGAGCGGCCGCGGAACGCGACGTCATCGATCTGTCATCGCTCGGATCGGAGGGCCCCTCCAAGTTCATCGAGCGCCTCGGGGAAGCGCCCCATCCGCGAACCTTCGTCGGACGCTCCAAGGAGCTCGAGGCATTGACCCGGGATTCGGGGGACCCGCGGGTATTCTTCGTTCGGGGCGTCGCGGGGATCGGGAAGTCGAGCCTTGCGGCGAAGGCGTGCGAGCGTCTTCACGGGACACGCAGTCTCTACTGGCACCGCATCCGTCCCTGGGATACGCGACTCTCGATCCTCGCCGGCCTCGCGGAGTTCCTGGAGCCCCTCGGCCGCCCCGGACTGCGAGCGGTCCTCCGCCGCGGGGAATCGGAGGTGGCGGACCGGGTCGTGCGCGAAGACCTTCAGGGCAGCCAATGCCTGCTCGTCTTCGACGATGCGGACGAGGCGAGCCCGGAGGCCGTGGGTCTCCTCCGATTCCTGAAAGAGGTGATTGCGGACGCGTCGGGGGTGCGGGCGATTCTGCTGTCCCGGCGAGCCGTTCCCTTCTATGACCGGAGGGACGTGACGATTCGCCACCTCGTGGCGGAGATCGACCTGCAAGGCTTCGGGACGAAGGAAATCGAGGGCCTCCTCGCCTCGGAACCCGGTGGGGCCCAGCTGGTTCGGACGGCCCGACGCCTGGGAGGCCACCCGCTGTTCCTGGAACTCCTGCTTTCCGCGGCACGAGACGGCATATCGGCCGAATCCCTCACGGATGTTCGCCGCTTCGTCGAAGAGGAGATCTATTCGGACCTTTCGGACGCCGAACGCCAGATGATGAAGACGGCGGCCCTTTACGCCGTCCCCTTCCCCAGGAACGTCCTGTTCGCCGACCCGTCGATGTCCCATGATGTCCTCCTTTCACTCACGTCGAAATCCCTCATCCGTCCCCTGGCGGAGGACACCTTCGGCGTCCATGACACGATCCGGGATTTCTTCCTCTCGATCCTCACGCCGCCCGAGCACGATGCGCTCGCCCCCGTCGCGGCGAATCACCTCGCGCGCCTCGCCGAGGAGGCGGTCTCGACGAAAGATTTCATCACCGCGCTCAACTGCCTTTCTAACGCGGTCGCGCTCGAACCCTCTCCCACGCAGCTGGTATCCTTGTATGAGACCTTGGGGGACACGCACGAGAACATCGGCGACCTTCCTGCGGCCCTCTCCTCGTACAAGGAGGCGGTGCGACGGACGAAGGAGCCTGAGACCCTCGCGCGGCTCCATCGAAAGACCGCGGCCTCCCTGCAGGTGCGCGGCGAGATCGCCCCCGCGATCGAGGAGATCGAGGCCGGGTTCGACGTCCTCGGTCCCCAACCGAGCGTCGAAAGGGGCTGGTTGAACTTCGTTCAGTGCCGCATCGCGTCGGACCAAGAGGATTGGGCCGAGGCCCGCGAGCATGGCGAAGCCGCCCTGACCGCGCTGCAGAGCGCCGGGGACGCAGGCGGCGAAGCGAGGACCCTGGTCGAGCTCGCGAACATCCAAATCAATGCCCAAGGCAACCCGGCGGAGGCGGAGGGCTACCTCACATCGGCCCTGAAACTTGCGGATGCCGGGCTCGAGCTGGACTTTCGGGCGCGGATTCACATCGCTCTCGCGAACCTGTATGCGAACCGGATCGGCGACGTCGACCGGGCGGCGCAGCACATCGAGGCCGTCGAGGCGATGCAAGATTCCATCGCGGATCCCCATGTCCGTCGTTCGCTCCTCTTCCTGCGGGCGTGGTTCGCGCTGCTTCAGCGGGCGGACTTCCCCGCGGCGGAAGCCTGGTTCACGCAAGCGCTTGCGCACGCCCGGAGGATCCACTCAACCGTGAGCCATACCGCGGCAAAGTTCGGCCTTGCCCACGTTGCCTATTTCGAGGGGAGGATCGAGGAAGCCCGCTCCGCGTTCGAACGCTGTGTGGTCGAGACCGACGCCGAAGAGATCTTGGGCCATGCCCTGGAGGCACGATGGATGGTCGCGGAGTGTTGCCTTCGCCTCGAAGACGTGCCCGGTTTCCTCAAAATCGTGGCCGAAGTCCACGACCCGCGGCGATCGGCCGGCCTGGCCGCACGTCCCTTTCACGCCCATGTCTTGGAAGGGCTCGGTCGTCTCGTGCAACGAGATTGGATCGGCTGCGAGGCGGCGTTCGCGAAGGCGTTTCGCCTCATCGAGACACGCGGAGTCGCGCCGGATGCCGCCATCGAGGCGTTTCTCCATTGGTTCTATGGCATCGCTCTGAGCGCCGTGGGGGAGGATCGCCGGGCGGTGGAGCAGTTGCAGGCCGGTCGTGCACGACTCCAAGCCGCCGGGTTGAAGGGCCAGATCGTTGTCGCCAATCAGGCGGAGCCTCAGCTCATGGCCTTCCTTCGGCGACACTATGTGGCCGAAAGTGCGGCCGCAATCTCCTAGCGTGGCTTGGAGACTTTTGTCCCGTAGACCTCTCGGAACTCGATTTCCGCCCTCAGCTCGAAAAGCCAGCCGATCCAGGTGTCAATCGTCCCGAGTTTGAGCCTCGGGTCTTTGATTTCCCCAAGCTTCTTCTCCAACGTCTTGAACGCACGCGTGATGTGCCACGGGCCCGGCATGGGTGTCGGACCTCCCCCGCTTCGGCATGGCCCGGCTTGCTAAAATACTTCCGTGCGGCCGGTTCAGGGATCAAGACGCCGGGCGGACCACGGATTCCCCGAACACGAGCCGGACCAGTTCCCCGGGCTCGTGTACCGCGGCTTCCCGCCGAAGGCCCTCCGGTACCCGGGTCCGGATCATTCCTTGAAGCGCGTTGGGTCTATGTCGCAGGAGCAGAGGCCGGGGCCGAACCGTCCCACTGCGAGGGACAGTCAAGTGATTCGACCCGTACTTTCAATTCCCCCACTTCCGCAGATGTTTCTCGGCTTCGTCCGCCAATTCCCGAACGATCTCTCCCGCCTTCTGAATGCGCTTCACGCCATCCACCGATTCGCCGGCCCAGAGCGGCATCGCGTCGAACGTCCCGGTCGTCGTTTTGTCGGCAACGAACGAGTCGCGCGGGTGCACGGGAACGCGGACATCCGGAGCCCACGGCTGTGCGGTCTCACCGACGAACTCTCCGTGGAACCGCTCGACCGCCTCGACGCAGGACCGTAGGACGCGATGGGGCGCGTTCGGCCAATTCGCGGAGAACGCCTCGGTGAGGATCGTGTCCTTCGCCTCCGCGGCGATGAGCTTGTCGACGTACGCCGGATGGGTCCCCGCCTCCTCCGCGGCGACGAACCGCGTGCCCACTCGGACCGCCGAAGCGCCGGCCGCGAGGGCTGCGGCCATGGCCCGCCCGGTGCCGATACCGCCGGCGGCGACGACCGGGACCTTGACGGACGGGAGGACCTCGCCGAGGAGTGCCAGGAGGCCGATCTTTCCCCGTACGTGGCCACCCGCCTCGGTCCCCTGGGCCACGATCAGGTCGCAACCCGCCTCCTCCGCAGCCATGGCCTCGGGACCTGAACCGACTTGCCAGGAGACGAGGGCATCGCCTGCGTGGGCGATCTCCACGAGTTCTCGGTCCGGCTGCTCGTAGAAGAACTCGACCACTGGGGCGCGGGAGGCCGCGACCTCCAGGACCTTCAGGAAGTCGGCATCGAGCTTGCCCGTCTCCCGCACGCCGTCGACGATGAAGTTCGCGCCGAACGCACCGGATGTCGAGCGCCGCAGTCCGTCGAGGATCCTTGCGACGTACTCCGGCGGCGCGGCCCCGATCCCGCTGACCATCCCGAGGCCCCCGGCGTCCGCGACCGCCGCCGCCAGCGCGGGCGAAGCGAGCTTGCCCATCCCCGCCTGCTGCAACGGCACCGTGCACCCGAGCAATTCCGTGAATCTCGTATGGAGCAACGCGACCCCCTCCCACGACGCGAATGGCTTCGAGCCCTTTAGCGGTGTCGATGGCTTCCTCCCCAATCCGGTTTTCCTTGCCGCGACCGGCCTCGCCGAGAGCGGCCGTTGGGGTCGAGATCTGCACGGATTGTCTCTGGTCAGCGTCTTGCGATATCACGACCTCAGGCCATGGCGTCAGGCACTGTTTCGCCTCTCCCTCCCGAAGGTTTATGGTGTATGCATGCATGTGTACACATACATGGCCACAAAAACCATCTCGATTACGAAGGCGGCCTACGACCGATTGAAAGCCCGAAAGGGGCCCGATGAGAGTTTCAGCGACGTCGTCTTGCGCCTCACGGAGCGGAGACCCCTTGCCGAGTACGCGGGAATGCTGAGCAAGTCCTCCGTGAAAGCAATCCGGGAAGGCATTGAAGAGGCCCGGCGTGAGCGTCGAAAGCTGGATGTCCGCGCATGATCCTCGACACGAGCTTCATCCTCGACTTGTGGGCCGACCAACCGGACGCCGTCGCGAAGGCTCGGCAGATCGACGCGCGGGGAGAACCAATCTACATCCCCACGCCCGTCCTCTACGAGTTGTGGGAGGGGGTGGCCCGATCCGAGCGCCCACGGGCCGAGGCCGCGAAAGTCACGGATTTCGCGGGAGGGCACGAGCTCCCGCCTTTCAGCGAAACCGATGCTCGCGAGGCGGGTCTCCTTTCTGGCCAGCTGTCCCGTTCGGGGGAAATGATGGGGACCGTCGACGTCCAGATCGCAGGAATGGCGAAGGCCCGGGCGCAAACCCTGCTCGCCACGGATCGCCGGTTCCGTGATCTGGCCGATGCGATTCGAATCGAGAAGTACCCTTAGCTCCGGGGGCAACGATCGCGAGGCGTCACATTCTGCGCGGAATGACACGGCCGTTCGCCATCCCGGACGAAGAGCTTAATCTAATGAATTCTTATTTGGTCTCGTGGAATCGTACATCAGCAAGGTTACCGCGGCAGGCCAACTGACCTTACCCAAGAAGATCCGCAAGGCCCTTGGACTCAAGGAGCGCGACTACGTTGAAGTGGCGCTCGTCGGAAGGACCGCTGTAATCCGGCGGCTGCGGGAAGAGGAAGAATTCCTCGACTCGATTACGCGAAAGGTGAAGAAGACCGGCCTTACCCGCGCGCGATTGGAACAGATCCTTCACGAAGTGAAGAAGGAATCCTGGAAGAAGCGGTATCGTGAAGCTGTTCGTTGACGCGAACACATTGGTCAGTGGCGTCGTGTTCGCGGGCAATGAACGCCTCCTCCTCGAGATCGCGCGCTACGGTGCGTGCGACCTGATCACCAATCGACATGTCCACCGGGAGGTGGTGGAAGTCCTCGCACGGCCCGGCCTCGGACTATCGGAGGTGGAACAAGGGCGCCCCATCGCCCTGCTGGATCGCAGCCTGTCGACCGTCGAGGATCCAGCCGTGGAAAAGATGCGCCGTTCGAGAAACCGCCTCAGAGATGAGGAGGATCTACCCGTCCTTGTCGGATTCGAGACGTCGGACTGCGACTATCTGGTAACAGGCGACCGAGCGCTCCGCAACTCGACGCCGAAGGCCATGACGACGCGACAGGCCCTTAAGGCATTGCTCGGCGAATTCGAGTAGGTGGCTGGCTCGACCCAGGGCATCCTTCGATTCGACCTCCCCACGGCCGCGGTCGGACTCGGAGTCGTTGGCGTCGCCGCCCTCGCCTACTTCCTGAGTCCTCGAGCACATCATTGAATGG
>Ga0209802_1002299_pt1 | contig 13462 bp, 12 predicted proteins | sample GraSoiAngelo_129_FD_185886 | JGI IMG/M metagenome (GOLD analysis project Ga0209802, IMG submission 185886) | Grasslands soil microbial communities from the Angelo Coastal Reserve, California, USA - 14_0927_12_40cm (SPAdes) (version 2) | ecosystem: Environmental > Terrestrial > Soil > Grasslands ... | reverse complement strand
AGCAATGAGGCTGTCCGCGTGGACGGCAGCGCTGCACCATGAATTCGGCCTGTCGGTCGCGCTGTCCGTGGCGCTCCACGGTCTGGTGGGAATAGCCTTGGGCGCGTTCACGCTTTCGACCCAGATGGCGCCTGCGCCATTGGAGGGGCTCAAGGTGGACCTCGTGACGCTCGAGCCAGAACCGTCTGCGTCGCGGGCCCCCAAAGTGGCGAAGCCTGCGCCGAGCTTTCGCGATGTCCCGCGGGTGCTCGCGCGTGCGGCGTCGCCCACGGCACCGTTCCCCGAGACCGTCGCGTTCTCGGCGCCAGAGCCGGCGGAGCTGCCGTTCTCGCTGACTGAGAGCATGGGGACAGCGTCTCTCGGCCGTGCTGTCCCCATCGCCACGTCCGGTCCGGCTCGGCTGCTTCGGGACACCACGGCGCAAGCCGGCTCCGTCCGATTGAAAGTGCGGTTCGGGAATAACCCGCGCCCGGAATATCCGCGGGCGGCGCGCGAGGCCGGCTGGGAAGGGACGACCGTGCTTCAAGTATTGGTCCTGCCGGACGGGACCGCCGGATCGGTCACGCTCCAGAAAACGTCCGGCTATGCGGTCCTGGACGAGGCGGCCCTCACCGCCGTCAAGGCATGGCGGTTCATCCCCGCCATGGACGGAAACTTTCCGATCAAAAGTGTGGTGCGCCTCCCGATCCGATTCGACCTCAAGGAGTCTTCCTAAGACTTGCGCTGCGAGTTCCCTGATAGTATGCTGTTAGCTATGAAACGCGCTCCGTTCATCGCCGCCACGCTGACGGTGGTCTATCTCCTCCTGTCGTTCAATGCTTACGCCTGTCTTCTCCCGATGGCCGTCGGCGCAGTGATGGAGCAAGGCAGCGATTGCGCGAAGCCGCAGGAGCAGCCGGCACGCCAGCAGTGCGATGCTTTCAAGACAATTAGCGTTCAGACCGTGCCGCCGTTCCAGCCTATGCCGGATACCCTTGCCCAGGGTTGGGCGCATGACGTGACCTCGACTTCAATCCTGCAACCCATCGCCTCGGTTCACCGCACCGTCTTCGGTGGTCCGCCTCTCATCCGGGTTGATTTCCTGGACCTGACCTCCATCCTCCGCATCTGAGTCTCCGCACAAGCTGACGCGACCGGCGTCCCCCTCAAGGACCCGTTTGTCTTTTTTTGTCTTTAGGAGGTCAGCACCATGTGCGCACGTCATTGCGTGTTTGTCGTTGCGATTACCGTTTCTGTAATCGGTTTATGGATTGGAATCATGCCCTCTGTAGGGGCGGTTCGCGAACCGCCCCTACAAGTCGATGCCCTGGTTGCCGAGGCCCTCAAGCAGAATCCTGAAATCGAAGCGGCCCGACAGCGGTGGCGAGCCGTCCAGGAACGTGCTCCGCAGGCCCGAGCTCTGGACGACCCAGAATTCAAGATTGAGCTGTTCAACTATCCCAACCGGCTCTATCCGGATGCGTCGGCCAATACGATTTTCGGCCTGTCTCAGCGCTTTCCCTATCCTGGCAAGCTGGGTCTCAAGGAAAGCTTGGCGGTCAAAGAGGCCGACATGGCGGCTTCCCTGCTCCGGGCCAAAGAGCGTGAGGTCGCCTCGCAGGTGAAGAGCGCCTACTACGAGGTGTTCCTCGCGCATAAGGCCATCGAGGTGCACCACCGGCAAGTCGCGTTTCTGAAAGAGTTCTTTGAGATCGCCAATGCGCGGTTTCGGGCCGGGAAGGGAGCGCAGGTGGATGTGCTGAAATCCGCGGTGGAGCGTTCGAAGCTTGAGAATGAGTTGCCGGTGCTGGAGCAGCAGCGGGAGACTGCCAAAGCCAAGCTCAATGTCCTTCTGAATCGGGCGCCGCAGTCTCCGCTCGGAGAGCCCGTTGAGCCAATCGGGCCCGCAGAGCCAGGGAAACGACCTGCGCTCGAAGAACTCCAGCAGATGGCGGTCCAGAGCCGCCCTGAGTTGCGAGCCGTGGACCTTGAAATTGCCAGGAGCCGGACGGCCACCGCGCTGGCGCAAAAACAGTATTACCCCGACTTCAACGTGATGGTGGAGCGGTACCAGAACTTCGGCGCGCGGGATGGATTTGGGGGCATGGTCACCATGACACTCCCGTTTTCCTTCTGGACCAAGCCCAAATACGATGCTGGAGTGAGGGAAGCGGCGGCGAATCAGGACACGGCGAAAGCAGCGTACGAAGCGCTCAAGAACCAGGTCCTGTTCGAGATCAAGGATTTGCTGGCGAAGATCGAGGCGGCGGAAAAAATGGTCACGCTCTATCGCACGACCGTGATTCCGCAAGCGCAGCAAACCATGGAGTCCGCAAGAGCGGGCTACCAGGCGGGCAAGACGGAGTTTCTGGCCCTGCTCGATGCCCAGCGCGCGATCAAGGATTTCCAGCTTGAATATTACCGATCGCTGACCACGTTCGAGCAACGGCGGGCCGAGCTCGAACGGGCGGTCGGTCGAGAGCTGGGAAGCGATAAAGGAGGAACAAAATGAAGATCACCAGCGAGACACAAAGCAGGACGCTTCTGATCGGGGGTGTCATCGCTGCCCTGATCGTGGGAGTTGTCGGCGGATACTTTGCAGCCCACTTGGGCATGGCCGACATGCCCGGCATGAAGAGCATGGAGATGGGGGTGAAGCAAGGCATGGGGAACATGAAAGATACAGGCGCGAAGAGCATGCAGGGGATGGAGGGCATGCCAGGGATGTCGACGGCTCCGACTGGGACTATTGTCATTCCTGCTGTGACGCGACAGTTGATCGGAGTCCGAACTGCTCCGGTCAGCTATGCTCCCTTGGCACAGGAGATCCGCGCGGTTGGCACTGTGGAGTACGACGAACGGAAACTCACGAAGGTCAATCTGCGCGTGTCCGGCTGGATTGAGCAGGTGTTCATCAATGCGATCGGCCAGTCGGTCCGCACCGGGCAGCCGATGCTAACCCTGTATTCACCGGATCTATTGGCTACCCAGGACGAGTACCTATTGGCCTTGAAGGCTCAAGCCCAACTGGAAGACAGTCCCTTGGCCGAGGCCAGGCAGGATGCAGCCGCGCTGGTGGCCAGCGCAAGGGAACGCCTGCGACTCTGGAACCTGAACGATGAACAGATCGCAGCTGTTGAGCGACGAGGGAAGGCGGAGCGCGTGCTCACCGTGTATGCCCCTTCAAGCGGGATCGTGCTGAAGCGCCAAGCCTTGCCAGGGAATTATGTCGAGCCCGGCACCACGCTATACGAATTGGCGGACCTGTCCACGGTCTGGATCCATGGCGACATTTATGGGTCTGAGATTACGGCAGTCAGATTGAATCAATCAGCCGAGGTTACGTTTGAGGCATATCCCGGCGAAACCTTCCGGGGAAAGGTCGCCTACATCTATCCCTATCTCAACGAGGCGACCCGCACGATTCGCGTCCGCATGGAGTTTGCGAATCCTCATCTGAAGCTGAAGCCCGGGATGTACGGGAATGTCATGCTGCACGTGGATGCGGGGCGGCGCTTAGTCGTGCCCAAGGAGGCGGTGCTGGATAGTGGCCTGCGGCAGCTCGTGTTTCTCGATCTGGGGCAGGGCGTCTATCAACCCTATCCGGTCAAACTGGGGCGGCGGAGCCAGGATTACGTGGAGGTGCTGGAGGGCATCAAGGAGGGGGATCGGGTCGTCACGTCCGCCAACTTCTTGCTGGATGCGGAGAGCAAGCTCGCGTCGGCCGGAGGCATGCAGGCCATGATGGGGCAGATCGGCATGGCGGACTGGCAGATGCGCGGCGCCTACGAAAAGGGCATGGAAGGCATGGGAAAGGGCGGCGTCTCGGCGCCGCCGGGGCGGGAGGGTGAGAAAGAGGGAATGGAGGGCATGAAGGGCATGGAGGGTATGAAAGGTATGCCTGGAATGAAGTCGGAGCCTGGCAAGCCCGTGTCCGAAACCCGACAGGTCTCCGGCTTCTCGCTAACCTTCAGCACGGTGCCCGAAACTCCCAAGGCCGGAGAAACGCTCCTGCGACTCAAGGTCATCGATCCAGCAGGCTACGGCGCGACGAACGCCCAGGTGGTGTTCGTGTACACGATGCCGATGCCGGGGATGATGGAGTCCAAGGTGAAGGCGACCCACGCCAAAGACGGGATGTATGAGGCCAAGGCCATGCTGGGCATGGGGGGCACGTGGGTGGTCACGGCCAACGTGACGCTCCCGAATCTGCCTCCGATCTCCGAAAAGTTTCAGCTCACCGTAGCTGGCGGAGGCATGTAACCGGGAAAAGCAGGCGTCTTGGCGCCCGCGGGGCGGGAGGGTGACAAAAGATGATTACACGGCTCATCGAATGGAGCGCCCGCAACCCGGTTCTGGTGATCCTGGGCGTGCTGTTGCTGACGGCTGGTGGAGTGTGGGCTGTCTTCGAGGTGCCGCTTGATGCGATCCCGGACCTGTCGGATGTGCAGGCGATCGTCTTTACCGAGTGGTCGGGGCGGAGCCCTACGCTGATCGAGGACCAGATCACGTATCCGATCGTCACCTCCCTGCTCGCGGCCCCTGGCGTCAAACGGGTCCGTGGCGTGTCGGAATACGGGTTCTCCTATGTGTACGTGATCTTCCAGGACCACATTGACCTCTATTGGGCTAGGAGCCGCGTGCTGGAGTACATGCAGAAGCTGACCGGCAAGCTGCCGGTCGGGGTCACGCCGACCCTCGGGCCTGACGCGACCGGCGTTGGGTGGGTCTATCAGTATGCCCTGGTGGATGAGTCCGGGGCGCACGATCTCGCGCAGCTCCGGAGCCTCCAGGACTGGTACCTCCGCTACAAGCTGGAGAGCGTGCCCGGCGTGGCTGAGGTGGCCTCGGTCGGCGGGTTCGTCAAGCAGTATCAGATCGAAGTAGACCCCAACACGCTGGCGGCGTATCGGCTGCCCATCACGACAGTGATTCAGGCCGTCCGCAACAGCAATGCCGAGGTGAGCGGGCGAGTCCTGGAGATGGCGGGCACGGAGTACGTGATCCGGGGACTGGGCTACTTCCGTTCAATCGAGGATATCGAGCTCGTGACGGTCGGCACGGATGGCCGCGGCACCCCGATCCTCGTCCGGGACATCGCCCGGGTGCAATTGGGACCGGAGCAGCGCCGGGGCGTCGCCGAGCTGGACGGGAAGGGACAGACCGTCGGGGGCATGGTCATCATGCGGGCCGGCGAGAACGCGCTGGCCGTCATCGAGCGGGTGAAAGCGCGCCTGGAAGAAATCACACCATCGCTGCCGAAGGGGGTCCGGATAGTCCCGACCTATGACCGATCGGACCTGATCCTGAGGGCCATTGCGGTGCTGCGGGAGAAACTGGTGGAGGAAAGCATCATTGTGAGTCTGATTGCGACCCTCTTCCTCTTTCACCTGCGCAGCGCCCTGGTGGTGATCCTGATCCTCCCCGTGGCCGTCCTGCTGTCCTTCATCCCGATGGCGTACCTGAAAGTGACCTCGAACATCATGTCGCTCGGCGGGATCGCGATCGCCATCGGCGCCATGGTGGATGCCGCGATCGTGATGGTCGAGAACGCGCACAAGCGACTGGAGCAAAACCCATCCGCCGACCGCACCGAGACCATCATCGCGGCGGCGAAGGAGGTCGGTCGGCCCCTGTTCTTCTCGTTGCTGGTGATCGCCGTGTCGTTCGTGCCCATCTTTGCCTTGCAGGCCCAGGAAGGGCGCTTGTTCACACCCCTGGCCTACACCAAAACCTTTGCGATGCTGTTCGCGACCGCGCTCTCGGTCACGCTGGCGCCTGTTCTGATGGTGGTGCTGATCCGTGGGCGCATTCGGGCGGAGACCCGCAATCCTCTGAACTGGCTGCTGATCACCCTCTATCGGCCTTTGCTGTCTGTGGTGCTGCGGGTCCGCTGGCTCACCGTCATTGTCGCGGTGGCGGCGGTGGGGCTGACCGTTCCCATTTTCATGCGACTCGGCGCCGAGTTCATGCCGCCGTTGAATGAAGGGACGATCCTCTACATGCCCACCACCGTGCCCGGCCTGTCGATCCCGGAGGGCGCCAAAGTCCTGCAGGTGCAGGACCGGTTGCTGAAGGAGTTCCCGGAAGTGGAGCGGGTGTTCGGAAAGATGGGTAAGGCGACGACCGCGACTGATCCGGCCTTCACCGGGATGGCCGAAATTACGGTCACCCTCAAGCCGGAATCGCAATGGCGAGCTGGGATGACCTGGGACCGCCTGCTGGACGAGATGGACGAGCGCCTGCGCATCCCCGGGTTCCCGAACATCTGGTGGATGCCGATCCAGACGCGCACCGAGATGATTACGACCGGCGTACGCAGTCCCGTGGGCATCAAAGTGCTGGGGCCTGACCTCAAGCAGATCGAAGCCATCGGGAAGGAGATCGAGCGCGTGCTGACGAGCGTGCCCGGCACGCGCAGCGCTTTCGCGGAACGGCTGAATGAGGGCTATTACCTCGACCTGATCGTCAACCGACGCGACGCGGCCCGCTACGGGCTCACCGTGGGCGATGTGCAGACTTTGATCACCTCGGCCATCGGCGGGGAAAATGTGACGACGACGGTCGAAGGACGCGAACGGTATCCGGTCAATGTCCGCTATAAGCGCGAGCTGCGGGACGATCCGGAGCGGCTCAAGCGGGTGCTGATCCCCACGCCCTCGGGCGCGCAGATTCCGTTGGGGCAAATCGCGGAGATCGTCATCACCAAAGGGCCGCCGTCCATTTCCGATGAGGGCGGCGCCTTGGCCGGTCTGATCTCGGTGTCGGTCAGTGGCCGTGACCTGCGAGGTTATGTCGAGGAAGCCAAGCGAGTGGTCAGCCAACGGATCACACTGCCTCCCGGCTACAGCCTGCTGTGGACCGGCCAGTACGAGCATCTCGTTCGGGCCGAAGAGCGACTGAAGCTGATCGGGCCGTTCACCCTGGCTATGATCCTCCTGCTGCTCTACCTCAATTTCAGGTCCCTCGCCAAATCCCTGATCGTGCTGCTGTCGGTCCCCTTCGCTGTGATCGGGGCGTTCTGGTATCTCAACTATCTCGGCTACAACCTGAGCGTGGCGGTCTGGGTGGGGATCATCGCGCTGGCGGGCGTTGCAGCCGAGACCGGGGTCGTCATGCTGGTCTATCTCGATGAGGCCTTCGAACGACGCGTGCGCGAGGACCGGATGACGACGCGCCAGGACCTCTATGAAGCGATCGTGGAAGGCGCCGCGCAGCGGGTGCGACCTGTGATGATGACCGTCTCGGCAATCATCGGAGGCTTGCTCCCGATCATGTGGACGACCGGTACCGGCGCGGACGTGATGAAGCGCATCGCCGCGCCCATGATCGGCGGGATGGTCACCGCGACCGTGCTCACGCTGCTGGTGATTCCCGTCATTTATGCGCTGTGGCGGGGGCGAGCAGTGAACCGTCACCAGGAAGGTCATCCGGTTTGAGAGTACCCTTACTGCGTAAGCGAGCAGGCTGGCGTATGATGATGTTCGGTGAGGAGGTGACCTATGGCGACGCTAGATCAGCTTATGCAGATCAAGGGCGTGATGGCAGCAGGCGAATTCACGCCGACCGGCGAACTGGTGGACTTCAGATCGGCCATGTCGATGTCGCAGGATCAGGCGGGCATGACCGCCCAGTTCTGCAACACCGTCAGCATCATGCTCAATACCCTGGCCAAAGCGTACTCGCACATGTACACGAACATGAGCTGGTTGCCCCCGAAGTTCTGGGCGTATGGCGGCGGCGATATGACCGTGTGTGTGGGAGGGACGAAAGGGGTCTTCGTGGAGATCGCCAAGGCCGATTTCAATCAGCTCTTCAAGGTGCTTGCCAACTGATCAGATCTGATGCGACGCCTGCCCGACCGCATCCGACCTGGCGTGCGGGTGCTGTTCGTCGGCATCAATCCCGGACTCCGGTCCTCCGCCATCGGCCACCATTTCGCTGGCTACTCGAACCGCTTCTGGAAACTCCTCTATGACTCGGGGCTTGTGCCGCACCCGCTGACCTGCGAGGAGGATGTGCGCCTGCCGGAGTGGGGCTACGGCCTCACGAATCTGGTTGCGCGGCCCAGCGCCGGCATGGACGAACTGGGCCCCGGCGAATTTCGAGCCGGCCGTCGCCGGCTCCTCGCCAAGGTCAGACGGGTTCGACCGAAAGTTGTGGCGCTCGTCGGCGTGACGGTCTATCGATCGCTGTTTTCGTCTAGAGGGAAGGTCCGGCTTGGCCTGCAACGAGAAAGGCTGGCCGGGGTACGGGTCTTCGTGCTCCAGAACCCCAGCGGCCGCAACGCGAATTACTCCTACCAGCAGATGCTTGCCGCGTACCGAGCGTTAAGAAGTTACCTGAGGAAAGCACCAACTCCCTCTCACCCTGAGCACCACGCTCCTCTCACCCTTTTCTCACCTCAAAATATCTCTTGACTCGGTACCCTAGTACAGGGTGTAGGCTCCCTGAGAAAGAGGGTGCAATGGCCTCAGGACTCACCATCGGTCAGTTGGCCAAGGCGGGCGGCGTCAACGTTCAAACGGTCAGGTTCTACGAACGGCTGCATCTGCTGGCGCCGACAGCCCGGAAGCCGTCCGGATATCGGGTGTATGGAGAGGAAGCTGTTCGGCGGCTGAGTTTTATCAAGAATGCCCAAGCATTGGGATTCACATTGCGGGAAATCCTCGAATTGCTGAATTTGCGGGTCAGTTCCAATACACGCTGTGGTGATGTGCAACGAAGAGCGGAGGCCAAATTGGCTCAGGCGGAAGCTAAAGCGCGCGACTTGAAAGCGCTCGCCCGGGTGCTGAAGGACCTGATACGCGCCTGCCAAGCCGGACAGCCGACCAAGCGCTGCCCGATCCTCAAAGGCCTGGAGAAAAAAAAGGAGGTGGACAATGGAAACAGCAAAGCGAAGCGTTGAAGTCTTCACGGCCGGCTGTCCGGTGTGCACGGAGGTTGTGGGTCTTGTCCGTGCCATCGCGTGCCCGAGCTGTGAGGTGCGGGTCTATGACCTTCGGGAGGGCTGCGCCACGAACGAATGTCGGGAGAAGGCGACCCGCTACGGCGTCACCGCCGTGCCAGCCGTGGCGGTTGACGGTGTTCTGTTGGACTGCTGCCGGCGAGGGCCGATCGATGCTGCCGCGCTGCGGGCTGCGGGCATCGGCCAGGCTTGAATGGGGCAGTCTGGAGGGAGGAGGGGCTGATGAAGATGGAGGCGGAACGGCTCTTTGGCGAATTGCGCCGTCTGAGCCCGAAGGTCACCGGTGTGCTGCTCGTCATCGCCGTCGTGGTTCTGTGGGCCCAGTCGGCGGCGGCTCAACAAGCCTCCACCTCGCGCATCCTGATTCATATGAAGACCGCGCTCGCCGAAGATGATGCCCAGATCTGTGCGGTGCCCAATGTCGCGTGGGCGGCGGTCAAGGCCGGGCACAAGATCACGATCCTGGTGGACGCGAGCGCCGTGACTTCCGTCACGAAAGGTTTCGGCTGGTTCAACGGACTTTTCCGGCCGGACAGTACCGCGCTGGATCGGGCGGCTCTGCCCGAACGCGAGCGCCAGAGCCTCTCGCAGCAGATGGGCGTGCCGCTGGAGCAGGTCCCCCACGATTACGGCGAATACTTCGACTTCCTCAAAAAAATGGGGGTAGAGATTTACGGCAATCGCACGATGATGTTGCTCTACCAGATCGATCCTGCCCGAGTGGCTTCCTCTGTGATGCCGATTCCCTTGGATCGGATGGTGCAGCTTTTTGATTCGGCGGACCGCATCATCGTGTACTGAATCTTATCCGCTCCTGCACCAGATCAGCGTTTCCGACCCACGTAGCCAGCTTACGGCTTAAGCTGGTTAACGATTTCGGACAGATCCTTCGGATACAGCGCGATCTCAATGCGGCGATTTGCCGTGCGTCCTTCCTCCGTGTCGTTGCTGGCTAGGGGTTTGGTGTCGGCATACCCGACTGCCAACAGGTTGGCTCGGTCCACCCCGCCGTCCTCTATCAGATAACGAACGACGCTCGTGGCGCGGGCCGTGGACAGTTCCCAGTTGGTCTGGAACCGCTCTTTGAGCTTTGCTCCGATCGGCACATTATCGGTGTGCCCTTCGATCCTGATTTGCTTGTCGGTCACATTCTTCAGAATATCACTGACCTGCTTGAGCACCTTGAGGCCGGACGGCTTTACCTTGCTCTGACCTGAGTCAAAGAGAACGCGGTCCACCATGTTGATCGTCAACCGATCCCTGACCTGCTTGATCTTGATGTCGCCCTTGGCGATTTCGGCTTCCAGCGACTTGGTCAACTCCTCGTGCGTCCGGGTCAATCGCTGGATCTCGGCCTCCTTGGCAGCGCGCTCCTGCTCCAGGCGAGCCTTTTCCGTCTCGCCGGTCTTGAGCTGTTCGTGTTGCTGCTGGATCTCGGCCTCCTTGGCAGCGCGCTCCTGTTCCAGGCGGGCCTTTGCCGCCGCTTCGGCCTTGAGCTGTTCTTTCAGATCCTGATCTCGCTCCGAGAGCTGCTTGACCAGCTCGTTGGCTCGTGCCGTCTCGGCTTCGAGTTCGCTGGCGCGCTTCTGAAGCCTCGCAATCTCTTCTTGGGCCGTCGTCGTCCCGCTCATGAGCCCCGCGACGCGGGTGTTTACATCAACCAGTTGTTTCTGAAGGCGGTCTGCCTCGGCGGCCGCCTGCATCTTAGAACTTTCGAGCGCCTTGCGCGCCTGCTCAAGTTCTGCCAATGTCTGCTTGTGAGTTCCTGTGCTGACACATCCGGCCAGCAGCGCAGCACATATGACTACTCTCGTAACTGTGCAGATCTTCATGGGTTCCCCTCCTTGGATATGATCTGATCATGGCAGATGTCAAGCTGGTTATCCTGTGATAGGGCGCTGGATTTATGCAAAAGCAATGCCGATCGAAGACGAGGCGGCTGCTTTTTTTGGTTTGTGCTGAATAAGCGTTCCATAGGTGACGAGACTGCGCTGTGCCCGCCTAACATAAGCCATTTTGATCTTGCGGAAATCGGACCGTCGATCGGATTTTGGTACAATGCGCCCCCAGCATGGGGATCACACAACCACATGTGCACCAGATCAATGTCTCCGAGGGGAGCGTGGCGTGGCTACCGGTGCCAAAAGCCTACATCACCTTCCAGGAGGTAGCAGGAGACCGCCGGCAGAGTGCCCAGTACCTCGGTCGGCTGTCGGGTGTGCACGGAGGTTGTGCATCTTGTCCGTACCACCGCGTGCCCGAGCCGTGAGGTGCGGGTCTATGACGTTCGGTAGGGTTGTGCCACGAACGAATGTCGGGGAAAGGGGACCCTAGACCCAGCTCATGGCTTCAGCTGGCTCGCGATTTCGGACAGGTCCTTCGGATACAGCGCGATCTCAATGCGGCGATTTGCCGTGCGCCCTTCCTCCGTGTCGTTGCCGGCTAATGGCCTCGTGTCGGCATACCCGACCGCCAACAGGGTGGCGCGGTCCACTCCGCCTTCTTCTATCAGATAACGAACGACGCTCGTGGCGCGAGCCGTGGACAGCTCCCAGTTGGTCGGGAATCGCTCTCTGAGCCGCGCTCCTATTGGCACATTGTCGGTGTGCCCCTCGATCCGAATCTGCTTGTCCGTCACGTTCTTGAGAATGTCGCTCACCTGCTTGAGCACCTGGAGGCCCGCCGGCTTCACCTGGCTCTGACCTGAGTCAAAGAGGACGCGGTCCACCATGTTGATGGTCAACCGGTCTCTGACCTGCTTGATCTTAATGTTGCCCTTGGCGATTTCGGCCTGCAGCGACTTGGTCAGTTCCTCATGAGTCCGGGTCAGGCGCTGGATCTCGGCCTCCTTGGCAGCGCGCTCCTGCTCCAGGCGAGCCTTTTCCGCCGCCTCGGCCTTGAGCCGTTCGTCGAGGCGCTTGGCGAGATCGTTGGCGCGCGCCGTCTCGGCTTCGAGTTCGCCAGCGCGCCTCATGAGTACCGCGATTTGGGTGTTTGCATCAGCGAATTGTTTTTGAACACTGTCTGCCTCGGCCGCCGCCTGCTTCTTAAAACTTTCGAACGCCGCAGCGGTCTGAGCTGCGCCCCTGCGCGTCTCTTCAAGCTCTGTCAGTGACTTCTTGTGAGTTTCTGTGCTGACACATCCGGTCACCAGCGCGGCACACATGACGACTCTCGCAACCGTTCTGATCCTCATAGAGTCCCCTCCTGAACTGCCTCATTGAGCCCCACAGTGTCGTGCCGGCTCTCGGGATGGTACACGAAAAAGTTAAGCAAAGGAAATGCCGATGAGAATCGGACTGGCGATCGGATTTTGGTACAATGCGCTCCCAGCATGGGGATCACACACCCGCACGTGCACCAGATCAATGTCTCCGACGGGGGCGTGCCGAAGCTGCCGGTTCCGGAAGCCCGCATCACCGTCCAGGGGGTAGCAGGCGACCGTCAGCGGAGCGTCCAGTACCACGGCGGGGTGGATCGGGCGGTCTGCCTGTATTCGCTGGAAGTCATCGGGACCCTGCAAGCCGAAGGCCATGCGGTCGCGCCAGGGTCCTGCGGGGAGAACCTCACGGTTGCGGGACTGGACTGGGCCCGGCTCAAACCTGGGGACCGCTTGCGCATCGGCACCGACGTGCGGCTGGCGTTGATGAGCTACACCGCTCCCTGCAAACACAACGCGCGATGGTTTGTGGGCGGAGATTTCATGCGGATCTCCCAGAAGAAGCATCCGGGCTGGAGCCGGCTTTATGCGCGGGTGCTGGCTGAGGGCGTGGTACGGCCGGGAGACGAGGTGACGGTGGAGGAGGGCGATGGAGCGGGTCCTTGAACCGGAATTGATGGACGATCCCGCGCAGGCTCTGGCCTACTCCCGCGCCGACTTTGAAGAAGAGAACCAGGGGTTCGTCGATCGGTTCGCGGAGTTCTACCCGGAATTCAAGGCAGGGCATGTGCTGGATCTGGGCTGCGGGCCAGCCGACATCCCGATCCGGCTTGCGCGAACGCTCCCTGAGTGTCGGATCACCGGCGTGGACGGCTCACCACCCATGATCGCCCTCGGCTTGGAGGCGATCCGCGTGGCGGGCCTCGCGGATCGCATCACGCTGCGGTGCGAGCGGTTCCAGGACACGCTTCTTACTGAACGGGCCGCAGCGGTGATCTCCAACAGCCTCTTGCACCATGTCCCTAACCCGTTGCAGTTCTGGTATGCGGTCAAGAAACTGGCCTCACCCGGCGCCGTGGTGCTGGTGATGGACCTGCTTCGTCCCGAGTCGTCTGAGGCGGCGCAGTCCATCGTGGACACATACGCCGCGGATGAGCCGGCGATCCTCCGGCGCGATTTCTTCAACTCCCTGCTCGCTTCCTTCACGGAGGACGACGTGGCGGCCCAATTGGCCGAGATGAACCTGACCCGGCTCCTCATCGACGTTCCGGACGATCGCCACTGGATCGTCGGCGGCCGGCTCACCTGAGGAGGGTGCGATGCAACGACTCTGGTCGGTCCTCGTTGTTGGCGCT
>Ga0209802_1002296_pt1 | contig 13470 bp, 12 predicted proteins | sample GraSoiAngelo_129_FD_185886 | JGI IMG/M metagenome (GOLD analysis project Ga0209802, IMG submission 185886) | Grasslands soil microbial communities from the Angelo Coastal Reserve, California, USA - 14_0927_12_40cm (SPAdes) (version 2) | ecosystem: Environmental > Terrestrial > Soil > Grasslands ... | reverse complement strand
GAACTCCGTGTGCGGCACGACATTCTGATTGCTGAGCGACGGACGGGTCTTGCCCTGCCAGGTCACGGGCGCGCCCTTGAGGAGCTCCGCAAACAGGTTCACCTTCTCCTCGAAGAGATCCTCGTAGTCGGCAAGGTCGTACCCAAACAGCGGGAACGAGTCGATGCTCGAACCTCGGCCCAGGATGACTTCTGCCCGACCGTTCGAGATGGCGTTCAGCGTCGAATAGCGCTGAAACACCCTGACGGGATCGTCCGAGCTCAAGACAGTGACCGCCGATCCAAGGTGGATTCGAGCCGTGCGCGCCGCGATCGCGGCCAGTACCACGTCGGCGGCCGGCATCGGGAAGTCGTCGGTGTGGTGCTCACCGATGCCGAAGAAGTCCACTCCCACCTGCTCGGCAAGAACACCTTCTTCGACGACGTTACGGATCGTCTGGGCGTGCGAAAGCGGGCGGTCCTCGGCGTCGTGCGTGACATCGCCGAAGGTGTCGAGGCCGAAGACGAGAGGAAATTTAGAAGACTCGCCCTCGGACTCGCTTACGGGATCTGAAGCCTGCGTTGCCATGTGGACTCCTCGCGCTCTATGCCGCCTTGACGCTGAGAGCCTGCTCGAATTCGGGTCGGCGCAGCAAAGCGCCAAAGACCGGGCCGCCTGGCTCGAGGAGCCTGCCGGCACTCAAGCTGTCCAGCCGGATTGCGTCGTAGCCCAGACGCTCGATGACATCCTCCACGACCTTCGCCGCGCCAGGGTCGTCGCCGGCGACGCCGATCGCGCTGCGTTCGGGCGAGCCCGCCGGCCGCCGAGCCTCCTCGAGGTCCTGGTAGCCGATGTGGTTGAGGCTCTTGACCACCGTCGACCCCGCAAGCCGGCGCTGAACCACCTCGCTGCTGGTGTTCCGGCGGTCTTGAAACATCTCAAGGACGCCATCTGCCACCGGCCAGTAGTTCATCGCGTCGACGACAAGCTTTCCAACCACCAGGCCAGGGTCGAAGCTCACAAACTTGTGAAGCGGTATCGCCAGCACAACGATGTCCGCGTCCTCGACGGCATCCGATGCCCATTGTGCTTCCGCTCCCGGTATGACCACCTGCGTGATGAGCGCGATCTTCTCGGGGCTGCCAGAAGCCGCAATCGCGACGCGGAAACCCGCGTCCAGGGCGATTCTCGCGATCACCGGCCCCACGTGACCGGCGCCAAGCACGGCGATTCGCTGCGTCATGTTCGAGCCACTAAATGAGGATGGTGGTTCTGCAGCGCACGCAAGACATCGGCGAGCGCCTCGAATTGCTCAGGTGTCAACGCGTCGGCGAAGTGCTTCTTGATGGCCCTCATGTGCGGCGCCGTCGCCCGCCGAAAGACTCTCGCGCCGTCTGCGGTAAGGGAGACCTCCGCGCCGCGGCTGTCCGTAGGACAATCGTCGCGGCGGATGAGACGCCTTCGCTCCATCCGCCCCAGGTGATGGGATAGCCGGCTTCGCTCCCAGTCGATAGTCTTCGCCAGCTCCGAAGATCGCAAGCGTCTGCCATCTGCTTCGCTCAATGCCAGAAGCACCTGATAGTCGGCCGGTGAAAGGCTGGACTCCTGTAGTTCCGCGCCCAGGATTCTCCGAAGCTCTGCCGTGGTGTCGATCAGCGACCGCCAGATCGCGAGCTCCCGTGAGGTCATGCGCCGGCGGACTCCCGTTTGAGCCGCGACCTTCGCGGAATCCCCACCCTCCATGAGCATCGACATGCCAGCATTCTACCCAACTGATTGACACATCAATCACTTCGGCCACGCGTCCGTCCGGACTTAAACTGGGCTCCAATGTCCACGGTTCAGCCGGCCGCGCCCGACGTCGATCAGCAAGACATCGACGAGGCTCGGGCGTTCAATGCGCAGCTCGAAGCCCTTATCGCCCCCCAGCCCCCGGTGTACGAGCTGCCTCCCGAGGTCACCCGGAAGGCACGACGAGACGGAAGGGGAGTCTTTCCGGCGCCAGTCTTCCTGGAGGAGGCGCAAGACATCGAGATACCGGGCCGTGGCGGCCCTATCAAATTGCGCGTCATCCGTCCCGACCGCAAGCCCGTTGGTATCTATCTCCACATTCATGGCGGAGGCTGGACGCTCGGCGGACACGACATGCAGGACGTGGCCTTGAAGTTGCTCGCCAACGAGACTGGCCTCTGTGCCGCGAGCATCGGCTACAGGCTGGCGCCCGAGAATCCGTACCCGGCCGGGCCCGACGACTGTGAAGATGCGGTGCTCGACCTCCTCGAGCACGGAGCTGAACAACTGGATGCACCAGCCCGGTTTGCCATCGGCGGCGAGTCAGCCGGAGCGCATCTCGCCGTGGTGACGGTCTTGAGGCTGCGAGACCGCCACGGAATCAAGGATCGAATCGCCGCCGCCAACCTGGTTTACGGCGCGTACGACATGAATGGCACGCCGAGCCAGCTGCTCTGGGGCGATCGCAACCTGGTCCTGTCGACGCCGATCGTGCATTGGTTCGGCAACAACTTTCTGCCCGGCGTCGGCCTCGAGCAGCGGCGCGACCCCGACATATCGCCGCTCTACGCGCGTCTCGGTAACATGCCTCCGGCACTGTTCTCGGTCGGCACGATGGACTGCCTGATCGACGATTCTCTCTTCATGGCCGAGCGGTGGCGAGTGGCCGGCAATCGCGCCGAGGTCGCGATCTATCCCGAAGGGGTGCACGGCTTCAATCAATATCCGACCGGCTTGGCCCGCAAGGCCAATGCCCGCCAGTTCGAGTTCCTACGTAACTCCATGACCCAGGTCAGTACCAGTAGTTAGGGCCTTCTGATTTCGACCCGCTTGGCGGGTCGACCGCGAGGCCCTTCGGTCCGGCGAGCGCACGCACGCTGTTTTCGACTCGTGCAATGAGTGCGTCATAGTCCTCGCCCGTCTCCGGAGCAACCGGCTCGCCGAACGTAACCGTCACTCGTCCCGGTCTCGGTATGCGCCGGAAGCGAGGCATCACCTCATACATGCCGTCGACGTAGGCAGGGACGATCGGCACTCCGGTATCGACGGCCAGGATCGCAGCGCCCTTGCGGAAGGGTCCGATCGCCCCTGTCGCAGTCAGCCGGCCTTCCGGAAAGATGATCACCGACCAGTTAGTGTTCAGCAGTTGCTTCAGATAGTCGAGGTGAGCGCGAGCTCCGCCTCCGCGTGGAATTGGGAACGCATCGACCGTCACCTGCGCCAGGCGAGCCTCCCATTTGCGCTTGAAGATCGAGTCAGCCGCCGCGACGACCACCGAACGATGGCGGTAGCGGGGTGGCAGCGCTTCGGCCATGACCACGGCATCGAGTGCGCTGACGTGATTGGAAACAAAGATCGCTGGGCCGGTGAGGCTGCGGAGCAGCTCGCGCTCTAGGACGGTAAGCCGGCAGAAGCTCGACAGGGCGGGAAACAGCATGCTGCGCTGAAGGGCGGCTCGCAGGCGACGCATCCCGCGTGACCGTGCCCACTCCTCACCCTGAACGTCCTGGACATCCAACTGCGAGGCTGAGTATGGCCCGATCAACTGGTTGTGGCGCCGAGCCCCGCCAACTCTCTAAATGTGAGCGCAGGTCGGACCACGGATTTGATGCTGTGCGTATCGCGGCCCGCGTTCAACGCTCGCTCGACGTCGGCGAGACCAAACTCGCCAGTCACAAGGTCATCGAGATGAACCCGACCAGAGGCTGCGAGCTCGATTGCGCTCGGCCAGGTATCCGCGTACCGAAATGTGCCCGTGATGTGCAGCTCACGCTGCTGGATGAGCCCAAGCGGGAGCAACAATTCGTCTGCGCCCATCCCAACGAGGACCACCGACCCACCCGGCCGAACGGAACGTAGGCCGGCCTTGATCGCGGCTGATGAACCTGAGCAGTCGATGAAGGCGTCGAACTCGCCGGCCACGTCGTCAGTACCCGCAACGGCGATCTCCGTGGCCCCACTTGCCAGGGCCGCCGCCAGCCGGGTCCGATTCACGTCGGTCACGGTGATTCGGGTCGCTCCGTCCGCACGCCCGACCTGGGTTGTGACCAATCCAATTGGTCCCGCCCCAGCGATCAGCAGTGAAGTCCCGATTTCGGTACCGGCTTTGCGATTTGCCCAGATGCCCACGGAGAGCGGCTCGAGCAGTGCGGCCGCGTTGTCGCTGATCTCGTCCGGTACCGCGAAGGCGAGGTCCGACTTCACAGTGACGAATTCCGACAGAGTGCCATCGACGGGAGGCGTGCCGTGGAATCTGATGTCAGGGCACAAGTTGTATCGACCCGCACGACACTGGTCGCACCGACCGCACGGCTGTCCCGGCTCGATGGCGACACGTTGGCCGACTCGCGCGGAGGAGACTCCCTCGCCGACCTCCACGATCTGACCGGAGGACTCGTGCCCCAGGACCAACGGGCTTCGCACTACGAAGTCGGCAATGCGGCCGTGTTCGTAATAGTGGACATCCGATCCGCACACCCCGACCGACAGAACGCGGACCAGTACCTCGCCTTTGGATGGAGCCGGCACCGGGCGCTGCTCTATTCGCAGATCGTGCGGCCCGTACAGGACCGCAGTGGTCATCGTGCCCCTCGGCTGATCTGACATCGCGGGATCCCGCTCAATGTAGCCCTCCGAGGCAAGTCTGGCCGGGCTACCATGTCGTGCCACGAACAGAGGAGGAGCCGCATATGCCCGAGTTCTCAGTGAATCCAACTCGCGTCGATCCGTACAAGAACTTCAAGTTCAAAGTGAAGTGGGACAACAAATATGTCGCCGGCGTAGACAAGATCAGCGGGCTGAAGCGAACGACTGAGGTCGTCCAGCACCGCGAGGGAGGAGACCCAAGCACCAGCCACAAGTCTCCTGGACGAACTCAATACGAGGCCATCACCCTGGAGCGCGGGCTGACCCACGACACAGCCTTCGAAGATTGGGCCAACAAAGTTTGGAAACTGGGAGCCGGCCCAGGGGCGGAAGTGGCGCTGGCGGATTTCCGTAAGGAAATCACCATCGACTTCTTCAACGAGGCGGGGCAGAAGGTCCTGTCGTACAGGGTGCATCGATGCTGGGTTTCTGAGTACCAGGCCGTCCCAGATCTCGACGCGAACGCTGACGCGGTCGCCATCGAGGTGATCAAATTGGAGAACGAGGGTTGGGAGCGCGATCTGAGCGTGGTCGAACCGCTCGAACCAAGCTAGCCAGGCGACGGGTGCATATTCGATTTACTCGCCCAGCACCACCACCGTGTAGCCACCGAACAGGGCGCCGTTCTGCGTTCCGGTGACCCGATAGACATGCGCCTGTCCGGCTCCCGGGTTGCCATCTGTCGCGTGGAAGCCGACTTGCTGGCCATCGCCGGCGACCCCGTGGCTGTCGCCGATGAGGCCCGCACCGCGTGGATCAGGAACCGCTCCCAGGTTCGGTAGCGGCGCGCCTTCTGGCGTCGGTGGGGTGAGGCCGACGTCACCATTCGCGGCGCCGGTTCCGGGGGTCCGGTTGCGATCCATCGTCACCAGGTGCAGCCAGGGCATCGTGCCGGTGTTCGCACGCTGGACCGCGACGGCCGCGTTGCCGCCGAAGAGCGGTCCGACCCCGATCGCAAGGGTCGGCTTGGCTGCGGCCTCGGCCGCGCTCATGACGTGGATGTTCCGCTGTCCGATGTGGCGATTGCGCGAAGCATCCCAGGCGGGCGCAGACAATGGGTCGAGGGCCGCCTGGCTCAAACGCACCATCAGACACTCGTGGCCGCCGTTCACGAACTGAGCCCGCCATGACACTGGGCAACGCACGAGCCGGTGGCTGTTGGCTTCGCCCCGAGCCCTCAGCTCCACCCACGTCGCTCCCACCAGGTTGGCGTGTGCGGCGTCGAAACCGAGAGCAGGGTTGAACCAGTAGAACTCGACGAGTGTGTCCGGGCACGGCGCTTGGCCCAGGTTCCAGACATGCGCGTACAGGGTGTTGTCCATTCCCGCCTTCGCGATCGCACCCAACGAGGTAGGAATGGCCGGCGCGTGGGCCGGGTCGATGCCAGGCTCGATCAAGATGTCCGGGCTTTCCCAGAAGGGGCCGACGACGGGCCGCGCCCCGAGGTCGCCCGCGTTGGCGCGAATGAACAGAAACGGCATGTACAGGTGGTCGCGAGGGCCCGGCCAGACATCGGGCGGTCGCGAGACGATGCCGATGATCCCGCCGGGATCGACGACCCCACCCGGCAGCGTGCCGTCACTCGTTCCCGTGACATGAGGCGGGCGCGTGCCAGGAGGCTGAGGAGGACCTGAAGGCCCCTTGGGTGGGCAGCAGCAGTCGATGTTCACATTGACGGTCACCGGCCCGGTTGAGGTGTGGCCACCGTGATGCCGATGCCGGTGCTCGTGCTCCTCCTCTTCCCCCTTCAAAACGTGTTCGACCGCATCCTCGACGCCGTCGACAACGCGGCGGATGGCTTTACCTGCTTCTTTCATCGCGGGGCCCTCCCCGGCGCGGAGTTGATCGGTCCAGGCTTTTCGTCGCAGCTGCGCCCGAGATACGCGAGCTTCAGCGTCCGCAGCATGTGGTCGGCAATGTTTGTGTACAGCGGCGGCGGATCCTGACCGAACGCGGTCGGCTCCGGATACTCCCATTCGTCCACGCGGCCTTCGGGCGGCGTCTCTGGAGGGTCGTACTCCTGATTGCGCAGATTTCTGGGTTTGGGTTTGGGCGCAGTGTCGAGGACGCGGATCCAGTCCCAGCACAAATAGCCGAAGCCTCTGTCTGAGTCGAGATTGAAGTTGGTCCGAAAATTCGGGTTGCCCGCGATCTGGCCGATCAGGTATGACGAGAAGATGATCGGGTCACCGAGCGGGTTCGTTCCTGAGATGCTCTCTTGCGGTGTCCCTTCCGGTATCGCGTAGCCGTTCGTGAAAGGCGCTCGACCTATGAACTCCTCGTTGTATTCATCGGTCCGTTCAGGACAACCGGACCCTTCGTAGTCATAACGGAGGCGATTGCTGGCGGGCCCGTCGAGTGAAAAAAGAACGGTCGGTATGGCGTCCTGCGGATATGGCCCCGGGACGGTTTGAGGCGTCTCGATGTAGTTGCCGGCCTTGGTGAGATCCGGATCATTGGTCTTGTCCGGAAATCCCCACGGGCGCTGAAACTCGACGACGTCAGAGTTGAATGGAGGCGAGCCGGCGCCGGTCTTCTGTCCGTCGTATTTGCGGGTCGGCCGGACCGGGAGCCATGGGTATGCCTTGTTGGGGCCGCCCTTGGGATTGCGTTCCGCGGGTGCCGTGAGCGAGGGATCCTTGTCGAGGTTGCCCAGTGGATCCCAGGCCGATGCCAGGGCGGCCGCGAACGCGCCGTCCACGCCATGGCCGAGGCGGATCAGCTCGTGATCGATCTCGTTCGGCCGGCGAATCTCCCCGTCGTCGTACAGCATCTCCGACTGCGGCGAGAGATACGCCATATGGACCAGGACCTGGCGCATGTTCTCGCACGCCATCCATGCGGGCAGGATGAGCTGGTCGTAGAGGATCTGGCGTGCCGGCAGGGTGGCGCCGGAAATCGCTGACTTCCCCAGGTCGTACGCGAGCTGCGCGGCTTTCTCCAGGCTCTTCCAGATCCAGTCGAGAAGCGCCAGCACGACCTCGCACAGCTGTTCGAGCGGGTTGTCCGACGGGTTGACTCCGGAGAAGTCGGGCGGTCCGAAGTTGTAGTCGGACGACGGTGGAGTGAACCACGTCGGACGCTTCGGCTTGTCCATGTCGAAGCTCGTGTTGAACTGCCGCTTGAACCAGCTCAGCAGGAAGCGATAGGTGACCTGGATCTCCCACGGGAGTGGAAAGCCTTCAGGGATGTTGAGATCTTTCGGCGGGGCCGGCGCAACCGCTTCGAGCAGGTCTCCCAGCGCCTCGCCCGGATCGCCGACGCCGAGAACGCTCAGCCACTTGCCGAGGAGCGCGCTCCCATCGCCGAGATCGTTCTGGAAAGCCATCCCCATCAGGTTGCGTGGATGCGGCCCACGCTCAGCCGTGTATTCGGGAGAATCGATGCCGCCCTCCTTGGGCATGGCGTAGACCTCGATCAGGACACGGGAGATGGTCTCGGCGAGCCACATCGGCAGGACGCCGTCGGTATCCAGCATCTCCTTGCGTGTCTTGCGGTGCTCGCGGGTGTCTCCTTCGGGCAGAGGTTGCTGGCGCCACTTGCCTTCCTTCTGATCTGCGGGCAGGGTGTCGATGTCTTTCGGAATCTGCACCGCGAAGTACAGGGCGCTGTGGTTGAACCCTTCGTAGCCATCGATACAACCGACTTGGGGATCGGCCGGCAAGTGGCCGTTCCCGGTCTCCTCGTAGTTGAACGCGTCCATGTGGTTCTCGACCAGGTGATGACGCTGCCAGTGCGTGCGGAATGGCCCGCCTGCCTGTTCGTTGACGTACGAGTGCGCAATCGTGTCCGTGGCCACGTGCGAGATGTACCCGAGCGCGAATGCCGCCAGCTGCTCGCCATGCTCTTGATCGATGGCATTCGGACTCGCCCGCAGCTTCTTCGCGTGCTCGAGGAACTGCTTGGGCACGTAGCTGGTCAGCCGGTAATGGGTCATGTCGCTCCAGACGAACGCCTGCTCATCGAGGCCGCTCCGCATCTTCAGTGAGAAGAACGCGAAGACGTCCTGCCAGGAGAGGGCCTCTTCGGCTATCAGCGTCATCAGGTCGTTCTTGAGCTGTGTGAACAGGTCGCCAAGCTCGGTCAGCAAGCCCCCGGTGAGGTCGTTGATCACCTGCCCGGCTGCGTCGAGGATGGGACCGATCACATCCATCAGCGCATCGATGAACTTCTGCCAGATCTTGCTTAGTTTGATCAGGAACCGCAGGAGCGCAACGAATGCGTTTCCGGTGATGTCCGCGATGATTGCCAGCAGTCCTTCCCACTCATCGATCCGGCCCTCATCGTCGAGCCAGTAGAGGAGGCTGAGCGCGAACATGATCTCGTCACAGGGAATCGCGGGGTTGGCGTAATCCTGGAGGAAGAAAAAGAAGTCGGGCCCAATCGCACCGAGCGCGGCGAATTTGGGCCAGTCCTGCATGAGCCGGGCTGCCTCCGCCGGGGTGAGGCCATGGAGCATGCCGGGGTCGAGCCCGCTGATCAGATTGCCGTCAACGTCGCGCACGAAGCTTGCGTTGACGCCACCAGCAGTGGCGTCTTGTGTAAGGAAGTCCGCCAACCGCCGCTCGGTGTAAATGTGAGTAAACGGTCCAGGCATCCGTGACTCCTCCCCACACGATTTGTGGACTCGATCTCGCGTCAGTTGCAGGAAAATCGAAGGAGTCGGGCGTGGTTCAAAAAGACCGAGGCCGTGGCCGGCGCGCGTCGGTTATTCGATTATGGTCGCGTCATTTCGTGAGTCAAGTACTTGGATTTGCTTGCGTGGCACAGCGCCGACCGGTCCAAATTGACAATGCGTAATCGAGCCGCTGGCGCCAAACGCCCGAAAGATTGACATGGGTAGGGCTCGCCTGGGCCGAAACGTGCGGATTGGTGAGCGAGGCCAGCGTCGACAAGCCATAACTTGGCTGCAAATCAGCGCCCTCGTGCTACACATGCCCTGTGCGAAACACAATCGCAAGGACCTTGCTGGTGGCGGCAGTGCTGTTCGCAGCGGTCGCGTGTGGATACGACACCAGCGCTACCTTCAACGCTGATGGAACGGTCACCGTCGGTCTCAAGTTCCTCCTCCCGAAGTCCCTTCTGGATGGTGGTCCGAACGTGACCGTGCACGGGTTCAGCCAGGCGGACATCGACAAGGCGAACACCGAGTTGGCATCGAAATACCCCGGAGCCAAGATCACCAAGGTCACCGAGGGCGATGAGTCTGGCGTCGCGCTGACGGTTCCGTTCAAGACCGAGAAGAACGCATTCGCTTTCCTGACGCAGCCTTCCAAGCTGAGCCCGAGTGACGTTACCTCCAGCTCGAGCTCCAGCATTGACGTCGGCAACACCGGCGGACTCTTCGTCTCGGCCACCCACACGACGTCAGGCCAAGCCGACACCTACACGTTCAAGACCCAGGCGCAACCTCCAGTGTCCCCTTCGCCGGGATCACAGATAACGATTACTCCCGACGAGTTGGGCTCGATCCTCAGCGTCACCTTCTCGCTGACCGTTCCGCACGAGATCACCTCGGCGGCCGGTGCGCTGTTCACAATCGATCGACGGACCGCGATCTGGAAGCTGTCATTGACCGAGGCGCAGACCTTGACGGCAACGACCGGGCCAGCCATCGGGCTTGCCGGTTCCGCCTCTAGCCGAGTGGTGGTTCAGAACCCCGTCCTGTTGACCGGTATCGGCCTGGTCGTTGCCATCGCGTTCCTCCTGGGCATGTTCACGTCAGCGAGGCTGTTTCGCGGCTCCAGCGTGGCACCGACTCCGGTGCCGGCCGATTCTTCATCGCCGCCAACTGGCTGGCCCGGACCTCCGACCGAGACACCGCCACCAACTGCCTAGGCCGCGACTGGGTCCGCGATACCTCGATCGCGCATTCATGCTAGTGCGGTGACTGACCTCGTCGAGCCGGTGCTTCCCGACGTGCTGGCAGCGGCGGCGCGGATTCGGCCTCACCTCTCCCCGACTCCATTGCGCCGGTCGCCCGCGGCCAGCGAGAGCGTCGGCGCGGATGTGTACCTCAAGCATGAGTTCCATCTCCCCACTGGTGCGTTCAAGGTCCGCGGGGGCGTCAACCTCGTGTCTCAGCTCAGTGCAAAAGAACGTGAAGTCGGCGTGATTGCCGCCTCGACCGGAAACCACGGCCAGTCAGTCGCGTATGCGGCAAGACTCTTCGGAGTCAAGGCAATCATTTGCGCGCCCGAGAATGCAAACGCCGCCAAGGTCGAAGCGATGAGAGAGCTGGGTGCGACTGTAAATCTCGTCGGAGCTGACTTCGACGAAGCACGGGAGGCATGCGAGCGGCAAGCCGTTGCCGAGGGTTACCGCTACATCCATTCGGGGAATGAGCCACTGCTGATCGCGGGTGTTGCTACGCACACGCTCGAGATCTTGACCGAGGAGCCGCGCATCGACGTCATCATCGTTCCGGTGGGAGGTGGCAGCGGCGCAGCCGGTGCGTGCATCGTGGCGAAAACAGTGAACCCAAGAATCGCGGTCATCGGGGTTCAGGCGGAGAAGGCGCCATCGGCCTATCTGACCTGGCGTTCACGCAAACCGGTCGAGGCGAGCACGAGCACGTGGGCGGAGGGCCTGGCCACACGGACTCCGTTCGAGCTGCCGCAGCGGATCATTCAGAGGCTTCTCGACGACTTCGTTCTCGTTTCCGAGGAGGCGATCTCGGACGCGGTCCGATTCCTGCTCGCACGCAACCGGATCCTCGTGGAAGGCGCCGGGGCGGCGGCCCTCGCGGCGGCCTTCGCCTTGAAAGACCGGCTTGCCAATCAGCGCGTCGCGTTGATATTGACCGGCGGCAACATCTCGACAGTCCAGCTCAAGACGGTGCTCGACGGCGCCTGACTATTTGAATCTCGCGGGAGGCGCGATGGCAACTCGAGAGATCCGTGGGGCGATCGCAACGTCCGCCTGGTGGGACTGGAGTCGATTCAGCTGACGCTGTTTGGCTCACCCGACGCTTAAGCCGGCCCCAGACGGTCGCGCAGAATGGGTGACCAAATGTTGTTGGAGTCGGCCGATGCGTTCGGGGGTGACCTGGCCCAGTACCGAGGTGAGCTGCTGATCCATTGCTACCGGATGCTGGGCACGCTCGACGAGGCTGAGGATGCCGTCCAGGAGGCGTTTGCACGGGCCTGGAAGGGGCGCCAGACATTCCAGCGATCGATCTCCTTTCGGGCCTGGCTCTATCGGATTGCCACCAACGTCTGCCTCAATGCGATCGAGGTTCGCCAGCGGGATCGCGTCGTCATCGACCCTTATCCAGACCACCTGTGGTCCGGCATTGCTGAGCCGGGGGCTGGACCCGAGGCCCGCTACGACGCCCACGAGTCGATCTCACTCGCGTTTCTGACCGTCCTTCAGCTTTTACCCCCACGCCAGAGAGCAGTCCTGCTCCTCCGCGACGTCCTGACCTTCCGCGCCACGGAGGTCGCCGCACTTCTGGATATGAGCGTGGCGGCTGTCAACAGCGCGCATCAGCGGGCACGCGCCACCCTGCGCGGCAGCTACCGCTCACCAGCGAATTCGTCGAACCCTGGCAACCTGCTCAAACGCTACGTCCGAGTCTGGGAGGCCGCTGATGTGGCTGGCCTCGTGGCGCTGCTGCGCGAAGACGCAGTGCTCACCATGCCTCCGAAACCGATGGTCACGGGTGCGGGGCAGATCGGGAACTTTATCGGGAAGGCAATCTTCACGATCGCGCCAATGCGTTTGCTCGCGGCTCAAGCCAACGGCAGCCCAGCGTTCGCGGCCTACACGCGGGAACGCGGAAGCAATCGCTTCGTGCCCTTCGCACTTCTCGTTATCTCCACCGATGACCGACAGATCACGCAGATCGACGCCTTCGCCGACCCGCGGGTGCTAGCGCGTTTCGAGCTGCCGGCGGAATTAGCCGGCTAAGCTGCTCCGACGAAGCTGTATGAAGATCAAAACGCTGCTCACCAGCAGCGCCGGCACGTACATCGTCACGATCACCCAGTTGACGCCGAGCGCGTCATTGAACACGCTGAACCTCATCGATTGAACGATCGCGTTCACGGTATCCAGCAGCCCGACCCCGAGGCAGAGCCAGACCAGGGCGATGGCGGCGGACAGGCGATAACGTAGGGCGACGAGAGCGACCAGAGCCAGGACAGCCGTCGCCATATCGCCATATCCGATCATCGTTCGAAACTCGGCCGGCACTGTGGCGGCGACTGCGCCAGGAGCAAGGATCGTCCCGCCAACGATGCGAAAGGCATGAACCCAAAGGACCGGCGCCAACGCCACCTCACGAGGCAGCTTAGATAGATGGGGCGCCACATACCACCACGCGATGAGCCCGTACGCGACCAGGGCCAGGGTGAACTGAATTCCAAAGAGCACGATCGGTTCCATGCCGGATATAACAACCTGGCAGCCCGAAACTCATCGGTGTGCCGCGGCCGAGGCGGTCCAATCGTGACTCCGTGGAGCGATCGCCACATCCGCTTGGTGGGGCCGGGGTCGATTCAGGCTTGATCAGCCCGCCGCTGTCGCCGACGCTTTAGGCGCTCGCCTTGTCCAGACGTTGTAGGAGCTCGTGCGCGGCGAGCTCGACCTCCTTGTGACGCCACTCGGCCGCTCGGTATTGGCAGGCGATAAGGCCCATGCGATGGACGCGGCGAAAGTCCCCGTAGACATATCCGTACCGACCCTTGGTCTCATCGCTCGCGCCATCGGTAAGGCCGAGATGCCATTCCGCGTACTCGTTCCAGGAGTGTCCCTTCAGGAACGCGCTTTCATCCTCCGCGCTTGGCTGAGCCTCGCCCCAGTCGCTGTCGAGGACGTACTGGCGGGCGTCGA
>Ga0209802_1002289_pt1 | contig 13508 bp, 6 predicted proteins | sample GraSoiAngelo_129_FD_185886 | JGI IMG/M metagenome (GOLD analysis project Ga0209802, IMG submission 185886) | Grasslands soil microbial communities from the Angelo Coastal Reserve, California, USA - 14_0927_12_40cm (SPAdes) (version 2) | ecosystem: Environmental > Terrestrial > Soil > Grasslands ... | reverse complement strand
CTCCAGCACGATTTTCGGCTCCACGATGCGCCGGAAACCCTGTTCTTCCATAGTGTGCTTCAGAAAATAATCCGTAAACTCGCGAATCTCCGCATCTGTCAGTCCGGAATACGCCTTGCCGATATTGAGCAGGCGGTCGCCTTGGCGCACCGCGAACGTATAGTCGGAGAGCACGCCGTGCCGCTTGCCGTGCCCATATTCCACTGCCGTGACCACCACGTCGAGCGTCGCAAAAGGCTCCTTCAGCTTGAACCAAAAGCGGCCCCGTCGCCCCGGCGTATACAGCGAATCCGGCGCCTTGGCCACGATTCCTTCGTGACCCGCCGCCAGGGCGGCGCGAAAAGCCTCCTCGAGCGCCTCGCGCGTTCTGCACATGCGTTCCGGCGCAACTTGCAGCTTTTTCGATTGCGCCAGAAGCCGCTTCAGCCGGCGGCGCCTTTCGACGAGAAGTTCATCCAAAAGAAGTTCGCCGTCTTGATAAAGAAGATCAAAAAGCACGAACTTCACCGGAATTTCCTCGATGAGCCACAGATCCGGATTCCGGCGGCCCAGGCGCTTCTGGAGTTGGGTGAACGGCAGCGGCTGCGCTTCATGCCAGGCAAGGATCTCGCCGTCAACGATGTACTCGCCGCACAGAGCCGCCAAGGGTTCCCGCAGTTCAGGAAATTCGACGACTTCATCCAGCGTGCGCGAGAAAATCTTTACGCGCGTGCCGCTTTTGTGAGCCTGCGCGCGAATGCCATCATATTTTTCTTCCACGACCATCGGCTCGGCGGCATTCTTGAATATTTCCGCGGCAGTCTCGACCGGAGTCGCCAGCATGAAATCGATGGGATGGAAGAGCCGGAAGCGCACCGTTTCCAGCTCATTGCGAAAGGCGCATTGCAACGTTTCGCCGATGTCGCCCAGCAGCATGTTGGCTCGGCGCACGGAAGCGATCGGGCGCTCGTAGGCTTTAGCGACGGCCTCCTCGACGAGGCTCTCGCGCAAACCGATGCGCAGATCGCCGGTCATGATCTTGACGATATATTTCACTTCGGCCGGCCTGGCCCTCTCCAGCAGCCCGCGAAGCAATTTGCTTTTTTCGCTTTGCCCCCGCGCAGATGCCAGTTCTCCAAAAACACTCGCGACTTCGCCGAGCGAAACGCCGGGCGCGCCGCTGCGCTCCGCCAAAAGTTCTTCGGCCATGTCGCCCAGGTCGCCGTGTTTGCGGTAGACGCCGCTCATTGCTTCGCCGCTTTTGGCAGAGAGTTCGCCGATCAATCGAGCGAGCAGCCTGCCGCCCATTCCGAGGACGCGCTCGTCCCATCGCGGAAAGGGCCTGCCAGCGAGAAAAATCGCCGCGCGGGTAGCATCTTCGATGGGCAGCGACTGCAAAAGGCTGCTCACCAGCCGGATTTTCTCCGTTTTCTTGGTGGTTGCGGCCACGGCGTCGCAGGTCTGAGCGAATCGCAGCATTACGTGAATCGCGCGAGGGTTGGGCCGTTACAGCGCCGCGGACATTGCCGCAAGGGGCGTTGCCGAATCCGCCGCCAATGCGCCATCGCGGAACGTAACGAATGCGCCGGAATTGGCGGCCACGCGGTCCCCGGGCACGGCAATTCCCACGAGATTGAGCGGATCAGCCGCGGAAACCGTCACGGTTTCGCCGGCCGCAGGTTCGCGGCGCATGGCTCGGAGCGATTCCACGGCAATCGGCAGCGCGAATTGCTCGCCCAGAAAATCCGTGACGAATCTTCCGCCGCGTACTTCTCCACGGCCTTCCAGACGACGCAACATGCCCAGCAGTTCCCGCCAGGGCGGCAGAATGCTTTCGCGGACCAGGACCTCGCGAAAAACCACGCCGTAGCGGCGCAAAAGGACGTTGCAAATGGCTTCCAGCGCGCGATCGCGGTCCGTGACTCGTTCCGCAGGCCCTTCGACATACAACAAAGACCAGCGGCCGCTGCTGTGGCGTGGACGCGCGCTGCGTCCCGTGCCTTGCCCGGCACGGCGTTTCGGATCAATCAGCGCGCGCAGATTGTCGAATCCATCCGCGGTAATCACCCCCGCCGTCACCAATTCCCAAAGTCCGGTCTCGACTTCCGCCTTCAGCCGCCCCGTTCCCCGGACGATGTCCGGGAAAAACGAAGCGCCGCGCTCGCGCAGAAACCCGTGCACGTCGCGGGCGGCTGCGCTCAATGCCTGCGCCTGCGGCCCGCCATCATCTTGATGATGTCCGCGACGCGCGGCCATCCAATCGGCGTCATCGCGCACGAAAAATGCGATCGGCGCCACGCTCGTGGGTATCACGCGCCGCCCGCCGGAAGTGATCGCTTCCAAAGTTGCAGGATGGGGCGACAATCGGCCCCAGCCAACCGCTCCGGTGAGGCAGAGTTGATCGAGAATCTGGGGCGCGTAACCCGAGACGCGCTGCCGCAGAATCCGGTGTTCCCAGGAGTTGGCGGGCGCTTCAAAGCCTTGCAACTGCCGCAAAATTTCCAGCACGCCGCGCTCTCCGGTGAGCTGCGTACCCGGAGCGGCATGCTGCCAGCGCAAAAGCCAGCGCATGAATTGCGCCGGCGTGACCGGCTGAACCTGCTTGCGCAATTCGCCGACGGTGAGCCGGTGGATGCGCGCGAGCAAACGGCGTTCGCACCACTCCGCCTGCGGTCCTGCGGCGTTGGTGAATTGGCCGCGAAGTATGGAGCCGCCGGCTTCCATGCGCAGCAGCGCTTTATCGACTTGCTCAGGCGGAAGGCCGAGAACTTCGCCCAGTTCCGCCGCTGTCGTGGGCCCGGCATGCGACATCCAGCCCGTGATCATCGCCAGCACGGCATCTTCTTGCGACGCTGCGGCGCCGCCGATATCGGGCAAGGAATCTGCGAAAGAAGCTGCGCCAAAAATCTGCCGGAAGATGGCCGCGCGTTCCGCGCACACCCAATATGTTCGGCCGTCTCGTTCGGCGCGTGTCGCACGGTTCTGCCGGATCAGTTCATCGAAATACGGTTGCCATGGAGGAAGCGATTCGGCCAGTCTTTCCCTCAAGACGCGCAAAGCTGCGTCTTGCGACAAGGCTCCCTGCACCGCTTCCGGCAAGGCGATGAACGTGAGGAGCGCGTCGTGCAACTCATCGGCATCGCGCACATCCGGCCATGCGTCGCGCCGCACTTCATCGTTAGCCGCCGGATCAAGCCGGCCCAATTCCGATGCGAGCGATTCCGGCAGCGCGCGGCGCATATCTACGGCGCGCGCGCGGCGCTCCTCGAGAGGCGCATCGTCGAGATAGGCGTAAGGATTGGCGTTCAGAATTTCGTGCGAGAAGGCCGACGGCACCGGCGTATCCACCGCGAGGCACTTGATGTGGCCCTCGACGAGATCAGTCAAGACGCGTTTCAAGCCATCGATATCGAGCGCCTCGGTGAGCACATCCTTCATCGTCTCGCGCACCAGTGGATGATCGGGAATGGAGATATCACCGACGATATTTTCCTGGCAGGCCAGTGCTTGCGGAAAAACGGCCGCCAGCAAGTCTTCGGCGCGCATTCGTTGAATCTGCGGAGCGATTTTCTTTCCGCCCTGAAAACGCAGCAGCGCGAGCGCGCGGCCCGCGGCCCAGCGCCAGCGCACCGTGAAAAGAGGCGCGGCGAGCACAGCCTGTTCCAAAATCTGCTGCACGGAAGCGGGAAGCAGATAACGGAAAACATCGGCGAGAGGGAAACTGTGCTGCTCGCCAAGGGAAATATTCAGACCATTATCGGTGGCAGCGGCTTGCAACTCGAAATTGAAGGAACGGCAAAACTTTTTTCGCAGCGCCAGACCCCAGGCTTTATTGATGCGCGCGCCGAAGGGCGCGTGGATCACCAGCTGCATGCCGCCGCCTTCGTCAAAAAAACGCTCGGCAATAATCATTTCTTGCGAAGGCACGGCTCCCAGCACGGCGATTCCGGTCAAAACGTACTTGATGATCTGCTCCGCGCCGGCATCGTCGAGGCCGCACTCCGGCTTGAGCCATTCCCTCGTGCTCGCAGACGCCGTTTCCGCGCCGTTTCCGTTTTGCACGGCCATATGCGCGGCGACTTCTTCGCGCAGCCGCGAAACCTGCGCGGAAAGCTCCGCCGTCCTCGCGGGTGCTTCGCCACGCCAAAAGGGAACGCTGGGCGGCGCGCCCTGCGCATCTTCGACGAGCACGCGGCCGGCCTGAATGCGCCGGATGCGCCAGGAGGAATTGCCCAGCAACATGATGTCGCCGGCGAGGCTCTCGACGGCAAAATCTTCGTCCACGGTTCCGACCGGCGTGTCGTCCGGCGCGGCCACGACGCTGTAGAGCGCATTCTCAGGGATCGCTCCGCCGCTGGTGATCGCGGCGAGGCGGCTTCCGCGGCGTCCTTTGAGGCGATGGTTCACGCGATCGCGGAAAAGATAGGCGCTGTAACGGCCGCGCCGCGCGGCGATGCCTTCCGAGAGCATTTCCACGATGGCGTCGAAATCGGCGCGCGGCAGAGCGCGATAGGGATAGGCGCGGCAAATCAATTCGTAGAGATCGTCCTCGCGCCACTCTTCCGCGGCGCAGGCGGCCACGATCTGTTGCGCCAGCACGTCGAGCGGGTTCGCGGGAATCTCCAGCCGGTCCAGCTCGCCGGCACCCACGCTGCGCACTACCGCCGCGCATTCCACGAGCTCATCGAGCGTGGTCGCGAAGATGCGACCCTTGGGAATCGCGCCGCGCCAGTGGCCGGCGCGGCCGATGCGCTGCAAGGCCACGGCAATCGCCCGCGGCGAGCCAATCTGGCAAACCAAATCCACGTAGCCGATGTCGATGCCCAGCTCCAGCGACGCCGTCGCGACGAGCACGCGCACTTCGCCGGCTTTCAGCTTGCGTTCCGCGGCGAGACGCAGCTTGCGCGAGAGGCTGCCGTGATGCGCCGCCACGGCCTCTTTCCCCAGACGCTCGGCCAAATGGTGCGCCACGCGCTCGGAAAGCCGCCGCGTATTGACGAACACCAGCGTGGAACGATGCTGCAAGACGAGCGCGGCGATGCGGTCGTAAATCTCACCCCACATCTCGTTGGAGGCGACCGGCCCCAGTTCGCTCTGGGGCACTTCGATAGCGATGTCCATGCGCCGGCCGTGGCCCGTATCCACGATCACCGGTGCCGGGCGGTTACTCCCGGCAAGAAACTGCGCAAGCACCTCGATGGGCTTCTGCGTGGCGGAAAGGCCGATGCGGACCGGCGGGCGCGGGAGAAGAGCTTCCAGCCGCTCGAGCGAAAGTGCCAGATGCGCGCCGCGTTTGTCGTCGGCGACGGCATGGATTTCATCCACAATCACGGTTTCGATATTGCGCAGGATGGCTCGGCTGCGCTCGGCGGTGAGCAGGATGTAGAGCGATTCCGGCGTGGTGACGAGAATATGCGGCGGCCGCAGCAGCATTTTGCGCCGTTCGTGCATCAGCGTGTCACCGGTGCGCACGCCCACGCGGATTTCGGGCATCAGCAAGCCGCGTTCGGCGGCTTTGCAGAGGATTTCGCCCAGCGGGACCTCGAGATTTTTCTGAATGTCGTTGCCCAGCGCCTTCAGCGGCGAGATGTACAAGACCTCAGTCGCGTCTTGCAGCGCTCCGGTCAGCGCTTTGCGAACGAGACGGTCAATGCAGGCGAGAAAAGCGGCCAGAGTCTTGCCCGAACCGGTGGGCGCGGAAATTACCGTGCTTCGCCGGGCGAGGATGTGAGGCCAGCCGAGTTCTTGCGGCTCGGTGGGCGAGGCGAAGCGCTCCAGGAACCATTCGCGCACGATGGGATGAGCCCAGTCAAGCGCCTGGAGGGGCGCTTGATTGGGCGCGCCCGGCACAGCGCCAGACTCGGGAAGATTCGCGGGGACGTCGGCGGCAGCCATTTGGTAATTGTAGCGCGGCGGCGAAGAAAGCGCGAAGGGTGCACAAGACCAACGAAGAGCAATGCTAAGAAAAGGAAATGAATCACGCCGGCAGTTTTTTAGCCGGCGCGATTCGTGCGCGCGCTTTCCGTTTGGTTCGCGGCGGCGAGCAGCTCCTCGGCGTAGAGAGCGCCTTCCGGCGTATCTTCGTGTTTGAAATAGAGGAAGACGTCGCCTTTTTGCGCGAGTGCGACCGCCCGCTTTGTCAATTCCGCGCGCTCGTTCGGAGCATAGCTCTGTTTGCGCAGCCGGAAGTAGGTGAAGTCGGCGGTCTGCACGTTGGGCGTTTCCAATTTTTCGCTCTCCGCCTGGCACAGGGCGGCATTCGCCGCCCGCAAAACGTCGAAAACTTCGCCGGTGAACCACGATTCATGGCGAAACTCGAAGGCCACACGCGCGCCGCGCGGCAATTGCGCCAGGAAATCACTGAGCCGCGGCAGATCGCAGCGGAGAAACGGCGGCAATTGGAACAACACCGGGCCCAGTTTGCCGGCCTCGTGCAGGGGGCCGAGGGCCGCCAGAAAGCGCGAGGTCCACTCCTCGGCATCTTTCAGCCGCTTGACGTGCGTGATGTTCTGATGCGCTTTCACGGCAAATTTGAAATCCGCGGGCGTGGTAGCGATCCAGCCCGCCAGCAATTTTTCGGTGGGGAAACGACGAAATGTGTAGTTCAGCTCCACCGAATTCAACCGGCTGCTGTAATAGCCGAGGAATTTGGCAGGGGCGAGTTTCGCGGGATAAAATTCTGGCTTCCATTGCGGGTAGGCCCAGCCGGATGTGCCTGCATACAGCTTAGCCATGTTTTTCTTGGCCCGCTCGCGGTCTCGCCAGCCGCGCGGAGCGGCTTCGCCGGCGCAGGATGCGCGTCGAACGCAAGCACAACTCCGAGCCAAAGATTCTCCGAACTATAGCAGCTTCTCCTACGCTCTCACAGGGCGCCAGCAAAGGTTGGCGGAGAAGTTCGATTGACACGCAAACCCCAAGGAGTAAACTTCGCTCACGATTTCCTAGGATGATGATATCTCCTGAGAAACAAAATCTCCGAAGGGAAGCGATGCGTAGAGCGGGCCTGACGCTGTTAGCAATCGCCTTTGGCGTGCTGATTGGATTTTTCGCGGCGAATCGCTGGTCGGTTCACGGACAGGCGCGGCCCGGCTCGGGTTTCGCCGCCGTGCCGGGCGAGATAGGCGGCTGGGATCTCACCGGACCCTACGATGTGGTGAAGGATTGGCCCAAGCCCCTGAGTCAATTGCCGGGGCACGAAAAGTGGACGTGGGGCTCCGTGGAGGGTGTCTTCGCTGAAAGCCCCAATCGGGTATTCATCTTTCAGCGCGGAGAGTTGCCCTTGCTGACGCGGCCGCAGGGCAAGCCTGTTCCGGACTTCGGTCCGAGTCTTTCGTTTCCCGTGGGCCAAGTCCCATTCCGTAACGCTTCCCAAGGACCCGTCTCCAGCCCGCCCGGAGCCGGCGGTCCGGGAGCGGATCCTTCCGACCCCGCACAGGCTTGGAAAGGAAGAATGGGCATCGACGCTCGCTGGGAACACCTGCTGGTTGCCGTGGACGCCAACGGCAACATCACCGAGCAATGGACGCAGTGGGATTCGCTTTTCAAGCGGCCCCATGCCATCTATATCAATCCCTATGATCCGGACAAATACGTCTGGGTGGTCGACGATCACAATCACGCCGTCTTCAAGTTCACGCACGATGGCAAGCAGCTCGTCCAAACTATCGGCACAAAGGGCGAGGCCGGCGAGGATGACAAGCACTTTAATCGTCCGACCTACATTGCCTGGCTGCCGGACAGCACTATGTTCGTGTCCGATGGGTACAACGGGCACCGCGTCGTGAAGCTGGACAAGAATGGCAAGTTCCTCATGGCCTGGGGCGAAAAAGGAAATCCTCCCAACGAGACGCGGCCGGGCTACTTCAACGTGGTGCATGGAATCGCCGCCGATCCCGTGTCGCGCCGCGTTTATGTAAGCGACCGGGGCAATCGCCGCATGCAGGTGTTTGACGAGAACGGAAAATTCATCGAGCAGTGGCCGTTCGCGAATCCATCATCGGTGAACTGCCTGTACATCGGGGCCGATCGGAAGGTGTGGGCTTTTGAAGACACGACCGCCAAAGTGGTGGAGTACGACTCCGACGGCCACCTTCTGTACGCCTGGGGCGCTCTGGGCGATTATCCCGGCGCCTTGTTCAACATGCATGGAGCAAGCGTGGACCAGGAAGGCAATCTGTATATCGCCGAAGTTGCCGGCGGCCGGGTGCAAAAGTTCCGCCCCCGCCCGGGCGCGAATCCCGAGTTCCTCGTGAGCAAGCCAGTCTACGCCGCGTGGAAATAAGGTTGCCGCGCCAAAGTCCACGGTGCAGTAGCGCCCGAGGCCTCGGCAAGAGGCGCTCGGCGCGTTAAAGAAGTCGGGGCTTTCGCGCTAAAAAAAGTAGTGACCATCCGAGCAGGGTCCGGTTTTCGGACTGCGGTGGAGTCCACCGGAGTCCTGACACCGGAGATGGTGATCCCGAGCGAGCAAAGAGAGCGAGAGATCCGTCTGAGGTAACCTTCGGGCCGGCCTGCGCTCTCTGTGAGTTCGATTTTGTCACGCATTCGCGACTCCTGGCGCCGTTTGAATCTTGCGGATGGCGTCGCGTGCGCGGTAGTGCTCACCTATTTGCTCCTCACTCTCTTTGGCCCGCAACTTCGTCTCCCAACGCTCTGGTTATCGCGCGTACTTGCGGCAGTTGCGCTTGGCTATTTGGCGATTCGACTGCTCGGAGCTCGCGCGCAATGGCTATGGGGCCTCCGCAACCAGTTGATCGCGGTTTATTTCTCTCTCTCTATTCTTCCAATCCTGCTGCAACTGATCATGAGCGGGCTTGCGCTTTATCTCCTGTATTGGCATTTCGGCGCCTATCTCGTCTACGCCGATCTCGAAAAACGCATTGAGCAAGTCGCGTCCACCGCCGATACGCTCACGACCGCGTACGCCCTCGAGATTGCTTCGACAGGCACCAGCGCCCCCGTGGGAGTACCTTCCGAACCGCCGCCGCACACGGCGATATTTCTATCCGCGGCCCAGGAAAGTCTGCCCGGCCTCAAAATCGAAGTGGGCGCAGGCCAGGAGTTGCTCGCGCGGGCCGCCGACCGGCGCCGGTTGCGATTCGCGGGCCTGGTGGCAGACCACGACGCGCTGGAGTTGCGCGCCGTCATCGAGCGGCGCGTGAATGGCCGGCAGCTCATCGTCTCGGCCGAAGTGCCGGTGACGCCACAATTCGTGGCCACACTCGAGCCGCGTCTCGGCCCGATCGAAATCGTGACCACGCGTCTGGCGCAGCAGGCGCGTCCGCCTACATTCACTTATCACAGCCGCGGCCGCGCTCTGATTGCCCTGCGGCAGGTGCAGTCTGCGGGCCGGGCGCTCGCTCCGCGCGCGCATTGGTTCGATTACAGCGTGAGCGGTTTCGCCAGGCTCGATGCGGTCAATCTGGCGGACGTATCCAACCCCGCCGCCGACGTTCCGGTGATCGTGGGCTACACTGCGCGCGCTTCGCAGCTCAATACCCGGCTGCTGGCGCTCGTCGGCGAATGGGGTGGCGTCGCGGTGACGGCGCTGCTGGTGGTCGGCGCCATGTTTGTGCTGATCGAACTCGCCGCCCTCGCCGGCTGCATTTCTCTTACGCGCTCGATTACGCGCGCCGTGAATGATCTCTACCAGGCCACACGTTACGTCGAGTCCGGCGACTTCGGCCATCGCATTCAAATCCGCCACCGCGATCAGCTCGGCGCTCTCGGCGAATCCTTCAACTCCATGACCGCGTCCGTCTCCACGCTGATCGCCGAACAGCGCCAGCGCCAGAGGCTCGAGCACGAGCTGGCCATCGCGCGCGAAGTCCAGGCACAGCTTTTTCCCAAGGAAAAGCCGGCCGTGCAGGGCGTCGAGATCGAAGCCGTTTGCCGTCCCGCGCGCGTGGTCAGCGGCGATTATTACGATTTCCTGCCGCTCGGCCCGGGACGACTGGGCATCGCCCTGGCGGACATCAGCGGCAAAGGCATCTCCGCGGCGCTGATCATGGCCAGCCTGCAAGCCGCTCTGCGCAGCCAGGCGCTATTCAACGGCCGCGGCCCCGGCAGCACGGCGGACATTGTCGCGCGGCTCAATCAGCACCTGTGTCACAGCACCGGCCCGGATCGTTTCGCTACGTTCTTTTATGGCGTTTACGACGCACAGACGCACCGGCTGGAATACACCAATGCCGGCCATCCCGCACCGCTTTGCATCGCCGGCCAGCAAGTGCAGCGCTTGAGCGCCGGCGGCACAGTGCTGGGGCTATTCGATGATCGCCATTACGAATCCCAGATCATCGACATCGCGCCGGGAAGTCTGCTGATCGCCTATAGCGACGGGCTAACCGAAGCGGAAAATCCGGATGGGGAGGAATTCGGCGATCAGCGCGTGTTGGATGTGGCTTTGCGCCTGGGTCAAGCCCCGGCCGGCGCGGTGCTCAAGAATTTGCTCGAGGTGGTCGATCAATGGACGGGCCCCGCCGAGCTCGACGACATCACCCTCGTCGTCGCCCGCTTCTGACCATCCGATCAGGTCTTCCGGCGAAAGTCTACCTACAGGATGAGCTTTCGCCGGTTAACGAATCAACGTTCGGAGTGTCGGGGCTTTAGCTGGAGCCTCTCCTATTCGAACCCTCTCGTCACCCCATTAGGAGCGCTAGCCACACCGTGTTCCACCTGCTGCCAGCGTCCATTCAGCTTGACCCAGGTATCCCCAAACACTCGATCCGCAGTATCGACTTTGCCGTTGTAATGCAGGGCCGAGCTGCTGTGTCCAGTCACGACAACTACGTTGTCGCCAAAGGCAATCAGTCGAATATGGTCATGCTTAAGGTGGTCCATGTGCATATGCCCCGATTGTGTATCCGCCAGGACCTGGGCTTTGGTAAGCCTTTCGCCAATTCCAAACCTCTCACTGACGGAGATGAAATGGTCCGCCATGAGGCGGCCCCTTGCGGCTACATCGTTGATTGGAGAAGCTTCAGCGCTCATCTGAAGGACTTTAGATTGATAAAAGTCATCTAGGACTTTTCGGGCCTCTTTTGTTGCAACTTCTCCAACCGTATCCTCCGAGCCGGGCAGCGGGTATTTTACGATCTCCACTTTCTTCTCGGTAGTAACTTGGCCGGTGAGAAAGCCAGCAAAGCCCACAAAGGCAATTGCGATCAGCAGCACAATTCTTTTTGTCATTGAAACATCCTCCTTATTCAATACGAGTGAGCCGTTTTAATGTGCGTGCGATTCCCCCACTTCATGTAACATCTCCTCAGTGCTGCTCGCTCCGGCTTAAATCGTTCCGGACGATCTCGCCGCCCTTCATCACAAATTTCACTCGCTGGAGTTCTGTGATGTCGTTCAGGGGGTTGCCGGACACTGCGATGATATCTGCATATTTGCCTTTCTCAATGGATCCAACTCGGTCCTGCCAGCCCATCATTTCCGCGTTCACTGTGGTTGCAGCATGCAAAGCTTGCGCGGGTTTCATGCCGTAGTTGACTAGGTATTCTAATTCTTTGGCTTGCTGTCCATGGTCCAGCGAACCGCTGGCCGGGTTGGATGAGAAGGCGATCTTAACGCCAGCTTTGAGCGCTTTTTGCAAGGTAGCTTTCTGCATCGCCGCTCGGCTGTACTGGCCACCGGTTTTCTTCAGATCAGCTTGCTCCTCCGCTTTTCCATTCGCTAGCTCCATAGTCAGGAAGATGCCCTTTTCAGCCAGCTTTATGAGCCATTCCTGGTCGAAGTCCGTTCCAAACTCGATCGAGTCGCAACCCACCTCAATCGAGTCCCGCAAAGGTGTACCTCCCCAGGCGTGGCAGGCTGCTTTAACCCTTTGTCGATGTGCTTCATCGACAATCGCCTTTTCCTCCTCCAGGGTCATCGATGGAGTAATCGCAAGTCTTCCGTCGGGCTGAAAATGAGTACCCTCGGGTTTGTCAGCAAAAACCTTGATAAAATCAGCGCCGTATTTGATGTTCTCTCGCACGGCTTTACGCCCTTCCCAGGGCGAGTCAATAGCGCGCGCCCCCATGGGCGCCGTCACCTCCGGCGAGAAGCGGACTGCTCCGTAGCCTTCGCCCCAACCGGTGCCTATCAAAGCTACCGTCGCCACCTGCAAGCGCGGCCCTGGAATCACGCCTTCGTTGATCGCGCGGCGAACGTCTGTGTCGCTGTACATGGCACCTACGCTCATCATGTCCCGTTCCGTGGTAAAGCCTGCTTCGAGGTCCGTCTTTACATTCACCACGGCCAAGATGGTGCGATATTGCCAGGAATTTTCTAGAAACATCCTGGGGTTAAGTCCCAGTGCTTGCGACTTAAACATGTGCGCATGACCATCAATCAGCCCCGGTAACACGGTGGCCTTTCCCAGATCGATTTCCTGCGCGCCCGCGGGAATCTTTACGCTTCCGGCCGCTCCCACCTCGGCGATACGATCACCTTCAATGACGATCACTTGGTTGCTCAACAGCCCGTCGGAGTTACCGGCGAACAATTGCCCGGCATGAATCACGACTACCTTCTGACCGTCGGCCCCCAGGCAAGAGCCGACGAATCCGAAGACGAACAACACGAAGCCGATTACCAATTGCCGCTTCATCGAACAACCTCCGCAAAAAGGATGCAAGGAGCCGAGTTCGGCTGGAGTCATTGAGTCTCCTCCCGCTATAGCAATTGAGGTTGCAGCAGGTATAACACAAAAACGGTCCTCCGCTGATGAGGCGGGATCGGGCGGCTGCTGTATCCAGTTGTATCCAATAAGACCTGAAAGTGCTGAAAATCGTGTCATTGGCTGGCAACGCTTGACAGTTTGCTCGTTGATTTGGTCGGCGAGAAAGCGCTGCAAAACAAAAGCGTTCCCTCCATCTCACTGAAAAATAGCGCTGATGGAAAAGAGGGTATAGCGATACCGGGATTCGAACCCGGATTTCGGCCTTGAGAGGGCCGCGTCCTAACCCTTAGACGATATCGCCATTCAAATCAAAATACGACTGTTAAGCGAAAATCGCAACTGTTGGAGGGACTCTTGGATTGCTGACGCAAGCCTCAAACCAAAAGAATCTCGCGGGCCGAACGATGCGATGTCCGCGCAGTACGGAAATAATTCAAAAACGGTAAGTACCGACCATCTGCAGCAGATGTACGTCGGGGGCGCTGTGCTGGAGCGTGATGCCGCCACCGCTGATCGTCGGAATCTCGTGCGCGACGTGTACAAAATTGTATCGGCCGCCCAGCGAAAATCGTTTGCTGAGGGCATATTCAACCCCCGCCATCGCATCCGCAGAGAGGCTGGTGGAGCCGCCCCTGAGGCTCAGGATGATGCTGCCGCCGGGCCTGGAGTCCACCAACCATTCAAGCCCCGCAGCCCCGGCTCCAGCGCCGATGTAAGGCGCGAGTCGCGCGCTCGGCCGCCTCGGCCGGTACACCAGATTTGCCATGCTGAGCCAGGTGTGCATATCGCCGTTGAGCGGTATGTCAGCGGGAAGCGGGGCACCTGATTGGGAAAATGTGCCCACCAAATCATGGGAATCGTA
>Ga0209802_1002287_pt1 | contig 13519 bp, 12 predicted proteins | sample GraSoiAngelo_129_FD_185886 | JGI IMG/M metagenome (GOLD analysis project Ga0209802, IMG submission 185886) | Grasslands soil microbial communities from the Angelo Coastal Reserve, California, USA - 14_0927_12_40cm (SPAdes) (version 2) | ecosystem: Environmental > Terrestrial > Soil > Grasslands ... | reverse complement strand
GGGTGTCCCGAGCGATCGCCGGGTCAACGCGATGCTCAGCGAAGTCGAGCGCTGCAAACGACTGTGGAGCAACGAAGAGCCAGGCGTCCAGCTGCAGCCCACTCCCTTTCAGCCCGGCGGGCCTCCGGTTTGGTTGGGGGGAGGCGGCCCTCGCATGCTGCGCCTTGCCGGCACGACATTCGATGGCTGGCTCCCGTTGAGCCCGACCGCTGACGCATACGCGGCCGGTCTTCGCACCGTGCGTGAAGCGGCCGCCCACGCGGGCCGAGACCCAGACAGCATTCCCGCCGGCGTGTACCTAACCTTTGCCGTCGCTGACACAGCAGGCGAGGCGGCCGGCCAGCTCGACGACTACACGAAGGCTTACTACGGCCAGCCTGCCGAGGTCATGGCGCGACAGATGGCGTGCCACGCCGGGACGCTCGAGTCAGTTGCAGAGTGGTTCGCGGGCTATCGCGCCGCCGGGGCACGCCACCTCGTGCTCAGACTGGCTCGACCTGGTCTCAAGGACTACAACGCCACGGTGCGTCAGCTTTTGGACGCTGCTCGGTAGCCCTACTCGTTCAAGCTGTCGATCAGCTGCCGCAGGCGCCCGAAGTGGCTGCGATCGAAATCGAGGCGCAGGCGCGGCAGGTCGGGGACGTCGCCATCCTGACGCTCTCCGCTGGATGCGGTGACGCGCTCGATCGGAGCGCGCATGATGTCGCCGAACTCACTGTTCAGCGCCGCGACCTTCTCATCCGTGACCGGGCTGTTCAACCTCAGGATCAGCTTGCCGTCGACGTATCGCTGCGAGTGATAGACGCGGTAGAAGCGCTGGATGTAGGCGACGGCGTCGTCGATCGACTCGGTGAGGTGATACAGGCCGAGGTCCTCTGAGTCGATGTAATGGCGGGTGAGCAGGTCCTCCCGCAACATCGCATCGATCTGCCGCCAGTAGCCGCCGCCTTCGGCCTCGACCATCACGATCGGGTGAAGGTCGCTCTTGCCGGTCTGGCTCAAGGTCAGTAGCTCGAACAGCTCGTCCATCGTGCCGAAGCCGCCGGGGAACAAGACGAACGCCTCGGCCTCTTTCATGAACATCAGCTTCCGCGTGAAGAAGTACTTGAAGTTGATCAGTTTCGGATCCGAGGCGATGAAGGGATTTGGCTTGGCCTCGAATGGGAGCACGATGTTGACGCCGAACGAGCTCTCCTGGCCGGCCCCCTCGTTGGCGGCGCTCATGATGCCGGGCCCCGCCCCGGTCACGACCATCCAGCCGACCTCGGCCATGCGCCGGCCAAATTCTCTTGCCAGCTTGTAGTTCGGATCGTCGGCCGGCGTCCGCGCGGAGCCGAAGACGCTGACCTTCTTTCGGTCTCGATATTTCGAGAAGACGTTGAACGCGTAACGCATCTCCTTGACGGATGCGTTGATGAGCTTGCGGTCGAGACGGCTGAGAGGCTCCTCGGCCATTCGAATCGCGGTCACCAGCAGCTCATAGGTGGAGCGGGCGTCAACAGGGGCAAGCTCCAGCTCCTCGACGAGCGCGGTCAGCCGGCGATCGAGATCCGCGTCACCCGTGGAGTACTGCCGCCTGGTCCCGGTCCGCGATGAAGTAGTTTTCTTTTTAGGCAAAGTGTTGGGAATAAGGTACGTGGGACTCGACGGCGACGACACCCTCTGGCAAAACGAAACACGCTTCCAGCTCACCCAGACCGCCCTCCGCGATCTGCTGCGCCGCCACGTCCCGGACGCCGACGTCGACACGCATTTGGCCGAGGTCGAGATGCGCAACCTCCGCATTTACGGCTATGGGGTCAAGGCCTTCACCCTGTCGATGATCGAGACCGCGATCCAGGTCACCGATCGCCGCATTCCAGCCGCTGACCTGGAGGTGATCCTCGGCTGGGGCCAGAAGATGCTGAGCGCGCCGACCGAGCTCCTGGAGGGGGTGGAGACGGCGCTGAAGGACCTCAGCTTGCGCTACGAGCTGCTCTTGATCACGATGGGCGACCTGTTCGACCAGGAGAGCAAGCTGGCTAGATCGGGTCTCGCGGACATGTTCAAGGGCGTCGAGATCCTCAGCGAGAAGAACGTCGAAGCCTACCGGTCGGTGCTGCGGCGCCGACATATCGAACCCGGCGAGTTCGTCATGGTCGGCAACTCGCTCCGCTCCGATATCGCGCCCGCGATAGCGCTCGGCGCGCGCGCCGTGCACATCCCATACCCGCTCACCTGGCACCACGAGCAGGTGCCCGACGACGCAATGCCGAAAGACGGATGGCATCGCCTGGAGAACATCAGCGGGCTCGGAGAGCTGCTCGATTCCTTCTGACCTTCTCGCCGTTTTCCGCACGTCTTGATCAAAACGCGCTAATCCGAGGCCGGCGATACGCGCGTTTGGCGCAAGCGGCGCGAAATCGCGCGCTCAGGCCGCCCCGGTTCGCTCCGCTGTGCCCCCGCCGGTCATCAGCAGTCCAAGCCGAGCCTCATCCGTGTCCGCCGGCTCGAAGCTCACAATCCGGCCCTCATACATCACCGCGATCCGGTCCGAGAGCGACCGCACCTCGTCGAGCTCCGCCGACACCAGAAGAATCGCCGCGCCCTCATCGCGCTCCTTGACCAGACGCCGATGGATGAACTCGATGGCACCGATGTCGACGCCCCGCGTGGGCTGGGCGGCAAGCAGGACCTTGGGGTTGCTCGCCATCTCCCGCGCGACGATGATCTTCTGCTGGTTTCCACCCGACAGCGCCCGCGCCGGCGTCTCGATGCTCGGCGTGCGGATGTCGAACTCCTTCACCAACCGAACCGCCCAGCTCCTGATCGCGTCGAGTCGCAAGAGCAGTCCGTGCCACGAGAACAAAGGCGCAGTCTCGCGCCCGAGGATGAGGTTGTCGGCGATCGAATAGTTCAACACGAGGCCAACGCCGCGCCGGTCCTCAGGAATGTGCCCGACCCCGGCCTCGCGCTCTTCACGCGCATCGGCGGTGGTCACGTCGACGTCGCCGAGGAGAATCTTGCCGCCGGTGGGACGCCGCGTTCCCGCCAGCACCTCCACCAGCTCGCTCTGCCCGTTGCCCTCCACGCCCGCGATCCCGAGGATCTCGCCTTGCCGAAGCTCGAACGAGATGCCACGCAGCGCGGGCACGCCGCGGTCGGAGTTCGCGGTCAGGTTCTCGACGCGAAACGTGACGGCCCCCGGCGTCGCCGGTTTCTTGTCCACCCGCAGCAGCACCGCGCGGCCGACCATCATCGTGGCGATCTCCTGCTCGTTGGTCTCCTTGGTGATCAGGTGGCCGACCACCTTGCCGCGCCGCATCACGGTGATGCGGTCGGAGATGTCCAGGACCTCCTTGAGCTTGTGGCTGATGAAAACGATGGTCTTGCCGTCCTTGATCAGGCCGCGAAGCACTCCAAACAGCTCGACGGTCTCCTGCGGCGTGAGCACCCCGGTGGGCTCGTCGAGGATGAGGATGTTCGCGCCGCGGTAGAGCACCTTGACGATCTCGGCCCGCTGCTGCAGGCCGACGGGCAGCAGGCCGGTCAACGCGTCAGGATCCAGCGCAAGGCCATATTTGCGCGTCAGCGCCTCGATGTCTTTGCGCGCTCGCCCATAGTCGTAGAACCCGGGCCCGACCACCGGCTCGCGCCCGAGCATGATGTTCTCGCCCACTGAGAAGACCGGGATGAGCATGAAATGCTGGTGCACCATGCCGATTCCCAGGGCGATGGCATCGCGCGGGCCGCTGATGCGCGCGGGCTTGCCGTTGACGACGATCTCGCCTGAGTCCGCATGTACCAGGCCGTACAGGATGTTCATCAGTGTCGACTTGCCGGCGCCGTTCTCGCCGACGAGGGCATGGATCTCGCCCGCGCGCACCGTCAGGTCGACGTGGTCGTTGGCGACCACGCCCGGCCAGGCTTTCGTGATCCCGCGCAGGTCAAGCGCGAGCTTTTCCGAGTCCTGCGCGCTCATTCGTTCTCCGGGGCATACGGGACGCCATCAGCCGCAGGTGGGATGCTCCGGCCTACGACCCCCGCCAGCACGACCAGGGTGAGGATGTACGGCAGCATGCTGAGCAGGTACTGAGATACGTGGATGACCGAGTTGGCGTCGTAGATCGCCTGGCCGAACCCGAAGATCAGGCACGCGACGAAGGCGCCGATCGGCGTCCACTTGCCGAAGATCACCGCCGCCAGCGCGATGTAGCCTCGGCCGTCGGTCATGTTCGGCACGAAGGTATTCGAGATGCCGATCGCGAGGAACGCCCCCGCGAGGCCTGAGAGTAGCCCGCTGGTGATCACTGCGCCATAGCGGATCGCGTAGACATTGATGCCGGCCGTATCGGCGGCTTGCGGATGCTCGCCGACGGAGCGGATCCGGAGCCCAAGCCGAGTTCGGAACAGCATCAGCTGCACCACCACCAGCAGGACGATCGCCGCGTAAACGACCACGTTCTGCTGGAACAGGACGCGGCCGAGAAAGGGGATCTGGTCGAGAACCGGGACGTTGATGTATGGCAGCAGCTCCGACTGGCCGACATGGCCGACGTCCTGCAGCCCGTAGATGCGCTGGACGAGGAACAGGGTCAGTCCCGCGGCGAAGATGTTGATGGCGATCCCGCTCACGATCTGGTCGGCACGGAAACGGATGGACACCACCGCATGGATCAGCGCCATCATGCCGCCGGCGAGAATTCCGACCAGCGCCGCGAGCCACGGGTTGTGCCAGGCGAGGTCGGCGACGACCGCGAAGAAGGCGCCGGTCAGCATCATGCCTTCCATCGCGATGTTGACGACTCCGCTTCGTTCCGAGATCACGCCGCCGAGGGCGGGCAGGAGGAGCAGCGCGGCAGCCTCGAGCGTCGCCCGCCAGAGGTCGGCCGTGAGGAGCACGTGCCCGATGTCGGAGAGAAAGTTCATGTCGTCTCGCCCGGCGGCGCCTTCGCCGCCTCCGTCATGAGTGCCGCCGCGGGCGCCGTGGGTGCGGGCGCGGATGGCCTCCGGCGGAAGGCCGGGAGTCGCAGCACCCGCAGGAAGTTGGCGGCGATGCTGAACAGGATCAATGCCTGGAGGATCTGCACGAGGCTGCTCGAGATGCCCGCATCGGCCTGCATCACCGATCCGCCCGCATGAAGAGCGCCGAACAGGATCGACGCGAACAGAATGCCGACCGCGCTGCCCAGCCCGAGCAGCGCCACGGCGATGGCGTCGAAGCCGGTCGTGTCGTTGAAGTATTTGTCCGTCAGGTTGTGGTCGACGCCCGCGATCTGGATCGCTCCCGCGAGCCCGGAGAAGGCTCCTGCGATGAGCATCGTGATGATGATCGTGCGCGCCACATTGATCCCGCCATATCGGGCCGCGCGCTGGCTCTGCCCGACGGCACGGATCTCGTATCCAAGCGACGTCCTCCACAGGAGGACGGCGAAAACCACCAGCGCGGCGAGGCCGATCAGCAGCCCGGTGTGCACCCGATACACCCCGGCAGGCAGACCGAAGATGACGAGCCCGGGAGTGTTGGGCAGAAAAAGCGGGAGGCGAGCTCCGGCTCCGATCGGCGTGGAAGCTGAGAAACCGTTGGCTGCCTGCAGCGGGCCCCCGACGATAAGAAAGCGCACGAGCCACTGCGCGACGTAGTTCAACATGATCGTGGTCACCACCTCATGCGCGCCGATGGTGGCTTTGAGGACGCCGGGGACGCCGGCCCAGATCGCGCCCGCGAGCGTCCCGCCTATCAACACCATGGGCAGCAGGATCGGGGCCGGCAGGCTGCTGAACTTGATGCCGATGACGGTGCAGGCGACGGAGCCGGCGAGCAGCTGACCTTCCGCGCCGATGTTGAACAGGCCTGCGCGGAAGGGGAGGGCGACAGCGACGCCCGTCATCAGCAACGGGGTGAAGAACACGATCGTGGTCGAGATCTGAAGCGCGGGGTTTTCGCCCGTCGTCGTCGAGCAGGCGACTCCGAGCCCGCCGCACAGGAGGCCCTGGTAGGCGGCGAACGGGTTCCCGCCTGTGACCGCGACGATCAGCCCGCCGACGATGAAGGCGAAGACGACCGATCCGAGCGGGACGGCGAACCCACCAGCAATCCGTCGTACTGCTGCCAACTGGTCTTCCTTAGCGGATCAACCGGCCGCTGTCAAAAAAGAAGGCGGGCGCATTTGCTGCGCCCGCCTGCGGATCAACCGAACTTACGCGGGAATGTCAGCGGGTGGCGTCAGCGTGCCCGCCTTGATCTTGGCTTTGAGGTCGTCGAGCGCGGTCTGGATGTCTGCCGACACGGTGAGGTTGTCGAGCGCGTATCCGGCGCCGTCGTTGGCGATGTTGAACGTCAACGCCCCACCGGCGAACTTCCCGTTGACCACGTTCTGGATGGCTGTGTAGGTGGCGACATCCACCTTCTTGAGGGCGCTTGCGATCACCGACGGGTCGGCGTCCTTCTGGTCAGCGTCGACGCCGACGCTGTACACGCCCGCCTGTCCTGCCGCCTGCAGCACGCCGAGCCCGCATCCGCCCGCGACCTGGAACAGGATGTCGGCCTTCGACGAGATCTGGTTGGCGGCCACGTTCTTGCACTTGGCCGGGTCGGTGAAGTCGTTGGAGTAACCGACCAGCACCTTGATCCCTGGGTCCATCATGGTCGCCGCCCACTTGTAGCCGGCGATGTAGTGGTTCACTGGCGGAATGCTGATCCCGCCGACAGCGCTGATCACGCCTGCGTTCTTCTTCGCCTTGTTCTGCTTCTCGAGAAGTCCGGCGAGCGCTCCCACCATCGCGCCGGCGTCCTGTTCGCTGAAGTACAGCGATTGGACGTTGGGGTGCTTGAGGTCGTTGAAGTTGGCGTCGGTGCCGGCGCCGTCGATGATGGCGAAGTTCACGTTGGGGAACTGGCCGGACACGGTGCCCATAGCCGTCTGCATGAGGAAGCCGACGCCGATCACCAGGTCGTATTTCTTGGAGGCGAAGTTGGTCAGGTTAGGCACATAGTCGTCGCCGCTCTTGGACTCGACCACGTCGCCCTGGACCTTGAAGTCGGTCTTGGCCTTCTCGAGGCCGAGGTCAGCGAGGTGGTTGAAGCTCTTGTCGTTCAGGCCGCCGATGTCGGTGACGAGCCCGATCTTGTAGACCTTGGCTGCTGGCGTGTTGTTGCTGCTGCCGCAGGCTGCCAGCAGCATCAATGCCACGCCGGCGACGCCTAGGAACCTAAGCCGCGAATGAACCATTTTCCACCCCTTCACTGAACAAGACCCTTACCCCAAGAGCCTCGCTCCTGGATCGCGCGATTGTAGCCCACGGCCGCTTTCTCTGTAAGTTAGGCCGATGCAGGCGCTGGAGGTCATCGGACGCAAGCGCGATGGGGGTGAGCACCCGCCCGAGGAGATCGAATTCCTCATGTCGGGCTACCTGCGCGGGGACATTCCCGACTACCAGATGGCGGCCTGGCTGATGGCGGTTTGCATCCGCGGGATGACACGGGCCGAGACCCTTGCCCTGACCCAGGCCATGGTCCGAAGTGGCGAAGTTCTGGACCTCAGCGAGATCCCCGGGATCAAGGTCGACAAGCACTCCACCGGCGGGGTGGGCGACAAGGTGACGCTGATCGGTCCGCCATTGGCGGCCGCCTGCGGAGTGAAGGTGCCCAAGCTCAGCGGCCGCGCGCTCGCGCACACCGGCGGCACCCTCGACAAGCTCGAGTCGGTGCCCGGACTCACAGTCGACCTCGACCCCGATCGCTTCATCCGCCAGGTGCGCGAGGTGGGGATCGCGGTGGCCGCGCAGTCGCCGCACATGGTCCCGGCCGACAAGGCGCTGTACGCGCTGCGCGATGTAACCGCCACCGTTCCGTCGGTGCCCCTGATCGCCTCCAGCGTGATGTCCAAGAAGATCGCCGCCGGCGCGGATGCGATCGTGCTCGACGTCAAGTTTGGACGCGGCGCTTTCATGCCCGACGTCGCCGCCGCGGAGGAGCTGGCGACCGAGATGGTCTTGCTGGGCGAAGGAGCAGGCAGGCGCACGGTCGCGCTCGTGACGGCGATGGACAACCCGCTCGGTCGCTCGGTGGGCAACGCGCTCGAGGTGCAGGAGGCGCTGGATGCGCTTGCCGGCAAGGGAGACGAGGAGCTGGTGCAGGTGTCGCTCACGGTCGCGCGCGAGATGTGCTGGCTGGCGGAGGTCGAAGCCGACCCGGATGACGCGCTGAGCTCAGGGTCCGGCCGCGAGAAGTTTCTCGCGATGCTCGCCGCCCAGGGCGGGCGATTGGAGGACGGCCTGCCGGTGGCCCCGGTCCAGACGGCGGTGCGGTCGCCTAGCGACGGCTACGTCGAGTCGATCGACGCCCTGGAGGTGGGATTGGCCGGCGTCGAGCTGGGCGTGGGACGAGCGAGGAAAGAGGACAAGGTCGACCCTGCCGCGGGCATCGTGATCGAGGCGCCGGTGGGCGCTCGCGTGCGGGCCGGCGAGCCTTTGGCCATCGTGCACGCGCGATCCCAAGAGCTCGCGCAAAAAGTCATCCCTCGCCTGCAGAACGCGTGGCATCTGAGCGCCCACGAGGTCAAGCGGCCGCCGCACGTGCTCGCTCGAGTGGACAAGGACGGGGTCACCCGATCTTAAGGCGTCCCCGCGAACTCAAGGCGAAGCCTCCGAGTTCGTGGGGTTAAGCGGGCTAGACTTTCGCTCCGGTGGCGGCGATAGGCGAAAAGAAGTACCACATAGGCCTCGCGAAAGGCGAGGTTGGTGAATACGTCCTGGTGCCGGGCGACCCGGGCCGTACGCCGGCGATCGCCAAGTACCTCGATGACGCGCGCGAGATCGCCTTCAGCCGTGAGTACCGCACGTTCACCGGTAGCCTGCTCGGGGTCCCCGTCTCAACGATCTCGTCCGGCATGGGCGGCCCTTCTGTGGCGATCGCGGTCGAAGAGCTCAGCGAGTTGGGCGTTCACACGTTCCTGCGCGTGGGCACTTGTGGAGCGGCCCAACCCGAGATCAAGATGGGGGACCTCGTCATTGGCATCGGTGCGGTGCGCAGCGAGGGGACGCCCAACGGATACGTCCCACCCGAATATCCGGCCATCGCGTCACTCGACGTCGTCAACGCGCTGGTCGACGCTTCGAAGGCCGCAGGCGCTCCGTACCACGTCGGCATCATTCGCTCAGTCGACGCGCTGTACTCCGACCTCCTGCCCGACACCATGCCCCGATCGCGCCAGCTCCGCGAGGAGCTCGACATGTGGTCGCGCGCGGGCGTGCTCAGCAACGACATGGAGTCATCGACGCTCTTCGTCGTCTCGCGAATCCGCAAGCTGCGCGCGGGCACGATCAACCTTTGCGTCGACGAGCTGGGCGCGGGCGAGATCCATCACCTCGATCCGAAATACATGGACCGAATGCTGCGAGTCGCAGTGGATGCCGTGAAGCTGCTGATCGAGCGCGACCGTGCCGCTGAAGATAAGTAGCCACCCGCTGGTCGCCGACAGCCTCGCCGGCCTCCGCGACGTCTCGACACAGCCAGAAGAGTTCCGGGTTCTTGCGCGCAAGCTGATCACGGTTCTGCTCTACGAGGCCACTGCCGACCTGCCGGTACGGCACGGGACGGTGCGGACGCCGCTCGCCGATGCGGCCTCCATCTCGGTCGACCGCGAGGTGGTGGCGATCCCGGTTCTACGCGCGGGTCTCGGGTTGCTGGCCCCGGTGCTCGAGCTGCTGCCGCGCGTGAGCGTCGGCTACATCGGCCTGGAGCGAGACGAAGAGACCGCCGTGGCGCGCATCTACTACAAGAAGCTGCCGATGTTGAAGGGCAAGGTGCCGCTGCTGCTCGACCCGATGCTGGCCACCGGCGGATCGGCCGCCCAGGCGCTGGACCTCATCAAGGAGGCCGGCGGGCGCGACACGCGGATGGTCTGCATCGTGGCCGCTCCCGAGGGGGTGAAGGTACTCGAGGAGCGTCATCCCGAGGTCGACGTCTACACGGCGGCGCTCGACGAGCGGCTCAACGACAAGGCCTACATCGTGCCGGGATTGGGGGATTTCGGAGACCGCCTGTTCGGCACCGGCTGACTTGAGGCAGGCGGCGGTGCGCGCCGGAGTCCGGCTGGAGCTCGCGACCGTCGTGTGGATGGCGGTCGAGGCGGTGCTCGCGATCGGTGCCGGAATTGCGGCGCGCAGCGTTCTCCTCACGGCGTTCGGCTTTGACAGCGTCATCGAGCTGATCAGCGGAGGAACCCTGCTTTGGCGGCTGTCGTCTGAAGCGCGAGGAGCAAGCTCCGAGCGCATCGAAGCCGTAGAGCGTCGAGCGACGTGGATCTCCGCGGTGCTCCTGGCGCTGCTCTGCGTCTATCTGGTCGGCGTCGGGCTGGCGGGCCTGGTGGCCAGGCTTCGCCCCGAGGGATCGGCCCTCGGCGTGGGAGTGGCTGCCGCCGCGGTGGTGGTGATGCCCTTGCTGGCCTGGCGCAAGCGCCGCGTCAATGTCGCCCTCGGCAGCTCGGCGCTGCGAGCTGACATTGCCGAGACCATTACATGCGCCTACCTGGCCGCGGCCACCCTTTTGGGGGCGGCTCTCAACCTGATCGCCGGCCTTTGGTGGGCGGAATACGTTGCCGCTTTGGTGCTCCTGATCTTCATCGGTATCGAGACCAAGGAGGCGATTGAGTCGGCCCTCAACGGGGATGAAAAGTGATAGCTTGTCGGCGTCGCCGCTGGCCAGGGGGTGTTCGAGAGGGAAGACCATGAGACGCTTGCTGCCGGCCGTATTTCTCGCCGCCACACTTTGGCTTGTACCCGCCACGTCATCCGCCGCGGTCGTTCAGAACGTCCAGGTTCCAATCAATATCACCGTGTTCAATCCCTGCACCGGCGATTTGATCGCGGTTTCGGGATCGATCCACCTTCTTGCCACCATGACGCAGGATCAAGGCGGCGGTTTCCATATCTCGTTCATGGACAACGTGTCCCAAGTGACCGGCACTGGGTCGGTTACCGGCGCGACGTATCACGGCGTTGGCGGCGACTGGTTCACGGTCAACGTTCGACCGCCTTTTCCAGTCGAGTTCACAGCGACTGACGTGTTCGGCCTGATCAGCCAGGGACGTTCGCCCAACCTGGTCGTCACCGACACGTTCCACATCACGGTCAACGCAGACGGGACGATGACCGCCAACGTGTCGCGATTAAGCATTTCGTGTAACGGCTAAGGGCTCGGGATTGGGGAGGTGGTTTTCACCTCCCCACCCCTACCCAAAACGAGCGTCATACGCGGCCTGGTTGCACCGCTCCAGCTCCTCGTCGGTCATGCCCATGAGGGACGCCAGCTCGAACTCATGGCTGAGAGTGGTGTCGGCGACGGTGCGCGAGTCGGTGCTGATGGTGCAGCGCACCCCTGCGCGTACCAGCGTCGGCAAAGGATGCTCAGCCAGCGTCGGCACGGCCTTGACCTTCCAGTTCGCGGTGGGGCAGAGGTCGAGCACCACACCCTCGGACCGGATCCGCTCGACGATCCGCGGATCGCGAGCCCCGATTACACCGTGGGCGACTCGCTCCACGCCGAGGTGCAGCGCGTCCTCGACGTTTGACGGCTCCCCTGCCTCACCCGCATGACATGTGAGCCGCAGCCCGGCCGCGCGCGCGGCCTCGAACGCCGGATGCTGCGGCGGCGCCGGGTAGCGAACCTCGTCGCCCGCCAGGTCGAAGCCCACCACGCCGCGGCCCGCAAACCTCCCCGCCTCGCGGGCGAGGGCGACGTTGTCTTCGACCGAGTGCTGCCGCATTGCGCACACGATCGCTACCGCCCGCATCGGCGCGGCAGCCAGGCCGGCCAAAACAGCTCCGATTACTTCCGGCACGGCGAGCCCGCTGCGCAAATGCAGCCGCGGCGCCCACCGCACCTCGAGGTAGTCGATGTTCTCAGCCGCCGAGTCAATGCACAGCTCCAGCGCCGTGCGCTCGAGCGCTGCCGCCGTTTGCAATACCGCGATGGCGTCGTCGAAATACGAGATGTAGGCAGCCTGCGAGGGAGTATCCGCCGGCGCCACCATCCGCAGCGGGCGGGGCAAATCGAGGCCTTGTTGTGTGGCGAGCTCCTCCGCGGTCGACGGTCGCACGGCACCGTCGAGGTGACAGTGCAGCTCGGCCTTTCGCCAGCTCTTGAACTTGCCTATGACAGCGAGTAGATGCCGGGCAGCTCGCGGTAGAGCCCGGCGTAATCGAGGCCGTAGCCGATGACGAATCGGTCGGGGATGACGAACCCGGTGAAATCGATCTTGACCGCGACCTCGCGCCGAGCCGGCCGGTCGAGCAGCGCCGCAAGCCGGAGCGACGCCGGCCCCATCCTCTTGAGCCGCTTGGCGATCACGTTCACGGTGCGGCCCGAGTCGATGATGTCCTCCACCAGCAAGACGTGGCGGCCGACCAGCGGACCTTCGACCATGTGGGCCAGCCTCACGTGGCCGCTGCTAGATGTGCCCGAGCCGTAGCTCGCCGCGCTCACGAACTCGAGCTCTGCGGGAATGCTGAGGCTGCGCAGCAGGTCGGCCGCGAACACCGTCGCCCCCTTGAGGATGACGACCATCACCAGCGGGGTGTCGATGTCGGCGTACACCTCTGAGATCTGCCGTCCGAGCTCCAACACGCGTCGCTTGATGCGCTCGGAGCTGATCATGGCCCTCGCCGGCTTCTTGGTCGTTGGTTTTTTGGTTTGAGTTTCCTGCATCACACGCCGACGGGGTGCCACACGGTCTTCATCTCCATGAACGCGGTGATGAGGTATGGGCTCATCTCGCCAGGGGCCAGCTTCACCACCCGCTTGACGTTGTCGGCGGCGGCCTTCTCGATCTCGGTCACCTCATCCTCGGTGCAGCCGGCCACGTCGATGGCGTTGACATCCATGTGCGAAGCAAGCCATGGCAGCAGCTCCTTGCGAAAGCCGCTGATCACGTTGACGACGCCGGCGGGCAGGTCGCTGGTCGCCAGCACCTCGGCCAGCGTCAGCGCCGGCAGCGGATTGACTTCAGGGGCGAGAACGACCAGCGTGTTGCCTCCGCACAGCGCCGGCGCGACCCGCCGTACCAGTCCGACGAGCGCCGGCTCTTCCGGCGCCACCACCCCGACCACACCGGTCGGCTCAGGGATCGTGAAGTTGAAGTACGGGCCGGACACTGGGTTGGTGCCGCCGATGACCTGGGCGAGCTTGTCGGTCCAGCCCGCATACCAGACCAAGGCCTCGATTGCGTCATCGACCTCTTTGAGCGCGCCCCGTCCAGAGCCGAGCAGCTGGATGAACTGTGCACGGCGGCCGTCGAGCATCTCGGCGGCGCGGTACAGGATCTGGCCTCGGTTCATCGCCGTGCGCGCCGCCCACCCCGCCACCGCGCCACGAGCCCCGCGAACGGCGTCGCGCAGGTCCTTACGCGAGCCCCGGGGCACGTTCACGTTGCCATCGAATCGATAAGCACGGCCGGATTCCGAGCGCACGAACTCGCCGCCGATGAAAAGCTTGTAGGTCTTGCGCACGTCGACCCGGCCGTTGGCGCCGCTCTTCGCA
>Ga0209802_1002286_pt1 | contig 13521 bp, 16 predicted proteins | sample GraSoiAngelo_129_FD_185886 | JGI IMG/M metagenome (GOLD analysis project Ga0209802, IMG submission 185886) | Grasslands soil microbial communities from the Angelo Coastal Reserve, California, USA - 14_0927_12_40cm (SPAdes) (version 2) | ecosystem: Environmental > Terrestrial > Soil > Grasslands ... | reverse complement strand
GCGGCGCACGCGAGAGAACGGTGAGTGCCCCTGGGACGTCACACTCCGGCAGATCCGGAAGCCCGCCGGTCATCGGGCGCCGTCGAGCCGGGTCCGTAGCTCCGCCGGAAGTCCGCGCTCCACCCATCCGAGGACCGTGGCCTGTCCGTACTCCGCAATCAGCGATTGCGCCTGTGCCTTTGCCTCAGCATAGACTTTCCGCATTTCTTCGCGCGTCCCGGGGTAGCGCAAAGCCCCCTTCGAGCTTCCTCTGTGCGACGCGGGGTCACGCTGTCGGGCACTTGCAACTGGTTCTGCGGATGCCGATGGAAGAGTACGTTGCGGGCGTTCTTGCCGGGGAAAGCAGCAACTTTCAGTCTGAGCGTCATGCGCTATGATTCTCAAGGGATAGGAAATGGAAAACGGCGCGTCTCCTGAGATTTCGAGCCGGTAGCAGCCGGATATCTCGATCCTTCCAAGCATGTCGCCGTCCAGGTCCTACTTAAGGAGTTCACCGACTGCAGTAATGGTGAGGGATTTCGGGAAGGGCGCTGCCGGACAATTCGCGCACTTGAGTAACAAGGCGTCGCCCTCTGGCACGATGGCCACCTGAGAAACGCTCTGCAGCCAGTGGACCGAAACATCGTCCGCCCTCGCGATAGGACACACGGCAAGAACCACTAACGCGAGCCAGCCTCGTCTCACGGTTTCCCCTTGGACGCCCGGTACGCCGCGAAAACCTTGCGAGCGATGGGGGCGGCATCGATCCCGCCGCGCCCGCGCTCGAGAAACACCATCACGGCGATCTCAGGTTGGCAGGGTTATGGCACAAAGAACGTCACAAACGCGCCCGATGAGGGGAAACTCAATCCTGCAAGCGATACGCCGGGCCGCCACGTTTTGCCAGGCGCCGCTTGCTACAGCCTCGGTTGAAACTCAACGCATGAGGAGATTCTCAAGCCGTGACTCACTCAACCGAAGAATCTCTCCGCATGCGCGTCTTTATCCGATGTCGAATCCACGGACACCTGCAGTCGCGTCCGCGCCGCCGGCGTCAAGCCAAATTCTGCGGCAAAGGCCTTCATTAGCTGCATGGCCTCTCGTGCAATCGTTACTTCGGGCCGCTTTTGAACGAAACCGTTGCGGGTCTTGAATGTCATACCGTGTTTGGCGATAACCGCTTCTGCCTTGCGTAGGCGACTATAAGCTTGGCAATAGCAAGCCAAGGCTGTCTCGTCCACGACCGTAAGCAATCCAAGTCGATGCAGTTCGGGCATGACACGAAGCCATTCCTCGCGGGCGGACTTATTCAGCCATCGAGGCACTTCAGGAGTGCCTTCTGTGGTTGCGGTTCTCTCTGGTTCAACAGTCGTTTGCCTGGGTTACCCTGAAGCAGTTTTAAGGCAGTAGGTTTTGGCGGTCTTCCTCGCATCGTAGTTGTTTCAACCCCCTAAGGTGAATTTCGCGGCCGCACGCGCGAGCCTGCCGCGCCGGTCTCCTCGGCAGCCCCGGTAGCTTTTTTCACCCCTACCCGCACTCGATCCCCGCACAACTCGGGGACAATGTTCTCAGGGGGTGGACCCCCCCCCTATCAAAACCCTCGGCTATGCGCGCGTGATTGCCGCGCCGGTCTCCTCGGCAGCCGGAGGTGTTGCCATGATCGTTCTCGAGGCCATGAGGATCGGCACGGTGACGAGCACCACGTTGATTCGGCCTGACTCCCTCGAAAATAACCATGGAACGCACTGATTCATGGGCGCTTAGCAGCGCTGGGCACGCGCAACGAAACCATTTTCATCGTTCGTTTTGAGCCAAAGGTTAATGAGCAACTGCCCTCTTATTGACCTGATAGCGGTACCGCACTTTGCTTCTCAACCCTCATTACTCTGCCCTGTTGGAGATCGAACTCGGGCGCGTTGGTGTCGGTCGTTTCTCGTTCCCAGAGTCGGACTCCCTCGACGAGACCGCCGAAGTGACGGGGACAGGGGTATCCTCGTGATTCGGTTCAGGTTGAGGCGCGTTTTGCGTTTCTTGTTCCCTTGTTCCCGTGCTGTCCGGGGAACGAGAGAACGAGGAATCTGCGGTGGCATAGCGGAAGGGGTCGCTGCGTCGACCCTGACCTGATCGGATGACCTTGCCACCCTGCACGAGCGCGCGTAGTGCCGCGCGCTTTACGGATAGTCGCCCCTCAACGGCTTCCATGATCTCCGGTTCCGTCTGCTCGCCGCGCCCGGCAAGGCACTCTAGAATAGCTGCGCTAACGGGCTCTTGGTCTACCACGCTCTTCGTGCCCCCTAGGTGGACCACCCTTCGCTCGGGGTCGAAATCTAGGACATGTTCGGCCAGGTCTTCACCGTACCTCTGGATCGAGGAGAGAACACGGTAGCGCTCTATTCGCGTTAAGAGCAGAGCGGTGTCGACCGCGGCAAAGAAGGCGGTCGATCCTAGAATGCTGTCTCCAGGCTCTGACCGCTCGCCCTTGCCGAGATGGTGGACAGCGAGTATGTGAGCGCCTGTCTCGCGCGCCAAGACCAGCAGCGGCTCTAGCGCTGCCATGACCTCAGCGTAGTCATTGCCGTCCTTAACCCGCACGAGCTTCAGAAGAGGATCAATGATGATGAGCACCGGCCGGTGGCGCTCAGCCAGCTCTCGTACGGCGGGAAGCGCATTCTGAGGAGCCTGCGCTGCGTGAACGAGCAAGTTCTCTTCGCCAGTGGCGCCCATCCGATTGAAGTGCTCGCGAACCTCCGCCCGCTTCTCTTCCAACGCGAGATAGATCACCGGCCCGCGAACCGTTGGCCAGCCTAGGAACGGCTCGCCGCACGCTACCGCTAAAGCGAGGCAACGGGCCAGCGTTGACTTCCCCGCTTTCGGCTTGCCGGCCAGCAGGGACAGTCCGCCCGTTGGAAGCCGCCCCTTGACGATGAATGACACCGCCTCAGTTGGCTCGGCGAGCAGGTCGGCAAGGGGCACAAGATTGAAACCCGCATGGCTCGTGTCACTGTTTCGCCCCGCGCCGCTCGCTACGGCGGATGAGGCAGCTGCAAACTCCCTCGCCAGTGCCTCGACATTAGCGTCGCGCTCCAGAGCCCGACGGGCGATCTCGTCTCCGAGATGCGCTAGCCTTCGAAGCGCGGCTTTCTCACGCACGATGGTTGTGTGGTGTTCGACGTTGGTTACCCGTGCCCTGCCGTCTACTAGGGTTGAGATATATCCCGCGCCACCGGTAGCCTCCAGCTCCCCGTGTCGCTCCAGTTGATCTACGAGCGTGATCAGGTCGATCGGCTGCCCGGCCAGCGCAAGCATCGCTCGGAACACCCTCCGGTGCTCTGCGAGAAAAAAGTCTTCAGATCGAAGTTTCTGAGCCACCAACTTGAGCATGGCGTTGTCGAGAAGAATTGCACCCAAGACGGCGCGCTCGGCGTCCAGGTTGTGGGGTGGCGGCCGGTCCTCAGCTCTCGCGGGGGGCATTCGCGGCTCTCCGCGCGGGAACGGTGCCGGCCTCCACTACGCGCTGAATCTCAGCGGCCGGAATCCGGATGGCCCGGCCCAACCGCACGAAAGTGATGCGCCGATTTGCGATCCAAGCACGCACGCAAGCGACCGACAAGCCCCAGGCTTCGGCAGCTTCCTTCACGGTGTACAGCCTCATACGTCGACCTCCTGAAGGAGATCTACTCACATGGAGGAAGCTCGGCGTAACTCCAAAAAATCGACAGTTTCAGCTTGCTTCGGGAAGAAGCCGAACGGCTTGCTCGGGCTCAAAGGAAGGAATCAGTTGAGGCAGCACTTGGCGGCTCGCCTCGGCATACTCGAGAGCATTGCGAAGCCACGAGGGCTCTTGGATGAGAAGTAGGGGCTCTATCGAATAGTGTTCCCGTCTCGGAGCACCACGCAGCGCGATGGCGAGGTGAAGTACCGGTTTGGTAGTAGCCCAGACGCGGTGGCGTACCCTAACCGCATCCCAGCCGAAGTCGTGGTCGGAATGGAAGCGCTCCCAGACGCCGCGCTGAGAGTTTAGTAAGTCAGCCACCAGGTCGCATGCCTTGGCGATACTTGTGGGCTCCCATTGGGGTCGGCTAGCATTCGCGACCTTAACCACGAACGGCCCGACCCGCTGATTATGCAACATCATCCACAGGGCTATCTCTGCGGCCGGCAGCCGCCACGCCTTGATTCGGTAGAAGGCGCGGTTCAGCACGCCTTCGATCTTCTCGTGCTTCATCTGCCTGTAGCGTGGCTGGATCCGCGCGACTCTCTCTCGCGGCCGCTTGTAGGTTCGTAAGAGCTCTCCCTTTCGAAGCACAGCCCCGTCGATGTAGAGCTTCGACAGCCGACCTTTGAAGTGCTCGACGAACTGGGTGCGCTTGTCCCACTCGGCCCTGGATGGGTACGCAAGCACGGCGAGGTAGGCGACCGCGCCGAGATGGGCCGCATCGCCCTCCACCGGAATGTAGATCGTCTCAGCGGCCATTCGTGTGGACGCCATATCTCTGGGTAGCATACGATAGTAATTGACAACTTGAAACCTAAGTTCTACGTTTCGAGCCCAGCCCAATGCAGAAGACATCTGAAGAGGACCGTTCATCCCGAGCTGCGCCGCCAAGGACCACCAGCTTGAATAGCAGAAACACCGGATCGCAGCCCCTCCTGACAAGTTCATCAAAGGCACCGAATGCCTCGAAGTGGTCCCGCTTGTTCCCTCGGAGCAGGTCGGCGAGCAGGGGATGAAATGAGCTGCCCGGCAAACTAGGAGAGGGAGCGGGGGCAGTACCTTGCCTCCCTTCTTTCCCTGCCTCCCCTTCTTTCCCTGTCGCGTCACACACCACCTCCCGCGTGGCTCCCGGTTTATGGAGTGAGCGCGGCACGCGGGCCGGGATGCACCCGCTGTTCGGCTGGCCTAGCCTAGCCGCGCCCTCGTTGGACCTAGAGATTGCCCTGCGCTCAAGCGCGCGTCAATCGAGACAACCCCGCCAGCAAGCACGCCGCGACCAGTCCGTCCCAATTAGGGACGCCGCCGGCACGCCGGGATTAATTCCCTTGACAAAACAACCTAAACGCTTAGGATATCGAAGTGCGAAAGAACCAACTGAGTGAAGCGGCCAGCCTGATGGGAAAGCGCAGTTACCGCGCGCGGCTGGAGCGGCTGGGGATCGAACGCATTCGGGCCATCGCGCGGGAAAACGGCAAACTCGGCGGCAGGCCGCCAAAGCGAAAGGGAGGGGCAAGCGATGAGCGTCTATAAGCGCGGTGATGTGTGGTGGTACAAATTCCGGTTCGCGGGGCAGGTGATCCGCGAATCCTCCAAGAGCAAGAGCCGCACCGTGGCACGGGCTGCGGAACTTGCTCGCCGCCGGGAACTAGAGCAATCTTTCAACCGAATCAAGAAGCCGCGCACAGCGCAGTTATTTTCGGTCGGGGCCGAAGCTTGGCTCCAGTCCAAAGCGGCACACCTGGCTCCGCGCAGCGTCGTAATCGAGCGAGCAAACCTGAAACACCTGATTCCCTTTTTCGGTAAGCTTCTATTGTGCGACATCACGGGCGATGACATTGCCCGCTACCAGGGCGCACGGCTGAAGGAAGGCGCTTCGCCAAAGACGATCAACCTCGAACTGGGGACGGTGCGCGCCGTGCTGCGAAAGCACAGGCTCTGGGCGGCGATCCAGCCGGACGTGCGGATGCTCCGCGCGAAGGATGACGTGGGCCGGGCCATCACCCGCGAGGAGGAGGCCGCTTTGCTTGCTGTGTGCCGCGAGAGCCGCTCCCGCTCACTGCTCCCGTCCGTCACGCTCGCTCTGAATACCGCGATGCGCTACTCGGAGCTACGGCTCCTCCGGTGGAGCAACGTCAATCTAGCGGCGCGCACTCTGACTGTAGGCGTCAGCAAGACGGAATCCGGCCAAGGCCGCGTGATCCCTCTGAATGAGCGCGCTTTCGCCATCCTGAGCTTTTGGGCGAGCCTATTTCCTCTGCGCGAGCCGGAGCACTACGTCTTCCCGTCCGAGCGATACGGGGCGGCGGGAGACGGCTTCAAAGCTGCCTGCGTGCACAGCACCGATCCCACAAAGCCGATTGGCCGTTGGAAGGAAGCCTGGGAAGCCGCAAAGAAGCGCGCTGGAGTGCAGTGCCGCTTCCACGATCTGCGCCATACCGCCTGCACGCGGATGCTCGAAGCCGGAGCACCATTTTCGGTTGTCGCCGCAATCATGGGTTGGAGCGCCTCTACCACGGTGCGAATGGCGAAGCGGTATGGCCACATCGGGCAGGCCGCGCAGCGGCTTGCCGTTGCCGCCCTCAGCGGGGCCAATTTTGCGACAGATGGGGCACAAAATTGGGCACGGTTTCAGCCCGACATACCAGCGCCCCGCGCTAACTGATTGAAAGAATTGGCTCCCCGGGCAAGACTCGAACTTGCAACCCTTCGGTTAACAGCCGAATGCTCTACCATTGAGCTACCGGGGAGCAGAGGCAATCAGAAGGACACCAGTCGGCGGCTCAAACCAAGCCAGTCTAGCCAAGGCACCAGTGAGTGTCAATGCGGAGAGATGAGAGACGAAGCAAAGGAATTAGAGGCAGCAGAGGAAGAAGAGGCGGTAAAGGCAGTGGAGGAACCGAAAATTGAAGAGGAGGGTAAAAAGGAGAGGTTACTGCAAGCGGTGTATCCGCGCGTCGTAGCCGACCAGGGCCTCGAAAATGGCCAAGACGTGGCGGCGGTACTCGACTATCCGCTCGAACACACTGCGCAGGCCAGGCTCGCGCTCCGCTTCGCGGTGCCATTTGGCAAGAACAGCGGGCGGGACCTCGATGTCGCGGCGCAACTCTTCCGCCGAGTGGCCGCGCAAAAACAGCCCGTAGAAAAAGGCCGCCTCGCGCTGCGGAAGCTCGAAGTCGCGCTGGCTATCGTCCGTGGCTGCGGGAACTGGAAACATAGTCAAAGAAAGCGCAGTTTACCGAAATTTAGGACGGCGTCAAGTGGTACGGCGGTACTTGGCGCACAGGGAGGCAATGCGGGGACGGTGCGAGCCAGGCTGCGTCTGGGTGGGGGGAGACCCTTCGCCTTACGCCGGGTTGCGCGCGGAGCGGGCAAATTCGCGCAGCGCCGACACGTTAGGTCCATAGACGCCGACGCGGCTGGCGTCCACCGGCAGGCCTAGGCGTTCGGCCTGCTCGATATTTATCCCGGCATCATCGAGCTCGGAGAGGCTGAAGCCTACCGCGGGCAACACGCGATTCGCCCCGCTGGGATACACCGGCCGCGGTGGGCGGTGGCGCCGCCAAGGGTGGCGGGCCATCTTGAAGAACTCGTGCCAATCACGTTTGTCCCACATCGCTCTCTCCCGGACCTCGGGGCTCGGGGACGTTTAACAACTTCGATGCGCCCCGGCCCTCAAAGGTCGCCTCGCCAGCCCGCTGGCCAGCAAGCGTATTGTGAACTCCTCGTATACGCCCTAAAACCGCTCGCGTCTACCGTAGCTGTGGGAATGTTTCAAACAGGTTACGGCCGGTTAAGTTTCGAACACCGCACCGATGGGGCGCTCGGCGGGCCGCAATCCGCGACCGGCACAACAACAGGGCCACACTTCAGAAGAATCGTCTTGAGACGATGCCCTTCAGCCCTGGGCTCAGTTGAGCTCATCAACCACTTGGAAGAGGGGTCCCTCGCCCCCCGCGGCGGGCTTGACACAGATCACAAATCAGAGCCTTCACTTCGGCACGACTGTGGTCGCGCCTATCAGGGCTTCGCAGAGAATCACAGCGACGACGAGGCAACAGCTCCACAACCGCGCGCACGGCTGCTATACTTGTGCAGCCTGAACCGACTCGCCCAGAGATTCCGCGCGTGCGCAAACCGGTGATCGTCGTCCATTACCACGAGCTCTGGCTCAAAGGGCGGAACCGCAAGTTTTTCCTGGGCAAGCTGGAGATCGCCTTGCGCCGGGCGCTCGACGGCCTGGCCGTGGAACTCATCGACCGCCCGGGCGATCGCTTGGTCATCGAGCTGGGGGAAGCGGCGTCGCCCGAGGAAGCCGTCCGGCGCATCGAGCGCGTTTTCGGCGTGGCGTACTTCGCCCTGGCCCGGCCCGTCGAGCGCGACATCGACGCCATCTGCCGCGCCGCCTGGGCGGAACTCGAGCCCCTACCCTTCTCCACCTTTGCCGTGCGCGCCAAGCGAAGCGACAAATCCTTTCCGCTGCGTGTGGTCGAGATGGAAAACATTATTGGCCGCTACCTGCTTGAAAAGCTTCGCGCCGCTGGCCGCGACGTTCACGTAGATCTGGACTCCCCGGAGTTGGTCTGCCGCATCGAGATCCCGCCCGGACCGGCGCTGGTGTACGCGCGCAAGATTCCCGGAGCAGGCGGCCTGCCGCCCAATACCGCCGGGCGAATGATGTGCCTGCTCTCGGGCGGGTTCGATTCAAGCGTGGCGGCCTACAAGATGATGAAGCGCGGCGCGCACGTCACGTTCATCCACTTCTGGGGCGGCGGGGCGAAGGCCGGCGAATCGTCGGTTCACGTGGCGCGGGAGTTGGTGCGGAAACTGGTGCCCTACCAGTTCACCGCAAAACTTTATCTGGTGCCCTTCGAGCCCATCCAGCGCGAAATCGTGCGCGCAGCCCCGGAAAGCTACCGCGTGCTGCTCTACCGCCGGCTGATGCTGCGCATCGCCGAACAGTTTGCCCACAAGGACCACGCGCAGGCCATCGTGGTGGGCGATAGCTTGGGCCAAGTGGCCTCGCAAACGCTGCAAAACATGGTGGCCGTCGGAGACGCCGCGCGCATGCCGATCTTTCGGCCGCTGGTGGGTGACGACAAACTCGAGATCCTTGCGCTGGCGCGGCGAATCGGTACTTACGACATCTCCGCGGAGCCGTTCCACGACTGCTGCCCCGTATTCATGCCGCGGGCACCGGCGCTCCATACTTCTGCGGAAGAGCTCGCCCGCGCCGAAGCAACGCTTGACATTGCGGCTCTGGTCCTCCGCGGGGTCGAGAGAGCGACAATCGAGCGCTTCCGCTACGTGGCCGGCCGCGTCGAGCAAGTCGAATCCCTCCGCGCCGCCAAGGCCTAGAACCTAACAGGATAGGAGTTGGAGAGCCGGAGAGCGCGCTCGATCGCGTCACCCTTTCACTCTACTCAGTGTGTGAAAGATCTGGGGGGTGGGCCATCCCGACCCATCCCCCAGTTGGCGTCGCGAATACTTGCTCCGCGCAAGCCAGAGCCTCCCAGCGCGTCGTCAGCGAACTTCTGGCTAGAAAATGAGCTTCAGCCCGAGCTGCATGGTACGGTTGCCGCCAGAGAATTGGCTCGTGTTGAGGAAACTGTTGCCTGCCGTGATGAGCACAAAGCCAGCTGCAAACGGGTTAGCGTTCGTTGCCTGGTCGAGCGCGCCGTTGTTTGACGGCAGATTAATGCTCGGGCAGCGGTGGTTAAACGTGTTATACGTTTCAGCTCGGAACTGCACCGTGAATCCCTCCCGGAGCTTCGTGCTTTTGAGCAACGCAATGTTCCAGAGGTTCAGGCCGGGCGTGCCAATCGTGTTCCGCCCGACGTTAGACTTAGCGCCCAGCGCGGCTCGGACGTACTTCGCGCTAGCATTAGCGGCGACATAGCCGACGATGCCCGCGTTGCCCGCCGCGCAGTTATTGATCGCTGTAACGACACTACTGCCGCCCGCCGCATTAATGCAAACGAAGTTGACCCCCGAGCCCGTGTCCGTGGTGCCGTTTGGATTGAAGATCGGACGATCGGCCGTGGGGCTCCCATTGGCGTTAGAGTCAGCGCCAGAGAGCAGCGTAACTGGCTGCCCGCTCTGCGCCAAGTAGCTACCGCTGACCTCCCACCCGTGCAGAATGCCCTTCATAAAAGCCTTCTCAGCGCGGACATTGGGCAGATCATAGACCCAGGAGATCGCCAGTTTGTGGTTGAAATCCAGGAGTGAGCGGCCCCGGTCTGCCGAGACGTTTCGGGCATCCTGCGGGCGGCGCGGGTTGATGGTGCTTGAGTTCAGTTCGTTCGTGGCGTCATCCATGGTCTTCGAGAAGGTGTAGTTGCCGCGAAGATACAATCCGTGTGTAAAGCGGTGAATCACGTCCACTGAACCGGAGTGGTAGATTGACTGCCCGGCTGGAGGGTCCGTGGTGAGAACGCCGAAGAATCCGTCAGCTCTAAACGGCTGGAACAAACCGGCGCTCAAGAATCTCGAGAAATCGGCCCGCCTCTGGGAACTCAGCGGAAACGTGGCCGGCACGTCCGAAGCTTTGAAAAATGTCGGAAGCGGCGTCAAGCCGCCGCCGGGAAACCTGAGGTCGAACGCTGAGACTTCATTCAAACGGACTTGCACCGGCAGGCTCACAGCATGGGTGCCCAGGTAACGCACCTCGATGCTCGTGTCCTTAGCGAGCTCGTGCTGGACACCCAAAGTCCAGCTCAGAACCTTTGGTGCCACAGCGTCAAGGATGAGAGAGGAGGTCAGCGCCCGGGCGAGTGCTTGCGTGTTCGGCGTAATGAACGGCGACAAGCCGCCACCCTGCAAGAAACCGTGCCCACCATTCCCCGCGAGGAAGTCGGCGCACCACGACGTGGCCGGAGCGATCCGGCATGTAAGGCCGGCATTGTTCTCAAACTGCCGCTGGGGCGGCTGGCTGTTGGTCTGGAAGTTGGTCGGGTTGACGTCGTAGAAGTACCCCGCGCCTCCGCGGACGGACCATTTACCACTTCCCGTTGGATCCCATGCGAATCCGATGCGGGGTGCGAAATTGTTTGTGTCCGGCTTCGGGGCGGTGAAAAACAGCCCCATCGCCGGATCATTGGAGATGGCGTTGAAGGCCTGTGTGGTGGCGTCCCGGGGCACGCCGAAGTATTCATAGCGAAGTCCCAGGTTCAGCGTCAAACGGGAGGTCACTTTGTAGTCGTCCTGAACAAACCAGAAGAACGCATTGTCGTTCCCCACAAACGTCCCATTGCCAACATTCCGGAGCGCTAAGTTTCTTCCGTCGGGAACAACGTCATTGAGGAATGAACTCAGACTAGCCCAATCCCATTCCCCGCGTGCGCGAGGAAGAAAGATGGTCTCATCAATGTATTTGCGGATCTCGATCCCGCCTCGCAGCGTGTGCTTTCCTCGGACGTACGTCAGGTTGTTCAGAAATTGGTAGGTGTTCTGGGTATAGCCTTGTGGAGCGCCGCTGTTCGGTCCGGTACTGATACTTAGCTCGTCAACCTCCGCATTGGGGAAGTTGGCAAACTGGGCCGGTGGCAGGTTCTGCGGGCCGACGAGTCGTGAGTACGACACGCGGAAATCATCAATGAGGCGCGAACTGATCGTCCAGGCGTCGGTGAAAATGACCTTGCGCGAGTCCGCCGTGGTCGTCCCGTTGAACTGCGCCTGCGGCTGGGAGCTGTTGATCGCCGGCGAGCGGAAGCGGTCATACAATACGCGCCCGCGAAGCTGATGCTTCCCCAGGTTCAAGTCGGTGTTGACGATGAAGTCGTATTCGTTGCTGAAGTTGGGGGCAAGGGCCTGAATGTCGCCGACGTCAATAGCTGTCCGAGCCCCAGTGGACGTGGTGACGCAGGCCAGCTCTGGTACCGTATCACCAGGTCCGCTAGAGCAGTGCGCAAGTCCGTCCGATGTTGGCGCCACCGGCGTCTGAGCCAGGATGGACTGAATCGCGGCATCCGGTTTAACCAGCGAATTGATGTTCGCTAGACCCTGCTGTGTCGGAACCGTAATGACAGGGCTACCCGACGCCAGTCCATTATTCTGGAATTCGTAAGCCCCAAAGACAAACAGCCGATCCTTCTTGATTGGCCCGCCCACACTGGCGCCGGCGCGGTTGTAGTCAAAACGGTTTTTTACGCCGTTCGCCTTCTGCAGATTGTCCAAAGCGAAGAAGTCTTTGTTCTGGTTGTACTCGTGCGCCTCGCCATGCCAGTTGTTCGTACCCGACTTTGTGGTGATGATGAATTGTCCGCCCGCTGAGTGGCCATATTCCGCGCTGTACTGGTTCGTCAGCAGCGTGAACTCAGCTACGGAGTCCTGAATCACGGGCTGCGTGGGCCCATTCACTCCCTTGTTGTTGTCGTCCGCCCCGTCAATGGTGAAACTGTTGAAGCGCGGACGCAGGCCACCGATGGCGCCGCCGGAGCCGCCGGACGCACCGCCCGGCTGCGTCGTCGTATTCGGCAAGAGGATTGCGTACTCCAATACGGAACCCCCCGGCACATTGATAGGGATTTCGTTGACCACGCGGCCGTCAAGACTGGTGCCCAGTTCCGAAGTGGTTGTCTTGACCAGATCGCCGGCTGAATTCACTTCGACCACGGAGCTCACCTGGCCGAGGTCGAGCCGGATCTTGGCTTCCGCGACTTGGCTGGCCGCTACGGCAACACCTTTTCCGACATATTTCTTGAAGCCGTCCTTCTCCACGGTCACGGTGTAGGTGCCCACCAAGAGGTTGGGAAAGAAATAGGAGCCCTCGCTCGATACGGTGGTGGAAACCGAGACGTTGGTCGCCTCGTTGGTAACTGTGACCGTTGCGTTGACGATGCTGGCGCCGGTGGCGTCAGTCACGTTCACGCGCAGAGTTCCATCGAGCCTCTGGGCATGGATGGGCACAGCCGCGGCGGGAACGAGCACTGCTGCACAGATGCCTAACAAGATTCTCCTGAGGAGCCTCGCCCAATCCCTCGTCTGCTTGGGAAGCCCCGACTGACCCAGCAACCTAGTACTCCAGCTCCTACCGCTCTTATTCCTGTTCATTTTGGCTCCTCCCGCCTGGTGAAGATGTTCCAGCTAGGCAAACAGAAATCCACTCGAGGACTCTCTGTCCTCCGGCTTCACACGCCTTTTTCCTGCGGTCTCCGTAGACCGCGGAATGGGTCCTGTTCTCAGCAGGCGGGCTGGCATGGCAACTAACTTGCATCTCAATTCGTGATAAAGCGGCCCTAAACACATAACTCCTTGGCCGGGACACAGCTGCGGGTGTAAATGAACGTGCCAGGCGGAACTTGGAACGAAGTGAGAAAACTGGACTTGGGTGCAGTCTACAAACTTCCACGCAATTTCTGGAATTTTTCTACGATTTTCCGTATGCGCGAGCTGCCCCGACTACACTGGACCTGGCCAAGGCAAGGCATTTTGGAGGGTCGTGGCAAGTTCCCATACTGTTGCGAACTCAGATGAAACAAAACAAAGGAATCTTCGTCTAAGTAAGAAATAGGAAAGGGGTGCAGATCCGCATCTCGACTCCGTTACCGTGAAGCCGGGATCGGGCTTCTCCAATTGGGGGTGCTTCGGCGAGTCCGAACCGGCACCGTAGCGCATGGTGAAGTGGAACCGTGCGTTTGTGGATCGCCCCATGAGTGAACCAGACCAATCACCTCGGTGGGTACGCTTCGGGACATTTGATGTAGAACTCCGCACAGGTGAAATCCGCAAGCAAGGCGCAAGGTTCAAGCTGCAGGAGAAACTGTTTCAGGTTCTAGCTCTGCTGCTGGAGCACGCGGGCCGGATCGTCACGCGGGAAGAGTTGCGACAAC
>Ga0209802_1002284_pt1 | contig 13526 bp, 12 predicted proteins | sample GraSoiAngelo_129_FD_185886 | JGI IMG/M metagenome (GOLD analysis project Ga0209802, IMG submission 185886) | Grasslands soil microbial communities from the Angelo Coastal Reserve, California, USA - 14_0927_12_40cm (SPAdes) (version 2) | ecosystem: Environmental > Terrestrial > Soil > Grasslands ... | reverse complement strand
TCGTAGCGAAACCGGGAGGAAGAGCCAGGAGCGACCCCATGCGCAAGGCCGGATTCGTCCCTCCGTAGCACGTGGGCGCGCAGAAATCGGCGACCGTCGCGGGCCAGCGGAACCCTCCTGTGGACGTGTCGAAGAACAAGTTCGCATGGGCGTCCAGGTTCACCTTCATCGCGTGCCGGATCATGCCGCCGGGCACGAGTTCCCCGAGTCGGATCGTGCCGCCGATCGAGGAGAGCTTGGACCCGCCATGACCACCGGAGAAGCCCGTGCCGTCGAGCTGCTCGGCCTTCTGGAACCACCACATCGTGATGGGGCCGTCCGCCGTGCAGTGCGTGTACGGCTGCCCTTGGATCAACGTCTTGCCATCCGCATCGAGGATGGCTACCGCGTGATTTGGAGTAAAGGTCGGATCCGCGCCTGGAACGACGAAGCCGGCAGGGATCGGCGCCTCGAACAAGACGCCACCTTGAATGCCACAACGGCTCCGGCCGGTCCACGCGTCGGAGTTGAGGTACACGGGCGTGATCGGCGCGCTCGGATCCAGGATCAGCACGTCGGAGTCCGTCGTCATCCCTCGGGCCGTCGCCTGGGCGATCCCTGCCACAACGTAGCTGGCGGACGCACCAACGGGGAGGTTCCAGATGCTGTCCGCCGAAAACGGCCAGGCGCGAGGATCGCGGAGCTCCGGCGCGACCGGAGCGTCATATGTCACGGTGAGCTTCGGCCGGTTGGCCAGGGTCGAAAACTCACTCGAGGCGTATTCGACCGCATCCCCGTTCAGCGAGGAAAGGAGGACTCCCTCATTCGGGTCGCCCTCCGCCCACTTCTGGACGACGTACGTCACGTTCACCGAAACCCAGCCCGGGGGAGCCGGGACGAACGTGAGGACCACGCCACTCCTCTGGGGGAAACCCGGAGTCGCGAAGCTGTTCCAGGTCACCGTCGACTCGCTCCAACTCTCCCAGGTCTGGTAGAGATCCTCCGTGGTCCCATTGTTGCTCGGGATGTACAGTTGAAGGGTCGCGCTCACGATCGTGGCGCCAATCGGAATTTGACCGCTGTTCGGCCCCATGACCTGGGGGAATTTGACGAGGACTTTGCAGACGCGCGAGGTCGGTCCACTGTGGCATCCCTGCCCGTCCACCCGGAGCAAGGTGGCCGAGCCGGAGTTGGTGCCGGGAAGGCCACTATCGATCTCGGCATCGTCCGTTTCGCTGTACGCACCATTGTCGCCTCTTTGGTACGTCCGGGTGAAACGCGGTGCGACCGTGACATCGAAGGGTGCCCTCGTGCTCGCGGACGCGTTCGAGGCGACGACCGTCATTCGGAAGTGGCCCGGAGGCGAGGACGCAAATGTCGTGACCGACAACGAGGAGGTGAACGGGGGACTCCCGCTGGACGGCGAGACCGCGCAGCTGGCCCCGGGCGGACATCCCGAGACGCTCAAGGATACCGGGTCGGCCGAAGCCCCGAGGACCGTCACGGTCGATGCACCCGTGTCGCCCGGCTGCAGATGGACCGCGCCAGGGTCCGCGGAGGCGGCGAATCCCGCGGACGGACTCTTCTTCAGCGTGAAGGAGTCGATCACGCCGCTCGAGCTCTCCACGAACTCGTACCGGATGAGCGTCGGGGAGACCTGGAACCAGCCGAAGCCTTTGGCCGGAGGAGCGACCCGACAGGCCGCGACCCATGCGGCGGTCCGGCACGTCCCGCCGCCGGATAGACCGCCGGTCCCGAGGATCAAGTAGACCGGCGCGCCCGGATCGCTGTATGCGTTGCCGGTCTGCGTGACGGTCTGGAAGTGAACGGGATACGTCCTCCCGTACACGTGGTCGTGGCCGTACAGGACCAAGTCGACGTGGCGGTTCGTGAGGATGTCCTCGATCTGGTCGTTCGGGCCATCGATCGGACAGAGAAGAGAGAATCCCGTCGTGGTCGGGTCGTAGCACATGAAATGGAAGTAGACGACGATCCATCGGATCGAGGGATCCGCGTCCGCCGCGGCGAGCTTCGCGTCGACCCAGGCGCGAATCGCCGCGGTGCCGGCGACGCCGTCGCAGCCTTGGACCGTCCCGTCCACTCCGTCGAGCTGACCGAACCCATCGGCGCCGAAATCCAGCGTGACGAAGAACGTGTTGCCCCAGGTGAACGCGTACGTCCGCTCGTTCCCGGGCAGGTTCGAGAACGCACAGTGGACGGCGAGGGGCGTGACGTCCGATGCCGGAGCGGCCTCTTCATGGTTGCCCATGGCGGATTGGACAAAGGACCCTGCGCCGAATGCGCTCCACTTGTCGTACACCGACCGGACGCCCGATTCCTGGTCCGTGTAGTACAGGTCCCCGACCGGAAGGACCAGGTTGGGGTTCCTCTTCGCGATCCCACTCGACGTGACCGCGGTCTGGTTCGTGTCGCCCCAGTCGCCCGCCGCCGCGAACGTGAATGTGTCGGAGGCCCCTTTCGGAGGCGCCGCCCGGAACGTCGCTTGGCCGAACGAGGAAGTCATGCCGGCGTCGCCGATGCGGTAAAAGTACGTCGCCCCCGGTGTGAGGCCCGTCAGGTTGACCACGTGCAGGTGGGTGCCGCCGGGTGAGGCGTAGTCCACGCCCGACGCGTGGAACAGGTACGGCGGCCCGATGGAACGACCCCATTCCGCCCGCGACGTCGTCGTGGCGGTCGTGTACCAAGTAATCGTGGCCATCGTCGGATCGTTGAGGTAACTCAGGTGAACGCCGAGGGGAGGGTTGGCCCCCGAAGGCGCCGCGCTTCCCCCGAAGGACGGCAGGAGCGTGAGAGTCGTGAGGATCACGATGACCGCGACAGACGATGCCCAGAACCCGCTGCAGCGCACGGAATGCAAGCCTCCCTTCCATATGGCCCTAGGGGAAACCCTCGAGATCCCGTCGTGCCATGAGAAGATATGACCGCAAATGGCTTGGTCTTTTCGCCACCTCGTCCGGAGGAAATCGAATTCTCTCGCGGGTCTGGAAATCCGCTCCGCGAGTTCGCTCGGTAGCCGATGGGCGCTTATCGTTTCTGATATTGTCGTCGTCGCCTTTATTGAGGCCCAGCCGGGTGGTCGGAGTCCTTATGGCCGGCTCCCGGAAACGGCCCCTTCCTTCGTGGAAGCTACCCAAAGGTCCGAGGCGCAACCTGCCGAAACGAGCCCGTGCCCTTCGCCTCGCGTGGGCGCTCTTCATCGTCATCGGCGCGCCGCTCGGCTTCATGGCGGCCCTCGGGCCCATGGCGTACGCCGGAATCTACATCGAGCCGCTCCGACAGTTCTGGCAACCCTGGCCCCCCGACATCCTGAAGGGCATTGGCGGGGTCCTGGGGTTCGCGGCGACCCTCGGATACCTCATGTATCGCAAGGGACGGTACACGGGATACCGATCGGGAGCGATCTCGGAGAGGGCGACGGCTCGAAACCGCTCCGAGGGTCGGGTCACCGTGGTAAACCCGGCAGCGTCTGCAGAAACGGCACTGAACCCACCGCCGCCTCCCGAAATGCCTCCGCAGAGTCCGGGCCAGTAACCAGCGTCGTCTCCGGTCCGCCAGATTGTGTCTGATTGCCGCGCAGGCCCGGAACTTCTTCATGATACTCTCTGCCCGCGGCTCCTGGTCGAGCGGAATCCCCCCCGGCCTGCTTCTTCGAACGGTCTCCTCACTTTACGCCGCGACGCGGGTGAGTCCGGCAGAATCGGCTTTCGAGAAGGCATCATTTGGCGCCGGAGCGGCTTCCCGAGATGCGAATGAAAGCAACGCCGGGCAGCCCTTTGAACGCCGGATCTCCGGTCAGGAACTGAAGCCGTCTCCTCTGAGCCAGATGGTAGCTCACCGCGTCGACGTACGAAGTCCGTGCCCTTCGGCGGGGCCACCGCACCCTCATATCCATGGCGCCGAGAATCTCCGAGAAGGAAAAGTCGATCAGGACGGGTTCAAACGATGCGACAACCTCTCGAGCCTTTTGCCGAGGGCCGCCGTCTCGGAGGAGCGCATAGTACACTTCCATCAAGTTGAGCCAGCTCGTTCTGCCCCTCCCCGATTCGAAATACGGACGGATCTTCGGATCCGACAAGTTGGCGAGAATCGCCGACGAGTCGTAGAAGTACTTAGAGATCGTCCCAGCCTTCCTTCATCTCGCGAATCAGGTCTGGGAGATTCCGACGGAACTTCCACGTTCCACTGAGTTCGCTGGGAGTCGGAACCCTCCGTCGAATCTCGACCTCGAGGTAGTCGCCGTCTCGAATGTTCTGACTCCGCGCCACCTCCGCGGGGACGATCAGGCCAAGGGAGTTCCCCCATCGCTTGACGCGCGTGATCATGACATCGCGTTATACTGCGAGTTATACATAATAGGTTGCCCGACGGTTCCCGGATGGGATGCCCGGTGAGCGGAGCGATCCGGCGCTAAACTGTCTCGCCAGGCCAACTCGCTAATTGTATCGTTCCTCTCAGAATTCTGCGGATGTGGACAGCGGCTTTCAAACTCTCGCCCGCAGCCTAGGGTCGCTCCAGATATGCCTCTTGGCGGGGGAGATCGGCAATCAGTTTCCAGCCCGACATCCGAAGAAAGTCTCTTCCCAGAAGGCTGACTGAGGGTCCCGACCGCCAGTGGGTCGTCTTCCTGCGCGACGGCCGGTACGCGAGGATTCCATCAGGAAGCTCGACGGTTTCCAGCGTGTTACCCTCGAAATGGACGCGGAGGAAACCTGGCTCCTTGAGGTGCTTTACGTCGGCTGCACCCCCGAAGCCGAATATGGGCTTCGACGAGCTTGGGAGCTCCTCGACCTTGATCCCAGCTTTCGCGGCGTCCTCCCAGCCGAGATATGATGAGCTGGACCCGGTGTCAATGTGGAAATTATAGGTCTGCGTGATGTGTCGCATGGGACAGGTGAATTGCGCGACTACTTCGATTCCCATTTCGCTTAGGACAGAGCGGGACCGCATCGGGGCGCCCTCTTGGGCCTAAAGAAGCCAAAGATACTCGAGCGCCGTAACGTACTCGATGGTGACTGACCCGGGGTCGGTAAGCCTTCGCACACGTGCGAGAAGCTTTTCAAAGTCCTTGTCAGAATCGATTACCTTCCGACCTCTAATAACGATGTATCGATCACCGAACTTCCTGCGAAGCGAGGGAAGGGACTTGTTAATCCACTCTTGGTTGACTTGCTCCCGGTTGATTGCCTCGAGCGCCTCTGACTGATTCACCATCATCCAAGTCAACTCAACTGAGGGTACAGGAAAAGCCTTGCGATGCAGTTATCATGCATCAGGTCGCTCACAGCCCGGGCTACCCTCCGGAGTGCCAAAGAACGACCGAGAGGTTATGAACTTTCTCCCAGCGAAAACGGGTTCCTTCTGAGCTGGCTGACGCATTCAGAGATGATAGTCTAGTAGCTGCAGGCCAAGGGCTCACCGACACCACCAGGGCCCTTACTTTACACATCTTTACATGAGCTTACGGAGGCTTGTAAACATCCTGTTCGGGTAGTCGAGGCGGTGGCGGTCGGCATCCAACGCGACGGGGATACCTTGGGTGGAAAGGTCCAGAGACGGTCGAACCCGTACCGCCCTAAGCGAAGCGAACTCAGTCGGAGCCCGCGTCCTCGGTCTCGTTCCCGTGGTCTTCGCCGGTCTGGCCCGACCGCTCCTGGGCCCAGGCGGGCATCTCGCCGGTCCGGAGCACGATCGCGTTCCCGCCGTTGATCCAGACCGTGAACGCCTCGATCTCCTGTCCATCGTCGAGCCTCCCTTCGACCTTCAACGTGTCATTCACGTGGATCGTTAGGAAGTGCTGCTCGGCCCACCACCACGGCGGCGCGAGCTCGACGCTGTAGTTCGTGCCGTTCGCCGCGGTCAGCGTGACTTCGACACTCTCGTTGAAATGAGGATTCCATTCCACGGCGGTCACGGTCCCTTCGACCGTCACCAGATGCTCCGGCGATTCCGTGTCCATTGCATGCAGGGCGACACCGGCCCCGACCGAGGTCACGAGGGCGAGCGCGAGAACCGCGTACACAGCGTTCGACATTCTGCTCCTCCACTTCGGTCGACGTTCGGCGCCGGGTTAAGGCTTCTTGAACGGTCGTCGAAATGAGAATGGGAGGACGATCTGTGCGACGAGCCTCCGTACGACACGCCACATCGCACTTGCAGAGTGATGGTGACCATAAGGCCGGGGCGGGCGAGCCGATCGAATCTCCGCCTCACACGCGGTCCCAAACGTGGTTCTCCGAGTCGTCCCACAAGTCCCTCAGAGCGTCTTCCGTGCCCCGGAGCAGCGGGGCGAACTCGTCGTTCAAAATCCCTTCGACGTCGGCTTTCTTGCGTAGGACGAGGGCGTCTCCTGATTCGAGAAGCACAAGGTCCGTACCTCGACCGAGCCGATGCCTCAGACGAACTTCCTTCGGAATCACAATCTGGCCCTTACTCGACACTCTCACGACATGCACAAGTGGGTAACACGGGACTTACTTCTCAAGCCTTGCCCCGCCCCGTCCGTCGGTTTAGAATGTCAGGACGACGAACGAGACGCTCTCCAGATAGAAACGGCCACACCGAACCCGCCGAGGTTTAATATCGAAGCCGGTTAATCCCTCGAGAGAAACGCGGGGGAGTGCGCGATCCAGCGTTCTGAACGGACGATCATCAGCATGCGAGCCGCAGGGTTCGTGCTTGCCGGCGTCCTCGTCGTTCTGGTCCTCGGGGTCTCGGCGCCGAGCGTCCGAGCCGCGGGACCGACCCTCATGATCGTTTCTCCCGCGGACCACGCCGTGATCGGGAACGGTTCCTCCGTCCCGGTGATCTTTGTCGTGTCCGACTTCAACCTCACCCCGCCCGGGACCGGAGGCCCGGGGCCGTCGCAGACCGAGGGTCACGTGGACGTCTACGTGGACGGATTGCTCACGGTGGCCACGAGCCAGGAGACCATCGAGCTCCCGCTTGCATCGGGCACGTACACGATCTTGTTGCGCCTCGTCTCTGACAACGAGACCTTCCTGAATCCGGACGTGACGTCCTCGATCTCGGTCACCGTGACGCAAGGGCCTGCCGCCGGAACACCCCGGATTCACATCACCTACGTCGAGATCACGTATCCCACCGCAGGACTTGTGCTGGGGCGCGACGTCACAATCTCGTTCAACGTCACCGATTTCGCGCTCGTGCCCCCGGGGCGTGGGGCGTCCGTCCCGAACGAGGGGCACGTCGCCGTCTTCCTGAACGGAGTCTACTACATGGCCGTGATGGCCTTCAGACCCATCCCCTTCTCCGACTTGGTCGACGGAGACTACAACGTCACGGTTCAACTCGTGAACGACGGTGGCCGGCCGTTGACACCGGACGCATCCGACTCGGTCAACTTCCGAATCCAGTTCGCCGCGATCGTCGACATCAACCCGTATCTCCAGATCACGCAGATTATCCTGGCGGGCGCGATCTTCGTCGTATTGTTCTACCGAGGCTGGGGCCGCAACGTGTTCGCGATGCTCTCGGCCCGGATCGGGAGGAAGAACGCGTGAGGCCGCAGAAGTGCGCGACAACGCCGCCCGCGAGGGCGCGTCGCGGCTCGAGCATGGTGGCCGTGGTCGTGCTGACCAGCCTCCTGCTCGCTTCGATCGTGAGTTCGCCGGCGTCTGCGGCGGCGCCGTCCTTGACGATCGTCTCCCCGACCGACGGAGCCCTGATCGCGAACAGCACTCGCGTCCTCGTCCAGTTCCTCGTGTCGAACTTCGCATTCGTTCAGCCGGGGCGCGTGGGACAGACCGGGTCCCCGAACGAAGGTCACGCCAACGTGTTCCTCGACGCGCAGGCCGTGCGACTCCTCACCGACGTCGAGCCGTTCTCCCTCTCGTTGACCTCCGGCCCCCACACGATCCGGATCCAGCTCGTCGCGGACAACGGCACCTCGCTGAATCCAGATGTGAGCGCGTCCGTGCACGTGGTGGCGACCCAGGGACCGGGTGCGGGCGTCCCTCGGATCACAATCCTTTCACCGACGCGGCTCGAATCGACGGGCCACGGGATCTACGTATCGTACCGAATCGAGAATTTCACGTTGGTGGAACCGCGAGGCCAACCGAACGCCCCGAACGAAGGTCACGTGCAGCTGTTGGTCGAGAGCCACGTCGTGATGGAGGTGATTCAATCTGAGCCGGTCCTCCTCGTGTCGTTGCCGGAGGGGGACATCACAATCGGAGCGCGGCTCGTGAACAACGACAATACTCCGTTGAATCCCGATGCGATCTCGAACGTGCCGATTCACGTCGTCGCGTCCTCGGCCGTCAGCCTGCCGCTGGTCTCCAATGGGGGAGTCGCGCTCCTCCTGGCCTTTATCCTGGTCGTCCTCGTCCTGCGCCGCCGAAAGGTTGTGGGCCGGCCTCCAAACGGTCGCGGGGGGAATTCCTAACGTGAACGCGCGGATCCTCGCCTTCCTCCTTGGGACGGTCGGGATGCTCATCGTCTCGGGCATCGCCGCACCGAACGTCCGCGCGGCTCCGGCTCCCACCTTGTCGATCGTCTCGCCGAGTCCGAATGAGGTGATTGGCAACGGCGGTCCGGTCGTCGTCGTCTTCGCGGTGACGAACTTCAATCTCACAGATCCGGGGAGCGGAACGTCCTCGCCCGACTCCGGCCACGTCAACGTCTTCGCGGATGATGAGTGGACCTCGAAGGCAAGCGTCAACACGATCATCCTCGCGCTTCCCTCCGGGGAGCACACGATCCGGTTGCAGCTGGTCATGGACAACGGGTCTGCCCTGAATCCGGACGTCAACGCGTCCGTCGGGGTGACGGTGACGCAAGGACCCGCGGGCGGCACGCCGGGCCTCTCGATTTCCTACCCCCGCGAGGGCGCGCTCGTCGGGACCGATTCGACGATTTCCTTCCGGGTCACGAATTTTGTCTTGGTCCCGCCTGGAGGGCCCGGGGGCGTCCCGAATGAAGGCCATGTCCGCGTACTCCTCGATCGTGCGTACTACGCGGATCTAGGGGACGTCGCGCCGTTGCATCTGAACCTGAAAGACGGTCCCCATAACGTCACGCTCCAACTCGTCGACGACGCCGGCGGTCCGCTGAATCCCGACGTCCGGGTCACCCTTCACATCACCGTGCAAGCGCTTGTGGGAAGGGCCATTCCGTTCGATGCGACCCCGTTCTTGGCCCTAGCAAACCTGCTCATCGGGCTCGGAATCCTCGCGGCGATCTATCGCAAGCTGGAGGCCCGCTGATGGTGCGCGCGTCGATGCGACCCGCCTGCAAGCGCTCCGCCGACGGACGGGCTGCATTGCTCGGGCCATGCGTGCTCCTTGGGATCTTCCTGTTCGCGGTCACGAGTCCATCGGCTGCGGCGGCGGGGCCAGCGCTGTCAATCCTCGCGCCGGCGAACGACCAGGTCGTCGGCAACGGCACACCGGTGATCGTGAGCTTCGCGGTGGCCAACTTCGTCCTCGTGCAGCCCGGTCGCGTCGGTCAGGTCGGCAGTCCGACCGAAGGCCACGTGGACCTATACGTGGACGGTGTCTATTCCTGGCCGCTCACGCGAGTCGAGCCGGTCTCGCTTCCGCTCGAGTCCGGGCCACACACGATTCGGCTTCAGCTCGTTCATGACAATGGGACGCCCCTCAATCCCGATGTCTTCGCATCCGTCCGGTTCATCGCGACCCACGGCCCCGCGGTCGGCACGCCGACGATCACGATTGTGTCGCCGAAACCGGGTCCGACCATTTCCCACGACCTGTACTTCGCCGTCGAGGTCACGAACTTCACGCTCGTCGACCCACACGGCCAACCGAACGCCCCCAACGAAGGCCACGTTGAGCTGTTCTTGAACGGCGTGCTCCACCAAGAGCCGCGCGCCTACGATCTCGGATTCATCGTCGACATGCCCGACGGGAACAACACGGTCATCGCGCGACTGGTGAACAACGACAACGCTCCGTTGAATCCCGACGTGTCGGCGAGCGTGACGGTCCGAATCCTGGGGGCCGCTGACCCGACCGCGTCCGAACAGGTGACGGCCGGGGTGACGCTCATCCTCGCCGTCATTTTACTCGTCCTGCTCCTCCGCCGGCGGAAGGCGGCCCGGCAGTTCGCCCCGCCGAACGAAAGGTCTTCGGACCGCCCCTGAAACATACACGATAAATAGGACGCGGTTGCTCGCGCATCCGAATGAGCCGTCGATTGTTCGCGGACTCCGCGATTGCTTCCGGTGCGAGATGGTTGGTGATCTCGCTCGTGCTCGCCGCGGTTGGGGATTTGGTCTTGGACGTGCCGTACTATTTTGGTACAATTATCCCGGGCCTCGCCGCGCTGTCGGACAAATCGTCCTACCGGCTCTACGCATCGGTACTCAGCGTCGCGCTGCCAACGGTCATCGGCCCGATCGGATTCGTGGGCATCTTCCGGATCGAAAGAGGCCGCGGCTGGACCCGCGCATGGCGAGGGGAGAGGGCTCGGCCCGCTTTGTTTGTCGCGGCCGCGGCCGCCGTGTTCCTCTTCGGTTCCGGGCTCGTCTTGGCGTTGGCCCGAGACCCCATCGAAGTCATCTGGAATTCGGTTCGGATGACCGCTCGGTTCGTCGTCGTCCTCGCGGGTGGCGTGTATCTGCTCGACACGGCGGCGCGAATCGACCCCGGATCACGGCGCGGCCTTGCGAAGACCGCATTCGTCGTCGGCACCTTCGCCGCGGCTGTCCGGATGCTGATTGCGGTGTACAACGGATGGGTCTCCAACGCTCCCGCCGACTTCGTGCGCTCGCAGGTCGAACCGCTTCTCGCCCCCGCGGCGTTCGTGCTTGCGGTGGTTTCGCTCCTCGGTTGGGTCGCGGTATATGACCGAATTCTCGGCCGCCCGGCCGGGATGCGAACCGGAGGGACGTCGCAACGGCCGTTGCCCTTCAGCCCTCGCTCACCCGGGTCTCCGGTTGGCTCGGAAGCCTCCTTCGAGAGAGCCACCAGCCGACCCCCAACGCCAAGATCCCTCCCAGGATCCACGCCAGGGGTAGCCAATCCGGGTCCACGTGACGGACCAAACCGACCACCAGGAACGCCAGAGTCGAAAGACCCAGTGAGCTCCCCATCACAATGAGGGCGAGCGGGCGGCGGTCCACGTTGAACTGCGCCTTGTACAATTGGATCCCCGCCTTCGGCAAGGTCGCAAGGAGGAACAGCTGCAGGGCCAGTCCGTGCGCGCCGTACGAGGTCCCTCCGACGATCGTCATGCCCATCGAGGCGACCAAGACGCCGAGGGCGACCATCGGGACCATGATGACGGCGAGGAGGCGTCGCATGCTGGACGCCAGCGAGGTCGGCAGGTGGTCGCGCAGCGAGCCGTGGGCGAAGAGGGACTTCGACACCGACTCCGGGATGTAGTTGAGGACCTCCGCGAGTTGCAAGGCGATGAAGAAGTAGGCGGCGGGACTCGCGCCGACGAAAATTAGCATGATCGAGGGCCCGAGCCTGCTCGGGAGCGAGTATGTGAAACCGTGGATCCAGTTGCCGATCGACAGCGAGGAGAGCTCTCGGATTCGAGTGGGGATGCCGTTCTCCTTCCGCGCAGGCCACACCCGCCACACGAGGAAGAGGCTCACGACGGTGATGGCAAGCAGGGGCAGGGTGTACGATCCGAAGAGGCCGACGACACCGGCCGCCGCGACCGCGAACAGCAGGACAATCTTCGCGAGGCCGTACGCCACGGCGCGGTATGCGAGATATTCGCTCTTCCGCGCCGCCAGGATCGATCCGTCCGTGATCTGGAAACACGTCTGGGACGTCGTGAGCGCGACGCTCAACACGACAAGGACCGCGAACGCCTCCTTGGCCTCGGGCTCGCGGCTGACCCCGAGGACTGCCGCGGACAATGCCACTCCCACGATGGAAGAGAGGGTCCCGCCGACGACGAGGACTCGCCACATGAGGGCGCGGGGTCGATCGACACGGGCGATGAACCGGACGAGTCCGTTGTCCAGGCCGAGAATCCCGATCGACGTTGCCAATGAAGCGAGATTTACGAGGGACCCCGCGATTCCCACCGCGGACGAGGTGAAGAGATGCGCCGCGAGGGCCCAGAATGCGAAGCCCAAGATCGAATTCGAGATGCTCCCGGCGAACACCCAGCCCCCTTGCTCACGGACCAGTTCAGACTCGGACATCGGCCCGGTTGAGACCGTGGGCTTCATCCAGGGGAATTCCCAGCCTTCGATGACGCCCACGAATGGTGGAGAGATACCGAGGCGATAAGGATTTCTCGAAACGGGCTGGGAGCGAAGCCCGTCATAATCCTCCCGACCGGCGATGGGTTGCACGGGCTCGCAAATGCGATTGAAGGCGAGGTCGATTCGGAGCCGAAGTTTTATTCGAGGAGAACCATTTTTTCAGATACGGGGGCTGATTCCGAAAGCTTTCTATGTGTATTCGACCAGCGTCCCCAAATCGATAAATACTGTGCAAAAATTCCCGCAGTGCGCCGGTGACCCCGATTCTGAACCTTGGTCGCCCGCATCCGCCCCCGAGCGAACTCGAATGCCCAGGCGACGAGCCCCTGCGGTTCGCGTTCGAGTAACATCCGCCCCTTCCTGGAGAAATCTCTCATGGATTTACGGTTCAACCGCGTCGGCGCCGTGGCGGCGTCGATTCTCCTCGTCGTTGTCGCGCTTGTCGGCGCAAGCGCGCTCTCACGTAACCTCCTGGGGCCGTCCACTCTCCCTCCGGGAGGACCGGTGCGAGACCAAGCCACAGGCAACTTCGATCAGCTCGTCGTCGTCTTGATGGAGAACCAGAACCTGAACGATGTCTACGGACCCGCCGCGTACATGACGCAGCTCGCAGACCTATATTCGTTCTCCCAGGGTTGGTCGAGTATCACGAATCCCTCCCAGCCGAACTACATCGCGATCCTCGGGGGGAGCACCTTTGGCGTAAGCGGTGATGGAAACCACCCCAACCTCAACCACCCGACGATGGTAGACATCCTGGAGAACACGAGCAAGACATGGAAAGCTTTCGCGGAAGACGCGAGCGGAAGCGGCTGTTCGCTCAACCCCCCACGCGGCGAGGACCATTTCCCGTTCCTATCGTACACGACGATCATGAATAACTCGGCGCGGTGCGCGAACCTACTCCCCGGTTCGTACAACGAAGTCATCAGTGCATTCAACGCGGGGACGAACTTCATCTGGCTCACGCCGAACGACTGCAACAATATGCACTCCTGTTCCGTCGCTACGGGAGACGCGTGGATCCAGAGTTGGGTGCCCAATCTGCTGACCGCCATGGCCGGCAAGAAGGCAGCCCTCATCATCATGTTCGACGAGGCGTACACGAGTCCGCCATACATCTACATGAGTTTCAGCGGCCCGGCCACGAAGCTGGCCTACAACTCCACGGCCTCATACACCCATTATTCCCTGCTGAAGCTGATCGAGGACGTCTGGGGCGGCGGCAACCTCGGGCAGGGCGATGTGACCGCTCCCTCGCCATTGGAGTTCTTCAATGCCGGCGGCCCGGACTTCACGCTCTCCGCGAACCCGG
>Ga0209802_1002283_pt1 | contig 13527 bp, 9 predicted proteins | sample GraSoiAngelo_129_FD_185886 | JGI IMG/M metagenome (GOLD analysis project Ga0209802, IMG submission 185886) | Grasslands soil microbial communities from the Angelo Coastal Reserve, California, USA - 14_0927_12_40cm (SPAdes) (version 2) | ecosystem: Environmental > Terrestrial > Soil > Grasslands ... | reverse complement strand
CCCGCGTGTCGGGACCGTTCCTGGCGAGCGCCTTCTCGTAGTAGTCGATCGCCATGAACGGCGTCAGGGCGGTATCCGCCCAGCCGAAATACATCAGGAGCTTGCCGCCCCGGTTCCTGAACGCGGTAAGATCCGGATCAACCGCGTTGAGGACTCGACGGATGTCGCTCATCCGATCCGGGTCCTTCTCGAAGTCGAACGTCTTCCAGTCGTAGCTCGGATCCGGCTTGCCGAATGCCATGTACCGCATGAACGACTCGGAGTAGGCGAGCTGGAGCGACTTGCCGCCGTCGCGCCCGATCAGCCATCGATCCCAGCCGCTCGAGGAACGAGGCTCGCCGAACGCCGAGGTGCCCGCCTTCTCCGCGCCGAGGGGCTGGCCGGGGAAGTAGGCCTTGCCGTCGCGCATGACGCCGCCGTAGATCTTTTTGAGTGCGCGGGCCTGCGGCTCGGTGACGCAGCCCGGTCCCGGGACGACGCCCGCGCACATCGGGAGGTCGCGCGCAGGATCGAAGGGACACCGCCGCGGGTCGTCGATGACGCCGTCGGCACCGGCGCACTTCGCGTACACGACGTCGGCGACGAGCTTCAGGGTGTCCAGGGTCAGCGGCGCCTCGGCGAGGGCTGCGGCATTCCACAGGCCCGCGACGGTCGTATCGACGAAGTTCAGCACCGGCGCGCCCGCGATGATTCCGTCGAAGTCGCCCGGGAATCGTTGCGCCGAGATCAGAGCCTGCCGTCCGCCGGTGGAGCAGCCGTCCCAGTACGCATAGGCAACGGGACGATCGTAGTACCGCGCCGCGATCCCCTTCGCGCTGATCGCCGTGAGGTGCACGGCCCGGAACGCGTAGTCCGTCACCTTCTGCGGATCGAGCGCGAAGCTCGCCAGGGGCTCTTTCGTCGCGTCGTGCCCGGTATTGGTCGTCGCGGTCACGAAGCCCTGGCGCAACGCGGCCGCCCGCACCGCGGCGCGGGGCGGACTGTCCGAGGCCTCGCCCGCGAAGCCGCCGTTGCCGCTCATGTAGAAGCGGCGGTTCCAGGCCGCGGGCAGATTCACCTCGAAATGGATCTCGGGCGCGATCGAGCCGGTCACGCGACAGTGCTCCGGCACACCGTCGGCGGCCGCGACGATCTCGACGGCGAGGATGGACACACTGCCGGTGGTCAGGCTCCGCACGTCCGGGCACGCGATCTGCGGTTTCACCGTGGCCCGGGAGAAGTTGAGCGGCGATCTCGCCGCGTCGATGAAGCTGTAACGGTTCTGGGCCGCGGCCGGTGAGACGACGGCGAGCACCGCCAGCGCCGCGACGACGATCGATCCGAGCCTTCGGCTTCGCATTCGCCCGCCTCCTCAGACCAGAAGCAGCTCGTGCGCCTAGCCGCCCTGGACACCCTGCGTGTTGACGTAGAGCGCGTACAGCGACTGGCTGGCTGCCATGAACAGCCGGTTGCGCCGAAGCCCACCGAAACAGAGGTTGGCGCAGCGCTCCGGGAGCAGAACGCGGCCGATCAGCTTGGCGGATGGATTGAAGATCGAGACGCCGTCCAATCCCTCGCCGCCACCCCAGCCGCACCAGAGGTTGCCGTCGACGTCGCAGCGCATCCCGTCAGGAGATCCGTCGCCGCAATTCACGAACACGCGGTTGTTGGCGAGGGCCGTCCCTCCGCCGACGACGTCGAACACGCGGATCTCTCGCGGCACGGCGCCGCTGACGACCACGTACAGCTTCGACTCGTCGGGGCTGAAGCAGAGACCGTTGGGCCGCGGGATGTCGCTCGTGACCGCGGTCACCTCACCGGTCCGGCCGTCGACCCGGTAGACGTTGGTCGGCAGCTCCTGGGTCGCGACGTGACCCTCGTAGTTTCCGAGGATACCGAAGGGCGGATCGCTGAACCAGACGGATCCGTCCGACTTGCACACGACGTCGTTCGGCGAGTTGAGGAACTTGCCCTGGTAGCGGTCGGCCAGGACCGTGATCGTACCGTCGTGCTCGGTACGTGTCACACGCCTGGTGTCGTGCTCGCAGGACACTAGGCGCCCCTGGCGATCGCGCGTGTTGCCGTTGGTGTTGTTGGACGGCTTGCGGAAGACGCTCACCGCGCCGGTCTCTTCCTCCCACTTCATGACGCGATTGTTTGGAATATCGCTCCAGAGCAGGAAGCGCCCGTCGCCGAACCACACCGGCCCCTCGGCCCACCGGAAGCCCGTCGCGAGACGCTCGACGGCCGCGAGCGCCAGCCTGTACGGGGCGAAGCTCGCATCGAGGACCTGGACGGCTGGATCCGGGTATCGCACGGGGCTGTTGGGCCAGCGGTCCATGAGCTCCTCTCGGTGAGCGGGTGTAGGATTTCGACCGCTCGAAGTCTAACAGGAGACACTGGCTGGACAAGCAGGCGCGCCGCACGGTAGGTTTGACCTCAACCCCCGACCAGGAGAACGCCATGAGCGAGACGCCGAAGCTCCTGCTGCAGAAGGATGGCCCGATCGGCTGGATCATCTTCAACCAGCCCGAGAAACGCAACGCTGTGAGCCTGGAGATGTGGCAACTCATGCCCGACTACGTCCAGGACCTCGCCAACGACGACGCGATCCGGGTCGTCGTGCTGCGTGGCGCGGGCGATCAGGCGTTCGTGGCCGGCGCCGACATCTCGCAGTTCAAGGAACGGCGGCGCAACATGGCCGACCAGGAAGAATACGGCCGGATCTCGGCGCGCGGCCAGGACGCGCTCGGCACCTTGACCAAGCCACTCCTCGCGATGATCCACGGCTACTGCGTCGGCGGCGGCGTCGGCATCGCGATCGGATGCGACATGCGCATCGCCTCGGACGACGCGCGCTTCGGCATCCCGGCGGCGCGGCTGGGGCTCGGTTATCACTACAAGGGCATGGAAAAGCTGATGAAGCTCGTCGGGCCGGCGTACACGAAGGAGATCTTCTTCACCGCCCGCACCGACTTCAGCGCCCAGGACGCCCTGCGCATGGGGCTGGTGAACCAGGTGGTACCCAAGGCGGAGCTCGAGACCTTCACCCGCAACTACGCGCTCACGATGGCCAGGAACGCGCCGCTCACCCTGCGCTCGGCCAAGGCCACCGTCGAGCAGCTCGTGCGCCCCGACGGCGAGCGCGACCTGGCGATGCTCGAGAAGCTCATCGCCGACTGCTTCAACAGCCAGGACTATCAGGAGGGTGTGAAGGCCTTCTCCGAAAAGCGCCGCCCGCAGTTCCAGGGCCGGTGAGCCGAACGGCCTCAGGGACTCGGATGCCGCCCGAGAGCATCAAGATCGACAACGCCCGCTACGTCGTCACCGTCGATCAGGAACGACGGATACTTCAAGACGGCTCGATCCTGATCGAGAACGGCAAGGTGAGCCGCGTGGGCAAGGCGGCGTCGCTGGCGGCGGCGCGGGCCGATCGCGTGATCGACGCGCGCAATCTGGTCGTGACACCGGGCTTCGTCAACGGCCACATGCACATCAGCTACGCGCACGCGGTGCGGGGCATCTTCCCGGACAACCTCGCCAGCCCCCTCGCCTACGTCTTCAAGCTGCAGATGGCGATGACCGAAGAGGAAGAGCACGCCACGACCTTGCTGGGGCTCGTGGAGCTCCTCAAGAGCGGCACGGTCTGCTTCGTCGATCCGGGGAGCACCAAGTTCCCGGACGCGTGCCTGCAGGCGTACGAAGACGCGGGCATCCGCGTGATCCTCGGCGAATGCGTCACCGATCAGGAGGCGCCGTTCCCCCTGCCCCGCTACGCCGCGAGCGATGCCGTCGAGCGCACCGGCGCGTTCATCGAGAAATGGCACGGAAAGCTCGACGGGCGCATCCGGGCGTGGGCCATGCCGTTCTCGCCCGAGACGTGCACCGGTGACCTCCTCCGCGCGCTCAAGGGCGTCGCCGACGAGCACGACACGTACCTCACGCTCCACCACGGCAGCGGCCCGCAGGCGCGCAAGGACTATCAGGCGCGCCACGGCCGGACTCCGACCGAGTACCTCGAGTCGCTCGGCGTGCTCGGGCCGAACGTGGTCCTGGCGCACTCGCTTGGGGTGGACGACGCCGAGATCGACTGCCTGGCGCGCACCGGCACGAAGGTCGCGATGTGTCCGGTCACCGCCGCGAAGGGCGGCCGCGGCGTCCCCGAGCACGGGCGGATGCCGGAGCTCCTCGCCAGGGGCGTGAAGGTCGCGCTCGGCTGCGACTCGCCCAACAACTCGAACCACCTCGACATCGTGCGCGCCATGAACATGGCGGCGATCCAGTACAAGGACGCGCGCCAGGACACCCGGCTGATCCCGGCCGAGGCGGCCCTGGAGATGGCGACCCTCGTCGGCGCTCAAGCGCTCGGCGTCGACGACGAGATCGGCTCGATCGAGCCCGGTAAGAAGGCCGACCTGGTGCTCTTCGACACGCAGCGGCCCGAGTGGCAGGCCCTCTTCAACCCGATCAACAACCTCGTCTACAACGCCGACGGCCGCAGCGTGCACACGGTCATCGTCGACGGCCGCGTGAGGGTCGACGCCTATCGCCAGACGTTCGTCGACGAGCCGCGGCTCTTCGCCCAGGTGCAGGAGATCGGCGAGAAGCTCCAGCGGCGGACCGGCACCACCTTCCCCCGCTCGCGCTGGCCGATTCTGTGATAGAGAGAGGGCCTCTCCGGGGGTCACCTATCTCCCTAATCGCTCCTTCACTGGTTTCTCTGCGATCAGGAAGTAGGCGAACGGAAAGCTATCCCGGGTTGCTTCTGATACCTTGCCGCCAAACTTAGTTTTGACGAACGATAACGCGAGCCACTGGGCACATATTGCGAGTGAGCGCCCGATCTTCGGGACCCGAAGGATATTTTTCGCGAAAATATCGGCCATGATCTCCGGGGCCCCTCCTATGACATTTAGTTGAAGCAATCCCAGTCCCGACTTCTCGACAAAACGCCGCAGCGCAAATTCTGTATATCGATAGTAGTCATGTGGGTGCTCATGGAGCCAATAATAGAAAGGAACATTTATTATGATCTTGCCACCTATTGACAGAATTCTGGACATCTCGCTCCAGAGGTGTTCAGGCTCAGGGATATGCTCAAGAACATCCGAAAGAATGATGGTGTCGAATTCTCCGTCCTTGAAGGGCAGAACCTTTGTTAGGTCACACTCAGCGTCTAGATACTCGTTCTTGTGCAGTGTATTTTTCCAGTCCACACAAATGTTGTCCGTGACGTAGTCCTTATAGGCACTGAACAGAGGGACTTTGCCACAACCCAAGTCCAGCAACTTGCCTCGAGCATGTTGTCGGAGGTTGTTATCGTAGATCTCGGCAATCAGGTCGACTATCAATATTGACCCTACGCCAACCTCTTTCGGGTCCCTCGATGCAATCAGCTTTCCGTTCCGCTGGATATACTTGCTCGGTTGCCATTTGTGGCGATTTCTCATTGATCTTGTCTTTTGTCGTCACGCTGACGCGGCCGGTCAGCTGCGTCGTGTCGGCTGCTTCGGCTTGGTCGAAGCGACACGCAATACCGGAAATGTCGCGGCGAGCTCGAACTCCGCAAGCGCTGCAACCTTGTTCGCGACACGGCCTCGTTCCGTCGCGGTCTTATCCAGCGAGGTCCGCCAGGATACGCCGGTATCGCCCGCCGTGGGTGTGCCTCAGCCAGCCTTTGATCGGGCGTTCGTGTAATCGCGGTCGACGTCCAGCCACCAGGAATTCGGATGAACCCCGCCTCTAAGCCTCCTAATGGGCTAATCAGCGACGGCCCCAATTCCGCCGCCGAGCTGGCGGGCGACCAGGTGGGCATAGAGGTCGCCTCGCGCGAGAAGTTCCGCGTGCCGGCCGACCTCAATCAGCCGCCCGTTATCGAGCACGACGATCGCGTCCGCGTCGCGCACCGTCGAGAGCCGATGCGCGATCACGAGCGTGGTGCGGTCGCGCGCGAGGCGCTCGAGGGCCGCGCGTACGGCGGCCTCGCTGACGGCGTCCAGATGCGAGGTGGCCTCGTCGAGGATCAGCACGGGCGCGTCCTTGAGGAACGCGCGGGCGATCGCGACGCGCTGGCGCTGGCCGCCCGAGAGCTGCGCGCCCCGCTCACCGACGATCGTGTCGAGCCCATCGGGCAAGGCCGCCAGGAGCTCGTCGAGGGCCGCGCGCTCGATGGCGAGGCGCAGTGACGCCTCGTCCGCGTCGGGGCGCGCCAGCAGCACGTTGGCGCGGAGCGTGTCGTTGAAGAGATAGGTGTCCTGCGCAACCAGGGCGATGCGGCGACGAAGCTCGTCCAGCTGATACTCGCGCAGGTCGTGGCCGAAGAGACGAAGCACGCCCGATTGCGGGTCCCAGAATCTCAAGAGTAGGCTCGCCACCGTCGTCTTGCCCGCGCCCGACGGCCCGACCAGCGCGACCGTGCTGCCGTCGGGGATGCGGAGCGAGACGCCGTCGAGCGCCGGCCGCGTGCGCCCGGGGTACGTGAATCGAACGTCGGCCAGCTCGATGGCGAGCTTGCCGCGCACCAGCGCCGCCGGCACGCCCGGGCCGTCGGTCACCGGCACGGGCTCGGCTTCGACGGCGCTCAGCCGACGCGACGCGCCCAGCGTATCGGCGAGCTGCCGGCCGACTTGAGCGACCTCCCACAGCGGAACGAACGCGGATAGCGCCAGAAGCGTGAGCAACGGCAGGCTTGCCGCATCCATCCGTCCCTGATGCGCGAGCCACGCGCCGGTCGCGATCACTGCGAGGCCGCCGAGGCCCGTGGCCGTCTCCTGGAAAGCGGTCTGGCGGGCGAGATCGCGAAGAAACGGCAGCCGCAAGTCGTAGAAGCGGCGCGCCTTGGCCCCGAGCGCGTCGCCCCAGACACTCACGCGCCGGTAGGCGACGATCTCGGCCAGCCCCTGCACGGTGTCGACGACGTGCGCGTTCAGATCGCCCGAAGCTTCGCGGGCGTGCGAGCCCAGACGGTCGATACGGGTCCGGCCGAGGATCGGCACGAGCGCCGTGTACAGGAGGAACGGCAGGAGCACGAGCACCAGGGCCTCGCCGTACGCGCCGAGCGCCACCAGGACGGCCGCGGGGATCAGCACCGCGACGAATGCCGGCGTGATCGTGTGGGCGAAGAAGTACTCGATCAGCTCGACGTCGTGGGTGGCCGCGCCCACGAGGTCGCCGGAGCGGCGGCGCGTGAGATAGGCGGGCGCGAGCGCGTCGAGCTTGTGGAAGACGGACAGGCGCATGTCGGTGAGCAGCCGGTAGGCGACGTCGTGCGCCAGCCACGATTCGGCCCAGTGGAGGATCCCGGCGAGCGGCGCCACCACGAGCAAACCCACGAGCAGCGGGGCGGAGGGCTCCCCGCGCTTCACGGCGCGGACCGCGAGCGCGCTCAGAACGCCCACACCGATCAGCGCGGTCACGCGCGTCACCCCCAGCACGAACGTCAGCGTGAGCTGGCCGCGGTAGCCGCGCGTCTTGTCGACGAGCGTGTTGATGACGGCCTTCCAGCCGACCGCGCCGCCGACGACGGCCTCCGGCTCGCGCGCCGTCATCTCGTCGGTCGCTTCAGGATCGTCACCGTTCGCGGTCGTCGCGGTCGGTCGAGCCGCCACAGCGACAGCTCCCGCGCCGTCTCGCGCCTGGCCGGCCATGAGCCGCGTGTAGGCGCCGCCGCGCCCGATCAGCTCGGCGTGGGTACCCTGCTCCACCAGGCGACCCTGGTCGAGCACGAGGATCCGGTCGGCGCCCACGACGCTCGAGAGCCGGTGCGCGAACACGAGCGTGGTGCGGCCCCGCATCAGCCGATCGAGCGCCGACTGGATCAGCGCCTCACTTTCCGCGTCGACCGACGAGAGCGCCTCGTCCAGCACCAGGATGGGCGCGTCGCGCAGGAGCGCGCGCGCGATCGCGATGCGCTGACGCTGACCGCCCGAGAGCCGCACCCCGCGCTCGCCGACGACGGTGTCGTAGCCCTGCGGCAGGCGCAGGATGAACTCCTCCGCGTTCGCCGCGCGGGTGGCCGCCTCGAGCTCGTCGGTGCTCGCGTCGGGTTTGCCCATCCGGATGTTGTCCTCGACGGTGCCGTGGAAGAGCCACGTGTCCTGGCTGACCAGCGCGACGCGGCTTCTGATCTGCTCGAGGCTCAGCTCGCGCAGATCGCGACCGCCGATCGTGACCCGGCCGCGGTCCGGATCGTGGAAGCGCAGCAGCAAACGCGCGATCGTCGACTTGCCGGAACCGCTCGGTCCCACGATCGCGACGCGCTCGCCCGGGCGCACCTGGAAGCCCAGCTCCACGTGCGCCGGACGCCGCGCACCCGGATAGGCGAACGTGACACCCTCGAAGGCCACGCCTGCGTCGGCCGGCTCGGGGCCGGCCGGGCGGTCGGACACAGCCGGCTTCGCGTCGAGCAGCGCGAAGATCCCCTTGGCCGCGGAGAGACCGAGCATCCCCTGATGGAGCAAGATCCGAAGCTCGCGCAGCGGCCGGAAGACCTCGACGCCGAGCATCAGGATGACCAGGAGCGCGGGCACCGACATGGCGCCGGTGCTGACGCGCCAGGCTCCGAGCGCCAGAGCCCCCGCGGCCCCCACCGCGATGACCGTGTCGGTGATGCCGCGCGCGAGCGTGTTGCTTCCGAGCACCCACATCGTGCTCCGGAAGAGCTCGCGAGCGCGCAGCTCGAGCTGGCGGGCGCGCGCCCCGCTCTGGCCAAAGGCCTTGAGCGTCGCCAGACCCTGCACCGCGTCGAGGAAGTCGGCGCCGAAGGCCGCGTAATCGCGATTACGGGCGAGGCTCGCCGACCGATCGCGGCCGTGCCAGAGGGCGGGCGCCAGCAGCGCGGTCAAGGCGGCGACCAGCAGCACGAGCGCGACCGGCAGGTCCACGAATGCGACGAACGCGAAGATGAGCAGCGGCGTGATGCCGGACACGAAGAGCTGCGGCAGATACTGGCCGAAGTACGTTTCGAGCTGCTGGACGCCTTCCACGAGCGAGAGCATCACGTCGCCGGTGCGGGCGCGCGCGAAGTGCGCGGGGCCGAGATCGGCGACCTGCGCGTAGAGGATCCGCCGCAGCCGCTCCTGCACCCGGGCCGCCGTATGGTGCGCCACCATCGTGCGCGCGTAGTCGAGCGCGCTCCGGGCCATCAGGGCCAGGGCTGTCAGCGCGATCGCGGGGGTGAGCGAGGCGAGGGATTCGCCAGCCAGCACGCGGCCCAGGAGCCAGCCGAGCAGCGCGAGCCGCGCGATGCCCGCCGCGACGGCGGCGAGCCCGACCAGAACAGTGAAGGCGATCCGACCGCGGACGCCCGACGTGAGCGCCCAGAGCCTCGGGTCCAGGTACACGCCGCTAGCCTAGAGCCTATTCCAGATCTTGGGAAGCGCGAGATGAGCGACCCAGGCGGCAGGCGCTTGCCACCAGAGCGCGAGCCACGTCCGCCGGGAGTCCGCGCGACCACCATCGGTGCCCTGCGTCTGCTGGAACTCCCGGATCATCGAGTTGAGCGCGCCGCGCGTCTCGGCCTCACGGAGCCGGTCCTTGATCAGTTGATGCGCCAGATACTCGTTGTCACACATTTGCGTGTCCCTCCTGGAACTCCAGTCCACCATCCCTGGCTCGGCCGCGGAAGCCGCCAGATGCGGACCACCCCGCTCCGCATTCGGAGCGCGTCCGCCCCTTCGAAGTTGCTAATCTGGCGCGGTGCAGTGGGACGATCTCCGAGTCTTTCTCGCCATCGCCCAGGCCGGCAGCCTGCGGCGCGCCGCTCGTGTGCTCGGCTTCGGCCAGCCCACGGTGATCCGCCACCTGCGCCAGCTCGAGCAGAGCCTGGGCACCCGATTGTTCGAGCGCACCCCGGATGGTCATCGGCTCACGAAGGGTGGCCAGCACCTCATGCCGATGGCTCAGAGCATGGCCGACGCGGCGACCGCGATCGACCGCCGGCGGATGGCCTTCGGCGACGACGGGGGCGGCGTCGTACGGGTGTCCGCGGGAGAATGGCCGGCGCGCTTCCTCGCGCCGCGGCTGGCGAGCTTGAGCAACACCCATCGGGACCTCACCGTCGAGCTGGTGGAGACTCACAGCGAGCCGGACCTGGATCGGCGAGAGGCTGATCTCTTGATTCAGCACGGGCTGCCGGCCCGTGGACACCTCGTTCGCGTCAGTCTCGGCACCATCGAGGCGGCCATCTACGGCGCGGCGAGCCTCGTCGAGTCGCAGCCGACGACGCGGACCGAGGCCCGCTGGCGCTCGTGCGCGTGGGTGGCCTACGACGCGCCGCACGAGTATTTCCGCTCGATGGCCTTCTTGATCGGTCACCTCGGCGATCGGCGCCCGCGGGTGCGCGCCAATCGTTTCTCGCTGCAGCTCGAAGCGATCCGGGCCGGCGCCGGGCTCGGCATCCTGCCCTGCTTCGTCGGCGACCCCGATCCGACGCTCGTGCGGCTCACGGCAGCCCTGCCCGAGCTCACCGACCGCTACTGGCTACTCGTTCACCCCGATCTCAAGACCGTCCCGCGCGTGCGGCTTCTGATCGACTGGATCCGTACGGCGTTCAAGGAAGAGAAGTCGATGCTCCAGGGATCGCACAAGGAGGTGAGCCGTCGATGACCTCGCCGGCTGACGTTCACCCGGATCGACCGCTCCCGGTGACGCGGCGAGCGTCCTGACGATGGACTTCGGGCTCTTCTACTACTGCCAGGGCCGCGGCGTGCCGCACGATCAGGCGTACGCCGAGATGCTGGACCAGATCGCGCTGGCCGAGACGCTCGGCTTCGGCGAGTGCTGGTTCGCCGAGCATCACTTCACGGACTACTCGCTGCTGCCGAGCCCCAACTTGATGATCGCGGCCGCGCTCCAGCGCACCTCGCGGATGCGCTTCGGCAACTACGTCAATGTTCTCCCCTTCCATCACCCGCTGCGACTCGCGGCCGAGGCGGCCACGCTCGACAACCTCGCGCGCGGGCGGTTCGATTTCGGCATCGGCAAGGGCGTGCGGCCGGGCGAGTTCACCAAGCTCGGACTCCGCTTCGAAGAGGCGCCCGAGATGACGGAGGAGGCCATCGAGATCCTGCTCAAGCTCTGGCGCGAAGACGCCACCGCGCACGACGGACGCTTCTGGCGCTTTCCCGAGCTGAGCCTCCGGCCGCGCGCGTTCCAGCGGCCTCACCCGCCGCTGCACATGGTGGCGAGCCGCCCCGCCTCGGCCGCGCGCGTCGGCGCGCGGGGCTGGCCGGTCGCGATGCACTTCACGCCGACCGACGTGGTTGCGCGCTGCGTGGAGGAATATCGTGCGGCGGTCGCCGCGCGCACGGAAGCTGCCGGCGAGGGACCGTATCGACCGCGTCTCTTGCTCTGCCGCGAGACGTATGTCGCCGAGACGGCGGCGACGGCGCGCGCGGAGGGCGCGCTGGCCCTCCAGGGTTTCTGGTATCTCTCCTCCCTGGCGGCGCCGCCGCTTCCGAGCGAGTTCTCGGACGCACGGCTGACGGAGCTGACCGGCCGCGTGTGGGGAGGGCGAACCTACGGCGAGCTCGCCGCGATGGGCGGCATGCTGATCGGATCCCCGGACGAAGTGGCCGAGAAGGTCGCGGGGCTGGAGGCGATCGGCGTCGACACGCTCCTGCTGGTCTGTAGCTTCGGCGGCCTCTCGCACGCGCAGGTGTGCCGCTCGCTCGAGCTATTCGCCGCGTCGGCGATCCGCCCGCGTCAGTACCGGCCGACGTAACGCGTGACGTGGTACGGCGTGTGGGCAAGACCGGGGCAGAATCGGCCGACGACCGCCGCGAGCCGCTCGTAAAGCTCCTTGCCCGGCGCATTGAGCCGGTCCAGGCGCTCGCGCGCGGCCTCGGCCTCACGGGCGAGCGCGGCGACGTCGATCGTCGTCAGCCGCCGATCGCGCACGACCATCCGACCGCCGATCATCACGTGGGTCACGGCGCCGCCGTCCTCGGTGTGGACGAGCTGATTGGTCGGATCGTTGAGCGGGATCCAGTTGACGTGGCCCAGGTCGAGAAACACGATGTCCGCCTTGTAGCCCGGCGCTAGTCGGCCGATCAGCCCGTCGAATCCGAGCGCCCGCGCGCTGCCTTCCGTGGCCGCGAGCGCCACCTCGTCCGTGGTCACCCAGCGCTCGACGTCCGGGCGCTGTGCCTTCGAGACGAACGAGGCCAGGCGCATCGACTCGTACATGTTCAGGTTGTCCGAGCAGTTGGCGCCGTCGGTGCCGATGCCGACGTTCACGCGACGCTCGAGCATCGCCCGCATGTCCGCCAGACCGTTGCCGAGCCGCATGTTGCTGCCGGGATTGTGGGCCACGGACGCGCCACGATCGCCGAGCCGCCGCATGTCGTCCTCATCGAGCCACACGCCGTGGGCGACGGTAAAGCGCTCGCCGACCACGCCGAGGTCGTCGAGGTGCGCGGTGAGCGTCTTGCCGTAGCGCTGCAGCCCCACGATCGCCTGCACCTTGGACTCGTCGACGTGGGTGTGCAGGCCGACGCCGTGGTCGGCGGCCAGCGCCACGCAGGCGAGGATGAACTCGTCCGAGCAATGGTGCGGGATCGTCGGCGCGACCGCCAGACGGACCTGATCCCGGTCGAGCTTCCACCCGGAGAGCGCTCGCCGCATGCTGTCGACGCTGGTCTTCCACGGCGCCGGGCGGAGCTTCTCGACGTCGTGCTGCAGCGGGGGCGGCAGGACGTCCATCAGGCCGGGAATCGCTTCGTAGAACGACCGATCCGCGACCATCGGGGCCACGACCGCGCGCATGCCGACCGCCGCGTACGCGCTGCCGACCGCCTCCAGCCCTTCGGGGGTCGGCGCCGGGAACTCGAGCGGCAGATCGTAGCTGGCCGTGCAGCCCTTCAGCACCATCTCGGCGGCGCCGAGCTTGGCGCTGAGATGCTTGTCCTCGAGCGTGCGGCCGCTGCTGATCCACGACCCGGCGGTGAGCAGGAGCTCGAGGGTCCAGCGATCGCCCATGCCCTTGGCGAGGTTGCCGTGGGCGTGCGTGTGGGCGTTGATCAGGCCGGGATGGAGCAGCGTGCCCCGCGCGTCGAGGAGGGTTGCGTCCGGCGGGGCCGGCAATCCGGGAGCGCCGATCTCGCTGATGGTGTCGCCGGTGACCAGGATGTCGGCGGCATCCGCGCGATGGGCGCCAAGGTCGAGCACACGGCCGCCTCGAATGATCGTCGCCACCAGACCTCCCGATCGCTCAGCGGCGAGCTTTGGCGTCCTGGATCGCGCGCCAGACGCGCGCGGCCGTCACCGGCATGTCGAGGTGCCGTACGCCGAGCGGCGCTAGCGCATCGTTGACCGCGTTCAGGAGCGCGGGCAATGCGCCCACGGTCCCGGCCTCGCCCACCCCCTTGGCGCCGAGCGGATTGACCTCGGTCGGCACCTCGTGGGAATCGACGTCGAAGGCCGGCATGTCGTCGGCGCGCGGCATCGCGTAGTCCATGAAGGAGCCCGCGAGCAGCTGGCCCGTCGTCGGCTCGTACGTGAGCTCCTCGTAGAGTCCCTGACCGAGCCCCTGGACCACGCCGCCGTGGA
>Ga0209802_1002281_pt1 | contig 13531 bp, 8 predicted proteins | sample GraSoiAngelo_129_FD_185886 | JGI IMG/M metagenome (GOLD analysis project Ga0209802, IMG submission 185886) | Grasslands soil microbial communities from the Angelo Coastal Reserve, California, USA - 14_0927_12_40cm (SPAdes) (version 2) | ecosystem: Environmental > Terrestrial > Soil > Grasslands ... | reverse complement strand
CGGCCTTGTCAAGGCAACCGTGCTGAGCGCGGATGCGGCCGCAGCGGCGACGACAATCTGCGTGGACGACACTTCATCGCTGGCATCAGGCAAACCAATCGTGCTGGTCAACGTGACTTCCTATGAGCAGGTGACGGCAAGCAGTTTCTCCGGTTCTTGCGGAACCGGTAGCCCGGTGACGGTGTCCGCGCTGTCCTCAGCGCACAAGCAGGGCGAACTGATCCGCCGCGCGCAATCCGCCCTTTCCGCCAACGCCTTGTCGGCCTCGACCACGCTGTCAGTGACGTCGGCCAGCACCTACTTCCAGGCCAATGACTCCGTCGCCGTGGGGAGCGAGGGGCCGTTTACCGTGAGCGCCGCCTCAGGGACCACGCTCACCATCACTCCCGCGCTCGCATCAAACCATTCCTCCGGCGAGGTCGTCCAGCCACTATCGGTCGTCTTCAAACTGGTAGGGACGCAAGTAAACCGGTGCACCAACGACTGTTCCACCAATGGCATCGTCCTGGCTGATGCTGCGAATCCCTCGGGCCTGCAGCTCTTCTCGGTCGTGCAGAGCACGCTGGCGAGCAGCGCAGCGGTAGGTGCCTCATCGCTCTGTGTGGTGAGCGCCACAGGCTTCGCCACAAACAATCGCCTGCAGGTCGATCGCGAGACGTACAACGCCGGCCTGGTAACCCTGCCCGACCGGGCCACAATTAGCGGCTTCAGCGGCGCCTGCGCGGGTGGCACGACAGTTGCTATCCATTGGGATTGGACCAACGCCAGCCGTCCATCAGGCACGATGGTACGGGTGAATGCCATTTCGGTGAACCTGATGACGTCTCAGGTTAACGCCAATCAGCAGACACAACAGGTCAATGTGACCTCAACGGCCACGCCGAGGAACTGACATGGATAAACTAACGGAAGTGCGGAATCGCGGAATCGCGGAAGCGCGGAACGGATTATCGCGACTACGCGACGCCGCGACAGCGCGACTAAGTGATGAACGCGGCTCGGCTCTAGCCGCGGTGCTGGTCCTGGTGGTTCTGCTCACCATGGTCGGTGTGGCCATGGTGAACTCCACGTTCACCGAGATCTCTGTCGCCTACAATGCGGGCGACACTGCTTCGGCCCAGTATGCCGCCGAGGCGGGGCTTTCCCGCGCCATCTATGAGCTCAGCCAGAATGCCGGCTGGACCGGGACTACCGCCGCCATCGGCACCGGCCAGTACGTGGTCACCGTCACCTCCTCCGGGTTGATCCGGTCCATCACCTCCACGGGCACTCAGGGCGGGGGCCGCCGGGTGTTGAAGGCCGCGGTCAAGACGCTGTCGCAGAGCGCTGTCTCTACCGTCCTGGCGAATACCACCGCCACGGTCGGCAGCCCCAGTGCGGGCCTGACCGTGAGCAACGACTACCCCTCCAGCGCCGCCAGCGCCGTGCACGCCAATAACAAGTTGAGCGCGCCGACCGCTGTGACAATCAACACCGCTGGGGCCAGCGTCGTCGGCGGGCTCACCGCTAACGGGGTCATCACCGGCGTGGGCTGCCCAACCTGGGCCTGGACGTGCAACGCCAGCGCCGGCGTGCGGGCGATGCCCGAAATTGACGTGGACAGCGCGGCTACCACCAGCCTCAAGTACCGCGCGCAGCACACCAACGATCCCGTAGACGGCAAGCCGCTATACTTCAAGGGCGGGGATACCAGCCGGTGCAACAGCGGCAGTCCGTGGATCTTCACGTCGACACAGCAGTGCTGGGACTACTACGTCAACAGCAAATCCGGCACGCTCGGATCAGGTATTACCAATCCCGTGTTCTTTGTCGAGTTCACCGCCGCCACCGAGTCGACAACGTACACGACGGGCGGAGGCGGGGGCGGGAGCATTACGACGAACCTGCCCATTGTCGTCCGCGGCAGATGCGCCGGAGGGTACAACGGAGCCGGCAGTGGGGGCGGAGCAAATCAGTGCGGTTCGGGAGGACAGAATACGCTCACCATCGGCCGGCCGGCCGGCGTCGTCAGCGGCGATCTGCTGGTGGCCGCGATCTCGGTTCGGAGTGCAAACCCATCGACGCCGTCGGGATGGACCCTCGTCTGGTGCGGCAATAGCGGCAGCAGTAGCGGCGGGAGTACCTGTCCGGTCTCCTCCACTGTCTCCCTGGCCGTCTATTGGAAGGTGGCTGGGGCATCGGAACCGTCAACCTATAGCGGCTGGACGACCACCCAAAAAGCGGCGGGCGTCATCACCGCCTACTATAACGTCAATACGAGCACTCCGATCGATGTGCAAAATGGCACAGGATATACGAGCAGTGTCACGTCCCTTTCGACCCCCAGCATCACGACGGCCGTGGCGAACACCATGCTGGTCGCCTCTTTCGGGGCTGCGGACGGGACTGATCCCGCCTTTGGAACATCGGTAGCGAGCATGCCTGCCGGTATGACCGATGAGTGGGACAAGAACGGCAGCGTGTCAAGCGGCTCGGCGAGCGGGGCAGCCCACGGTGCAATGTTCGACGCGATCCAGGATAGCATTGGGGCGACCGGCCAAAAGACGGTGACCATGAGCTCTAGCGCGGTGGGGGTGGCCCATCTTCTCGCGCTGAAACCCGCGACGGCGACGGTGGCCACCTCGTCCGGTGGTAGCGCCCCCACGTTCCGCGCCGCCTCCTCCGCCGCCACGACGGTGAGCTGCGGCAGCCCCTGCATTTCTCTCACCATCTCCGCGCCGGCGGGGGTCGTCAATGGCGATGTGATGATTGCGAACATCGTTGCCAGCGGCACCACCTCAACCATCCAGGCGCCTGCCGGCTGGACGCTCATCCGTCGCACCACCAGCGATATGACGCTTATCACCGTGAGCTACTTGGAGCAGGCCGTCTATTACAGGGTCGCCGCGGGGGAGCCGGCGAACTATGCCTGGACCTCGACGGGGACCGGTGGCAGCATGGCCGGGGGAATTTCAGCCTATTCCGGAGTCGACACCACGACTCCAGTCGACGTGGAGAACGTCGAGTGGGTGGCCGCTGTCCCCAACTACGCCAACACATCGCTTCCTGCGCCTAGTGTGGTGACGACCGTGGCTAACGACCTGCTTGTCGCGTCGTTCGCTGCCACATTGAACGGGAGCCCGCCTCCCGCCCTCACAGGTCCCGCTGGGTGGAATAGCCGCTACTCTGCCACTTACAACATTGAGGCGCAGAGCTCCGATCTTGTTCAGGCCACTGCCGGGCTCACCGCCGCGATCAGGGCGATCGCGCCCTCGACGAGAGGCCAGGGGTTCGGGCATCTGCTCGCCCTCAAGCCGGCGGGCGGGACGACGGTCACCTGCGGCGGGTCCACCTACACGGAGACGCTGTGCATCCGGGCCACGCCCGCCGGTTCCTACTCCAGCAGTGTGCCCACAGCGGTCACCGGCGCGATCGTCTCCTTCCGCCGCGTCAGCGGCACCAGCGTGTCGGGGGATATTGTTTTCCAAAATACGGCCTCGGCCAGCGCCAACTATGCTCACACGTACCAGGGCAGCGATCCCGCGCTTCTCGCGGCCGGAAAGATCTCGATGATCTCGTCAGGCGCGTCCGCAGGACGGACCAGCACGTCCATCACCGGGATCGTCTACACCTTCGCGGGATCCGACAACCCTGATGGCAACAGCAATCTGCAGGGCATCGGCAACCCGGGCTTCGATCTACAGCACGGCGCGAACGGAATCACCCTCACGCTCAGCGGCCTCCTGCTGTCCAACGGCAGCATCTCGCTGCAGGATACCGGCGGCACCGGCACCGCGACCATTCAGTACAACCGCACGGTGGTGGAGAACCTGCCGGCCGCGTTCACCACATCGACAGCAGGCTCGTTCATGATCCCGCTTTCCTGGTCCAGCGGCGACTGAGATGGAACTAACGGAATCAGGGAATCACGGAATCGCGGAATCGCGGAACGGATTGTCGCGACTGCGCGACTCCGCGACTACGCGACTCCGTGATCAGCGGGGTTCGGCATTAGCCGCGGTGCTCGTCCTGGTCGTGTTGCTCACTATGGTCGGTGTGGCCATGGTGAACTCTACTTTCACCGAGATCTCTGTCGCCTACAACGCGGGCGACACTGCCGCGGCCCAGTATGCCGCCGAGGCGGGGCTCTCCCGCGCCATCTATGAGCTCAGCCAGAATGCCGGCTGGACGGGGACCACCGCCGCCATCGGCACCGGCCAGTACGTGGTCACTGTCACCTCCTCCGGGTTGATCCGGTCCATTACCTCGACGGGAACCCAGGGCGGGGGCCGCCGGGTGTTGAAGGCCGCGGTTAAGACGCTGTCGCAGAGCGCTGTCTCTACCGTCCTGGCAAATACCACCGCCACTATCGGCAGCTCCAGTGCGGGCCTGACCGTGAGCAACGACTACCCCTCCAGCGCCGCCAGCGCCGTGCACGCCAACGACCAGTTGAGCGCGCCAACCGCTATCTCAGTCAACACCGCTGGGGCCAACGTCATCGGCGGGCTCACCGCCAACGGGGTCATCACCGGCGTGGGCTGCCCAACCTGGGCCTGGACCTGCAACGCCGGCGCTGGTACGCGGGCGATGCCCGAAATTGACGTGGACAGCGCGGCTACCACCAGCCTCAAGTACCGCGCGCAGCACACCAACGATCCGGTCGACGGTAAGCCGGTGTACTTCAAGGGCGGCGATACCACATACCGGTGCAACACTGGCAGTCCGTGGGTGTTCACGTCGACGCAGCAATGCTGGGACTACTACGTTAACAGCAAATCCGGCACGCTCGGATCAGGTATTACCAATCCCGTGTACTTCGTCGAGTTCACCGCGAGCGAGTCCACAAACTATACGACCAGTGGCGGCGGCAGCCTCGCGTTCCGCGCCGGTCAAAGTACCAATTACAACGGGCTAGGCCTTGGGAACTGCATCAAAGTACCCACAGGCATAGTCAACGGCGACGTGGTGCTCGCGGCCATCTCCTGGTCTGACGGCACCAGTGAGGCGATCACCACACCGGCGAACTACGCCCTGAATCTGACGCCCTCCGACCTCGGTGGCGGGACAGCATACGCCCTGAGATCGACGAACTCCGATCTGTCTGGCGGGTTGGACTTCAACAGGGAGCTCAACCCGGGCACAGAGACGGCAGGGAGCATTGCGGTCAGTGTCGCGGCCGGTGCAACCGAGGACAGTTTTGGGTTCACCAGAGCGGGACAACCCGGGGTGAGCGGGATCACCGGCAACTACATAGTCGAGATGAATGTCACCGTGGCCAACGCGAACATTCTACTGTCGACTGCGGTCGCCCGCGTGAACTCCGTTGGGGTCCTGCAGACTCTCAGCGGCTTTGCCGCTGAGCAGTCCGCCGGAAGCACCGGCGTCAAAACCTTCTCCCTTACCAGCGTCAACCTGGGGACCTGGTCCAGCGGCGACCGACTCAAGGTCTATTACCGATTTCGGAACACCGCGGCCAGCGCGCAGTCAGTCACCCTTCAAACTGGTACCACAAGTGCCGAGGCGATGGCGCCATGGACTATAGGTGACTTCAACAAAGAGCTTGGCGACTTTAGCACGGATATTAGCCTAGCGGTGAGTGTCGCCGCCAGTGCGACCGAAGACAGTTTCGGATTCACTCCATCGGGGGTGCCTGGCGCGATCGGAGTTACGGGCGATTATTGGCTCTCGAACTATGTGACAGCGGCCAACTCCAACATCTGGCTGTCTGTCGCGCTCGCCCGCGTGGACTCCGGTGGGGTCGAACAGACTAGAAGCAGCTTTACCGCCGAGACGCAACTCAGTACCACCGGCCAAAAGACGTTCTCGTTCACCGGTCTCAACCTCGGGACGTGGTCCAGCGGCAACCGGCTCAAGGTCTATTACCGGTTCCGGAATGCCGCGGCCAGCGTGCAGTCGGTGACCATTGCCACCCCCGTGTCAGGTTGGGGACTGTCCAACATGATCAAGACGCCGTGGTCGAGCGGATGGACGTTGGTGCGCCGCATTAACAACAGCACCAGCGTCGGCCTGGCGGTCTACTGGAAGGTCGCCTCCAACGAATCCGGCCGCGTGTGTCGATCGTATAGTGGCGCCGGCTACGACTTCGCATTTTCCCCGGGCAGCGGCTCACAAAGCATGACAGGCGCCATCGTGGCTTATTCAGGGGTCGATACGACCACACCGATTGACGTCGAGAACGGGCAGGCAACTTCCAGCGGCGCGACCCATTCGACTCCCAGCATTACGACAAGTGTTGCCAACACTATGCTTGTGGCTTCGTTTGGCCTCGCTGGGACTGGGACTTGGACGCCTCCCGCCGGCATGACCGAGCGATCAGACTCTACAGCCCAAGCCGTTGCCCTTGAAGTGGCCGACGTGCTCCAGGTCAGCGCCGGCGCGAGCGGGACGAAGACGGCCACGGCGAGCGCCAGCAAGGCTGGGGCCACCCATATCCTCGCCTTGAAGCCTGGAGGCGGAACAACGGTCACCTGCGGTGGGTCTAGCTACACGGAGACGCTGTGCATCCGCACCACAGCGGCCAGTGGCCTCACGAATAGTGTGCTCACCCAGCTCAACGGCGCGATTGTCTCCTTCCGCCGCGGCAGCGGCACCAGCGTGTCGGGGGATATTGTTTTCCAAAATACGGCCTCGGCCAGCGCCAACTATACTCACACGTACCAGGGCAGCGATCCCGCGCTTCTCGCGGGCGGGAAGATCTCGATGATCTCGTCAGGTGCGTCCGCGGGACGCACCAGCACGTCCATCACAGGAATCGTCTACACTTTCGCGGGATCTGATAACCCCGACGGCAACGGCAACCTGCAGGGTGCCAGCAGCGGCAACCTGGGCTTCGATCTGCAGCACGGTGCGGACTCGATCGCGTTCACGCTGAGCGGCCTTCTGCTATCCAACGGCAGTATCTCCCTACAGGATACCGGCGGCACCGGCACCGCGACCATTCAGTACAACCGGACGGTGGTGGAGAACCTGCCGGCCGCGTTCACCACATCGACGGCAGGCTCGTTCATGATCCCGCTCTCCTGGTCTAGCGGCGACTGAGATGCGCGAACCAACGGAATCGCGGGACGGATTGTCGCGACTGCGCGACTCCGCGACTGCGCGACTCCGTGATCAGCGGGGTTCGGCACTGGCCGCAGTGCTCGTCCTGGTAGTCTTGCTCACCGTGGCCGGTGTGGCCATGGTGAACTCTACTTTCACGGAGATTTCCGTCGCCTACAACGCGGGCGACGCCAGTGCGGCCCAGTATGCCGCCGAGGCCGGCCTTTCCCGCGCCATGTATGAGCTCGGCCAGAATGCCGGCTGGACGGGTATCACCGCCGCCATCGGCACCGGCCAGTACGTGGTCACCGTCACCTCCTCCGGGTTGATCCGATCCATCACCTCCACGGGCACCCGGGGCGGGGGCCGGCGGGTGTTGAAGGCCGCGGTCAAGGTGGTGGCCAAGAGCGCCGCCTCCACGGTGCTGGCGAACACTACCGCCACCATCGGCAGCAACACCTCAGGGTTGACCGTCAGCAACGACTACCCCTCCAGCGCCGCCAGCGCCGTCCACGCCAACAACCAGTTGAGCGGGCCAACCGCTATCTCAGTCAACACCGCTGGGGCCAACGTCATCGGCGGGCTCACCGCCAACGGGGTCATCACCGGTGTGGGCTGCCCGACCTGGGCCTGGACCTGCAACGCCAGCGCCGGCGTGCGGCCGATGCCCGAAATTGACGTGGACAGCGCTGCCACGAGCAGCCTCAAGTATCGCGCGCAGCACACCTTCGATGCCGACGGCAAGTACCTCTACTTTAAAGGCGGCGATCCCGGCCGGTGCAACAGCGGCAGTCCGTGGATCTTCACCTCGACGCAGCAATGCTGGGACTACTACGTCAACAGCAAATCCGGCACGCTCGGGTCGGGCATCACCAATCCGGTGTTCTTTGTGGAGTTCACAGGCGCCACCGAGTCGACGACCTACACACCGGGAGGTGGCGGCAGCATCGCGTTCCGCGCAATTTCACCCAACGGCGGTGACGTCTATAATGGTCTCTCAAACACTGGCAACTGCGTCCACGTGCCCACAGGCGTGGCCAACGGCGACGTGATGCTCGCGGTGATCTCCTGGACAGGCGGATCTGCTTTTACGGTCACCACCCCGGCGAACTACGCCATGAACATGACGAACTCCGACCTCACCGTGGCTGGGGCGGACTTCAACAAAGAGCTCGATGTCTATACCGGGGACATCAGCATTCCCGTGAGCGTCGCGGCCAATGCGTACGAATACAGCTACGGCTTCACCAAAGTGGGAGTGCCCGGGGCCACCGGAGTCGCGGGCACCTACCTCGTCCGAATCTCTGTCCCCACGGCCGGAGCTAACTCCAATATCTGGGTGTCGGCCGCGGTCGACCACGTGAACTCTGCTGGGGTCGTGCTGAACACCAGCGGCTTCGCCCCTACCGAGCTACAGGGAACTGCCGGCTCCAAAGAGTTCACGTTCACCAATCCCATCCTCGGAACGTGGTCCGCGGGCGACCGGCTGAGGATCAGCTACCGGTTCCATAACTTGGCGAGCATCACCCAGTCGATCACCGTTGGCCACAGCGTTGCAGGGTGGGATTATCAAAATATGGTGACGACGCCGTGGACGAATGGATGGACGCTGGTGCGCCGCATCGACAACAGCACGACGGCCAGCATGGCGGTTTACTGGAAGGCCGCCGACTCTAACGAATCAGGTCGTGTCTGTCAAAGCTATAATGGCGCCGGCTACGACTGGGCATTCACCCCCACCAGCGGCACGAAGACTATGGTTGGGTCCATTTCGGCGTATTCCGGGGTCAATGCGAGCACACCGATTGACGTCGAGAACGGCCTGGCAACCGCCAGCAGCACGACCCATTCGACGCCCAGCATCACGACCACGGTCGCCAACGCCATGGTGGTGGCCTCATTTGCAGTGAACAACTCTAATGCGACCACGAACCAGTGGACGCCGCCTGCCGGGATGACGGAACGGATTGACCGAGGGCCGACGCCGGCTATAGAGAGTGCCGAGCTCCTCCAGGCCTTAGCAGGCCCCACCGGTGTAAAGACGGCTACGGCGGTGAGAAGCGGCGTCGGCGCTGCCCACATCCTCGCCCTCAAACCCGGCCCCGGTGGGGGGACGGCGGTCCAATGTGGCGGGATCGACTATTTGGAGACCCTGTGCATCCGCGCCACGCCGGCCAGTGGCCCTGGCTACTCCAGTAGCGTCCTTAGCCAGGTCACCGGCGCCATGGTTACCTTCCGCCGCGGTAGCGGCACCAGCGTGGCGGGGGACATCGTCTTCGAAAACATGGCATTGGACAGCACCACCACGCACAACTACACCCACACGAACGTCGGCAGCGATCCCGCGCTCATCGCCGCGGGGAAGATCACGATGATCTCTTCCAGCCCCCCAACCCCGGCGCGCACCAGCACGACCATTACCGGGATCATCTATACTTTCGCAGGATCTGATAACCCCGACGCCAACGGTAATCTCCAGGGCGCCAGCACCCTGGGCTTCGACCTGCAGCACGGCGCGAACGGAATCACACTCAAGCTCAGCGGCCTCCTACTGTCCAATGGCAGCATCTCCCTGCTGGATACCGGCGGCACCGGCACGGCGACCATTCAGTACAACCGGACGGTGGTGGAGAACCTCCCAGCCGCCTTCACCGCACCGACTGTAGGCTCGTTTATGATCCCGGTCTCTTGGTCGAGCGGCGACTAGAACAAAATCGGTCTTCACAGTCTACCTGCTACCTGCCGATTCTCGCACAACTTCCGGTCATGGGTAAGGTATGAGATTAGACCCGAGACTTCTCGAGCGTAAACCTCGATTTGAGAAAATAGTTGGCGAAACGAGGAGTCGTCGATGTAACCTAAATCCAGAGCGACATAGAGGTGACTCTGAGCCTCCGCCGCAGAACCCTTTCCTGTGAAGAGAAAGTGAGCAAACTCTCTGCCCGATTTTCTGGCAAAGCCCTCTGCAACATTTGCCATCATGGAAATTGTAGCCCGTCGAATCTGGTTTCGTAGAGCGAAATCTCTCGCGAACTTCCCCCTGGCCGAGACTGCGTACACCTGACTCGCAAGTCTTCGCGCTGCTTGCCACGCTAAGATATCCTCAAATCGCCGAAATGTCACTGTCTTTGCTCCTTCGCAACTAGCAATGGGAGCATAGCGATTGGAAAGGAAGACCAGCAATGACCCAACTGAGCTATTCGTAGCAAGTCCACCATTTTCGACGGGGGAGTGGGCGCCGAGCATCAGGAAGACTGGGGAGACTGAGAAGACTGGGAAGACTGGGGAGACAATGTATCCGTGAGCAGGTGGATTCGTGTAGCCCTGCTTGGTCTGGGTCTTGTGGTCCTCGCCGGGTTTGTCGCTTCGCTGGACCTGGCTGCAATTGTCTCCGCCGTTTCCGGAGCCGATGCCGGCTGGCTGACGCTCGCCCTTGCATTGCTGGTAGTCAATGTGATGGTCAAGGCGCTCCGCTGGCGGGTGATGGCGGCTACGATGGGCGCGCATCCCCTCAGCCTGCCTGCGGCGAGCGCAGCAATCCTCGCTGGGGTTGCGGCGGCGAGTCTTACCCCTGGCCGCGGGGTGGAGCTGGCGAAGCCCCTTCTTCTGCGCAGTAGCCATGGCGTGCCGATGACGGCCTCGACCGCGGCCGTCGTCGTCGAGCGGCTGCTGGATGGGGCGGCCCTGATCATTCTCTTTGCGGTGTCGCTGCTCGTGGTGCCGGCGGGTCGCGGGTCGACCTTCTATCCCGTCATCGCCGCGATCGGTCTCTTTCTTGCCGCGGGAGCCGCGCTCTTGCTGTTGCCCCACCGGCTGACGTCGCTCGCGACGTGGGTGACCGACCGGCTCCCTTTCCCGGCGCGGGTGCGATCCCGTGTCGCCTCTATCGCCGAGCGCTTCGCCGGCGGTCTGGCCGTCTGGCGGCGAGGTGGAAATTTCGGTCTGCTGCTGGCGATGTCGGTCACGGCTGCGTGCGTCGAGGTTCTGCGCCTTACTGCGGTATTCGCGGCGCTGCGTCTGCACATCAGTGTTGCCGACGCAATGCTGGCCTTTTGCGCGGCCAACCTGCTGGGAGCGGCCACGTTCATTCCAGGGGGGATCGGCATCACGGAGTTCTCCCTGGCCGGCATCATCACGCTGGTGACCGCACTGGGGCCCCGCTCAGCCGTAGCGGCCGCCGTGCTGGTCGACCGGGTGCTCTCGTACTACCTGGTCGTAGCGTTGGGCTCGTTGATCCTGGTGGCGGCATCCCAGAAAACGCCACCCTCCGGCCAAGAAGGGCGATGAAGGTAATTGCTGTCGGGGCCGCAAAATGGTCTACGGCATGAACAGGAGCGTGAGGCCGTGATCCCGGAGACGCCAGAGGCGCAGCGGGAGCGGGAACGATGCCCCGTCTGCCGCTCCCCCCACCGGCCGATGATCGAGCGGATGCGGCATGAGGAGCGCGCCGCATACGCCGAGATCTACCGGATCCTGCCGCCCGATGCCAGCATCTCGCTGCGGTGGCTGGTCCGGCACTTCACCCGCGGGCATCAGTTCTTCGCGCCCAACGACGGTCCGCAGCTGCCGGGGTGGTTAGTCGAAGACGACAACGAGATGCAGCGCTACCGGCGCGAACAGGGATATTGCCGGACAATCGAGGATCTCTGTCCGCACGTTCCCGCGGGAACGATCAGCACGTGCGAGCAGGTCCGTCATCCTGAGTGTGAACGGTTCCGCCTGCATACATTGCGTGAGCGGCTCATCGACGCGGAAGCGCGCAACGTCTCCCCGCCGATCGCGGCGCCGGCCGGTGCAGAACGCGTTGCGCTGACAGAGCCCCTTGTACCACAACAGCGCCTCGAGGTGGAAAAGAAGACCGGCCAGCAGCGAGGGATTTTCTCCAGCACGGTGCTGGCCATGGAGCCCTCCCAGATCGTCATCAGCATGCCGACCCGCCTGCAGGAAACACTGGCGCTCGCTGCCGGCGACCGCGTCACCGTATCATATCAGGGACGCGTTTCGAAGTATGTCTTCGAGACGGCCGTCCGGGCAGTGCGGGAGGGCAGGGTGGACTTGGAGCCGCCTGGGACCATCGGCATCGCCTCGCGGCGCAGCCCGCGTGTCCCCCTCCGGGACACCACGGTGCGCGTGAAGCGGGTGGAGCAGGGAGGGGAAGAACTGGTCGGAACGGCGCTGGATGCCAGCCTGCAGGGAGTGCGGGTGGTAATGTCTATCGGACTCCCGCAGTGGGAGCGAGTTCGCGTCACCGTGTCGCTCCCGGACGGCCCGCTGGACGTCGATGGCGAGGTGGTCCGCGTCGAGCGGCTGGGCAACGGCCAGATCGCCCACGGCATCTACTTCACAAGCTTGAGCCAGCAAGATATTGCCCGGCTGCGGCGACTGGGAGGATGACCGGTGACGACGATGCGCCTGCAGCCGCTCGTCGCCGTCCTCGCGCTGGTCGGCCTGTTTGCGATTTCGGTCCTGGTCGGTTACGTCGGCGGCCAGGCCTTCCTGACGCCGTCGGCTCCGACCCCCAGACCCGCGCGTTCGGCGCCGGCATCGCCTGAGACAATTACACCGGCCCCCGCACCCAGCCCGCCTCCCGATGCCTCTTCCCGATCGACGCCCAAACCCCCCGACACAACCGCGCCACCAGAGGAACCCGCCGCGGGCCCCGCGACGCCACCTGGAAAGCCCGGGCGCGAGACGGGGGTGCTCTATCGTGTGCAGGTCGGCGCCTATATCTCCCGGGAAAACGCGGAGGCCAGGGCGGCCAAGCTCCGCGAAGAAGGGTTTGACGCGTACGTGACCCAGTCGGGCACCCTGTACAAGGTACAAGTAGGCGCCTTTGCGATCCGCGAGAACGCCGAACGCCTTGCCGCCCAACTGAAGGCGGCGGGCTATGAAGTGCTCATTGCACCATAACTGCGTGATTAGTGATTCGTGATTGGTGATTCGACACCGCATGTCGAGTGAGCGTAGTTACGAATCACAAATCACAAATCACGAATCACTGCTCGGGTCGAGGAGAGACCTTATGGTTAAGCTCATCGCCTTGTATAAGAAGCCTCCAGATCCGTCCTCATTCGACCGTCATTATCGGGACACGCACATGCCCCTCGTCCGCAAGTGGCCCGGCCTGCGGAAGGTGGAACTCGGGCGCATCACCGGCATGCTGGGCGGGAGCGAGCCGCCATACTACCTGATTGCCGAGATGTATTTTGACGATCAGGAGGCGATGCACGCGGCTCTGCGCTCGCCAGAGAGCCGGGCCGCGGGAGAAGACCTGCAGCGTTTCGCCCCTGGTCTGGTCACGCTGCTCTACGCGCAAATGGAGTAGCCACCGGCGCAGCTTCCCGTTTCCCGCTTCCGGTTTCCGGGAGGAACTCATGGCTTATCAGAACATACTCGTCTCAACCGAGGACGCCGTCGCCCTCGTCACCCTGAACCGGCCCGACGTCTTGAACGCCCTCAACCAGGCGACCATGCACGACCTGGGGGATGCGCT
>Ga0209802_1002280_pt1 | contig 13533 bp, 9 predicted proteins | sample GraSoiAngelo_129_FD_185886 | JGI IMG/M metagenome (GOLD analysis project Ga0209802, IMG submission 185886) | Grasslands soil microbial communities from the Angelo Coastal Reserve, California, USA - 14_0927_12_40cm (SPAdes) (version 2) | ecosystem: Environmental > Terrestrial > Soil > Grasslands ... | reverse complement strand
GCTCGTCACGTCACCTACGCGCTGCATCAGCGCATTGATCTGGTCAAGTAAGCCGGTCCGGCGGTCGGGTGGTCCGGCGGTCGGGTTTGTGTGGGTGCTGCTGACCGCCCGAGCGCCCGAGCGCCTGAGCGCCCAATCCCTCCCCGCGCCCACGATCGACACGATCATCGTGGTGAACCGCAACGTGTTCGACCTCACGGACGACGCGCCCGGCTTCCTCGCGCGCGCGGCCAATGCGCTCCACGTGACCACGCACGCGGCGGTCATTCGGCGCGCGCTGCTCGTCAACGTGGGGGACCGCTACGACTCGGCGCACGTCGCCGAGAGCGAGCGCGCGCTCCGCCGGCTGAGCGTCTTCAGCAGGGTGCGGATCGACACGACGCGTCTCGACGGCCGCCTCGCGCTGCGGGTGGCGACCACGGATGGCTGGAGCACCAAGCCGCAGCTCGGCTACTCCGCCGCCGGGGGGGACGTGACGTGGCTCGCGGGGCTGGTCGAGGACAACTTGCTCGGGACCGCGACGTCGCTCAGCGCGGTGTACAGTCACACGCCGGTCCGGAGCATCTTCACCCTCGCGTACGTGAGCCCCCATTTCTTCTCGCGCCGCGCGCGGCTCCAGGCGCAATACAGCGACAAGTCTGACGGGAAACGCGGGGACTGGCTGCTCGGCGTGCCGTTCTACGAGACCGCGGCGCGGCACGCGCTCGCCATCGACGGCCAAGCGGCGTCGGAGCGCGTCCTGGTGTTCCGCGACGGCGTCCTCGACAAGACGGGAACGGTGATCCCCGACACGACGGGCATGGTGTGGCGACGCGCCCTGCGTTTCGGTGTGACCGCCGGATTCGCGCCTCACGCGACGAGCCGGGACTACGTGCGGCTCTGGGTGACCGGGCAGTGGCGCCGCGAAGATTTCGATGCGGAGGCGGCGAATCCCTTCCCCCGGTCGCAGTTCGGCGCGGTAGGCGCGGGACTTGACGTCGGGCACGTGCGCTTCCAGGTGCTGGAGCGGTTCAACTCCTACGCCCGGCGCGAGGACGTGGACCTGTCGCAGCTGCTCCACGTCGGCGTGTGGGCGGCGCCGCGCGCGTGGGGCTATCCGTCCGACCGCGCCGGCATCGGGACCGAGCTGGGTGCGCAGGTCTCCGCCCTGTGGCCCGGGGGGTTCGCGGTGCTGAGCGGGGCGGGCAACGGCGTGTTCACCGCGGGCCTCCCCGACTCGAGTCGCGTGGCCGGCGCGCTCACGGTCGCGAGCCAGAACCTGCGCGGCCAGACCCTGATCTTCCACCTCGAGGGCGCCCGCCTCCGCCGGCCGACGCCGGATGCGCTGCTCGATCTCTGGAACGACCACAAAGGGCCGCGCGTGTTCGGCATCCACCAATTCACGGGGACCCGCATGGCCTGGCTCGCCGTCGAGGATCGGGTGCTCGTGGCGGACGACGTCTGGGGGCTGATGGGCGTGGGCGTAGCGCCTTTCTTCGACTACGGCGGTGCCTGGTACGCCGACGAGTCGGCGCGGCTGGGCGGGGACGTCGGTGTGTCGCTGCGCATCGGCCCGACGCGCGCCGTCCGGGGCGACGTGGCGGAGTTCGCCGTGGGCTATCGCTTCGGGAAGGGCTTCCTGGGCAGCCGCTGGGGGTTCGCGATCCGGAAGGGTGTCACCTACTAGGAATAGAGAAAGGAGCGCTCATGGAGACGCAGTCGCAGGGCGCCGCGATGGGGGGGGGAGTGGGGACGCTGTGGGCGGCCCGGGCCGGCCTGGGCCTCGCAGTGCTCGGGCTGATCATGGAGCTCGCCTCGGGTTGGGGCTACCGGCACGGGTGGTGGGGCCTGCGGGTGGCCCTGCGTTACCTGTTCGGCTACGGCGGCATGGTGGCGATCGCCGGTTGCGCCGTGTCCCTCGTCGTGCTGGCGCTCGCGATCGGACTGAAGTCGCGCGGGGCCGCCCTGGCCCTGCTCGGCGTCGTCGCCGGCGCGGGGCCGGGCGTGCTGTTTTATCGCCAGTACCGGCTGGCGCGCAGCGTGCCGCCCATCAACGATGTGGCGACCGACCTCACCAATCCCCCGGGGTATGTCACGGCGGCCACGAACGAATTCTGGAAGGGGAAAGACATGAGCTATCCCGCCGGATTCGCGGACTCGGTGCGCCGCGGTTACCCCGACCTCGGGTCGCTCGTGCTCCCGATTCCCACGGCGAAGGCGTACGGCCTCGCGCACGCGACCGCGATGGCCATGCCGGGCTGGGAGGTGACGGGCAGGGATTCGAGCGGCACCGGCGGCCGTCTCGAGGCGACCGCCACGACCGCGTGGTTCGGCTTCAAGGACGACGTGGTCATTCGGGTGGCACCACGCGGGACGGACAGCGCGGTCGTGGACATGCGCTCCAAGTCGCGGGTGGGGAAGAGCGACGTGGGGGCGAACGCCGCCCGCATCCGGGATTACTTCGCCGCGCTCGAGCGGGCGGCGGGACGGTAGCCCGCCAGCGGAAAAACGGCCTGCGGCGAACTTGATGCGCCGGATCGGCGTTGTCGCGTTCATGGGGATCGCAACAAGGCCGGCGGACTGACCGTGGCGAGACGCCTGATGATCGTGGGCGGCCTGTGGGCCCTGTTCCATGTGTACGTGGGGCAGCGCCTGCTCGGCCACACGCCGCTCGCTACGGGGTGGCGGGCGTTCGGGTGGGGGGTGATCGCGCTGCTCGCGCTCGCTCCGTTCGCAGCGTTCTTGGCTGCCCGGTCGCCACGGGTCCCGCTCCGGAGCGCGCTCGAACGGGCCGGATTCACGGCGATGGGGCTGTCGTCGCTGCTCATCGTGTTCGTGCTCGCGGGCGACCTGCTGCACGTCCGCGTGTGGGTGGGAGCCGGGATGTTCGCCGCCGGCGTCGTGGGCGGCGCGGTCGTGGTGCTGCTGCTCGGCTCGTGGCGCGCCCGGCGGCCGGGCGTGGTGCGCGTCGAGGTGCCGATCGCCGGATTGCCGCCGGACCTGCAGGGGTTCCGGATCGTCCAGCTCTCCGACCTGCACGTGGGGTCGACCCTGAAGCGCGAGTTCGTGGAGCGTGTCGTCGAGACCGCGAACCGGCTTCGGCCCGATCTGATCGCGCTGACGGGCGACGTGGCGGACGGCCTGCCGCCCGCGCTGCGCGAGGAAGTCGCACCGCTGGGTCGGCTCACGGCCCCGCACGGCAAGTTCTTCGTCACCGGCAACCACGAGTACTACTGGGACGCCGCCGGCTGGGTGCGCGAGCTCGAGCAGCTGGGCTTCGACGCGCTGGTGAACTCGCATCGCGTTATCCGTCACGGCGCGGGGCGGCTGCTGCTCGCCGGCGTGACCGATCGCTCGGCGAGCCGGCTCGTGCCCGGGCACAAGTCGGATCCCTTCGCAGCGGTGGCGGGCGCCCCAGACAGCGACGTGCGCGTGCTGCTCGCCCACCAACCGAAGAGCGCGTTCGCGGCGCGCGCCGCCGGCTTCGATCTCCAGCTGTCGGGGCACACGCACGGCGGCCAGTACTTCCCGTTCAACCTGCTCGTGCGGCTGTTCCAGCCGTTCGTCGCGGGGCTGCACCGGCTGGAGCAGATGTGGCTGTACGTGAGCCGCGGGACGGGCTACTGGGGGCCCCCGCTGCGACTGGGTGCGCCGGCGGAGATCACGCTCATCCAGTTGACGCGGGCGTGAGCGCCGCCGTGCCATCGGTCCCCGCACGGAGCCTCCCATGAGCTGGCTGCTCGCTTCGCGTCGCCGCGTCTTCCTGGTCGCGCTCGGAGTACTAGTCGCGCTTGACCTGGGGCGCTCGATCTTTGCCCGGCTGGGCTACGCGCGCCCCACATCCACTTGGCAGCCGGACCCGGGCCTCTACGCTGACCTCACCTGGCCGCCGGGCGCCGACCTGCGGCCTGACGCACCGCTCGGCCAGCGCGTCTACGCGCGGCGCTGCGCGGTATGCCACGGGCCGGATGGGCGCGGCAACGGGCCCGCGGCTCCGTCGCTCATCCCGCGCCCGCGTGACTTCACGCTGGGTCAGTTCAAGTACAAGTCCACGGCGGCGGGCCAGCCTCCCACCGATGGCGACTTGGTGCGCGTCGTGGCGAACGGCCTGCCGGCGAGCGCCATGCCCTACTGGCGGGACATCCTGGCCCCAGGGGAGATCAGCGCGGTGGTGGCGTACGTGGAGAGCATGTCCCCGGTCTTCAAGGCGCGGGCGTCGGGGCCGCTCGCCGTGCCGCCGCGAGCTTCCCCGACCGCGGCCAGCGTGGCGCGGGGCCGAGCGCTGTTCACCGCCAAAGGGTGCGTCGCGTGCCACGGGCCCGATGGGCGGGCGCGCCTCGTCCTCAAGGACGCGAAGGGCTACCCCGTCGTGTCGCGCGATGTGAGCGCTCCGTGGACCTTCCGCGGCGGCAGCGAGCCGGAGCAGATCTGGCTGCGTCTCACGACGGGCCTCGCCCCCGGTCCGATGCCCTCGTTCGCGGCGACCACGACGGCGGCCGAGCGGTGGGACCTGGTCAATTACGTCGTCTCGCTCGCCCGCTTCCCCCCGTGGGCACCCGGCGGCAAGCTCGACGGTCCGGGCCAGCGGGCCGACCGCGTGCAGCGAGGGGAGTACTTGGTGCACGCGGAGATGTGCGGCCTGTGTCACACCCCGATCAACCGCACCGGCATCTACCGCGCGGACGACTTCTATCTGGGCGGTGGGATGCGGGTGGGGATTTATCCGCACGGGATGTATGTCAGCCGTAATCTCACGTCTGACGGAGCGACGGGTCTCGGCTGGTGGACCGCGGAGCAGATCGCCAACGCCGTCCGCAATGGTCGGACGCCGCAGCGTGTGCTCAGTCCGCACGCCATGCCCTGGATATTCCTCCACGCCCTCACCCCAGACGACGCCCTCGCGATCGCGAGCTACTTGAAGACCCTGCCCCCAGTGCGGAACGAGGTGCCGGTGCCGCTGCACTACGGCTTCGTCGAGACTGTCGTCGCGAAGCTAGTGGCGGGGCTGCCCGCTGCGGGCCCCACCCTGCTGTCCTACGCCGACGGCAACTTCGGCCAGACAACGTCGGCCGCGCCACGCGATCTGGGACAGCGGATTCTGGTCGGCGCGCAGTGGCTCGTCCTGCTGTTCGGCGCCGTGTTGTTCTTCATCGCAGGACCTGCGGAGCGGCGCCTGCCCCACGGAGCGCGTGGCTGGCTCAAGCTCGTGGGAGCGGTAGCGGGGGTGGTGCTGTTGGGCGAGATCGGCGCGGTGCTGTATGCCACGCCGACGTTGCGGGTGATTCCTCCCGAGCAGATCGCCGCAGGGGTCGCACGCGCGATTCCGCAGCCCAACCCAGGTGCGTTCGGGAGCCGCGAGGGCGCGGCCCTCGCCGCGCGGGGGCGGTACGTCTTCACCGTGGCGTCGTGCGCCATGTGCCACGGGCCGGACGGCAGCGGCGGCCTGAAGATCAACTGGAAGCCGTTCGGCACGCTGTGGGTGCGGAACATCACACCGGACTCTGCAACCGGGATCGGAGCCTGGAGTGATGCGGAGATCGCCCGTGCGATCCAAGCCGGCGTCAGCCGCGACGGCCGGGCGTTGCATTGGCAGGGGATGATCTGGGACCACGCCTCGAACTGGGATGAAGAGGACATCCGCGCGGTGATCGTCTACCTGCGCGCCATTCCCCCTGTGCGCCACGCTGTCCCAGCGCCGCGAGCGCCCGCGCCAGACGACTGCGCCGTGTACAGCTTCTGGGTGACGCCCAGCGCCGTGCCGGGGTGTCGCTGATCAGGGTTGAGAAAGCCCAAGATTCTAGGCACCTTTAGCCCCGCGGCGCCGTAGCCAAGTGGTAAGGCAGAGGTCTGCAAAACCTCGATTCGTCGGTTCGATTCCGACCGGCGCCTCTGCAGGGGCCTTCAGGCCTCTCCCTTCCGTCGCCGCTTCTTCTCCGGCTCTGCCGTGGCGACCACCGTGCGGTTCCGTCCCCCGTTCTTCGCCTGGTACATCGCGGCGTCGGCGGTCGCGATCAGCGCCTCCGGCGTGTCGCCGTGTACCGGATACTCCGCTACCCCGATGCTCACCGTTACCTTGCCTCCGCTGAACGCTTCCGCGGCAACGCGGGCCCGGATGCGCTCGGCGACCGTCGCGCCGACCGAGACCGTGGCCTCGATCAGCATCACCATGAACTCCTCTCCGCCGTAGCGCGCCACGCAGTCCACCCCCCGGGTCGTATGCCGCAGGACGTCGGCGACCTTCACCAGCACCGCGTCGCCCGCGAGGTGCCCCTGGGTGTCGTTGTATTGCTTGAAGTGATCGACGTCCAACAGCAGCACTGCGAACGTGCGCCGCAGGCGCCGCGACCGCTGCGCCTCGCTCGAGAGCGTGCCCATCAGGTGCCGCCGGTTGTACAGCCCGGTGAGCGCGTCCGTGACCGAAAGCCGCTCCAGCTCGCCACGGCTCTCCCGCTCGCGCAGTCGCGTCACCACGTCGCCGAACACCCGCGCCACATAGCCGACCTCGCCGCCGCCGCCCACGTGGAGATCGACCGCGAGGTCTCCCGCCGCCACCTTGGCGGCGGCGCTACTCAGGCGTCCCAGCGGGCGAACGACGCGCACACCCAGCACCCAGGCCATCATCCCGACAACCACGAGCAGGGCGAGGAGGATCCACACGGTGGCGGCCCGCAGCCGGTCCAGTTGCCGGAAGGCCTCCGCGCGCGGCGTCTCGGCGACCGCCGCCCAGCGGAGTTGCGGCGCCCGCTCGAGCGCCCCCACCACGTCCTGCCCGTCCGCGCGCTTGTACGCCACGACCATGCCTTCTTTGTCCGACAAGAGCTGCGCTGCTGGCTTCGCGACCTTGGTGCGCATCAGCTCCGCGGAGCTACCCCGGGCCTTGATGACCAGGCTGCCCTGGCTCGTCATCAGGTAGACGTCGGCCGAGTCGCCGGGGGACAAGCGCTGCAGGATGTCGGCGATGGATTGGAGGTTGCTCTTCGCCGCGAGCGCGCCCAAGAAGCGTCCGTCGGCCTGGTGGATCGGTACCGCCAACACGATCACGGCCTTGCTCAGCGCCGGGTCCCAGTACGCGTCGCCGACGAACGCGTCATCGGGGCGGAGACTCCTCAGCCGGCCCAGGGGGAGGGGGAGCGAGCCCTGCACCGGGCTCGGCCGGCTGGCGCTGCTCGACATCACCCGCCCGCGCGCGTCCAGCACCTGCACGGTTTCGAGGTCCGGAAAGCGCCCGCGAACCGAGGTGAGGTAGTCGCTCAGGCGGCCCAGCAGGTCGCGGTCCGGGCTTCCCCGTCCCGCCTTCGCCAGGGCCTCTGACACGACCTCGGAGCTCGTCGACACCCGTAGATCGGCCAGCCGCTCCTTGAGCCACAGGTCCGCCTCGCGGGCGGCCTCGGAGCTGGCGCTCCGCAGCTCCTGGGTGACCTTGTCGGTGAGCCACCGCCGGTTCTGTGTATAGGAGACGCAGGTCGTGGCGAGGGTGGGGATCACCGTCGCCACGACCGCGAACACCAGGAATTGGTTCCTGGTGGTGTCGAGATGCAGCGCGCGCAGCGGGCCTGCGATCCTGTCTGCCCAGGCGGTCATGCAGCAAAATTCACCTTCCCACGCACCCCGGCAAGCTGGAGCGCATCTGTGTCGGCGGCGCGTCGTCCAGCGCGACGACGCCCCTGGCCCTGTGGCGCTGCCACCGCTCCCTGCACCGAAAAGTGGCACGTCGGGGCGCATTCGTGCGTGGCGTCTTCCGGGTTGGTTTGGCACCGGTCTTGCCCCTTATCGGGGCGACGGCGGAACCATCAAGGAAGTCATATGCCGGTGGGAAGTCCTCGATTTCGTGCCCAGGTCGCCCGCGCCGCTCTCGTGGCAGGGGGATTGGTGGCGTTGCTCAACGCGCAGCCCGAGTCGATCCGACTTGCCGAGGCGGCGGGGGCGGGGGCAGGGCGCGCCTGGAGCATGACGGCCCGCCGGCTCATTCTGTCGGACCAAGCGCGCCGCTACCTGGCGCTGCAGTATCGCTCGTACCCCACGGAGTTCATGGGATGCATGATCGGGGAGGCCTACGGCCCGGCCGTCGTGGTACGGCGCATCGCACCCGCCGACGTGGACCCGGCGCAGTCCGCCCGGACTCACGTGGTCCCCACTACCACCTGCGAGCAGGCGGGCTGGACAGGGACGGTGGGCGTCATCCATAGCCATCCGAGCGGGCAGCAGTGCTGGTATTACTTCCCGGGCACGCAAGTCCTGAGTTCGGACGGGCAATCCTTCACGCGTCAGCCGTATCCAGTGGACGCGATCATGTGCGGCGATCGCGTGGTCTGGATCAGCCGCGACATGGGCGAGCGGCAGCTGCGCACGGGCGCCGTGCCGGGGCAGTCGAATGGTCGAGCCCCGCTGTGATTTCTACGACTGGGGGACCCGGCGCCGCTGCGACCAGCCGGCCCGCTGGGTGACCTACCAAAGCTCCAGCGGGGGCGGGACTCCGACGCGGCATTACTGCGACGCGCACCGCCCGCCCCGGGCCCGTCGCATCGGGACGGCGCCCTCCACCAAGACACGACGCGCCTGGCGCGAGCCTTAAGCGGCTCCCTGACTGGGCGCGTCGAGCACCTCGCGGACTTTCCGGGCGAAGGCATCCGCCGTGAACGGCTTTTGGAGGAATGCCATACCGGGCGCGAGTACCCCGCCGTGCACCACTGACTCGTCGGGATACCCCGAGAGGTAGAGCGCTCTCATCTGCGGCCGCGTCGGCGTGAGGAGCAGGCCGACTTCGCGGCCGGTCATGCCCGGCATGACGACGTCGGCCACGAGCAGATGGATCGGACCGGGATGGTGCTCCGCCAGGCGGAGCGCTTCCAAGCCGCTCGCCGCCACGAGCACGCGGTAACCGCGGGCCTGCAGCAACCGGCGGATCAGATCCCGCACCTGCTCTTGATCCTCGACCAGTAGGACCGTCTCGGAGCCGCCCAACGCTGCCGTGGCCGCGGGGCTGGGGGGAGCCGGCTCGACCGCCGCGTCGACCCGCGGCAGATAGATCTTGAACGTCGTGCCCCGGCCGGCCTCGCTGTAGGCCCAGATGTAGCCGCCGCTCTGCTTCACGATCCCATAGACCGTGGCGAGGCCCAAGCCGGTGCCTTTGCCCTTGGGCTTGGTGGTGAAGAACGGCTCGAACATCCGCGCTTGGGTTGCCGCGTCCATCCCGCCGCCGGTGTCGGTCACCGCGAGCATGACATAGGAGCCCGGCTCCACGACCGCGTGCTCCTCCGTGTAGACGGCGTCTAGCTCGACGCTGGCGGTCTCGATGGTCAGTTTGCCGCCCTGCGGCATCGCGTCACGGGCGTTGACCGCCAGGTTGGCGATGATCTGCTCCAGCTGCCCGGGATCCGCGCGCACCGCGCCCAGGTCCGGCGCGAGGACGGTGCGCAAGTCCACGGTCTCCCCGAGCAGCCGCCGCAGCAGCTTGTCCATGTTGGCCACGACCTCGTTCACATCGAGGATCCGCGGCGCCAAGACTTGCTGGCGGCTGAAGGCGAGCAACTGCCGCGTGAGGTCGGCGGCACGGAGCGCCGCCGCGCGCGTCTCTTCCGCCTCCTCGCGCCCGGCGTGCCCGGTCGGCAGCACCTCGAGCAGCAGGTCGGTGGACGCCAGGATGGCGGTCAGCAGGTTGTTGAAGTCGTGCGCGATCCCGCCGGCGAGCCGTCCCACCGCCTCCATTTTTTGGGCCTGATAGAACTGCTGCTCGAGGCGCTTGCGCTCGGTAACGTCGTGATAGGTTGCCACGACGGCGCCGACGACCGGATCGTCCAGGTGGTTCGCCAGCACGACTTCGAGGTGACGCCAGGAGCCCGTCTTGTGCCGAACGCGCAGGTCGGCCCGCGCCACACGGCTCGGGTCCGACTCGATGTCGCGCAACAGTCGCTCGGCCGCGAGGCGATCGTCGGCGTGCACGAGCTCGAGCGCGTTGTGAGCGGCCATCTCGCCCGGCGCGTACCCCAGCGTCGCCATCACGGACTGGCTGCTGTAGACGATGTTGCCGCCGCCGTCCAGCAGCGTGATGACGTCGCTCGAGAACTCGACGAGCTTGCGGAAACGTTGCTCGCTCTGCGCCTGGGCCTGTGTAGCAGCGGCGGCGTCCCGCATCGCCTGCTTGAGCGCCACCGCCCGGCGCACCGCCGGGCCGAGCCGATGCAACCGGTGCTTCACGATGTAGTCCGCCGCTCCGGCCTTGATGTACTCGGCCGCGGTCTCTTCATCGAGCGAGCCGGTCACGACGATCACGGGAGTGCCGGGGCTGTCGCGCTGCACCACCCCCAGGGCATCCGAGGCGGTGAAGTGCGGGAGGGAGTGATCCGACAGGACGACGTCCGGTCTGAAATCAGTGAGCCCGCGCCGCAGCTCCGCTTCACTCTGCACGCAGAGCGTCGCGCAGTTGATGCGGGCGTTCTTGAGCTCGCGGAAAATCAGCGCTGCGTCGGGCTCCGCGCCTTCCACCAGCAGGATGCGGAGCGACTCGCCGGGGATCGCCGATCCCCCGCCTGACTCACCGTTCGACACCGTCGCCTTGGTCGTGGGTATACGGAGCGCCGCGCGATCGCTCCGGCGTTGCAGGAATAATCGGTGCGCCGGGCTCCGTCCAATACTTTGCCGCTACGGGAGGTAGCGCTTCCAAGAATACCTCCGTCAGCGCACCACCCGCTCGACCGGGTAGCGCAGGGTGTCGCCGTGATGCTGCAGCACCTGGGACGCGTCGAGGCCGGAAAGCGCGCCGGCATCGTACTGGCACAGCGTTACGACGGGAAAGCGCCGCACGACCAAGCGATGGTAGTCGACCTCGTACTCGAGCACTTGCGAGAACGCGGCCGTGCGCGCGAGACGTCCTCCCGACACGTCGCCGAGGACGCGGAGCGAGCGGGCACCGGCGCGAATCGCGGCGGAAAGCTGCGTGTCCCAGAACTCGAGCTGCGCGGCCGCGGTGCCGGCGTACTGCGAGGGCACGACGCGACCGGCCGCGATGTCCCCTTGCAGGCCGGGTCGCCGCCGCTCCAGCCGGGCGAAAATGCGACGCCGCACCGCCGGCGTGGCCACGACAAAGCACACGCTTCCCTCGTGTAGCCCGTCCGCGAGGAATTCCACCGCCTGCTCTGCTCGAGCCAGGTCGCTTGTGTACAGCGCGCACGCGTGAGTGCCGGAAGCGAAGGGGATGCCACCCCCCGCCGGATGCTCCTCGAGCAACGCCAGCAAATCGGCGCGGCGGAAGCGTCGCTCTCGCCTGCCACCGACCCGGAACGAGCGCAGCCGGCCGGCGTTGGTCCAGCGGCGCAACGACGTCTCGCTGACGTGGAGCAGAGCCGCCGCCTGCTTGATGTCGAGCAGTTCGGTCGCGTCCATTTGCCGCACCCCCCCTGCTATTAGGCGACTAGATTGGTTATTATAATGAACCAAAGACCAATAAAGCACAAGATGGAGCTACGTCACTTTCGATACTTTGTAGCGGTGGCCGAGGAACGCAGCTTCGTGCATGCGGCCCGGCGGCTGCGCGTCGCGCAACCGGCGGTCTCGAAGCAAATCCGCGACCTCGAGCGGGAAATCGGCGTAACCCTGTTCGAGCGCCTGCCGCGCGGCGTGCGGCTGACGCGCGGAGGGGAGGCGTTCCTTCTCCGTGCCAGGGAGGCCCTCGAGGCCGCGGCGTGCGCCGCCGCGCGGGCCCGGGAGGCGGTCGGGGATGTCACCTCGCCCCTGCGGCTCGCGCACGCGCCGACCATCGCCTACGCGCCGGTCGTGGCGGACCTGCTCGTCGCGTTTCGGCAGGCCCATCCCGACGCCGCGGTGTTGGTTCGACGGTTGAACGAGCTCAACGAGCGCGCCGCGCTGCGGGAACAGCGCGTCGACGTGGTCGCGACCTTTGTGGGCACCTGGCCGGATCCCGAGTTCGCGGGCCATCGCCTGCTCGACGCCGCGTTCACGGGCGTGCTGCTGCCGGCGGGCCACCCGCTGGCCGCGCGGCCGCAGGTCTCGCTGCGTGACCTGAGCTGCCTGACCTGGCTCCACGTCCCTAGTCGCAGCTCGCCCAACGTGTACCGCATTCAGCGGACCGCCGTGCTCAGCCGGGGCCTGGTCCCGACGCGCCACCGCGGGCGGTGGCCCGACGCCCCTTCGGCCAACGTGCAGCTCGCTGCCGGGGGCGCGTGGGCGCTCGCCAACGAGACGATCGCCCGCTATTACGGGCAGGTGACCGCTGCGGTGGTCTATCGGCCGTTCGTCGAGGCGCCCATCCCCTTCTGGTTCGCGCTGCTGTGGCGGCACGATTCGACCTCGCCGCACGTGCGGGGGATCGTGGAGGTGGCCGGCCGCTTCCCCATCGCTGCGCCCAGGGTGCGCTCCCCCTTGAAACCCCGTCGCACGCGGCGCCTCTTAGTCCGCACCGTGGCCTCCTCGCGCCGGCGGATCGTCCCCGCCCCCGGGGCGTGAACGTCGCCCTGCTGACCTCCGCGCGCTCGTGGCGCGGCTCGGGGGTGAGCTTTGTCAACATCGCCCAGAGCCTCGCTGCTCGCCACGGCGCCGCCGGTGCCGGCGGGCTTCGCGGCCGCCGGCCTGCCGGTGCATGAGCTCCCGATCCACGACACGGGCCTCGCCGAGGCGAAGATCCTCGCCCGCACCCTGAAACAGCTCGAGACCGACGTGCTCATTGCCGAGAAGCCGCGCGATGTCCGCCTCGGCGCCCTCGCGTCGCTGGTGCGGCGGTTCGCGCTCGCCTACCGGTACACGGTAAACCGCGCCGTGCCGCCGCGCGATCCGGTCATGCGTCTGGCGTACCGCCGCGTGCGACTCACGATCTTCTCGACGCGCTCAGGCGAAGCGGACGTGCTGCGGCTCGCGCCGTTCATGGGTCGGCCGCCCCACCGGGTGATCTACGAAGGAGTGGATGTGAAGGTGTTCCAGCCGGACGAGGGGAGCGGGCGCGCGTTTCGCGAGCGATATGGCTTCGCGGACCGGCCGCTGCTGCTCGCGGCGGGCGCAGTGGAATGGGAGAAGCGGTATGACTGGATGCTCGAAGCGCTCGCTCGGCTGCAACCTGCGGCCCCTACCCTGGTGATCCGGGGGAGCGGCTCGCTCGCAGCGGAGATCCGGGCCCAGGCGGAGCGGCTGCGCCTCGAAGTGCGCTTCCTCGGATTCCTGTCGCCTGCCGAGCTCGCGGCTGCCTACAACGCGGCCACTTGTCTCGTGCACACCGGGGACGTCGAGACCTTCGGGCTGGCGGTGGCGGAAGCGATGGCGTGCGGCCGTCCCGTGGTGGCGGTCGCGAGTGGCGCGGTCCCCGAGGTGTTGGGCGGCGGCGGCGTGCTGGCGCCGCGCGACGATCCCGCGGCGTTCGCGCGGGTCCTCGCCGAGCTGCTCGCCGATCCGGAGCGAAGAGCGGCACTCGGCGCCACCGGCCGTCGCCGCGCCGTCGAGCTGTTTTCGCTCGAGCGGCTGGGGCGCGAGTACTCCGAAGCGCTCGAGACCTTGCGCGGTTAGACGGCCACCGCTTTGGCGGGCTCGGTCGCGACGCTCGAAACGATAACG
>Ga0209802_1002279_pt1 | contig 13537 bp, 11 predicted proteins | sample GraSoiAngelo_129_FD_185886 | JGI IMG/M metagenome (GOLD analysis project Ga0209802, IMG submission 185886) | Grasslands soil microbial communities from the Angelo Coastal Reserve, California, USA - 14_0927_12_40cm (SPAdes) (version 2) | ecosystem: Environmental > Terrestrial > Soil > Grasslands ... | reverse complement strand
CGATCGACTCTCTCAGCTCGGTGAGGCCGAAGTACGACGGGTAGCGGTGATTGGATGGGTCGGCCGCCACTTCCTGGAGCACGCTGACGATGCGGCCAGGCGTGGGTAGGTCCGGGTCCCCGATGCCAAGCGAAATGACGTCGACACCCGCCCTCTTCTTCTCCTGCACCTTGCGGTCGATCTCGGCGAAGAGATACGGCGGTATGCGACCAAGTCGCTTGGCGCCGGCCACCGCCTAGCTCCTCCCCATTTATGGGGAGGTGTCGGCGAAGCCGACGGAGGGGCTGTCCACGTAGCTGAGGATACCCGGCAGTGGATCGGGCTCGATCTCGAACCACCGCACCCTGTCGTCGCGACGCCACCAACGCAGTTGGCGGCGCGCGTAGCGGCGGTTGGACTGGGCCATCGCGACTGGAAGCTCATCGAGCGTGAGCTCGCCGCGGAGATGCGCCAGAGCCTCGGCGTAGCCGATGCCCGTCAAGACGGGAGCTGTGGGCGGCACCCCGGCATCGAGCGCTGACTGCGTCTCCGCCACCAGGCCGCGCTCGACCTGGCGCCGGCTGCGTGCAGCAAGTCGCTGATCGATCACCTCTAAGTCCGCGGTCAAGCCGATGCGCAGCGCGCGCCAGGCAGGGGGAGTTCGAGTGCGCAGCGCTCGCAATGGAGGTCCCGCAGCCTCGAGAATCTCGACGGCGCGGATCATCCGCACCGGGTTCTTGAGGTCGACCCCTGGGTCGGGGTCGATGGCGAGCAACCTTTCTCGTAGGACTTCGTTTTCCAGGCCCTCGAGCTCAGCCCGCAAGGCAGGGTTGGGCGCGATTCCGGTGAGGCTAAAGCCGTCGCACAACGCGTCGACGTAAAGCATCGTTCCGCCCTCGACGATCGGGAGCCTGCCGCGTGATGCGATGTCATCGATCGCGGCCCGCGCGCCCTGCACGTACTCTGCGGCATTGAACGATTGCGCAGGGTCGACGAAGTCGATCATGTGATAGCGCACCCGCCGCCGCTGCTCGTCGCTGGGCTTGTTGGTGGCGATGTCAAGGCGCTCGTAGACCTGGCGCGAGTCGGCGACCACGATCTCGCCGTCGAGACGCATCGCCAGCTCGAACGCGACGCGCGACTTTCCGATACCGGTGGGTCCGACAACAACCGGGACGGGTTTCAGCTCAGTAATTTCTGCGGAAGTGCCGTGTCAGCTCCTGCCACTCGACCAGGAGCCGAGTCGGACGGCCGTGCGGGCAGGTGATCGATTCCTCCGCCGCCTCGAGATCTGCCAGCAGCCGGCGCTGCTCGGCGACATCGAGTGTGTCACCGAATCGCACCGCGGAATGGCACGCGAGCGCCGCGGCCGCCTTCTCGATTGCACCATCGCCCCTGTTCTCGGCGAGCGCCGCCAGGGTTTCCTGGATGGCGGCTGTGGCGCGTCCAGATGGCAGCTCGGTCGGGACGGCGGTGATGCGCAGGCTGCGTGGCCCGAACTCCTCGTACTCGAGGCCGAGGTTCGCGAGCTCGGCGCGATGGTCGATGGCGGCCGCAATCAATGCAGGCTCGACGTCCACGGCTTGCGGGATGAGCAGCGGCTGGCTGGCCCCGCGGCCGGTGCGCAATCGCTCCAGCAGCCGGTTGTAGAGGATGCGCTCGTGCGCCGCGTGCTGGTCGACGAGCACCAGCCCGTGGGGCCCTTCGGCGACCAGGTACCCGGGTCCCGCCTGCCCGATCGGCCGGAGAACCGCATTGGTCGCGTGTCCGTTGGTTTCGACCGCCGCCACCACCGCAGGTGCCTCGTGCAGCGTGAGCTGAGGCCCGGCCATGAAAGTCGACGCGACTCCCTGCGGTTCTGCTGGGCGATAGCGATACGGATCGCTTCCGTCGAGCGCCGCTCGCACCGCCCGCTGCAGGGCGGCAAACACCGCACCCTCGTCGCGAAAACGAACCTCTTTCTTCGCGGGATGCACATTGACGTCGACGAGCTCGGGGTCGATGCCGATGTCGATGACCGCCAGTGGGTGCCGGCCACGCTCGAGCCTGCGCTGGTAGCACTCTTCGAGCGCGTAGACCAATGACCGGGCTGACACCGGCCTGCCGTTGACGGCGAGGACCATGCCATCGCGGCTGCCGCGGCTCAGGCGCGGCTGGCTCACCAACCCTGTGACCATCTGTGTGCCGACCATCTCGAGCATCTCAGCCGCGACGGGCGGACCGTACACCGCCGCGATGGCGCGTCGACGATCGCCGTCTCCGCTGCTGCTGACCGCGGCGCGGCTGTCGATCGTCAGATGGAATCGGACGTAAGGATGAAGGAGCGCAAACGCGCTCACCACCTCTTTGATGGCCGCGACCTCGGTGGCGTCGCTCTTCAGAAATTTCAAACGCGCGGGCACGTTCGCGAACAGGTCCCGCACCTCGACCACGACACCGGGCAGCAGGGGCCCGGCTCCTTGTTCGATGAGCTCGCCCGCGCGGATGCGCAGCCTCGCGCCGGCGCTGGAGGACTCCACGTCAGCGACCGCGGCGATGCTCGCGAGGGCCTCGCCACGGAAGCCGAACGACTGGATCGTGATGAGGTCGGCAAGCTTGGTCAGCTTGCTCGTGGTGTGACGCAGAAAGGCCACCGCCAGCTCGTCGGCCGGGATTCCGGCGCCGTCGTCGCTGACGCGGATCGAGGTCTTCCCCGCACCCCGCGCGTCGATGCTGATCCGCCTTGCACCCGCGTCGAGGGCGTTCTCGACGAGCTCCTTGACGACCGACGCCGGGCGCTCGATCACCTCGCCCGCGGCGATCGCGTCCGCGACTTCGGGCGGCAGCATCTGGATCACGGGGTGAGCTTCGCCCGCAGCTGGTAGAGCTTCTGCAGCGCCTCGAGCGGGCTGAGCGAGGCCGGATCGATCTCCTCGAGCTCCTTGCGCAATGGATCGGAGGCCATCTCGATCGGCAGCCCCAGCTGAAACTCCGGCGGCTCGAGCGGCCGCTGGCGCTCCAGGTCGGCCAGCACGTCACGGGCGCGGGCGATGACACCCGACGGCAGCCCCGCCAGGGCCGCGACGTGAATCCCATAAGAGCGGTCTGCCCCGCCGGGAACCACGCGGTGCAGGAAACGCACCGTGTCCCCTTCCTCGAGCACCTCCACGCGTTGGTTGCGCACGCGCGGCAGCCTCTCCGCCAGAGCCGTGAGCTCGTGGTAGTGGGTCGCGAATAGCGTTCGGCACCCTAGCTTCGGCGCGTCATGCAGGTGCTCGACCACCGCCTGCGCGATCGAGACGCCGTCGTAGGTCGAGGTCCCCCTCCCCACCTCGTCGAAGATCACGAGCGACGATCGCGTGGCGTGGTTGAGGATGTACGCCGTCTCGGTCATCTCCACCATGAACGTGGACATCCCCGCGGTGATGTCGTCGTGGGCGCCCACTCGGGTGAAGACGCGGTCCGCGAGTCCGATCACCGCGCGCTCAGCAGGCACGAAGCTGCCACATTGCGCCAGCAGCACGATCATCGCCGCCTGCCGGAGGTAGGTCGATTTGCCAGCCATGTTGGGCCCGGTGAGGACGACGATCTGCGCATCGTCAGGGTCCAGCTCCAGGTCGTTGGCGACGAACACCCCGGCCGGCAGTCCCCGTTCGACCAGCGGATGGCGACCGCCTCTGATGTTGAGCTGCACGCCGGCGTTGACCTCTGGCCTCCTCCATCCGTGCTCTGCCGCGGCGGCAGCGAGGCTGAGCAAAGCGTCGACCATGCCTATCGCGTGCGCGGTCTCGCGGAGCAGGGGCGCCGCTCCTGCCACTGCCTCCCTGAGCTCGTGCAGGATCTCGAGCTCGCGAGCGGCGATTCGCTCCTGGGCGGTCAGCACGATCGCTTCCTGCTCTTTCAGCTCCGGGGTGATGTAACGCTCGCCGCCCACCAGCGTCTGCTTGCGCACGTAATCGTCGGGCAGCGTGGCCGTGTTCGCGTGGCTGACCTCGATGTAGTAGCCGAAGACCTTGTTGAAACCAACCTTCAGCGAGCGGATGCCGCTGCGCTTGCGCTCGGCCGCTTCGAGCTTGGCGATCCACTCTCGCGCCGCCCGCGACCCGTCGGAGATGGCGTCCAGGTCTGCGTCGTATCCCGACCGGATGACTCCGCCGTCGCGAGCGTTCAACGGCGGATCTTCGACCAGGGCGCGCGCGAGGATGTCCACCAGCTCCGGCGCGGCGCTGACCTGGCCGGCCAGCTCTCGCGTGACCAGGGCCGAGCACGCGGTGAGCGCTTCCTGGACGGCCGGGACGGCTTCCAGGGACCGGCGGAGGCCGACGAGCTCGCGAGCCGTCGCGTGGCCCTGGGCAGATCGCGAGACAAGCCGCTCGAGATCGCCGACCGGCTTCAACGCGACTTGCAGGACGTCACGTTGAGGCGCGCTCGAGACGAGCTCGTCCACCGCCGCCAGGCGCAGCTCGATCGACTCCGCGTCACGAAGCGGAGCGCCCAACCAGGAACGCAGCTGCCTCGCGCCGACCGGGGTTGACGTGCGGTCGACCAGGTCGACCAGCGCGGGCAGCTCTAGGTTTCGAACCGTCGCCGCATCGAGCGGCATGGTCGCGTCGGGCGAATAGGTCCGCACGCTGAAGACGCCCGGCCCGAGACGGGTCTGGTTCTGTTTCAGGTAGTCCAGCACGACACCCGCCGCGCCCACGGCCAGGGGCGCGTCCTGGGCCCCGACCGAGGCTGGAAATGCAATTCCCAGCATGTCCTTCAGGCGCTGTTCGCCGCGGACGGGATCGAACCGGTACTCCTCGATCTCGGGAGGCGTGAGCAGCTCGGCCGGGGCGAGACGTTCGATCTCGGACTGCAGGCGCTCTCGGGGGAGCTGGCAGAGCAACAGCTCGCCGGTCGAGACCTCGCACGCAGCGATGCCCGCCTCGGTTCCCTTGCTCCAGGCGGCGACGAGGTAGTTCGGCTTCGACGGCTCCAGGTAAGCCTCTTCGACCACGGTGCCCGGGGTCAGGACGCGCGTGACGTCCCGCCGCACGATCTTGTTCTTGCTCGCTGCCTCGACCTGATCGCAGATGACGACCTTGTGCCCCGCGCGCAGCAGCTTGCCGACGTAAGCCTGCCACGCGTGGTGCGGCACTCCACACATCGGTGCGCGGCCTGCCTTGCCCAGGGGCCGCGACGTCAGCTGCACACCCATGATCGGCGCCGCGGCCTTCGCGTCGTCGAAGAAGATCTCGTAGAAGTCGCCGAGCCGGAAGAGGAGGATCCCGTCGGGGTGTTTCTCTTTGGCCTCCCGGTACTGCCGCATGACCGGGGTGGCTGGGACGTTCACGCAGCCGGCATGCCTGTGAGCTGGCCGGCGGTGGCCTGCAGGACGCGGATATTGACGACATCGCCCGGCGCGATGCCACCGGCACGGAGGACGTTGGCCCGCTTGCCCTGCCGGATGCGCCCGTAAGGACGACTGAGCTCGTCGCGGCCCTCGATCAAAACCTCAGCGTCGCGACCGATCCAACGTGCGGTCTTGCGCGCCGCAATGTCGCGCTGCAGTGCGAGCAGGTCGTTCAAGCGGCGCAGCTTCTCCTCCTGTGGCACCTCGTCGACCATTCGAGTCGCCGCATACGTCCCTGGCCTCGGCGAATACATCGCGATGTGCACGACATCGAACTCCATCTCCTCGACCAGCGCACGTGTGTTGAGGTAAGCGGCCTCCGACTCGCCGGGAAAGCCCACGATGACGTCCGTCACGAGGCCGAGGTCGGGCATCAAACGCCTGGCGTTGGCGACGATCGAGCGGTAGTGGCGCGTTTGGTAGCCGCGGGCCATGCGCTTCAGCACGATGTCGTCGCCCGATTGGATCGGCAGCTGCAGCTCGCGACACACGATGTCGCTGGCCGCCATCACCTCGAGCAGCTCGGGCTCGAGATCCTGCGGGTGCGATGTCATGAAGCGCAGTCTCTTCAGACCTGGAATCCGCTCCACCTCGCGAACCAGTGCGGCAAGTCCACCCTGACCATCCGGGTCGTGATAGTCGTCGACGTTCTGACCGAGCAGGACGACCTCCTTCGCTCCTTCCACGACCGCCTGGCGGCACTCGGCCACGACGGCTTCGAGGGGCACGTGCTTCTCCCGACCGCGGACGCGCGGGACGATGCAGAACGTGCAGTTGTGGTCGCATCCCTGGATCACGCGCACGTAGTGGCTGACCCCGGTCCGGCCCGCATGCGGGAGGGCCTCGCCTTGCGAGTAGTCATAACGCGCCTCCAGGTTCGCAACGAAGTCCTCGTAGTCGCCGATGGGAACGACGGCATCGAGGTGCGGGAAACGTCGAGCCAGCTCCTCGCCTTCTTTCGCCACGATGCAGCCGGTGACCGCGATCGTGCGGTCTGGCGTCTTCCACTGCTTGAGCTCGTGGAGCTTGGAATAGACGCGGTCCTCGGACGCCTGCCGCACGACGCAGGTGTTGAGGATCGCGACGTCGGCGCGCTCGAGCGAGTCCTCGACATAGCCCGCGGCAAGCAACCGTCGCGCCAGGCTCTCGGAGTCCGCCGCGTTCATCTGGCATCCGATCGTCCAGATGTGAAACGACCTCAACCCCACGAAGTCAGAGCCTCCGGCGTGACTTCGCGGGGACCCCTACGTTTGGTGTGGCCCGCCGTTATCGGCTCTCCACCAGCAACCTGATTCCTGTCCTTTCCTCGCCGTCGATCGAGATGTCGATGAAGGCGGGGATGCAGACGAGGTCGAGCCCGCCGGGAGCCACGTAGCCGCGCGAGATGGCGATGGCCTTGACCGCCTGGTTGATCGCTCCGGCGCCGATCGCCTGGACCTCGACGCGCCCTTTGCTGCGAATGACGCCGGCGATTGCGCCCGCCACGGCGACTGGCTTCGAGGTGGCCGAAACCTTGAGCACCTCTACTGGAGCGCGCTCCACAGTCATTGCTGGAACCCCTTCAAATATGTTCACGGTCGACTCGCTGGATCGTTGTAGCCCGGCCGGTAGAACCATTAATGGTAACCAGTACTGAGTTGAATGTCACGGGTCCAGAGGCCACCACGAAACGATTGGGGACCCCGGTCAGGAAGCGCTGGACGACCACCTCCTTGTCCATCCCGATGCACCCGTCCCGGGGCCCGACCATGCCCACGTCGGTGACATAAGCCGTCCCCCCCGGCAGGATTCGGGCGTCTGCCGTGGGGATGTGCGTGTGGGTGCCGACCACCGCGCTCGCCCGCCCGTTCAGATACCAGCCCATCGCGGTCTTCTCCGAGGTGGCCTCGGCGTGCATGTCGCAAAACACGATTCGGGTCTCCGGATGAGCCGCCAGGATTGCGTCCGCCGCCCGAAACGGGTCGTCCAGCGGGTCCAGGAAGATCCGGCCCATGAGGTTCATCACGAGCACCTCATGGCCGCCGGCCTCCACCATGCACGATCCCTGACCAGGAGCCTGGGGCGGATAGTTGGCGGGCCTCAGCACGCGCTCCAGGTTCGGCAGCTCACCGACGAACTCCTTCTGCGCGAAGACGTGGTTGCCGCTCGTGATCACGTCCGCGCCCGCGCCTTTCAGCTCGGCCGCGATCTTGCCGGTCAGGCCAAAGCCACCCGCCGCGTTCTCGCCGTTGAGGATCGTGAGGTTGGGCCGCAGCTCCTTCTTGAGGCCTGGAAGCAGGGCTTTGACGGCTTCCCGTCCAGGATGTCCGACAACATCAGCCACGAACAAAATCTTGAACTCGCCCTCAGGCATCACCTGATTGTCGAGCAAAAAGAAAAGGGAGCCCTGGTGGGGCTCCCTTGGTCGACTATTTGGCGTACTCCACGGCCCTTGTCTCGCGCACCACGGTGACGCGGATCTGGCCCGGGAAGCTGAGCTCCGATTCGATGCGTTTCGCGATGTCCCGCGCCATCAGCTGAGCAGCGGTGTCGTCGATCTGCTCGGGCTTGACCAGGATCCGGACCTCGCGGCCGGCCTGGATTGCGTAGGACTGCTGGACGCCCTGGAACGAGTTGGCGATCTCTTCGAGCTTCTCGAGCCGCTTCACGTAAGCCTCGAGCGACTCCCTGCGCGCCCCCGGGCGCGCCGCCGAAATCGCGTCCGCGGCAATGAGCAAAAGCGCCTCGATGCTGTGCGGTTCCTCGTCGTAGTGATGTGCACGCACGGCGTGCACGACCGGTGCTGGAACCCCGTGCCGCTGCAGCAGGTCCGCCCCGATCACGGCATGCGAACCCTCGACCTCATGGTCGATGGCCTTGCCGATGTCGTGAAGCAGGCCCGACAGCTTGGCGATACGAACGTCGGCGCCGATCTCGGACGCCATCATGGCGGCGAGATGAGCGACTTCTTTGGAATGGTTCAGCACCTGCTGCCCGTAGCTGGTGCGGAAGCGCAGGATTCCGAGGTGGCGAACGACCTCAGGGTGAAGGCCCTGCAGGCCGACCTCCAGGACGGCCGCCTCACCCTCCTCCTTGACCCTTTGCAGGACCTCTTGGCGGGACTTGGCGACGATCTCTTCGATGCGCGCCGGATGGATGCGTCCATCCACGATGAGCTTGTTCAGCGCGACCCTGGCCACCTCCCGGCGGACTGGGTCGAACCCGCTGATGATGACGGCTTCGGGGGTGTCGTCCACGATGAGGTCGATCCCCGTGGCTTGCTGCAGGGCGCGGATGTTGCGGCCCTCTTTGCCGATGATTCGGCCCTTCAGCTCGTCGGTCGGTAACGGGAGCACCGAAACCGAAACTTCGGCGGTCTGGTCGGCGGCGATGCGCTGGATCGACTCGGTCACGATTTCCCGAGCCCGACGCTCGCTTTCGTCGCGGGCGGACAGCTCCGCTTCGCGGACCTTGCGGGCGACTTCGTTGCGCAGGTCCTGCTCCACCTGGGCCATCAGGATGCCCTGAGCTTCCTGGCGCGTCATGTTGGCGATGCGCTGGAGCTCCCTCTCCTGCTGGCGATAGCTCTCCTCGAGCTGGGCCTTGATATCGTCCTGCGCCTTCTGCTGGTTGGACAGGTCGCGTTCGCGACGGTCGAGGTCCTCGCCTTTGCGGTCGAGGTTTTCCTCTTTCTGGAGAAGACGCTTTTCGATCTGCTGCGATTGAGCCCGGTACTCGCGGGCTTCCTGTTCGGCGGCGGTGCGGATCTTGACGGCTTCCTCTTTGGCCTCCAGCAGCTTCTCCTTGGCCTGGGTTTCGGCCTCGGCCAGGGTCTGCTGGGCCTTGAGCTCCAGGAGAGGACTCCCATCGCTCTGCCGGCGACGGAAGAGCACGTAGGCCAGTCCGATCCCGCCGGCGAGGGCCACCACCGCCACCGCCAATAGCAAGACGAATTCGTTGACAGGCATGTGATATGCACCTCGTTAATTCGATTGTCAAAGTGCGTGACCACGGCTGGGCCCGCAGGGCCCCGCCTGGGGTTGGCTCGATGACTTGCGGGCCTCAAAACGGGCCCGCGTGCACCAAATTCTAGGCTTCCGAGGTACTGGCCGTCCCGTCCCAGACCGCACTGCACGCGGCCCGAACGACCCCGGGCGCGAATCCACGGCGGACCAGCTTCGATCCGACCGAGTCCAGCAACTCCCGGTAGCCTGCGAACGACTTCCGGCCTGCCAGGCGCTCGACCAGGCGCGTGGCGGCGGCCACCTGGGCCTCGACGTCGATGGCCGCCACGGCACGGTCGGCCGAGTCCCGGTCCACGCCGCGTGCGGCAAGCTCGGCCGACAGGGCCAGCGGGCCGCGCGTGGCGGATCGCCGCCTGACATGCCCTTCGGCAAACTGCCGGTCGTCGAGGTAACGCAGCCGAACAAGCTTGGCGACGGCCGACTCGACCTCGTCCTCGTCGAAGCCCCGGCGCCCGAGCTTGCGGCGAAGCTCATACCTCGAGTGGCTGCGTTGGGCGAGGAGCCGGAGCCCCGTCGCCAGGGCTCCCGCTAACGGCTTCTTAGAGCTCTTCCGCGGCAACAGCCGGGGACCTGACCGGTGCCGCGGTCCGCATCGGTGCGGCCGCCTCGGCCGCCTTCGCGCGCACCTTCGACTCGATCTCGGCGGACAGGGTCGGATTCTCGCGCAGGTAGTTCCGGACGTTGTCGCGACCCTGACCGAGACGCTGGTCCCCGAACGACATCCATGTGCCGCTCTTCTCGAAGATCCCGTACTCGACTGCGGCGTCGATCAACGCTCCCTCGTGCGAGATTCCTTCGTTGAAGAGGATGTCGAACTCGGCGGACCGGAACGGCGGCGCCACCTTGTTCTTGACAACTTTGACTTTCACCCTGTTTCCAATCGAGTCGAGACCGTTCTTGATGACCTCGACCTTGCGGATGTCGAGGCGCACGGAGGAGTAGAACTTCAGCGCCCGCCCCCCGGGTTGCGTCTCGGGGTTGCCGAACATGATCCCGACCTTCTCGCGCAGCTGGTTGAGGAAGATCACGGCGCAGTTCGACTTGGAGATCGCCGCGGTGAGCTTGCGCAATGCCTGGGACATAAGGCGCGCCTGGAGGCCCATGTGTGAGTCGCCCATCTCGCCCTCGATCTCTGCCTTCGGCACCAGGGCCGCCACCGAGTCGATGACGATCACGTCGACGGCGTTGGAGCGGACGAGCACCTCGACGATCTCCAGCGCCTGCTCGCCGGTGTCCGGTTGGCTGATCAAGAGGTCGTCGATCTTGACGCCGATCCGCGACGCGTAGAGCGGGTCGAGGGCATGCTCAGCATCGACGAACGCCGCGACGCCGCCCACCTTCTGCGCCTCCGCGATGACATGCAGGGCAAGAGTGGTCTTGCCGGCCGACTCAGGACCGTAGATCTCGGTCACCCTGCCGCGCGGGATACCCCCCACTCCGAGCGCCAGGTCCAGGGGCAGCGCACCGGTGGAAATGGCGGTTACCTCGCTGCGCTGCGCAAAGTGCTCCCCGAGCTTCATGATCGCGCCCTTGCCATAGCTTTTCGTGATCTGGGACATGGCCGAATCGAGGGCTCTGCCTTTCTCCTCGAGGGCCTTATCGCGTTCCCTGTCCTTGTCTTTGTCTTTGTCTTTGTCTTTGTCTCTTTCCACTTGCAGTGAATCCTCCTAGGTCGTTGCGGCGAGTGTTCTACGTCGAGGGTTGGGACTCAACGCTCTTTACAGGCCAAGTTGGGAGAGTCTAGCGAACATGCGTTTGGAGGTCAAGAGGCCACCTGACGGACGCTACGGACCTCGGCGATCAGCATCCGCAGAGCCTCGTTCGCGGCCTGCCGCCGGTTGGAGGCGCGGTCGCCGTCGAACTTGAACTCGCGCGACGAGGTACGAGTCTCGGAGGCGACGGCGATGTAGGTGAGCCCGACGGGCTTGGTCGATCCGTCGGCGTCGGGTCCGGCGATACCGGTCACGGCGACCGCCAGGCTCGTGCCGAAACGCTCGCGGACGCCGCAGGCCATCGCTTCCGCGACCTCCCGGCTCACCGCGCCAACGCTGTCCAGCAGCTGACGTGAGACGTCCAGCTCACGCTCCTTGACCTGATTCGAGTAAGCGATCACGCCGCCTACGAAATACGACGAGCTGCCCGGCTGCTCAGTGATCAACGAGCCCACCATCCCCCCCGTGGACGACTCGGCCACGGCAACGGTCAAGCCGCCTTTGCGCAGAGCGTCGCTCAGCTCGCCGGCCAGCGACGGCTCTGGCGCGCCGCCGCTAGGCCCGAGGCGGATCCGCGATGTATCGACTGGGACCAGTAGGTGGCGAAAACGCCAGAGGTAGTCGAGCCCACTCCCCAGCGTGAAGACGACCGCCGCCGCGACGGCGATGTCCGCGATCGGGACCAGGACCGGATACGGCCGCTGCAGGATGAGCAGCGTCACCGCGGCCATCTGGGTCACGGTTTTCGTCTTGCCGAGCGGGGCTGCGGCGATGACCCGCCCTTGGCTCGCGCCCACCGAGCGCAGGATGGTGATGATCAGCTCGCGCGAAAAGATCACCACCACGATCCAGGCCGCGACCAGGCCTTCCTGCACCAGGACGATCAGCACGGCGAGCACGAAGAGCTTGTCCGCGAGCGGGTCGAGGAACTTTCCGAGGTCGCTCACGGTCCCGCTGTGGCGCGCCAGCTGCCCGTCGACGGTGTCGGTCAGCGAGAACGCTATGAACAGCGCGGCCGCGACCTGGTCGTGGCCGGGAAAGCGCAAGAGAAGGAGCGCCATCAGCAGCGGGATGGCGACCAACCGGCTGACGGTCAGGGCGTTCGGGATGTTCACAGGCCGCTTCCTAGGGAGAAGTTTGCGACGAGAACTCCCGCGTTGCCACGCCGGCCCCCATCGGCCCGAGGTTGCGCCCGTCGATCGTGATGAAGGTCGCCGACGCCTTGCCGCTCGTGATCTTCACGTCAAGCCCTGTGAAGTAGACGACCGAACCGGCCGGCAGGGTGCGACCCAAATCCCCGTACTGCGGGTTGCCGTCGACCACCGCGTTGATCCAGACCACGTCGGTCACCCGCACTCCAACGACGATCGGACGCGCCTGGATCGCAGGCGGCGCGACGGCGGTCGCCGCCGCTGCAGTCACGGCTGGTGGCGACGAGATCGCCGCCGTTGAGCGTTGGTCTGCAACGACCTGACGCCACGCGTAACCCCCGAACATGCCGGCGAGCAGCACCAGACCAGCCGCGGCGACCGCAGGTGTCGTGAGAACCGCGCGAGGCCTCCGCTCGCGTTTGTCCAGGCCAAGGGCGAGGCTTGGCATGTCCCACGCCGCGGGCATCTGGCGGCTGAGGTCGTCGGCGTCGAGTCCGAGATAGGTCGCGTATGTCCTCAGGTAGCCCTTCGCGTACACGGGGGCGGAAAAGTGGCTGAAATCCTCGGCCTCCAGCGCTCGGAGATGCTCCCGTCTGATCCGGGTCGAAGCCGAAACCTGGTCGATCGAGAGGCCACGCTCGCCGCGCTTCGCAGCGAGAGCGTCACCCAGGGTCACGGGCGCGGGCCTCGGCGAGAGATTCGGTGGACAGGTGGCCCAGATCCTAGGCGCGGCCGAGCACCGGAGCGAGCGCATCTGGTCATGCGTAAGCGAGGAGCGGAGGCCGCAACAACGGAGATGGGCCGCATGGCCGCCGAAGATCCGTCGAGGATCCGCGGCCGGGACCCTGCCTCATTCGATACCGAGACGCTCCAGCAAATCATCTACGTCCGGAAGCGTCATCAAAACTTCGCGCGACTTGGAGCCCTGGTAGCCGCCGATCACGCGGTGCTCGGCGAGCTGGTCGACGATTCGGCCCGCGCGCGAGTAGCCGACGTTGAACTTGCGCTGGACCAGTGAAACGGACGCAGCGCCTTCCGCGGCGACCGCACGTGCGGAACGCGCGAACAGCGGGTCGAGCTTGCGCTCCTCCCTCTTCTGGCCATCCCACTCGGAGACCGCGCCCTCCTCGAGGATCTCCTCCATGTAGCGCGGTCCGCCCTGCGACTTCCAGAAGTTGACCACGCCTTCGACTTCGGGATCGCTGACGAAAGCCCCCTGGATGCGCGTCGGCTTGCCCGCATCGACCGGCTGATACAGCATGTCACCACGCCCCAGGAGCTTCTCTGCCCCACCGGTGTCGAGGATGACGCGGCTGT
>Ga0209802_1002278_pt1 | contig 13545 bp, 9 predicted proteins | sample GraSoiAngelo_129_FD_185886 | JGI IMG/M metagenome (GOLD analysis project Ga0209802, IMG submission 185886) | Grasslands soil microbial communities from the Angelo Coastal Reserve, California, USA - 14_0927_12_40cm (SPAdes) (version 2) | ecosystem: Environmental > Terrestrial > Soil > Grasslands ... | reverse complement strand
TGGATGCTGCGGCGCGTCTAGCCGGGTGGTTTGCCGCCCTCGTCTACGCTGCGAATCCTAACCTTCTTTACCTGCAGAGCACCGCCATGACGGAACCGTTGTATCTGGCATTGTTTGTTTGGGCGATGGTGTTCTTCAGCGAGTTTACGCAACGGGTGGCACGGGCTGCCGAGAGAAGACGGTCCCTGGTGCGGTCCCTGATGAAGTGCGGAATTTGCCTGGCAGGCGCCGAGTTGACACGCTACGACGGGTGGTTCGCGGCCGCAGTGATGGGCGCTGCTGCTTTTGTAGTTGTGTTCAGGGTGGCCCATGGCAACTCCGATTTGCGATCGGCCCTGATTATGTTTCTGCTCTTGGTTGCGGTCGTTCCGGTGTTTTGGCTGGCGTACAATGCGATCATCTACCGTAATCCCCTCGAGTTCGCTAACGGGCCGTATTCGGCACGGGCGATCGAACAGCGTTCGGCGCGGCCCGGGGCGCCGCCGCATCCCGGATCGCACGATTTGTATGGTGCAGGTAAATATTTTTTCAAGTCGGCAGAATTGAATTTGGCGGAAGGGAATTGCCAAAAGGTCTGGATATTGGCAGCGCTGGTGGGAATCCTTGTAGTGCTGACGGTGTCGAGGCGACTGGCTCCTCTTCTACTGTTATGGCTGCCGTTGCCGTTCTACATGCTGTCGATTGCTTACAGTGGCGTGCCCATTTTCATCCCGGTATGGTGGCCCTTCTCTTATTACAACGTGCGTTATGGACTACAACTGTTGCCCGCCTTTACCGTCTTCAGTGCGCTATTCTTCTACGCCCTGGGAACCTTCGCGCGGAGCAAGCCTGCAAGAATCATAATTGCAGCCGCGGCTTTGATCTTGCTTGCGGGAAGTTATATATCTATCTGGCGTGCGCAGCCGGTTTGCCTTCGCGAGGCATGGGTAAACTCCCGCACCCGTCTGGCGCTCGAATCTGAGTTGGCTGTCAAGCTTCGAGACTTGCCGCCCGATACGACTCTACTGATGTATCTCGGCGACCATGTTGGCGCACTGCAGCAAGCCGGAATTCCGCTGCGCCGGGTGATTAATGAAGGCAACCACCGCACCTGGCGGCGGCCATCCGATCCACCGGGACAATGGGAACGCGCGTTGGCTGACCCGGGGCAATACGCGGATTACGCGATTGCTTTCGCCGGCGACCCAGTTTCGATGGCCTTGGCTAAGCATTCGCTGCCAGTAGTCGCGCAAGTGGATGTGCCCGGCCAACCGCAAGCTAGGATATATCGCACACGGCCCAATACCATCAGCAGCGTGTCCAGGGCGAGCAATCATTTACCGCCGCGCAGACGTTCAGACGACCTGGGTTTGACGCGGTAATCACGCCGGTTACCTCAGTCCTATGTGATCTTGGCCAGAGCCGCCGTTTTGCGGTGATAAAATCCACTCGCTCAGGTTCCAACCAACAACATGCACGCAATTCAGAACGGAATCGAAGTGCTCCGCCAGGAGATGGCGGTTGTTCTTTCCTCCACGATCCTGCGGCTGATTGTGGCAGCGATCCTGGGCGGCATCATCGGGCTGGAGCGGGAACTCCATCACAAGCCGGCCGGCCTGCGAACCAATATGTTCATCTGCTTCGGCGCCGCCATGTTCACGGTGCTTTCGGACGAGCTGGCAGCAGGATTTGGCGGCGACCATACCCGCATAGCGGCGCAGATCATTCCGGGCATCGGCTTTATCGGCGCGGGATCGATTCTGCATTCCCGCGGCTCCGTCAGTGGACTTACCACGGCGGCCACATTGTTCGTCGTGGCGTCCATCGGGATGGCGGCCGGCGGCGGCCTTTACCTCACAGCCATCTTTGCCACCGGTGTGATTCTGATCGCGCTGGCGCTGTTAGGCAGCATGGAGAAAAGTTTCGAGTTGAAATTCGTGCGCATGAATTACGAAGTGACCGGTGATAATACGGAAGTCATATTGAGCGAACTGAACCGTATCCTGGACGAGCTTGGCAAGACTATCCTGGACGTGCGGGCCGCCTCCGGAGGAGGGCAGTCGCGGGTTGAGTTCAGCGTTGATGGATCCAAACATGAACAACAGAAGCTCAACCGGTTGCTGCGCCAGTCAAGCCAGTTCCATAGTGTCAGCCCTCTGGGCGGCGAAGAGCACGAATGATGGCTTCCTCGGCCGCGATACCGTTTACCAAGGCGAGCGCGTGCGGCAATGATTTTCTGCTGATCGATGGTATGCACGCCCCTGCCGATCTAGCCGCGTTCAGCCGCCGCATTTGTGATCGCCACCGAGGTGTTGGCGCTGACGGGGTCGAATGGCTCTTTCCCGCGCAAGACGCTGATATTCGTGCCCGTCTGTTTAATGCTGACGGATCAGAGGCTGAGATCTCCGGCAATGGCACGCGTTGCGTCGCGGCTTATCTGTCTGCCGAACAGGCGCGAGATAAAGTGGTGGTTCGAACTGGAGCGGGATTGAAGACCTGCACCCTCAGGTCGCGTAATGGTTCGAGCTACGAATTTGAGATCGCGATGGGAGAGCCACAGGTGGGCGACGAGTTTCCCATCAAGCTCGCATTTCGCGAAGTTCGCGGGATTCCGGTTTCGATGGGGAATCCGCACTACGTAGTCTTCGTGAATGACTTTGCGCCGGGATGGCAGGCGGAGGCGGCCGAAATTGGACGTCATCACGACTTCAAGTATGGGATTAACGTTGAGCTTGTAACCACGAAAGACAAGCAAAATATCGAGGCGCGCTTTTTCGAACGAGGAGTAGGAGAAACGCAATCCTCCGGTACCGGGTCGTGTGCTGCTGCGGTCGCTTCGATGGTTGCGAAAAAGGCGGAATCAGTGGTTTGTGTGCACACGCCAGGTGGGGTGCAAAGCGTGCGATGGGAAGGACAAGTGTTCTTGGCAGGCGCGGCGCAACTTATCTGCCGGGGAGAGTTTTTAAGTTAAAGTGTTGGTTTAAGACCGTGACTTGAGTCTGGTTTAGTGACCGATGCATTCCGTCTCATATCGCCTTCGCATCAAGCCGCCTGCGCTCCGATCTGGGGACACCGTGGGCATTGTGGCGCCGGCCAGCAATATCCAGCCCGGTTTGCTTGAAAAAGGGTGTGACACTTTACGCAACCTGGGTTACAAGCCTTTCTACTTTGATTCCATTTTCGATCAGGATTTTTACTTTGCAGGATCGATCTCGCGGCGGGCACGCGAATTTCAGGAAATGTTCATGCGCGATGACGTACGCGCAATTTTGTGTGCGCGCGGCGGGTACGGGTCGAACTATTTGCTGAGTGGCCTCGATCTTGGAGAGATTGCCGCTCATCCGAAGATTCTTGTCGGGTATAGCGACCTAAGCACGCTCTTAACCTACATCACCGATTCCACTGGTCTGGTGACTTTCCACGGTCCCATGGTGACTAAGGACTTCGCCGTGGCCGACGGCGTGGATATTAGGGCATGGCAAGCGGCGCTGACGGGCTTGTCCGAATGGCATCTCGATGCCGGTACTGATTCTGGAGTAAAACCTTTAATTGACGGGCTTGTCCGAATGGCATCTCGATGCCGGTACTGATTCTGGAGTAAAACCTTTAATTGAGGGCGAAGCGGAAGGAGTTTTGTACGGCGGATGCCTTTCCATGATGGCGGCGTCTCTGGGCACGCCCTATGAGATTTCCACCGCGGAAACGATCCTTTTTATGGAGGATGTTGCCACCAAGCCCTACCAGATTGACCGCATGCTCATGCAATTAAAACTTGCGGGAAAGCTGACAGGCGTGCGGGGAATAGTATTTGGCGAAATGCTGGACTGCGTGCAGACGAAACAAGACCAAGGCTATACGCTGGAAGAAGTTGTGCTGCGCGTGGTCGGCGATTTAGGGGTTCCTGTGGCGTACGGGTTGCGGTCAGGGCACGTCTCGCGGAAAAACATTACGCTGCCGCTGGGTGTGCGGGCGTCACTGAAAGTAGGCAAACGAGAGGTCAGCCTTAGAATTCTGGAAGCCGCGACGAGCTCGGCGGCCGTGTCCTCGGCTAGTTTGAAATCATGACAGAAAAAAAGCACATCCATCTAATCGGCGTCTGCGGTACGGCGATGGCCTCGTTGGCCGGGATGCTTAAGCAGCGTGGTTTTCAGGTTACCGGCTCGGATGCGGCGTCTTATCCGCCGATGTCAGTTTTCCTCGGTGAGATGGGGATCCCGGTTTCACAGCCATTCAGCGCGACGAACTTGATGCCCCGGCCGGACCTGGTGGTTGTGGGCAACGCGATCTCACGCGGGAATGTGGAACTCGAACACGTGCTCGACCAGCACATTCCGTTCTGCTCCATGCCGCAGATTTTGCACGACGAATTCTTGCGCGGAAAGGAGGTATTGGTGGTTGCGGGGACACACGGCAAGACGACCACCACCTCGATGCTGGCCTGGATTTTCCACACTGCCGGACAGCAACCGTCGTTTCTGATTGGGGGTCTGGCGGAGAATTTTGGCAGTAGCTTCGCCCTGGGTCAGGGCAAGCACTTCATCCTTGAAGGCGACGAGTACGATACGGCATTTTTCGATAAGGGACCAAAATTCCTGCATTACTTTCCGGACTCCGTCATTCTTACCTCGGTAGAATTTGATCACGCCGATATTTATAAGGATCTCGATGCCGTCGAAACGGCATTCAAACGATTGGTGAATTTGGTTCCGCGAAGCGGACGAATTGTGGCCTTCGAAGGAGGGGATAGCATCGAGCGTTGCGTGCGTAATGCGTTTTGCCCAGTTGAACGCTACGGATTGAGCGTAGGAGCCACCTGGCGGGTCACCGATATCCATCTTGAGCCCACCCGCACTACGTGGTCGATGCTACACAACGGCGAGCTGTGGGGAAACTTCGAGTTCCCGTTGGGCGGCGAATACAACGTGTGGAACGCCACTGCGGCCGCGGCGCTGGCTGCGGAATGCGGTATATCCAAAGATGAGATTCGCGCCGCGTTGAAGACTTTCAAAAGCGTAAAGCGTCGCCTGGAAGTGAAAGCCCAGGTAAACGGCATTACGATTATTGATGACTTTGCGCACCATCCCACCGCGATTAGCGGAACGCTGAATGCGCTGCGCTCGCGCTATCCGGGAGCCCGCTTGTGGGTGATTCTGGAGCCGCGTTCGAATACTCTGCGGCGCAACGTGCTGCAGAACGACTTGGCCAGTAGCCTGGCGCTGGCCGATGAAGTCGTAGTAGCGGGTATTTTCAAGTCGGACTCTATTCCAGAACACGAGCGGCTCGACCTTGGAGGCTTGGCGACTCAAATTCAGAGACGCGGAAGGCGAGCGCGTGTTATCTCCGATGTGGATTCAATCGTCCAGATGGTTGCCCCGGATATGCGTAGCGGCGACGTGGTTGCGATCCTGTCGAATGGCGGCTTTGGCGGCATTTATGAGAAGCTGCCACAGCGGCTGAAGACGCTAGGCGGAAATGCGACAACTCAAAACTCCAGCCAGACGCCCGTCGAGGTGCCTGCCAAAGCATGATCCGCAGGCGCCGGATCATGTTTGCATTCTGCTTGCGGCCGGTCTTCTAATCTCGCCGTCAGCTTCAAGTCGAACTAAGTTTGTTAAGTTTGGAACCGGCGAAGCGTCGCCCGCAAGGGCACACCCGTGATCCAGACGATGCTCATGCTTGCCTTCTGGGCACTGGCGCTGCCGGTTGCAGCGCTACTGGCCTTTCCCTGGACCCTTCTTTCCCGCAATGCCAGTTTTCTCTACCGCGTGGGTATGCGGAGCGCCTGGACCGGCGTGCGCCTGGCCGGTGTGAGTGTGCGGACTCTCGGTATGGAACGATTAGATCCGCGTGGCACATATATCTTCATGTCTAATCACGTTTCCAATCTTGATCCACCCATTCTTTTGCCAATCATCCCCGGACGAACTTCCGTTATGGCGAAAAAAGAGCTATTCGATTACCCGCTTCTTGGGGAGGCCATGCGGTTGGGGTCGCTGGTTCCGGTGGACCGCGGTAATCGAGATGCAGGCATTGCGGCGGTACGAGCGGCCGGCGAGGTCATTCGCCAGGGAATCAATATGACGATCTTCGTGGAAGGGAAACGTTCGTTTGATGGGAAATTGCTGCCCTTCAAGAAAGGTCCTTTCTATCTGGCGATGGAATGTGGAGTGCCCGTTGTGCCGGTAACGATTGTCGGCACACACGAGATTATGCCCAAGCGAAGATTCTCAATCCGTCCGGGAACGGCGACAATTGTTTTTCATGAGCCGATTGATCCCAAAGATTTCGGTGATCGTGATTCGCTCATGGCGAAAGTGCGGGCGGCGATTGATAGCGGGCTTCCGCCTGAATATCGAGAACACAGCCTGCCAACCACCAATGAAAACAGCGGATGTTCACCTTAAAGAATATGCATGCGCGCCTCTTGTCCTTACTTCTCTTCCGTTCTGGCACGCAACGCCTTGGCAATTTCCGGCAATTTGTTAAAAACCGCCGAGCAACGCAACCACAACTTGTTGTCAATCGCCGGATAACCGCTGACCACGGCTCCCGCGGCGACGTCGCTGGGGATGCCACTTTGAGCAGTGGCGATGACACCGTCACCAATCTTGCAGTGACCGGCGACACCGACTTGTCCGGCCAGAATCACGTTGTTGCCGACCTCTGTAGACCCGGCAAGCCCTACCTGCGCGCATAACAGCGTGTTTTCGCCGACTTCGGAACCGTGGCCGACCTGCACCAGATTGTCTACTTTTGTCCCGCGGCCGATTCGTGTTTGTCCGATGCTGGCGCGGTCCACGCAGGCGTTAGCCTGAACTTCAACTTCGTCTTCGAGGATGGCTGGGCCGGACTGCACAATTTTGTGCCACTTGCCGGAATCGTCTTTGGCGAATCCGAATCCGTCGGCTCCGATCACCACGCCATTTTGTAAGGTGACGCCGTTTCCCAGGCGGCAGTATTCGCGAACCATGGCATGAGCGTGGGCGAAAAAATTGTCCCCAATCTTCGCATCGCGGTAGATAACCACATGCGCCAACAGAACCGCGTTTTTGCCAATCTCGACATTTTCGTCAATGACCACGTATGGTCCAATGTGGGCATGTGCTCCGATTTTCGCGGAAGAATGAATTATCGCCGTGGAGTGCACACCCGGCGCATATCGCGGCGGCTGGTAGAAGAGTTCAATCGCTCGCGCGAACGAGAGATAAGGGTTGTTGGAGCGCAGCATGGCAGTGGAGACGGCGGGGAAGTCATCCGCCACGATCACCACAGAAGCCTGCGTGGTCCTGGCGGTGGCAGCATATTTGCGGTTGGCGACAAAGGTGATCTGACCGGCTACGGCTTCGTCGATGCCGGCGACTCCGGTGATTTCGGTGTCGGGCGAACCGTTTTCCAGGCGCGCGTTCAAAGCAGAGGCGATCTGTGAAAGTTTCATAAGATGGAATCCATTGACGCGAAGTAGAGCGTGATTGTAACGGAAGTGCGGTTGCCTGACTCTGCGGGCAGGTAGCGCCAAACCGGACAGGATGGAGGAGGTTCTGCCTAGACGTCACAAATACTAGACGTCACGAATTATTGGAGCGGTCCGGCGCGGAGAGAGATGGAATCTCTTGGGCGAACCTGTTAAGCGTTTTGGGGTGCAGCAACGGTTTTTCCCCGCGGAGGTGGCTCCGCGGAATCGTCCGCAGCGGGGACTCGTGGGCCAGCGGTTATCAAGGTTCGGGCAGGCAGATTGTCAGTCAAGTTGAGTACCTTTCCGCCCACGACTGTGGCCATACCGGCTACTGGCTCTTCGCTGGAAGGCAATATGCCGATGGCCTGATTTCTTCCTGCCTTCTTGGCTTGGTACAAAGCACAATCGGCCAGACGTAATATTTCGCCATAATCAACCGCCGCGGGTTCAAGCACGAACCAGGGGAACACCGCCCATCCAATCGAGCAGGTGCGTCCTACCTTGCGGCCGCCGGAGAGTTCGAACAGTTCACCTCCGACAGCGTTGAGGACGCGCCCCGCCAAAGTAGCCGCATCCTCCCGGTTGGAATAACGCGAGACTACAAGAAACTCTTCGCCTCCCCATCGGATCAAGACATCCGAGTGGCGGATCGCAGAACTGATTCTTCGGGAAATCTCCACCAGCAACTGGTCTCCTAGGTCGTGCCCATAGAGGTCATTGATCTCTTTGAAGTGGTCGGCATCGATGAGATAAAAAATCAAATCGCGGTTGCGTTTGTCACGCGCATCCGCATTTGGAGAATAAGCTCTCAGTGCATGTTGTACATCGGCTTCGATAGTAGTGGTCAGGAACCGCCGGTTCCTTGCTCCGGTCAGAAGATCGGTCACCGAGGCTTCCCGCAGGTCATGGTTGGCGCGGGCGAGTTCTTTGTCCAGGCGATATTGCTTGACCGACAACAGGGCACCCATCACCAACATGGCCGCAAGGGTCAGCACTAAGCGAAACGTCCGCACCCTTGCCGGGGCTTGGCTTCCATAGAGTGCCCAGGCGGCAAGGAGAGGCAACGACAGGATGGCGGCGGTGGCCAGTCTCGGTACCCAAACTCCGCGTTCCTGTCCGACATCTTTTGGGGACACAGGGCTGAGGGCCAGTCGGCGAGCGAGAAGGCCGACCGCGGTAAAGCACGCCATCGATGCCACCAGCGGTACGTCATAAAAGCTGCCGGTGTAATATTCACCGAAGTCAATCGCTATGCTGGCGCCCATAGAGGTAAACGCATATAGCAAACTGGCGCCGAATAAGTACTTATAGATAGTTCTCCAAACGCCGGTGCTGCGCCGCCAGACTACTCCGGTGCAGATCACTAAAACCGCATGCTCAACAAAATACAGAAGGTCGAAGCTTCGACCGTAGAGGCTTTCGTTAAGGCTGACGTATTGCCAGGGGATCACGACAAAAAGGTAAAGATAAAGCCACCATACCAGCAGTAGTACGAAGTCCACCGCCCCGAGCCGCTTCACCTGCTCGTTTCGATCAACGTGAGGTTGGACGGCAAGGGCCCCCATCATCGGGACGAGGTGCAAAAATAAGGCCACGTCGCCAACGAAAGGATTGGGAACCTCTCGGCGCAGGAAAACTTCAAAATACGTCCACAGGATTTGTACGGAAAGCCAAATACCCAGACCAAGCGACATCAGAATCCAGAAAAGCTTGGGCCGCCGTTCAGTCGTACTTATGTTGGCACGAAGGGAGAGCACCGCCGAGAGCAGCAAGATACATTGGGCAATGTCCCCCAGCGCCATCAATAGATAACTGCGTGGCAATAGCAGTGACAATAGGGCGCTTAGACACACAACCACCCACGTAAGCAGTATCCACCATTGTTCGCGCGCCGTTAGACGTACGTCCACAGAGCAATTTTAGTGGTAGCACAGACATTCACGCGGTTACGGTGGTAACCGTGCATACAGAGCAATTTTAGTGGTAGCACAGACATTCACGCGGTTACGGTGGTAACCGTGCATGCGCACCGACGGCATCCGGAGCGCACCGGATGAACCAACGGCCTTCGGAAGTAAATCCGAAGGCCGTGTGGTTGAAAGCAGTAACTTAAGGCCGGGCAAAGAGCCGATCGACCTCAAGGAGTACCGAAACCCGTCAGTGTCATGGACTGGAAACTGTTCGTGTTATTGCTGTTGGACAGAACGAACAAGTGGGCCTGACGCAATCCCGCAGTGTTTGGGTTGAAACTAACAAATGCGTTGCACCTGGCGCCAGCGGGGATCGGATTTCCGCAGGTTGAGAAAATGTTGCTGATGTTAAAGTCGCCAGTGCTGCCCCAAGTCGTGATAGTCACCGGGGCCGTGCCCGTGTTGCTCAGGTTGAACTGTTGCACCACGCCCGCTCCGAAGGGGGTCGCCTGGTCGAGGAACGTAAGTCCAGCCGGAGACAGAACCAGGTTCGGCGTTCCAATCGCATTGCCGGTTAGGGGAACGACTTGCCTGACGATGTTGTTATTTACGTTCTCCACTATGACCAGGTTACCGGTGCGCGCGCCGATACTGCCGGTAGCCAGGGGAGTAAAGAACACGTTGACGGTGCAACTCGCGCCTGGCACCAACCTGATGTTGATATTGCAGGTGTTAAGCTGCTGGTAATCCAGGTTTCCTCCGATGTTGAAGGTGCCGAAGGCGGTAAAGATATTGCTGATGGCCACGGGCGCCGTTCCATTGTTGCGGATCACTACCGATTGCGACGCGCTGACTCCGCCCTGCTGCGTATCGGGGAAGGCCAGGTTGGTGGGCGATGTGCCCAGGGAAACAGATCCAACGCCCACACCGGCAAGCGGTATCGCCTCTCGGGCGTTAGCACCGCTGATGTTAACGCTGATGAAGAGAACGTCATTGCGTGTCCCGAGGAAGTTGGGTGCAAACTCCACGAACACCGTGCACGACGCGGCAGGAATAATGGCCCCGGCACAGGTGCCACCTACCGAGAATTCCGCGGTCGTCGCGCCCACGCCGATGTTCATGTTGACGGTGTTGTTGTTGGTGACAGTGACCGTCTGGGGACCACTTATGGTGTTAATGGTCTGATTCCCGAAATTCAGACCTGTGAGAGGAGACACAGCCAGAGAAAGTGTGGTCGTACCTCCGGTGGCCACACCGCTCACAGAAATTTGCTGGATCGAACTTACGACGTTGTTGTTGAAGTCGATGACATCCAACACGTCTGTTCTGAGTCCGGCGGTGGTGCCATTGGGAGCAAACGTGATGTCAATATTGCAACTAGTCGCCGGGGACAAACCCGCGCCTCCGAGTGGACATGCGTTGGAGAGAGGCGCCGGCAGCTGAAAGTCGTTTGAGTTCTGCAATTGGAACGCCTGTATGATCAGCGGGTTGTTTCCGGTATTGGTCAGCACCGCGGTCTTTCTCGCGCTGGTGTTACCAAACGCCGTATTGGGGAACGTGAAAGTAGTAACGCTGAGTGAGGCTATGGGCGTGCCCAGGGCGATGCCCTCAAGGGCGATGTCAATTTCCGAATTACCGATGTCGTTGGAATTGGTGAAGACACGCAACAAGTCAGAACGTGGACCTGTTATCCGCGTCAACGAAGGGTTGAAGGTGACGCCGATATCGCAGTTGGAATTTGGCGCCAAGACCTGTCCAGCAGTGCAGTTGTTGGTGGCAAGGTTGGCCACCAGGAAATCGTTCGTAAAACCGATGAACCTGTTCTGCAAAGTCAGTGGAACATTGCCCACGTTTTTCAGGGTGACGGTCTGTATCGGGCTCGAGTTGGGGGGGTTGGACTGAATCACGCCGGGGAAGGTCAAGGTCTTGGTGCAGTTAGTGCCTTTGACGCACAAACTGGCCAGGGGAATACCCGTTGCCGTACCTTTTAGCGCGACTTCCCCTTGATAGGTACCGGCAACGCCGGAATTGTTGGTGATGAACAGAATTCCATCCCTGTCCCCGGTGGCGGCGACGCCTTGGAAGGGAGGAGTGAACGTGACGGCGGCGTTGCAGTTTGCTCCCGGCGTCAATGTGACGTTAAACCCGTTGCCACAGGCATTCGTGGTTGCGGCAACGACTGTGAAATTATCGTTGCTCGAGCTAATGCTGATATTCATGTTTACGGTGCCCTTGTTGGTTACGGTGACCGTCTTCTGCGGACTGGAATTGGGTGGGGTGGCCTGCGTCACACGGCCAAAGGTCAGGCTGGTGACGGAAAGGGAGAGGGCGGGGCCGCCAGGGCTGGAGGTGCCGCTAAGTTTGGTGGTTTGCGTACTGTTGGCCACGTTAAGCGAGTCGTCGGTGACCGTCAGGGTGCCACCAAGCGCGCCAAGTCCCTGCGGGGTGAAGGCAACAGTAATGCTGCAATTGGCCAGAGGAGCGAGGGTGGCTCCAACCGGGCAGCTATTCGCCTGCTGGTAATTAACCGTCGCGCCCACCGAGATGCTGGCCAGGTTCAGCGCAGCGAATTTTCCGGTGTTGCTCAAGATGACTGTCTGATATCTGGTGGCAGTACCTTGCGGGGTAGTACCAAAGGCGAGCGTTGTGGTAACAGACGTGGGTGTTGAAAAAGTCACGTCGATTAGCAGGATGAGATTCAGCAGAAGCATGTTAGAAGAAAGCATCTGCCCATGCTCTGTTTGATTCTGATCGTCGGAGGCCTGCTGATCATGATGGGACAACACGACCGCTCTGAAGCGTTGTTCTACTACTTCCGGCTGGAAGATCAGGTTCCGGAAACCCACCTGCTGCGACTCATCGAAAGGCACATCAGCTTTGCCTTCGTGCGCGAGAGGTTGAGGCAGAGTTACAGCGAGACGGGCCGACCTTCGATTGATCCCGAGCTGCTGCTACGCATTCTGCTGATTGGCTATTTGTACGGCATCACCAGCGAGCGCAAGTTGGTGGAGGAACTTCGCATGCATCTGGCCTGGCGCTGGTTCACGGGTTTGGGTTTCGATCAGGAGATCCCGCATCATTCCACGTTCTCCAAAAACCGGCATGGACGGTTTCAGGAGTCGAAGCTGTTCGAGGAACTGTTTGAACAGATCGTGCGCCAGTGTGTGGAAGTGGGATTGGTGCAAGGAGAGAACTTATCGGTCGACGGCAGCTTCGTGGAGGCGAATGCAGCTAAGGAGAGCCGCATTCCGCGGCAACAGTTGGCGGAAGCTGCCCAGGTCAACCGTACGGTGAGACAGTATCTGGTGGAACTGGAACAACAAAACCCGGTGGAAGAACCGGTGCATCAGCAGGATCAGGTTTCGACCACCGATCCGGATTCTACCTACGCCACCAAGGGCGGCACGCCCGCCCGGCTGGGCTACTACGACAACTATCTGGTGGACAATGCCAGTTGCGTGATCGTAGGAGTGCAAGCGACGGCAGCGCGCATGAGTCAAGAAACCGTGGCCGCGCAAGACATGCTCACGCGCTTCGCACAGTGGCAGGGACGAGAACCCTCGTCGGTGGCTGCCGATGCCACGTACGGGAATGGGGAGTTTCTGCAATGGTTGCTGGATCGTGGCATCACTCCGTACATGCGTACCCGGGACAGTGCGCTAAGAAAGAACAGTCCGTTCTACGGTCCGGAGTGTTTTACCTATCTGCCGGAAAGCAACCGCTATCGCTGTCCGGCTGGGGAGCAACTCAACTATGTCGGGCTGAATGTCCGCAATCGCGCTCATGCCTACATTGGCAGCGCCAAGCGTTGTGGAGCATGTTCACAAAAGCCGCAATGCACCAGCGGGCACTATAAGTATCTCGCCATTCACATGCATGAGCCTGCCCGACAACGCGCCAGGGACTTGGCGAACACACCTGCATTCGCCAGTGCACAACGGGAGCGGAAAAAGGTGGAGGCGATGTTTGCGGAACTCAAGAATGTGATCGGACTGCGTCGCCTGCGCTTACGTCGGATGCAGTTCGTTCGGGAGCAGTTCTTCCTTGCAGCGGCGGCCCAGAACATCAAGCGACTGGTGCGTTTCCTCAGCCAACCGATAACACCCATGGGGCAAGCCACCGCTTAACTGAGCTGAGCGAAGAAAACGGCGATACTCGCAGCCGGAAAGAGATTCGCTTGACGCCGTTTTTCAACACCCACAG
>Ga0209802_1002270_pt1 | contig 13565 bp, 14 predicted proteins | sample GraSoiAngelo_129_FD_185886 | JGI IMG/M metagenome (GOLD analysis project Ga0209802, IMG submission 185886) | Grasslands soil microbial communities from the Angelo Coastal Reserve, California, USA - 14_0927_12_40cm (SPAdes) (version 2) | ecosystem: Environmental > Terrestrial > Soil > Grasslands ... | reverse complement strand
GAGAAGCCTAAGGCACCGGCGGACAGATGGGGAATCGCCCACATCTACTCATCCTTCAACAACACCATGGTCCACATAACAGACCTCACAGGCGCCGAGACAATATCCCGAAGCGCCGGGGGACAACACGTGAAAGCCGACAGACTTCAAGGGACTCCGTATGCTGCGATGCAAGCCGCTGCGGCGGCCGCGAAGACAGCAAAAGACAAGGGAATTACCTCTCTTCACATTCGAGTTAGAGCTCCCGGTGGGCATGGTGCTAGGACCCCTGGTCCAGGTGCGCAGGCCGCTATCAGAATGCTCGCTCGCCACGGATTTAGAATTGGAAGAATAGAAGACGTGACGCCGGTCCCACACGATGGGACGCGACGGCCCGGCGGTCGACGCGGTCGCAGAGTCTAACCAACTAGGGTAGACTTTCAACGTCTTACGCGTCTGAGATCAGAAAGATCGTTGACAAGCATCAACGCTGGCGCGCGGAAGAATGCCTCAACCTCATACCATCCGAGAACGTAACCAGCCACACCGTCCGCCAACTTCTCACCGGCGATATGGGCCATCGCTATACTGCGTGGGATGGGTTCTACAAGGGGACTCGTTTCATCGACGAGCTAGAGGACCTGGGAGAGAAGCTAGCATGCGAGGTTTTCGGATCTGATTGGGCAAGCCTCCGACCACTGTCCGGGCACATTGCTGACATGATAATGGTGTCAACCCTTACGAAACCTGGAGGCTCGATCCTCACCGTTAATCCTTCGAACGGTGGGTATGACGGACTTGGGAACCGGGGCTATCCCCCGTTCGTCAATGTGAAGAATCTCTTTTTCCCATATGATTCCGAACGGATGAATATTGACGTGGAAAAGGCCGAGACGCTCATCGAGGACGAGAAGCCCTCTCTCGTAGTCTTTGGCCAGTCCTATTTCCTCTTCCCTCACCCGGTCAAGGAATTGTCCAAGGCTTGCCGAGCAGCGGAGTCTCAAGTCGCCTTCGACGCTTCCCATGTCTTGGGCCTGATAGGCGGCGGCGAGTTCCAGCGTCCGCTAGACGAGGGCGCGGATCTGATGCTCGGCTCCACTCACAAGAGTTTCTTCGGGCCTCAAGGGGGAATAATCCTCGGAACCGCTTCACTGAAGACGCGGGTCAAGGACCAACAGTTCCCGGGTTTAGTCGATAACGCCCACTGGAACAGGATCGCGGCTCTAACGTGGGCGTTGGACGAGGTTCGCAGGCGAGGAACGAAATATGCTCCTCAAGTAATTGCGAACGCGAAAGCCTTGGCCAAGGCGCTTCACGAAGGAGGTCTACCTGTCAAATGCGCAGACTATGGATTTACTGAGTCGCACCAGGTCTTCCTCGACATAAATGGCGAAGAGAGCGTGAACCGGTTTTCGGAGAAATTGGAGGAAGCAAACATGATAGTAGATCACGGAATCCGACTTGGGACCAACGAATCCACTCGACGCGGAATGAAAGCCCGAGATATGGAGAGAGTTGCCGAGCTGATCATAAGAGTATACAAAGGTGAAGAACCGAGCAGCGTGCGCAGAGCTGCGACAAGACTGCGGAAAGAGTTCAAGACCATCGAATACACTTGACCCATAGAAGTCAAACGTCATAGCGGTAAAATCTATACGCAAAGAAGCGCTGTGAAAGTCCATGCCACTCTCCTCCTTCTCAATGGTATCCTTCGATGTCGATGGAACCATCTTCCGCAAAGCCGCTCTCACGCAAGCGGCTCGATCTCTAGGAATTGGAGAGAAATGGGACTCTCTCGACGAAATGCATCAACATCGAAGAATCACCCTCAGAGAATGCCTGGCTTCTCAGTACAAGCTTCTCCAAGGAATGAAGCTAGCAGAAATTCTTCGAGAGGTCTCAAAAGTTGAGGTCATCAAGAACGTCAGGGAAACCGTAGAGAAACTGCAAGGTCATAGAATTCGAGCTGTTCTGTTAACGGATAACCCAGATTTCCTATGCGCGTACTTGATTGAAAGGTTCGGGTTCGAGGGCTACGTCGGATCCAAGGTAGGCATCAAGGATGGAATTGTTACCGGCGAAATAGAACCGTTACCTGATAAGCGACTCGGGTTGCGAAAATATTGTGCATGGACGGGGATCCCTCCATCCAGATGCGTTCACATAGGCGATTGGGTCAACGATGTCCCCGTCTTCCGAATTGTACGCTATTCCGTGGCATTGAACGCGAAGGTTTCCAAGGTGAAAACCGCCGCATCCCACAGCATGGAAACTGATGATCTCCTGGACGTATACAAGCATCTTCAAACAGTAGCCTAAGAGTCGCCGGAGCTCAGTAGATCATACTGCTGCTCAGGTTCAACCTATTCTTGTCTGTCAGGAAAGCGCACTCTCTGATTCCCTTTCTTCTGGCTAGAGAGAGCGAGAGTCGTTGAAGGTAGATTGCAATCCTCAAACCTCGATTGACCACATGACTCCCTGGAAACGTCAGAATTGAACTTCGAAAGCCGTTCTTGCGGAGCAATTCATGCGTCTTCATGGCTTTGTCTCGTCCGGATGAGATGCACACAATGACGTCTCGTTCCTTGTCTATTGTGAACAGTTTCGCGTGCCCAAGTTGTTCAGGGTATGTAGCCTCTGCTTTGGCACCCAAGACCTCGTTGATTTTTGCTGCCCCGTAGAGGGAGAGTGCATAGTTCACTCCTGATCCTGTAAAGAGAAACGATCCTTCCGAAGCTTGTTTTACGTTCGTTGCCCAGAGGGCGTCGTCAGTGAGAGCGGTCGTAATCTGGACGGTTCTTGGAAGACTCCCGAGAAGCAAGGCGCATGCCAACAAGCTCGTCGTAAAACTGACCGTACCAGAGGTCAGAATTCCAATCGTTCGATACTTTAGCTGAAGAGTCTGATCACATTCCTTCGCGAGCGGACTTTCAGGATTGGCGGTAACTGCTATGGTCTCCTTTGCCATCCGTTTTGCTTTTCTGGCTAGCTCAATGTTGGTTTTCGTTCTGCCACTGACTGAAATAATTACGAGATTCTTTCCTCTAATACGGCTGATGTTCGTCAGCAACTCGTAAGGGTCCGAAGCAACAGCTTCTCCCAGAGAGAGTTCTTGGGCAAAGACAGCTGTCGCGTACGAGTCGCCTGACCCGACAAATACGAATGGGGAACGTTCGAGCTTTAGCAGGTGCTTTTGTCGAAGTTGAGAAGCGAATCTTGGGAGGTCCTGTGCCTGGTTCGAGATCTCTTCTTCCATTGCCTCGATGGACATTTCATTCTCAACCCGATGTCGAGTCTGCTCGGTAGGTTCCGCCTGTGTAGGTCCATCGCTTGTTGCATTTCTTGCATTGAAGCTTGAAGCCTGTCCGCCACCCTTCTGCGCTCCTATCCTCGCCCACGATCACTAGCTCTCCTCCGCAAGAGCACCTCGGAACTAGACGGGACAAGATTAGGTCGGAGGTTGGAATGGATAGCTAAACTTCTTTCGCTGAGTGAAACCTTAGCTGTCTTCTCTGAGTTTCTTGATTCTGCGCCTCATTTCCCATGTACGCTCGAAACCATGCTTGAGGTAGACCTTGCGTCCCATCTCGCTGGCGTGCAAGCGGAGCTGGGAAAACCGGTTCTTCCTGCACCATTCCAATGCTTTCTCGACAATACCTGACGCTACGCCAAGTCCTCTGGAGCGAGGCTCCGTGTACATTGACAGCAAGTATGGCTGGATCATCAGCTCGTATCCTGGCCTCGGTTGAACTGGCTGCAGCCACACGCATCCTCCACCAAGCACCTTACCCCCGCTCTCAGCCACCCAGCCCATCAGAGTCCCACTCTTCATCCTTGTTCGAGCCCATCGAGCGTAGACCTTGTCTGCTCTATCCAATTCTCTCTGTTCTCTCGCCCCAAGATCACGCCACATCGCCCTCCGCTGGTGAACTAGAATCGGAAGATCCCTCAAAGTGGCCTTGCGAACAGTGAACGCTGGTCTCTTGGGCTTCTTCGCTCGTTTCCTTTTCTTGGTTGCCAACTCGGACCCCGAGCAAGAACTCTTGAGGTTAGATCAGTGCTAGTTGCTTGCCAATCTTTTCAAAAGCTGCGAGTGCCACATCTAGATCCTTCTTTGTGTGGGCACTGGTCACAATTGTTCTGACCCGAGCTTTGTCCCGAGCCACCATCGGAAAGACGATTGGGAGAACGAATATTCCAAGCTTGAAGAGATTGTCAGCTATCTCGCGAGCCTTGCCTGCCTCCCCAACTATCACTGGCGTAATCGGGGTCTCGCTGTTCCCGGTGTCGAAGCCTATGTCTTTGAGACCTTTCTTGAAGTAGCGTGTGTTGTCCCAGAGTTTCTTGACCAAGGACGGTTGTTTCTGGACGATTTGTAGCGCTGCAATGCATGCGCCTGCGACGGCGGGTGGGTGGGACCCGGAGAGGAGGTAGCTTCGGACCTTGTTCTGAAGATACAGGCAGAGGTCTTTCGAGCCGACCACATATCCTCCGACGCATCCGAAGGCTTTCGAGAATGTTCCCATGTCAACGTCCACTTTTCCCTCGAGATGAAAGTGATTGGTTATTCCTCGGCCGTTCTCGCCTAGGACACCGTCTCCGTGAGCATCGTCAACATAGGTCACAGCACCATGTTCCTGGGCTAGACGGACAATATCCTTCAGTGGCGCTATGTCTCCGTCCATGCTGAAGACTCCGTCAGTAATCACCAGGACCCGACGGAACCGTTCTGTCTCCTGAAGCTGTTTCTCTAGGTCACCCATGTCTTTGTGTTTGTAGACCCGTCTCTCCGCCTTCGTGAGACGACAGCCATCGATGATGCTGCCGTGGTTCAGTTCATCGCTGATGATCAGATCACGTTCGTCCACGAGGCACATGATTGTTCCAAGATTTGTCGCGTAGCCTGACTGGAACGTGATCGAAGACTCGGTTCCCCGGTAAGCTGCCAATTCCTTTTCCAGTTTAACGTGAAGATCCATGGTTCCCGCGATAACTCGTACCGATCCACTCCCGGCTCCGTACTTTCTAGTTGCAGCAATAGCCGCTTGTTTGAGCTTGGGATGGTTCGCTAGTCCAAGATAGTTGTTTGAGCAGAGAACAATAACGTTCTTGCCATCGACTTTGGCGTGCGGCGCAGATGGACTTTGAAGAGTCCTGACACGCCACAACAGGTCCTGTTCGTCCAGTTCTCTAAGCTCTTCCCGCAACGCATCTAGAAGCGGGGCTCTCTGCAAACCAGATTCTTGGCTCATACTCTCAAGATCGAGAATCTGTTCCCTAATCTAAAACGTTTTACAGCGGTTCCTGCGCGGCTAACACCCAGTTTCGAGGAAATCTGTTGAAAGAAAAGATGCACGCCGTTGTGAAGACGTCATCGGGTCCCGGCGCAGTCTTCGAACCATGGCCAACACCCAAACCCGGTCTCCGAGACATTCTCGTCCGGATCGAAGCCACATCAATCTGCGGAACGGACATGCACATCTACGACTGGCACGAATCGATCAGAGACAAAGTCAAACCTCCAATAGTCATGGGACACGAGTTCGCCGGAAAAATCATCGAAGTAGGCAAGGAAGTCTCCGACCTCCGCGAAGGCGACATCGTCTCCGGCGAAACCCACCTCTTCTGCGGCAAATGCTTCCAGTGTCGGACTGGTAACGCTCACATCTGCGAACGAATGCTCCTCAGAGGCGTAGACACAGATGGTTGTTTCGCAGAATACCACGTTCTCAACGAGCAGCATGCATGGTTGAACGATCGCAAGATTCCGATCGAGGTGGCATCAGCACAAGAACCACTCGGGAACGCTGTCCACGCAGCGTCCGCCGCAGAGATCTCGGGGAATACTGTCGCGGTTTTTGGTTGCGGTCCAATAGGCGCTTGTCTTATCGGCCTCTGCAAATCGTTCGGAGCCACCAAGATTTTCGGAATTGACATCGTCGACTACCGATTGAAGTTGGCGAAGGATATGGGTGGAGACGTCTTGATCAACGGGTCTCAACAGGATCCTGTGAAGGAGATCATGCGCTTGACAGATGGGCGTGGTGTTGATGCGTTTTTCGAGATGTCAGGCGCCCAACCCTCTTTCGAAGAAGGCTTCAAAGTTCTCCGTCCCGGCGGAACCGCCGTCCTCTTCGGTCTGCCCTCAAAGAAAATCGAACTCGACGTAGCCAACTGGATAGTCTTCAAGGACGCTCATGTCCGGGGCGTCTTTGGCCGTCGGCTCTTCGGAACCTGGTACAAGACAGCTGAGGTACTGAAAGCAGGCCAGGTGGACCTGTCCAGGCTCATAACTCACCGATTCGATCTCGAAGAGTTCTCCAAGGCCTTTGCGTTGATGAAATCGGGACGCTCAGGCAAGATCATCATGTACTCTAACAAGAAACATGGCTAGCTGTGAAATCGAGATTACTGGGTTTTCATCCTGTCTTTTTCTTCTTTCTTGGCTAGAACAAAGAGGTGCGCGCTCCGCGGATCAGTGGAATCAGCGATAGTTTTGGACCAAAGAATGCGAAGTCCGGTATCCTTTATGATCCGAAGGTTAGTGTCCCGGTCAAAGTGGCTCCAAAACATAGGAGCATTGTGATAACGACTCGTGTCCTCTGGAAGGTCGCCTGCTCCCATACATAACAAGGCCAATCCACCTGGCCTCAGAATGTTGAGAAAACCCTCAAGCACTTTCTGATGTTCGCTCCGAGGAAGGTGAATAATTGCATAGTAAGAACAAACGACATCAAACGTATTTGCGCGGATCGGCAGGTTTGCAATATCTGCGCAGATAAATTTGACATTTGGAAGCCTACTTTTCGCTAATCGGATCTGTTTTAGAGCGAAGTCGATCCCAGTGACTTGGAAGTACTGGGCCAGGAACTGCGTTACTGGATAACCGGAGCCGCAACCTGCATCTAACATGGTCGCGTTCTTGGGCAATCGTTCAACTAGTTGACGTAATAATCGAACGTCTTCTGAATCATGTTTTCTGGTGGCCTCATATTCCGACGCGATATTGTCGTAACCTGCCTTCACGATTTGCTTTGGACGCAAGAAGGATCATCTTGAACGGTTGTTAGTTAGTTCGCCAGAATCTGTGTCCGAGCGGCGTCGACCTTTTTCCTATCGCCGGTCTTTCTTCGGCTCGGCGACCTGGGCCTCTTTCTGTCGCATCTTCACAATCTCCCCGGCAATCGATTTCAGCATTGCAACCTTCGGAGCTGTCTTCTTTACCGTAACATAGCCTGCCTTCTCCCAGTGAAGGCTGGGCATTGCCGATTTCTCTTTCGGTTCCGGAACATAGCCTAGCATGGTGGCTGCCTGCACTATCTCTCTAAGATTCGGTTGCTTGATCGCCCTCGCTATCGGAAGTTTTCTGCCCTGACCTCGAGTCTTAGTGCTATCGATATGGAATGGCCAGATGATAATGTGACCCGGGTTTTTCACCCTGGCACCACTCTTCTTTCTTAGGACTTGGCTTGGGATACGAGGACGGCGTTTATGACTCCGTCTTGTCCGGGACGAGAGGTCACTCGCGCTTGACCGAGTTCTGTGTCGACGATCTCGCCTTTCGTGATTACTCCTCTCCTCTGATAGTCCACGTTCGCCGGGTTCTTGACAACCCGCAGAAGTTTCGATTTTGACGACTTGCCCGTGGACTTGTCTGTGACAACAGCCCAGTCAGCTGACGCTAGTTTTATTTTGGTTGCCCCGCCTCGGATTCCAACTCTTCTCTGCTTTACCTTACCAAGAGTAGTCTCAACTGGTTCTCCGCCGGCTTCGAAGGCGCGTTTTCCACGCCAGTTACGCTTGACCCCGCCAGTCGGTTTCTTCTTGTGCTGGTTACCGTGATATCGAGGCAATCGAATCGTTTTCCGACTGACGGACTCGCCATATTAACCGTTCCCCGCAAGCGACTCCACTTTCATTGCTTGCATCCTCCGGGAGCCCGAAAAGGAAGGTGCAGGAACAAGTTTGCCAAAAGAGGTTCTCACAGTTTTCTGCGGCCCTGAACGTAAAGTCGGGTTTCGGTACCTGTCCGGCGGAAAACGTTGATGGCCGCCCGTAATTGTTCGTTTTCCACCGTACAACGTTTAGAACAAACTCGGGTTTATCTCTCGGATTTCGGCTCGCGCCAACTTCGAAGAAAAAATGTCGGCAGAAATGATTCGAACAGAACCGATGACAAAAGTGTTCAAGCACTGGCAGAGCCTCGCCATAGGCGCAATACTACTAGCTCTCAACATCTACCTAGTAACCGCGGCCAGCAGCATGATCTCAGACGCCACCACAGCCATCCAGGGATGGGCAGTACTCATCGTCGCAGGCTACGCCTTCATCGCAGCGCTCTATCTAGCCACTACAACGATCTCCGAGCACAGCCCACTTCCCCAAGTGCTACCCGGAATACTCGACCACTCGAAGCTGTTCATTGTTGGAGCGGTGCTCTACGCTATAGGATACTTTCTCATTAGCAGCGGGGCCATACTGCCCACAAACCAGATAATCGCCCAAGTCTTCGCGTTGATTGTCGGCGCGGGGCTCGTACTGGTTTCTGCCATCGTCGCGATATCCGCGGCTCTCACGAGACTGACCAAGTAGCGTCATCGATTCTCGGGCTCGTAACAACGGGCCCACACCCCCTTTTTCCAGCAATCGCTAACTCTGGTTTTTTTCATGATCGCGTTGCAGTCGAGCACTGTTTGTGGAAACGTAACGTAACTTTCACTGGAGAGTTGAACGGAATCCGTTATGAAGAATTTTCTAGCAGCTTGAAGCCAGTCGATGGACTTGGACTAAGTCGTTGCTATTGTTCGATGCGTCTTCTCTAGACTCGGGGCAAGCAGGGAAGGACACTGGAGAACGTCGATTCCATTTGGGAGGATCGAGTTCAGCATGGGAAAAAAGGAGGGGGAGAGTAGCCTTCAGTGTCCCTTGTGAGGAATCGAATGGGTGTGGTAGAATTGCTGGGTCGTCGTCTCGAGGGTCCAGGGTTAGGCTACTTTTGCCGTGGCGACTGGGTTTAGTGTCAGTGTGGGATTCAGTATCTCGCTGGTCTTGAAGGAGAGGTCCAGTTCAACGTTCACGGTCAAGGCGCCGTAGGCTTGGGCTCCTGCGCCGGTTATCGGTATCTTTAGAGATCCGCTGGGTATGGTGTAGGTCACGTTAACCCCGCTTATGGTCACGACGACCTTGCTGACGTTGAATCTTAGTTCTGTGTATTTTCCGGCTGGTAGTGAGGCCTTTCCAAGGACCTTGGAAGCGTTCAGAACCGTAAACAAGTTCACCGTTGCATCTGTAGTTAGTGTGTGCCATCCGCTATCGGTACCTGCGTTGGCGGCGTGTATGTCGATACTGGTGAAGGTCACGAATATCGCCGTAATGCTTGGGTCGTAAGGCTGCTGTGGAGGGTCCCTGATGCTTATCTGCACATTCGAGGGAGCGTAGAAGAGGAATCCTACGACTCCTCCAACGACCACCAATACTAGTACAAGGGCCAGCACTATCTTCTTTTTGCCTCTCTTTGGCATAGTTTGATGTGTTTCCTGTGTCATATTTTCTCAGCCGGTGGCGCAAGGAACTCCTGATTTAATCCTAAACAATTGAACAGCACGCGAGCGTGATTCCACCAAGCTCTAGACCTTGTTCGCCTGAACACGGAAATACACCTCCAGATGTTCAAGCACCCCAGGGCGATTGTTCAAATCCGTTGAACTAACTCGCCAAGAGGATGGTCCTCGTCTAGCGAGTATACGTTGACTGATGACTTTCTACTGACAAAGACTGATTTTTTCGTCTTTGGCCCGTTTGAGTAACCGAATCTTTATCTGGTTCTGGAGCCGAATTTCTTGTTGAGCGAGGAGATTGCCCAACTATTGCTTGGAGTGCGGTGGAAACCTAAGTTATGACCCTGCAATCAAGTCGTACGCCTGCAAGAGCTGCGGGCTAACCTTCACCCAGCAAAACCTTCTCGAAGGACGAGAAAAGATGCTTCGCACCGAAGAGTCCGCGGACGAAGAGAAGAAACGACGCCACAAAGACTACCTGAAATGGTGGCTCAGCGACAAGAAAAAGTAGCTTCGCTGAAGCTCTCCCCAGGAAGCCTTTTTGACGATATTGTTTCTCCGAAACACGGTTTTACCTTAAGAGTTCAAGTTCGAGTTCTAGCTCATCCCTTATCGGAATACCGTTCGCCGCTTTCATCGGAATCTGAGGCTTCAACTTTCTAGAAACTTCGAGGGCGTTGGGGTATAGAGCGATGAGACGGAAACCTCTCCTTTGATAGAAGCCTAAGGCGTTTAGATTGTCGTTGGTTGTTATGAGCCAGACTCTCCTACAACCTATCGCCTTGGTTCTCTCCTTGACAGCGTCAATGAGCGCCGTTCCGATTCCCTCTCCTTGAGCGGTGCTGTCGATGGTGACTATCTCGCAGTCAGAACCCTCTATCCTGTAGGTCAGCAAGCCGACGAGATTTTTCGTTTGAAAGCCGCAAAACCATCAAGTTCAGCTGGACGAATGACCCGGCCCCTGGCAACTACAATCTCGGAACCCCAGTGAGATTCCACGAAGGATGCTACCCAATTGCGATCCGACTCCTGAATAGACCTAACCAGAAGATCATTCAAGGGTGGGTTCCTCTGTCCAGTGCTGTTGGAGACTCTTCTATGATTTTCGGGTGACTCGTTCGCGGTTCAGTCGGGGTTATGTGAGAGCGTGGTTAGATTAGTTCCTTCAGGAAAGCGAAACGAGCTTAAGGTTAGTCGTGCTAATTGAATCTTAGAGAGTTGGGCAATATGCTGACAGATTCGATGCGAGAAAGAGTTTGGGCCGTCGCAGGCTCATACTACCCTGAGCATGACTGGGCTCATGGACGGAGTCACATCGAGCGCGTGGTGGGAATTGCATTGAAGATTGGAAAACAGGAAGGTGCTGATCTAGACGTTATCGAACTTGCTGCGATATTGCACGATGTGTTTGAAAACAAAGAGACGCATTCTAACATCGAAGGATTCAGGCACGAGATTGAAGGAGCAAAAGAAGCGAGGAAGATTCTGAAACGACTCGAGGTGGCCAACAAGACAATAGACGCTGTGTGCCACTGCATAGAATCTCACAGAAAGAGAACAAGTACCGAGCCCCAAACAATCGAAGCGAAATGCCTTTTCGACGCTGACAAACTCGACTGTATTGGCGCGATTGGAGTAATCCGATGCGCTTTCGTATCATTTGACCACGGACAGGAATTCTACAGAGAAGAGAAAGACATCGAATCTTACAAGCGAAACAACATCCGAACGGACGGAACGATCATCGATTTCTCAAAACATTCCTCAAACCTAGAATACGAACTCAGTCTCAGCCACGTGGCTGGTAGAATGCATACAAAGACTGGGAAGAAGCTTGCCCGTCAAAGAACGGATTACATGGATGAATTCTTCAAGAAGCTAGGCAGCGAGATGAAAGGGACTCTCTAGAACCTGTGGCAGTGCTTGTTCCTTTCTTGGGAAGAGTTAACTTTCCTTCGGGCGGTTCCTCTGGCTGTCGGACTCTAATGCTTGAGGATATGCTTGACAGGTGGCGTCGTGGGGCGAGAGGTCCGCTTCCCCAGCTTACTCCCATCCAGCTTCTAAACGCTCTAGTCCTCATAGACCAAGAGGGTCCTGTCGGACGCCGGGCGCTAGCGCAGGCTCTTCAGATCAACGACGGCGTTACTCGGGGTTTGTTGGAGAGGCTTGCAGAGCAAGGCTTGGTTGAAGTTAGTGAGGGAACGGGAGTCAAGCTTTCCAGGCAAGGACGAGAAACCTTGCAAAAGTATCTCAAACAGGTAGCCGTCCGCAAGATCAAGACACTAGATGAGACAGAACTTGTCCCCGGAAAAGTCTCAGTAGCAGTCCACTTGGCCAAAAGGTACAAGCCCGGAATTACAGGACTCTCGCAGAGGGACGAAGCCATCAAAGTAGGCGCGGAAGGGACCCTAACAATAGCAGTTGTCGATGGGAAGCTCTCGATTCCGCCTGATAACAAGAGGGTTTCCGAACTCTCACCCCGAGAAGATGCTCGAATTCGAGAGCTCTTTCGTCCCTCGGAAAACGACCTCGTGATCATCGGGTTTGGAAAGGACGCGAACCGCGCTCTCTCCGGCGCCCTAGCCGCTGTTCTCTCCTTGGAGAAACACTAGTCCCGGGTTTCAGGGGCCTGACCAATTGAAGAAATCGCCAACAGCAGAGATAATCTCCGTTGGCAACGAGCTTTTAATCGGACACACGCTGGATACTAATTCTCACTGGATCGCGAAACGTTTCACTAGGTTTGGTTGGACCCTTCAGAGGATCACTGTTCTTCGGGACTCGCTTCCGGCCATAAAGGATGGGGTTACCGGTGCACTCCGAAGGAAGCCGGACCTCTTGATCACTCTCGGGGGTCTCGGGCCGACCCATGATGACATGACTCTCAGAGGGGTCGCCCTTGCTCTACACAGACGGCTCGTGCTCAACTCGGAAGCCTTCGCCATGGTCAAGACCCGTTACAATGCGCTAGAAGCTTCTACTGGTCTAACGCGGTTTCGTAGGAAGATGGCTACATTGCCGGAGGGCGCTGACCCTCTCTCCAATCCCGTTGGGACTGCCCCGGGAGTCACTATCAAAGTTGGCACGACGAGGATAGTTTCGCTTCCAGGGGTTCCGTCTGAGATGAAAGCCATCTTCACCGGATCCGTCATTCCGATGCTCAGAGCGTCAAAAGGCCAGGCTCCAGAAGAGGTGTCCATTGAGCTGGTCGGAATCATCGAGTCAGCGCTCGCCCCTGCTCTAGACCGTACCCGCAAGGCGTTTCCAGGACTCTATTTCAAATCCCATCCGCGCGGACGCGAGGGCGGAATCCGGAGCCTCATCCAACTCCACGTCTACACCGTGGACCCTGACTCTCGGGCCAAGCTCGACAACGCCATAGCCTACCTCCTCCGTGAACTGTCAAAGCCGGCCCATTCCCGCCCGAAAGGTCAGGAAAAAGCCCGACAAGACAACGCCTGAATCCTAACTTTTCCAATTCTTGTAACTTTTCTTTTTCTGTAACTATTCTTTTTTCGCTAACTTTTTCTCGACCCCCCGGGGTGGTCGTTTTTCCCGTGCCCCGCCCTTCGTGAAACGCCGAGTCTCTCACGTTCAGCCGTTATCACTAGGCCGTCCTTCCTTCGTTCCCTGGTACGTCTTCGACTTCAGCTTCCGGTTGACACTTGCCAGGAGAAGCCTGTTGCGAACCCCGGTCCCTCCATGTAGCCTGCAAGCGCCCGCGCCAGCGAAGCCCGGTGTCCAAACCCTACGACCGCCAACACCTGCCCGGTCGTCGAGTCCATCACATGCTTCAAACGGCTAATCATGTACTCCTCACGCGTATCGATCAATATCCTGCTCAAAACCGGGTACCTCTTCCGAAACGCCCCGATCTGCGAGTCCATATCCTCAGTCACCTTCGACCAGTTAATCCGGCTAAACGGTAAAACCACAAGGCTCGCAAGCCCATCCACCACCAGCCTCACCTTCTCCTTCCTAGGCAGCTTCCTCAACGCCGCACCCGTACTCGTTATAGGCAGATCAATG
>Ga0209802_1002268_pt1 | contig 13569 bp, 6 predicted proteins | sample GraSoiAngelo_129_FD_185886 | JGI IMG/M metagenome (GOLD analysis project Ga0209802, IMG submission 185886) | Grasslands soil microbial communities from the Angelo Coastal Reserve, California, USA - 14_0927_12_40cm (SPAdes) (version 2) | ecosystem: Environmental > Terrestrial > Soil > Grasslands ... | reverse complement strand
GGGACCAACCGGATCTGGTACTCGCCGATGGGTGGGGTGCCGGCCGGGCCGTCCGGATGGACCGCCATCAGTGCCGACCTGACCAGCGGCACCCGCTTCAACCCCAAGGGCGACCGCCTCGGCGTGATCAGTTTGAGCCCGACCGGTGTGATGGGCCCCGTCCTCACCAGCAGCCGGTACGGCGTTCTGTCCCGTAGTGGGAATTCGGGAGCGGTGCCCGCCCTCACGGACTGGGTGGCCATTACCGGAAACCTGCCTGTGTTTCCGGGCTTCACCGGCTCGGCTGGCCCCACGTTTCTAGCGGGCCCGGCTGGCTGGATCAGCGGCATCGCCATCAACCCGGCCAACCCCAAAGAAGTATGGGTGACCATCGGTGGCGTGAACGTGGGCCATGTCTGGCACACCATGGATGTGAGCCTGGGCGCGGGCACCAGCTGGACGGATATCAGCGGCGCCGGCGCGACCGGCGTGCCCAACCAGGTGGTGGACACCATCGCGCTCGACCCGGCTACCGGCATCCTCTATATCGGCACCGACACCGGCGTGCTGGCGTGCAGCAGCTGTGGGGGCGCCTCCGCCTCGGGAAACTGGGCACCGCTGGGGACCGGCCTGCCCAACGTGCAGGTCAGCACCCTCAGCATCACCCATGACGGCGCCACCCTGGTGGCCTGGACCTACGGCCGCGGCGCCTGGTCGATCCCAATGCTGGCGTCGCCCCTGGTGGTCAGCCCATTTAGCCTGAGCTTTGGCGCCGGTGGCACTACGCCGCCGGCGCCGCAGACCTTCACCATCGCCAACCAGGGCACTGGCAGCCTTAACTGGAACGCGACGGCGACGACGAACTCGGGCGGCACCTGGCTCAGCGTCTCGCCGCCGGCCGGGAGCACCGCCGTCGGCGCCTCGACGCCGGTATCGGTCACTGTGAACCCGGCGGGTCTGGCCGGCGGGTGGTACACGGGCGCGATCGCGGTCAGCACCAACGCTGGCTCCGCCACCGTCACGGTAACCCTGGCCGTCCCGGTCTTCCCGGGGCAGTATCAGCCCTTGCCGCCGGTGCGCATCCTGGACACCCGGAACGGATTGGGCGGCTTCACCAGCCCGGTGGGGGCCGGTCAGTCGATCAGCGTGCAGATCGCGGGTGCGGGTGGAGTCCCAAAGATGACCGACCCGAACCCACCCTCGGCGGTGGTGCTCAATGTGACGGTCGCGGATGCGACCGCTTCCAGCTATCTCACCGTCTATCCGACCGGGGTGACCCGGCCGCTGGCCTCCAACCTCAACTTCGTCGCCGGCCAGGCCGTGCCCAACCTGGTCGAGGTCGCGCTGGGTCCCGATGGCAAGGTGGCCGTGTACAACTTCGCGGGTACCGTGGACGTGATCGTTGACGTCGCCGGATGGGTGTCCACCCAGGGCAAGACCCCCACGCCCCCGACCGCGGGGCTGTACCGACCGCTGGTGCCGGGCCGGCTGATGGACACGCGCAGCAGCCTGGGCGGTTCGCCCACGCTGACAGCGGGCCAGACCGTCAACCTGCAGGTGACCGGCAAGCAGAACGTCCCGGCAACGGGTGTGTCGGCGGTGGTGCTGAACGTGACCGCCACCGGCCCGACGGCGTCCGGCTACCTGACGGTCTTCCCCGGCGGCGGGGTGCAGCCGGTCGCCTCCAACGTCAACTTTGTGCCCGGGCAGACCGTGCCCAACCGGGTGGTGGTCAAGGTGGGGGCCACCGGACAGGTGAGCATCTTCAACTTCGCGGGCCGGACGGACGTGGTGGTGGACGTGGGCGGCTGGTTCACCGATGGGTCCGACGCCGCGGCCACCGGCGGTCAGTTCACCGGACTGACACCGGCCCGGATCCTGGACACCCGCAGCGGCCAGGGAGCGGCGGCCGCCGTGGGGGCCAATGGCCTCATCTCGGTCCTGGTGGCCGGGCAGGGGCTGGTGCCGTTGATGACGGCCACGGTGCCGCCCAAGGCGGTGGTGCTGAATGTGACGGTGACCGATACCACCGCCGCCAGCTTCCTGACCGTCTATCCGAGCGATGCCACGGCCAGGCCGACGGCCTCCGACCTGAACTGGACCGCGGGGCTGACGGTGCCGAACCTGGTGGTGGTCAAGGTGGGAGCGGACGGAAAGATCGACATCTATAACCTGGCCGGGTCGACCGATGTGATCGCCGACGTGGTCGGCTGGTACAACTGAGCTCCCCGACCTACCTCCCCGGAAGGCGGAGGGACAGTAAGGCGAGACCCCCTCCCCGGCCCTCCCCGCAAGGGGGAGGGAGAACTAAAAGCTCCCTGCAAGGGGGACGGAGAACTAAAAGCTCCCCGCAAAGGGGAACGGAGATCATCTTCAAGCGCCTAACTGCGCCGCTCGCCCTGCTGATGGCGGTGCCCCTGGTCGCCTTCATCGGTGATACTGCCAGCCACCCACCGCCTGCGTCCGGCACGTACGCGTACAACGCCTACGGCGGACCCAGCGCGGCTGGCGGCAGCTACGTCGACCCGGTGTTCGGTGAGACGGTGCGCCGCCTCACGACGGACCATAGCCACGACGACATTTACGCGCGCAACATGTGGTGGAGCGCCGACGAGACGCGCTACCTTCACCGCAGCCAGGCCGGGGGCAGGGATCGCTGGCAGGTGATCGATGTCGCAACCGGAAGCGTGAACCAGGACAACATCCCGTTCGGCTATTACGCCGCCGACGGCGGGTTCGACCCGGTTGACCCGAATGCGTTGTACTACATCGTCCGGGACAACGGCACCGGGCACGGTGAAATTCACAAGGTCATGCTCAACTCTGCCGGGACCTTCCCCAACTGTTGCTCCGACGCCGTCTACTGGACCGCCCCGGCCCCACTCGGCACCCTGAGCGACTACCTGGGCGGCACGATCAACTGGCTCGATGCCAGCGGGCGATATGCACTCGTTCGCTACGGGCCGGAGCCGTCCGTCCGGCTGTTCGACTGGACCAACATGGCCGCCGGCCCCTACGCCAATCCGATCGACGGGACGAATTACATCGACGCGGGCGGCTACATCGGCCTCTCGCCTGACGGGCAGTACCTGGTCGGCTATCAGGATGGACCGGTTCCCCTGGGGGTCAACGGCTCGGGGCGAGGCGTCAGTTGGCACATCGACCACGCAACACGAGTTGTGGCCTCCTCACCGAATGTCTTCTGGTCCCTCTGTGGGGATCATGGGTCGTTCGTCTCGGCCTCCGATGGACGCGACTACATGGTCGTCAATGACTGCTACACCGATCCGTCGCTCTGGCGCGCCGACATCTCCGACAACGCCACCACCTGCACCGGCAGTGGCGTCCAGCAAGAACAATGTCAGCAGGGGCTGCCCAACAACAAACGGCTACTCAGCTTTGCCAGCTGGAACGACGGCGACCACATATCCACGGCAGGCCGAGGGGACTGGGCCTTCGCCTCGACTGAGGACGCTACCGATATCTTCAACAGTGGGACGGACGACGGAACGGGCAGCATCGGCCCGTGGCACGCTTACCGCCAGGAGATCATCGCCATCAACGTCACCACGCTGGAAGTGCGCCGCCTGGCGCATCATCGATCGCGGAGCGTCGGCACCGACTACTACAGCACCCCGCGCGTGTCCGCCTCCTGGAGCGGGAAAGTTGTGGGCTTCGCCTCGAACTTCAACCGGCCCGGCGGCGGGACCCCGCTGGTCGATATCTACGCGGTTCCATGGGTGACGCCCGCGGTCGCCGCGTTTCCGGGCCAGTATCAGCCGTTGACGCCGGTCCGCATCCTGGACACCCGTACCGGGATCGGCGGACCCGCGGCACCGGTCGGGGCCGGGCAGGTGATCACCGCCCAGGTGGCCGGCGCGGGAGGTGTGCCGAAGATGACGGATCCCAGCCCGCCCTCGGCGGTGGTGCTCAACGTCACGGTGGCTGATGCCACTGCGCCCAGCTATCTCACCGTGTACCCAACCGGGGTAGCTCGGCCGCTGGCCTCCAACCTGAATTTCGTGGCCGGGCAGGTGGTGCCCAACCTGGTGGAGGTCGCGCTGGGGTCCGACGGCAAGGTGGCCGCCTACAACAACTCAGGGAATGTAGACGTTGTTTTCGACGTGGCCGGCTGGGTCTCCACCCAGGGGAAGGCCCCGGCGCCAGCGACGGCCGGGCTCTACCGGCCTCTCGTGCCGGCCCGTCTGCTGGACACTCGCAGCGGCGTCGGCGGATCGACGACGATGGCGGCTGGTCAAACCGTCAGTCTGCAGGTGACCGGGAATGGCAACGTCCCGGCGACCGGCGTGTCGGCGGTGGTGCTCAACGTCACCGCCACGAACCCGACGGCATCAGGCTTCCTGACGATCTTCCCCACCGGTGGCATCCAGCCGCTGGCATCAAACCTGAACTTCGTTGCCGGCCAGACGGTGCCCAATCGAGTAGTCGCAAAGGTGGGAACCAACGGTCTGGTGAGCCTGTTCAACTTCACGGGCAATACCGACGTGATTGTGGACGTGGGCGGCTGGTTCACGGATGGGTCGGACGCGACCGCCACCGGGGGCCAGTTCACCGGGCTCACGCCGGCGCGGATCCTTGATAGCAGGGCCGGTCAGGGCACGGCGTCGGCGATCGGCGCCAACGGCCTGATCATGGTCCAGGTGGCGGGGCAGGGCTCGGTCCCCCTTATGACCGCGACCGTGCCGCCCAAGGCAGTGGTGCTGAACGTGACCGTGACCAACACCGCGGCGGCCAGTTTCCTGACGGTCTATCCCAGCGATGCCACGAGCCCGCCGACGGCGTCCGACCTAAACTGGACAGCCGGGCTGACGGTAGCGAACCTGGTGGTGGTGAAGCTCGGTGCGGACGGCAAGATTGCTCTCTATAACCTGGCGGGATCAACGGATGTGATTGCCGACGTGGTCGGCTGGTACAACTGATTTCTCCCTCCCCCTGCGGGAATGGCAGGGGAGGGGGTGTTGTCCTTGATCCGTGGACTATTTGCGGTTTCTAAGAATTGACGGGTCTGCGGGTGAACAGGAATCGCCGTTCAGCCTGTGAAGTTACAACACCGCGTCATTCTTTATTGACATCGCCGACGGGTCTTGGGCATCATCCGCTTATCCGATGCACGTCAGTGAACGGCAGGCTGAGATCCTGGCCTTAATGGCTCAGGGATTAGCGGACAAGGAGATCGCCCGCCGCCTCGGCCTGTCCCACGGCACGGTGCGCACGCATATCGATCGTCTATTTCGCGACTATGGCTGGCACAGCCGGACAGAGGCGGTGGCAGCTTGGCTGGAGGAGCGCGACCGGACGTTATCTCACACCCCTGAGTCCGGCGACGCACAGTGGTCAGTGCTCACATCTAATGTCCCCAATGTTGGGGACTTCCGCCTGAGCAAAACCCACTCCTAGCATCGGTAGCGTCAAAGCTGTTGTGCTGGGAGGCACGGCATAGCGGTATAGCGCTGACGCCGAAGGCCGAGTCGATTTTGTTCGAGGGGAGAAAACCATGATGATGGCACCACGCCTTTTTCGCGCACGCCGGCTCGTCGTCGGGATCCTTCCGTTGATTCTTCTTATCGCCTGGCCGCTCGCAGCTCGCGCGGATGGCGGACCCACCTTCAGCGGGCAAGCGACCGCCATTAGCGGCAGCGCCCTGGGCGTGCCGCTAATGTTCTCCGATACCGGTTTCCAGAGCGGGAGTGAATTCGCAGCAGAAGCCAGCGGGCCGTCGGTCAGTGTGGCAAATCCGACTGGATCAGGGACTTTGCTCACCGTCGAGACCCTGCATGCGGCGACCGTCGCCCAGGGCGACCGCGTCCGCTCTGAAGCCTCGCTCGCGAATGTGAGTCTGAGCGTCGCGGGCAACACCGTCTCGGCGAGCTTCCTCATGGCTCGGGCGATGGCAATGTGCACTGGATCGGGCCCGGCAGTCAGCGGGAGCTCGGAGCTCGCGAACGTGACCATCAACGGCCAGTCCATCGCAGTCAGCGGGGCTCCCAACCAGACCGTGAGCGTTCCACCAGTCACGGTCTACATCAATAAGCAGAGCAGCACCAGCAACACGATCGATGTCACGGCTCTCGAAGTCGTGGTCGCGGACCCACTCGGCGGTGCGCCATTGGCCGACGTGAGCTTCTCGCGGGCGCACGCCGATGTGACCTGCGCCGGCCCGCCAAACTGCGGCCCCGGCAAGGATTTCATCACCGGCGGAGGGTGGATCATCCCTCAAAGCGGCAGTGGTAAGGCGACGTTCGCGGTCGCCGGCGGCATCAAGAATGGCGCCTTCTGGGGGCACCTCGAGTACATCGATCACAACACGGGGCTCAAGGTCCAGGGGACGGGCGTCACGGCGTACTCGGTGACCGGCCCCGTCTCCAGGCACATCGAGGGCACTGCTGACATCAACGGCGCGGCGGGAACCTACCAGACAGACGTGACAGACAACGGCGAACCGGGGCGGGGAGTAGACACCTTCGCCATCACGCTCTCCACCGGGTATGCAGCCAGTAACACGCTGGGCGGCGGAAACATCCAGTTGCATCAACCGTGTAAGTAAGAGCCTGGAAGAGAGAACGAGAGCCGAGCGCCAGCTCGGCTCTCGCGTGAGATACACCCCCACCCCTGCCCCTCCCCGCAAGGGGAGGGAGAAGAAAATGCCTTCCCCGCCAGCGGAAGGAGAAGGTGGTCGGCTGGGTACAAGTCGCGGTAAAGTAGCCTCGCGTGAAGAGAGGGTTAGTTTGGCTGACCCTTATCCTTGCTAGCTGCGGACAGGGGTCCAGCGTTGGAGGGTCGCCCTCAGCCTCCCCCAGCCCATCCGTCGTTCCAACCCCGTCCGACGACTTGCCGCGCCTAGACGTGCTGTATGCAGTCCTGGAGGCGCGAAACAACCTGCCAATGTCCGTCCAGGGGCAGCAACATAACGTGGTCGCCATCGCCGGTCTTGACGGCTATGCCCGCACGAAGGCCACCTTCAACCCCAGACGGGTTCCGGTGGTCGGAAACGCCGCCACACTGCTAGCACCCGAGGCCGTTATCGCCAACGGATCCGTCTACTACATCGATGGCGCGGGGACCGTTCACCGGCTTGGGCCGACGGGTGATACCGCGGTGGTGGCCAGCTTTCCGCTAACTCAAAAGCAGCAGGAGGTGTCCTTTGCCGTCAGCCCGGACGGGCAGAAGATCGTCGCCTCTTTCCTGACCCTGCCTGACATCCAGTGGCCCCCGGCGCCACCAACGCCTATCCCGTCGGCCACATCGAGCTCCGAACCGTCTGCCACAACCGCGGCCTCCTACGTGCTGCAGGTGTTCGAAGCAGACGCCGGCGGGCCCACCAGGTCCCTGTCGCGCTGGGACAGCGTGAACTCGCCGGACATGCTGGGTGGTGGGGGTTTCCAGATGCTGCGGCTGGTTGGCTGGGACGGCGAAGGCCCGGTCGCACTGGTAGGGGCCTACCTGGGCACCCAGAACGGTCTCTTCGACCGGCAGACCCTGTTTGGCGGCCACTTCGCCCACCTGGATCTCACGACCGGCCTGGCCCGGCAACAGATTCTGGGAGCCTGCCCCGGCGGCTCCGCGAACGGGACGTGGACTCAACCCTGGAGTATTTCGCTGGACGGGCTGGTGGTGTGCGCCGTCACAAAGGCGAAGGTCAGCGTCCGCAAGCCGGATGGCACGAAGATCCTGGAGACGTCGTACCCGGGTCCCAATGGCCTGGGTGGGTCTTTCGCCTTGTCATCAAACGGGCGCCGGCTCGCCATGGACGGCCAGGTAGTGGATATCACCGGAACGACAATCGCGCTTCCGCCCTCGTTCCACCCGCAAGGCTGGCTCGACAGCGTAACCGTGGTGGGGGGAATCGCGATGGGCCCGCTCAGCCGGTGTCACGGGAGCTTCGAGCTCGGGTACGTGCGTCTGTCCGCGTCTAGCCAGGTGCAGGATCTGGGATTCTGTGCCGACTTCGTCGGGGTTGTGAACTAGTCGCGGGTTCCACAGGGGGGGAGAAAGGCGTCAAGGAGCGGCGAAAATGTTGTGGCTCCGCATCGACGCCAGATGATGTGGGGTTGTCCGCGACGAACCTCTGAACCATATTGGAACGTCGCTCGGCCATGGTCCGCCCAGGTCATCTCGAAGATTCCATCGGCGCCCTCGATCCCCTTGACACGGAGGCTCTTCCGGAACTTTCCCGCCTTCAAGTCCTGGACGAACTTCCGCAAGGCGGCTCTGAGGCGTTTCCGCTCACCGGGTGAGAGGGACCGATAGTCGTGACCAAACCTCGCCGTTGTGCTCCAGGTCGGCACTTATTCGGAGCTATTTGTCGACGTCATCCAGGGCCCTGAGGAACTCCTTGTCCGACTTGTAGGTTCGTGTCCGGCCGGCGGCGATGTCCCCGGAGGCTTCCCGCTCGCCAGACTGCCAGCTCTTGGACCAAAACCAGGCCTGGGTCGTATCCACCAACTTGCGCGGCCGGAGGAGGATTCCCTCCCGAGTGAGGGTTACCTCGAGCGGGTCGCCTTCCGCCAGGTGAGCGGCTTCCCTGATCCAGACCGGAATCGTGACCTGGCCTTTGTCTCGAACGACGGTGAGGGGCTTTCGGGAACGGGACTCTGTCATTACCGAATTTCCTACTTTCTGATTATCCTACGCTAGCGGACCATTGCTCAAGCTCAAACCCTCGGTGGTCTGTGTCGGCAACGAATTCCGTGGTACGTGAAGAGATCACTTCCGCCCTCCCAAATAGGGGTCGACTGCGGTAACGTATCCCACGGCCCATAAGGGAAACGGATCTGACCCCTCCCCTGCCCATTACCGGAAGGAAAGGGGAGATCTTACGGGAGGCACAAATGAGGGGACTCGGCCTGTTCACCCGATTCGGCCTGCTGGTCCTGGCGCTCTTGGTTGGCTCGGTCAGTGTGCTGGTTCAACCCAGGCCATACCAGTTGGCGCCGAGGCTCACTGCCAGCCCGGGGGCGTGGCCCACATACCACATGGACAACACCCGCAGCGGGAACGATGTGAACGAGCCGGCATTGAACGCGGTGAGCAACCAATGGACCTCCCCGCAGCTCGACGGGCAGATTTACGCCGAGCCGCTGGTGGTCGGCACCACGGTCTACGTCGCCACCGAGGGTAACTCGGTGTACGCACTGAATGCCAGCACGGGGGCCGTGATCTGGAAAGTCAATATCGGCGCGCCGGTCACCTCGGGGTTTGGCTGCGGCAACATCAATCCGGTCGGCATCACGAGCACGCCGGTCATCGACACCACGAACAACATCCTTTATGCGGTCGGCGTCCTGGCACCCATACATGACGTGATGCTCGCGGTGAACCTGAGCACGGGCACCATCCTCTGGACGCGGACCGTTGATCCGGCAACCATGGACCCGACGGTCCAGGGAACACGCGGCGCCCTGGCGCTATCGGGCGGGTACGTCTACGTACCCTTCGGCGGCCGATATGGCGATTGTGGGAATTACCACGGTTGGATGGTCGCGGTCCCCGCCAACGGCACGGGGACGATCCTCCCAGCAAGCCTCACCGGGCGCGGCGGCGGAATCTGGGCTCCGTCGGGCCCGGCGGTTGACAGCGCGACCGGGAACGTGTTCGTCGCCACCGGAAACACGTTCTCAACCACGACGTTCGACTATGGAGAGAGCGTCATCAAGCTCTCGCCGACCCTCGCAGTCCTGGATCACTTCGCGCCTTCGGATTGGGCCTCCCTCAACGCCGGTGACACGGACCTCGGTTCGATCGGACCGGCGATCCTTGGGAACGGTTGGATCTTTCAGACCGGGAAGGCGGGCGAGGGCTATCTGCTGAACCAGGGCGCTCTGGGCGGCATCGGGGGCCAGAAGTTCACTGCCCATGTCTGCCCGGGGCAGACCTCCGATGCGGTTTTCGGAGGGGTCGCCTACGCGGCGCCCTACGTCTACGTCCCGTGCACGGGCGGCCTGGTGGCGCTCAACGTCAACACCGGGGCAACCCCATCCTTCACCATGGCCTGGCAAGGGCCGTCGGGAGAGGCGCCCATCGTGGCCGGCGGACTGGTCTGGACGATCGATCGCGCCGGGATCCTGTATGGTCTCAACCCCACGACAGGGGCCACCACCTATAACTTCGCCCTGGCATCGGCGACGACGCATTTCGCGACGCCATCGGCCGGCGGCGGCCGAATCTTCGTCGGAGCCGGCACGCACGTGGAGGCCTTCGGCAATCCAACCGTAATCAGCGCCGGTGCCTCCTATCACCCGCTGACTCCGGCGCGCATCCTGGACACGCGCAGTGGCGCGCCCGTCGGGTCCGGGCAGTCGATCGACGTGCAGGTAACGGGCGTGGGCGGCGTGCCCGCGACCGGGGTCGCGGCCGCCATCCTGAACGTGACCGTCACGCAGCCGACCGCAAATGGCTACCTCACCGTCTATCCAGCCGGCTCCGGAAGGCCGCTGGCGTCGAACCTCAACTTCGTCGCCGGGCAGACCGTCCCCAACCTGGTCGAAGTGGCCCTGGGGACGGGTGGCAAGGTCTCGGCCTTCAACTTCACCGGGTCGACCCATGTGGTCATGGATGTCGCGGGCTATGTCGCCACGCCGCCGCCGGGGCCGGACGGGCTCTTCAACGCGCTGCCGCCGGCCCGCATCCTGGACACCCGGAGCGGCACAGGCGGGATCACTATCGGTCCGAACACCAGCATCGACGTCCAGGTCACCGGTCAGGGCGGGGTCCCGGCCACCGGAGTATCGGCGGTGGTGCTGAACGTGACGGCGACCAATGCCACGGCGTCTAGCTATCTGACGGTCTTCCCCACCGGCACGACGCGGCCGACCGCGTCCAATCTCAACTTCCTGGCCGGGCAGACCGTCCCCAACCGGGTGGTGGTCAAGGTGGGAACCGCGGGCAAGGTGACTATCTATAACCTCACGGGCAATACGGACGCGGTGGCCGACGTGGGTGGCTGGTTTACGGACGCCAGCAGCACCGCGGGAGGCAGCGTCTTCACCGGCATTACGCCGGCGCGCATCCTGGACACAAGGGCCGGGGGCGGGCCGATCGGTCCGAACGCGACCCTGACCGTGTCGGTGGGTGGAGCGGGTGTGGTCCCGGCCGCGGCCAAGGCGGTGGTGATGAACGTCACGGTGACGAACACGACCCTCTCCAGCTACCTAACGGTGTGGCCGAGCCTTGTCACCCAGCCAACGGCGTCGGATCTGAACTGGGTGGCGGGCCAGACCGTCCCCAACCTGGTGATCGTCCAGCTGGGCCCCACTGGATCGATCGACCTGTACAACCTTCAGGGCAACACCGACGTTGTACTGGATGTGGTCGGTTGGTACGCGTGAGCTAACCGTCGCATTGAGACCCCCCACCCTGACCCTCCCCCGCAAGGGGGGAGGGATATTGGCTTTGTGCCTCGTTCTTGCGGCGGCCAGTGTGGTCATTGAACCCGCGACAAAGGCGCAGGCGGCGCCGCCGCCGTTGCCGGCGGGGCTCAACTTCGGCCTGGCCAACGGACCGTCGGACCTCAGCTGGATGACGACAAGCGGCGTGCCGTGGGTCTTCCGCTACCAGTACCTGGCCGGTGGCGTGAACACCGGCAAGGGGTGGGAGACGTGGAACACACCGCTGGGACAGTTCGCCACCTATTACATGTCGGCCAGCGGCGCCAACGGCTACATCCCGGTCTTCACCTACTACGAGCTGCTCCAGTCCAACCCGTCCACCGGACCGGACGAGAGCACTCGCGACTACAACAACTTGAACAACGCCGCCACCATGAACGCCTACTACAACAACTTCGTCCTCCTGATGCAGGAGGCGCAGGCGTACGGTCGACAGGTGATCGTCCACGTCGAGCCCGATCTGTGGGGCTACCTGGAGCAGCGGGCCGGTCCGGGCGGGTCTCCCGCCTCGCTCGCCGCCCAGGTTGGAAGTTCGGGCTTTGCCGACGTGGCCGGGATCCCGGACACTGCGCAGGGCTTCGCCTGGGCCCTGCTCAAGCTGCGCGACAAGTACGCGCCTGCGGTGGCACTCGGGATCCACGCCTCGCTGTGGGCGAGCGGTCCGGACCTGGCCACTGACACGCGCACCAGCGTCGACCCCAACCAGGTGGCCGACGCAACGGCTGCGTTCCTCAACGCCAGCGGGGTGGCCAACAATCCGTACGGGAGCACCTTCGATCTGGTCTTCAACGACGTGGCCGATCACGACGCGGCCTGGTACGGGGACAACTCGCACTGGTGGGACCGGAACGATGTGACCGTCCCCAACTTCGCCCGCTGGCTGACGTTCATGACCCGGATGCGCGCCGACACCAACCGGCCACTGGTCGTCTGGCAGGTGCCGGTCGGCAACCAGTATTTCCTGACCATGAACAATACGAACGGCCACTTTCAGGACAACCGGGCGGAATATTTCTTGAGCCACACCGGAGCGCTGGCGTCCGCCGGCATCCAGGCCGTGTTGTTCGGATCAGGCAACGCGAACCAGACCACCTACACCGACGCCATGGCCGACGGCATCACCAACAACAATGGGACGCCCACCAGCGGGTTTCAGTGCAGTGCGTGCAACACGCACGTCTCGCAGTACGCCGATGACGACGGCGGGTATCTACGCATCTTCGTCGGCCGCTACTACCAGCCGGCGGCACCCCCCGCCCCGGGCGCCTACCATCCGATGACGCCATTCCGGATCCTGGACACGCGAACCGGGTCGCCGCTGGGGGCAGGGCAATCGATCGACGTGCAGATCACGGGGCAGGGCGGCGTACCGTCGATGGGCGTCACGGCGGTGGTGATGAACGTGACGGTCACGCGCACTACCGCCAGTAGCTACCTGACCGTGTATCCGGCCGGCACCGCTCGGCCGGTGGCCTCCAACCTGAACTGGGTGGCGGGCCAGACGGTGCCGAACCTGGTGGAAGTCGCGATCGGCACCGGGGGACAGGTCACGGCCTACAACCTGGCCGGCACCGTGGACGTGATCTTCGATGTCGCAGGCTATGTGTCAACGACCGCGGCCGGCCCGGACGGGCTCTTCAATGCGCTGGTGCCGGCGCGGATCCTGGACACGCGCACGAGTACGCAAGTCGGGCCTGGCCAGACCCTAGACGTCCAGGTGACCGGGAAGGGCTTGGTGCCGAGCATCGGCGTGTCGGCGGTGGTGCTCAACGTGACGGCGACCAATCCCACGGCGTCGAGCTATTTGACGGTGTTCCCGACCGGCGCGACGCGGCCGACTGCATCCAATCTCAACTTCGTCGCCGGACAGACCGTGCCCAACCGGGTCGTGGTCAAGGTGGGAACCGCCGGCAAGGTCAGTATCTACAACCTCACGGGCAGTACTGACGTGGTGGCGGACGTGAGCGGCTGGTTCGTCGACGCAGCCAGTAACCCGAGCGCAACCGGGGTCGCCTTCAACGGTCTGAGCCCCAAGCGCATCCTGGACACCCGGACGGCGAAGGGTCCTGTCGGGCCCGGTGGCACCATCACGGTGCCGGTCGCCACGCTGGGTGGTGTCCCGGCCATGACCTCCGCTGCGCCGCCGACAGCCGTGGTACTGAACGTGACGATCACGGATACGACG
>Ga0209802_1002265_pt1 | contig 13576 bp, 15 predicted proteins | sample GraSoiAngelo_129_FD_185886 | JGI IMG/M metagenome (GOLD analysis project Ga0209802, IMG submission 185886) | Grasslands soil microbial communities from the Angelo Coastal Reserve, California, USA - 14_0927_12_40cm (SPAdes) (version 2) | ecosystem: Environmental > Terrestrial > Soil > Grasslands ... | reverse complement strand
TCCGGTGCCACGCCGATCGCCGGGTTGTATGCCGCCGGAGAGTGCGCCAATGTCGGGCTCAACGGCGGCAACCGGCTCGGCTCGAACTCGCTGTCCGAGTGCCTGGTGTTCGGCGCCGCGGCCGGTCGCGCCGCCGCTGAGCACGCCAGTGTTGCAGTCGCCGTCGGTGCGAACCCGGTCGATGCCCTTCTCGCCGATGAGACCAGACGGATCGAAACGTCCTTCCTGGACAAGAAGGGAGGCGAGGAGCGCATCGGCACCGTCCGCGAGGAGATGCAGCACGACATGGACGCCGGCGCCGGCGTCTTCCGGACCAAAGAAGGCCTCGAGAAGCTGACCCGCCAGCTCGGTTCTCTGCGCGATCGCTTTGAGAAGATCAAGATCGAGGACTCGAGCCGCACGTTCAACACCGAGCTGACGGCTGCGCTGGAGCTCGACTTCATGCTCGAGGTCGCCGAGTCGATCGCCTACTCAGCCCTCGCGCGTGAGGAATCGCGCGGCGCGCACGCGCGGCGTGATTTTCCCGAACGCGATGATGCGAAATGGCTGAAGCACACGGTCGCTTTTCGCACTGACGACCCCGCCCCCAGGCTCGAGTATCAGGATGTCCGCATCACCAACTTCAAACCACAGGCGAGGACTTACTGATGGCTGAAAAGAGGATCACGATCCGGGCCACGCGCTTCGATCCTGACAAGGACAGGGCGCCTCGGCTGCAGTCTTACGACATTCCATTCTCCGACGACAGCATGGTGGTGCTGGACGCCCTCAACCACATCAAGTCGCATGTCGATGGCAGCCTGAGCTATCGGTGGTCGTGCCGGATGGGAATTTGCGGAAGCTGCGGGATGATGGTCAACGGGACACCGAAGCTCACATGCAACGCTTTCCTCCGCGACTACTGGCCGCGGTCGATCACCGTCGAGCCACTGCAAAACTTCCCAATCGTCCGCGATCTCGTCATCGACATGGAAAGCTTCATGCACAAGCTGAAGTCGATCAAGCCGTGGATCATCCGCAAGCAGGATTACCCGCTCGGCGCCGGCGAGCACCGCCAGACGATGGACCAGATCGACGAGTTCCGCCAGTTCAGCGAGTGCATCAACTGCATGCTCTGCTACGCGGCCTGCCCGGTCTATGGCCTGAACGACGAGTTCCTCGGCCCCGCCGCGACCGCGCTGGCGCGCCGCTACAACCTGGATTCGCGCGACCAGGGCGTCAAGGAGCGGCTGCCGGTGATCGCGAACTCCGAGGGCATCTGGGAGTGCAGCTTCGTGGGCGAATGCTCGGTTGTCTGTCCCAAGGGCGTCGATCCGGCCAAGGCGATTCAGCAGACGAAGCTCGACACGACGATGCGTTTCGTTCTTCCGTACGGAAACCGCGAGGAGTGAAGGCGCCGCCGGTGAGCGCCGAGGCTCCAACCTCAGCCGGGGCATCTACTCGCGCCTACAGGCCGGAGATGGCGCGCGGGTGGTGGCTGCGACAGCGTCACTACTTCCTGTACATGGTTCGCGAGTTCACCGCGGTGCCGATGGCGCTGTGGCTCCTGTGGTTCCTGGTCGAGATCCAGAGAGCATCGAACGGCCCGAAGGGCTATTACCCGCACAGCTCGCCCGGTTTTGTCGTCTTCAGCGTGATCGTCCTGGGCTTCGCGCTGTACCACAGCTACACATTCCTCAGCCTGGCCGGGGTGATCATTCACATCAAGGGGGTGTCGTCCCGCCTGATCGTGCTGTCGCAGTTCGCCTTGTGGTTTGTCGCTTCGGTGGTGATCGCGGCCGCCCTCATCGGGTTCGCAAGATGAACCACGAGGCAACGCGTCAGCAGAAGCCGGCGTTCGCACACCTGATCTGGTGGTTCCTCTTCGCCCAGGGTGGGGTAGTCGCCGCGATCCTGATCCCAGTACACGTCCTCGTCCAGGGCATCCTCGGGCCCCTGGGCATCGTGCCCGTGGTCGACCGCCACTACGACACGTGGGTTCGCGTTCTCGGCAACCCGATCGTCAAGCTCTACCTGCTCGCCCTGATCGCACTCCCCTTCTACCTTTTCGCCCACCGGTTGCGCTACTTCTTGGTCGACATCGGGGTGCCCGCGGCCAGGACGCTACCGGCGCAGGTGATCTTCTACGGCGGCGCGATCGTTGTGACAGCGGTCACGATCTGGGTGCTGCTGACGACCGCTCCGATCTCTCTCGGATAGCCATGTACACCGTCGAGGCGATCCCAGCTCACGAGCTCGGGAACAGCAGCTTCCTCGTCGCGGATCCCGACAGCGGCGTGGGTTTCGCAGTCGACCCGCTGCGCGACATCGAGCGCTACCTCCAGGCCGCCTCGAGGTTGCACGTCAAGATCAGCCATTCTCTCGACACGCACCTGCACAACGATTTCGTTTCGGGCCGGCGCGAGCTGGCCGCGGATGTGGGAGCCAACATCGACGAGCTCGATCCTGGTCGCGATCTCGAGATCGGCAACATGACCCTGCAAGCCATCCACACGCCGGGCCATACGCCTGCACACAAGAGCTACGTTCTGAGCGAAGGGGGACGGCCTCGCGCTCTCTTCTCCGGCGGCGCGGTCATGCTGGGCGCCATCGCGCGGACCGATCTGTTCGGCCCCCACCTGGCCGTCCACCTGGCTCTCGAAGCACTGACCACGCTGCAGGTCCGGTTGCGCGGGCTACCTGACGACATTCGGGTCTTTCCCACCCACGGGGCCGGCTCCTTTTGCGCTGCAGGAGGAGGCGGTGGGCACGAGACCACGCTGGGACGTGAGCGACAGACCAACCCTTTCTTCCTTACGACCGAGGTGATGCCGTTCCTCGCGCGAGTCCTGAACCAGCCTCGGTATCCGACGTACTACCGGGACATGTCATCGATCAATCGTGGTGGGGCGCCTTTGATAGGCGCTGCGCTCCCGCAGCTGACGCGGCTGGGTGCCGACGAGATAGCCCGCACGATGGACGAGGGCGCGGCGGTGGTCGACGTGCGAGCCGGCCGCGATTACGACCGAGAGCACATCCCTGGCAGCTACAGCATCGGCATCGACGGACCCATGAGCGCGTGGGTCGGCTGGCTGATCGCGCGAGGCCGGCCGATCGTGCTGGTGGGTGGGACCGATGCCCAGCACCGGAAGGCTCAGCGCCAGTTGCTGCGGATCGGTTTCGACTCCATCGCCGGCGCGCTCGATGGCGGCATGGACGCGTGGCGGTCGAGCGGTCGTGAGGTCTCTGCTTTCCAGTCGGTCGATGTCGAGGACATGGCGGAGTGGGTGATCAGCGCTGAGCCGATGACCGTGGTCGATGCGCGCGACGAGAACGAGTGGGTGGCTGGGCACGTGCCTGGCGCCCTGCACATGTACGTGCCTGACGTGCCTCACCACGCCGACGAGATCCCGCGCGAGGCGCCGGTCGCCGTCCACTGCGCATCGGGGTACCGCGCCGGAATCGCCGCCAGCCTTCTCGAGCAAGCCGGCTTGAAGCAGATCATCCACGTCAACGGCGAGTTCTCGGACTGGGACCGCCTGCACCTGGCCGAGGTGCACCCGACCTAGGCGTCCGTGGTGGCGGCCTCCAGCAGCGCGGCGAACTTGCGCTGCGCGGCGGCCCTGCGCGTGGGGACATGCTCGCGCGGCCATATGCCCTTTGGTGGCTGGTACCCCGCCAGGATCTGACGCGCCACCGAGACGCGGTGAACTTCGTCCGGCCCGTCATACATGCGTGCCGCGCGTGCGTGTCGGTACATCTCCTCCAACGGCATATCCGCCGAATAGCCCAACGACCCGTGGACCTGGATGGCGCGATCGATCACGTCGTGCAGCACCTTGGCGCCGAAGAACTTGATCAGCGAGATCTCCTTGCGCGCCGCGGACGCACCCTGTGTGTCCATGACCCACGCCGCATGCAGCGTCATCAGGCGGGCCGCGTGCATCTCGGCCGCGGAATCGGCGATCCAGTTCTGAACTGTTTCGTGACCGGCGAGCTTCTTGCCGAACGCCTCTCGCTGCAGCGAGCGCTCACACATCATGTCGAACGCGCGGCGGGCCTGACCGAGCCAGCGCATGCAGTGGTGGATGCGTCCCGGCCCAAGGCGAGCCTGCGCGATGAGGAAGCCCTGGCCTCGCTCGCCGACTAGGTTGTCCTTCGGGACGCGCACGTCTTCATAGAGGATCTCCGCGTGACCGTAGCCGAACCGCTCGTGTTCGCCCGCCATGGTCGGGATGTTGCGCAGCTTCTTCAACCCCTTCGCGTCGCCGGGCACGATGATCATCGACGCTCGCTCGTAGGCATCGGCCTGCGGCTCGGTAACGACCATCGCGATCAGGAAGTCGGCGATCATGCCGTTCGACGTGAACCACTTGTGGCCGTTGATCACCCACTCGTCGCCGTCGAGCACCGCGGTCGTAGACAGCAGCGTCGGGTCTGAGCCCGCCGTGTCGGGCTCGGTCATCGAGAAGGCGGAGCGGATCTTGCCATCGAGCAGCGGGTGCAGCCAGCGCTTCTTCTGGTCGTCGGTGCCGAAGTGCGCGAGGACCTCCGAGTTACCCGAATCCGGCGCCTGGTTGCCGAAGACGATGGGAGCCCAGACGGTCGCGCCCTCGATCTCATGCATCAAGCCGAGCTTGACCTGCCCATACCCCTGACCGCCCAGCTCTGGTGGCAGGTGCGTCGCCCAGAGCTTCTGCCTCTTCACCTCTGCCTGCAAGGGGCCGATCGCGCGCATGAAGCCGGCCTCGTCCGTGTCCAGCACCTCGAGCGGGTAGACCTCCTCCCGCACGAAGCCGCGCATCCATTCGAGCTTCTTTTCAAACTCCGGCTCGGTCGAGAAGTCCCAGGCCATCCTTCGTCTCCTACGTGCCGCGTTCGAATACCGCGATGCCTTCTTCGATCATGCCCGTGATCGTATCCGTCAGCCCTTCGTACATGGGATCCGGCCTCTTGCCACGTCGGTGCAGCATCAGGTTGTAGCCGAAGATCGACGCATATTTGTAGAGGCTGAGCGCGAGGTACCAGCGCATCTCGGCGGGGTCGGCCCCGTACAGGCGGTACAGGTCCTCCACGCCGACGTCGATCGCGCCGCCCGGGTTCGGAGCGCCCTCGTACTGGCGTCGGACCGAGACGATGCAGAGGCAGCCGAGGTCAATCAGCGGCTGGCCGATCTCCGCGATCTCCCAATCGAGAACGGCGCATACCTGAGAGCCGCGGAACAGCATGTTGCCGTAGTGGTAGTCGCCGTGGACCAGGGTAGGCGGGCGCTCGGCCGGGACGTGGCCGGCCAGAAGGCCGCCGAGCTCACCCGCTCGCGCCGTGAGCTCTTCGGGCGCGCGCTGCATGAGCCACGCCCAGCGCATCATCTCCGCCTGCAGCGTCATGGGCTCCTCACCGCCGATTCCGGTCCGTTCCAGCGGCAGCGCCTGGATTCGCTTCAGAACCTCTACTGCGGATGCTGAGATGTCGAGTGGTCGCTGCTCCGCGCCGGCCTTCTCGATTCGCGTCCCATCGACCGCTTCCATCAGGATGAACGGCCGTCCATCGACGGCGGGGTCCGAGCTCATGAGCGGGATCGCCGGTGTCGGTATTCCGGCATGATTCAGGGACGCCATGATTCGGCCCTGCCGCACGACGTCGGCCGGCCCCGCGATGCGCGCGCCTGGGGGCGGGAGGCGAAGGACGTAGCGCGTCGGCCCGTCGTTGTCTTCGACGGACACGAAATATGTGAAGCCGGAATGTCCTTCGGGGATGGGCTCGATCGAATTGATGCGGAACTCTGGCCGCTTGGAAAGAAGTTGGCCTATTTCCCTCTCGAGGTCTGATCGAATCTGGTCGTTCACTCCAGGTGCGAGGTGTCGCCGAGCGTGCCGACCATCTGCCTGTCGCCGAGCACCCTCACCACGTTCACCGACGTGAAGTAGGGAAGGAAGCGCAGCTGCCCGGGCTCGAGTCGGAGCACGTGCGTGAGAAACATGATCATCGCCGCACCATGAGCGACCACGATCACGCGACTGCCAGGATGCGCCTGGGCGATATCGTCGATGGCGGCGCTCATGCGATCGATGACGCTGGCGGGGAGCTCCTTGAAATCGAGCTCGCCTTCATCGCCGAGCTCCATAGCCATCTCGATCAGTCTTTCATCGAGGCGCACATCATCCGAGATGGCACGGGCGGTCTCGAGCGCCCTTCGATATGGACTGGAGTAGACAGCCTCGTGTTTGAGCTTTCCAATGCGCGTCCCGAGCAGCTCCGCCTGTTTTCGACCCAGAGCGCTCAAAGGCGGATCGGCCCCATCCGACATGTCCTCATAGCAGTCGGCGTGGCGCACCAGCCAGATCTCGGTGACGCCTTCGACCCCGATGAGGAATGACGCTTCGAGAGATCGCATCGCCACCGTCATCCGCTCCGGGCCGGGCGTCATGGGTAACATTCGACCACATGCTTCGGGCAGCGGGCGTGGTCGCCCTCATCGTCCTGGCCGCCTGCAGCGGGACATCCGGGACCCACACATCGTCACCGACGCCGATCGTGGCGCAGGGGAGCTGGACGCAGAACCTCACCTTCTCTGGTGAGGTGGCCGGGCACATGGCGGGGATCGTGCCTGACGTCGGAGACCGGCGAAGCCAGTGCACAGGCGGGCGCACGCACAACGGCGAGACGTGGAGCGATTTCTTCTACGGAACGGTCGAGACTGACGGACAGATATGGGGCGTCGTCTTCGAGATCAACAACTTCCGCGGTCCAGGCTCCTACCAGAATTCCAGCGTGACCATCGAAGTCCACAGTGCGGATGCGACTCAGGTGTGGCAGAGCCGGGGCAACGACAAGGTCACGTTCACGCTGGATCGCAGCCAGGTCACTGGGACGGTTGACGCGATGCTGACCAACGCCAGCACCGGGAAAGACGGCCTCCAGCTCACAGGCCACTGGAGCTGCCGGCAGTAGCGGACGCCGATGAGCCAGATTGTGACCGGGAGGGAGCCGGACCCCTTCTGGGAAGTCCTCACGCTGGGCGTAGGCTGGGCGAAGACCCCGGCTCAGCGCGAGGCAATGGACCGGTATGTGTCGTCGCTCGTTAAGAAATCATGCTGACACAGGTCGTGGATTGCCCGGGCGGGTGCCGAAGTTGTATCGGTCATGACATCACAAGAAGCCCAGCAGCTCGACGAGAGGGTGATAGGGGCCTTGGCCCGCGGCGGGACCATCGACATAACGACGGTCGGACGGAAGAGCGGGACGCCTCGGCGCCTCGAAATCGTCTTTCACAACATCGATGGCCGGATCTACATCAGCGGCATACCGTCGCCTACTCGTCGCGGTTGGCTGGCCAACCTAGAAGCCAATCCACGGTTCACGTTCCACCTGAAAGGAGCGGTCCGTGCCGATCTGCCCGCCACCGCCCGCATCATCGACAAGGTGGACGAGCGGCGCCGGATCCTGGCCGGGGTGGCGAGGAACTGGCGGCGCACAGACGTCGACAGAATGGTCCTACAGAGCCCTCTCATCGAGGTCCAGCTCGACGGCGCCGCGATCAACTCCGACCACTCGCCGACGCCGGCTTAACAACTCTTAACGACGTTATTCTGAAGCAGCGGCGAATACGAGCCCTAGGCTGACGACTCGTGAGCATCAACGGCGGTCCTCCCGCCCAACCACCGCAGCTGTCGCCAGACGGCAACTGGGTATGGGATGGCAGTCAGTGGCAGCCGGTCACCGGCGGAGGGGCGCAACCGGCGCATGCAGGCGTCTTCAAGGCCTACGACTCGGTCGTGCTCGAGCCTTCGGCCCCGACCGTCGAGGCGGTCCAGCCTCCACAGGTTCAGTACGAGCAGCAATACCCGCTGCCGGTGCCGGCCGTGGATTACTCGTACAGCAACGCGGAGCCTGACCTCACACCACTCTGGCAGCGGACCAAAGGGGGTGGCTACGGGAGGTATTTGTACTTCGTCGCGGCGATCGCTTTGTTCGCCATGGTGCTGATCGTCCTCAACTCGATGAGCTTCATACAGCTTCCGTTCATCAGCACCGGGTCGAAATCGAGCCCGACCCAGGTAGGCGCCACGTCGTCACCCACGCCTGACACCTCGGGGTCAGACTCGGCGCGGGCCGATCGCACGCTGAATGGTTCACTAAAACCTGCTGTCACCGGTCTCGACCAGACGGTCTCTGACCTGTACAGAATCTGCACCGGTCTTGCATCCACGGCTTGTTTCGATTCCCTCACCGCGACCGACCAGCAGGTGAAGAAGTTGATGGCGTTGATGACGAACGCCGACATTCCATCATGCATTCGGGTGCCGATGACAAAGATGGGGACAGACGTGAAGGGCATGGATGCTCAGCTCCAGGCGGCGCTGAAAGGTTTTCAAGACAACAACAAGAACGAGATCACGGCCGGAGGCAACGCTTTCCGGAGCTACTACCAATCGGCCACCGCCGACTTCAACGCGGCCGGTCAGGCGCAGAAGAAGTGCTTCACGGTGATCTTGCCTTCCTGGGTGCCGGACTAGCGCCTCTCGTTTCGATGCGGGCGGTCATGGGAATCAACCGGCTCATGAAGCTTGAAGGCATCCACCACGTCAGCTCGATCACGGGAGACGCGCAGGCGAACGTCGACTTCTACGCCGGCGTGCTCGGGCTCCGGCTCGTCAAGAAAACCGTCAACCAGGACAACCCAGCCGTGTATCACCTCTTCTACGGGGATGACAACGCCAGCCCGGGCTTCGACTTGACCTTCTTCGAATATCCAGGCGCGCGGCCGGGCCGTGCGGGCGATGGCATGGTCCACCGCATCGTCCTTCGTGTCGGCTCCGAGGGGGCGCTCGACTTCTGGGAGCGCCGCCTCGGCACAGGCGTACGGTCGCCGCAATCCCTGGTTTTCTGGGATCCCGAAGGGCTTGGCCTGGAGCTCCGCGTTGCGCTCACGCCCGATGCCCCGCTCACCGCCTCACACCCCGAGATTCCCGCCGAGTACGCGATCCAGGGATTCGAGGAGGTCCGGGCTTACACCAATCATCCCGAGGCGAGCGGGGAGCTGCTCGAGGGCGCGCTCGAGTTCGAGCGTGCCGGCGATACTTCGTGGCAGGCTCGTGGCGACAGTCGCCGCGGGCGCTACGTCTATGACCCAGCGCCGGCCGAGCGCGGAATTCCCGGTGCAGGGACCGTTCACCACGTCGCGTGGGCTTCGCTGGATGACCAACAGGTGGCGTGGCGCGATCGTGTGATCGCGGCCGGCGCCAACCCGACGCCTGTCATCGACCGCTACTGGTTCCGATCGGTCTACTTTCGTGAGCCGAGCGGCGTGCTTTTCGAGATCGCGACGATGGGTCCCGGCTTCACGGTTGACGAGGAGCTTGCCCACCTCGGCGAGCGCCTCGTTCTGCCGCCGAAGTTCGAGCACCTGCGCGCCCAGCTCGACGCCACGCTGACGCCGATCCACGTCCCCACACCGGTCGGCCAGTAGAAGCGCTCACAAAAGTCGGAAGAATGTTCCGACCGACGCGCAGTTGCACGTTACAGTTACGTCGCCGCCGCGGTCTTTTGGGAGGGTTTTGGGGATTTCGTTGCGTCTTTCCGCATTGAAGCCGCGGTGATCGGGCGCGTCTTCGACCAGGCCCACCGTATCGGGATGGCGGTGCTCGTCGGTGCCCTCCTCACCGGCAGCGCAGGCTTCACGCTGCTCAACCAGCCACAGCCGTCGGGCACGCCCGCCCAAACCCCCACCCAGCCGGCGATGGCGGCCTTGCCGGCCGCGCCTACGCCAACGCCGACCGTGGCCCTGAGCTCGCCGGTGGCGCTGGCCGCCTCGGACAAAGTTTCGTTTGGCATCGCCCGCGTCGCTCCATACCTGAATGCGGTCGATCCCACCACTTCGGACATCGCCGTCTACGCACCGATCGTCATGGCCTTCAGCCAGCCTATGAACCACCCGAGCGTGGAGACTTCATTTGCCATCCAACCCAGGGTCGAAGGTCGGCTTGCGTGGCGCGACGACGTCACGCTGGACTTCGAGCCGTTCCGGCTCGCTTACGCAACCGCCTATCAGGTGGACGTGAGTGGCCGGTCGGTGCGCGGCGTGCCGCTGTCGGGGCGAAGGCACTGGAGCTTCACCACGGTGTCGGGGCCGGCGGACGTCCTGGCGCCAGGCGCAGGCGCGATCAACGTGCCGATCCTCACCTACCACTACATCCGCGTTAACCCGGACCGCTTCGACCGGATGGGCTTCGCCCTTTCGGTCACCCCGACCGATTTCGCGGCGCAGATGGACTGGCTCAGGGACAGCGGCTATCACCCGATCTCCACCGCAGACCTTTATGCCTTCTTGAAGGGCGCGCGGGGACTGCCGAGCAAGCCCGTCGTCCTGACGTTCGACGACGGGTACGCGGACTTCTACACGACCGCGCTTCCAATCCTGCGCAGCCACGATTTCCGGGCCACGGCATACGTCGTGTCGGGCTTTGTCGGTTGGCCGGGATACATGACGGCGGCCCAGGTCCTCGAGGCGGACCGCTCGGGTATCGAGATCGGGTCGCATACCGTCAACCATTCGAACCTGGCCAGGCTGTCGTATGGAGCCGTGCGCTCACAGCTCGTCGATTCCAAGCTGTTCCTCGAGCGCTTGCTCGGACACCCGGTCGTTGCGTTCTGCTATCCGAGCGGCAAGTTCAACTCAACGGTCGCCTGGCAGGTTGCCGACGCGGGGTTCTCCGACGCTACGACGACCATGTTCGGCTACAGGCACACGCTGGCCGACCGATACATCTGGACCCGCTTGCGGGTCAGCGGCGGTGAGTCCCGCGACCAGTTCGCGATCGCGGTTTCGACAGCCTCGTAGGCGCCACTCGCTCTATCCGTTCAACACCGAGAGGATGTTCCCGGCCGGGTCGGTGAACCAGGCGATGTCCGGTCCCATGTTCTGCGATCTGCCTCGGGCGATGCCTTTTTCGTCCGTCATGCCGTCGTAGTGCTCGAACTTGATGCCTTTGGCTGTCAGGTCATCCACGGCTTTGTCGATGTCGTCGACGGGGAAATTCAACATGGTGTACGTCGCGGGTACGTGATTGTCCTTGGGGTAGACGTAGATGGGGTTTCCGCCGGCGATCTTTAGTCGCAGGGCGCCAGCCTCTTCTTCGACCTCGATCCCGAGCGTCTGGCTGTAGAACTTTTTCGCCGCTGCCAGATCGTTGACTGAGAAACCGCTGAATGCCTTGGTATCCCCAAACATGGCCAACTCCTTAGGTGGACTCCTTAGCCATATCATTCATCTTTCTGTAGCGTGGCTGGGAGGGGTCTTATGTCCGAGAAGGAAAGGGTGGGAATCACACCCAAGAGCTGGACGGGACGGCGGCACCACGGAGTGCTGCACCTGGGTAAGCGCTGGTATGTCTTGAGTGCAGACATCGACGACGCCGGGACTGCGCGAGGCGTGCGTCTGGATGGCCCTTACGACGATCACGTCAGCGCCGAAGCCCAGGTCGAGCAACTTCACATCGAACCCTTTCCGTCAGAGGACTGATGCGTTGAGGGTGATCGAGCCGGCTACCGAGAAGGTGCTGGCCGAGCTTCAGGACGCCACGGTCGAAGACGCCGACAAGGCGGTCGCCCGCGCCAAGGCGGCGTACCCAGCCTGGAGAGCGCTGTCGCCGAAAGACCGCGCCAACCTGATGCGCCGTATTGCATCGGCAATCACCGAGCGTTCCGAAGAGCTCGCGCGACTCGAGGCGCGCAACGTCGGCAAGCCGATCAGCGATGCGCGCGGCGAGGTCGGCATGGTCGTCGACGTCTTCAACTACTACGCGGGAGCGCCGGAGCGCTTGTTCGGCAAGACGATTCCGGTCGCGGGCGGCGTCGACATGACGTTCCGCGAGCCACTTGGAGTCGTTGCGCTGATCGTCCCTTGGAACTTCCCGATCGCGATCGCGTCATGGAAAGTCGCGCCTGCGCTGGCGGCCGGGAACACGGTCGTTCTCAAGCCTGCGGGCCTCACGCCACTGACCGCGGTCGAGCTTGGTCGCATCGCGCTCGAAGCCGGCCTACCCGAAGGCGTTCTCAACGTCGTCGTCGGCGCCGGACGGGTCGTGGGGGAGAGGCTCGTCCAGCATCCCGACGTGGCGAAGGTCGCTTTCACCGGCTCGACCGAGGTGGGGAGGCGGATCGGCGCGCTGGCCGCCGAGTCGATCAAGCGCGTGACGCTGGAGCTCGGCGGCAAGTCGGCCAACATCGTGTTCGCCGACGCGGACCTCGAAAAGGCGGCAGCGTCCGCGCCGCTCGCGGTGTTCGGCAACGCCGGCCAGGATTGCTGCGCGCGATCGCGCATCCTGGTCGAGCGGTCGGGACTCGATCGGTTCATGCAGGCGCTCGAGAAGTCGATCAAGGCGCTCCGGGTCGGTGACCCGCTCGACGAGAGCACGGAGATGGGACCCCTCATCTCAGCCGACCATCGCGCCAAGGTCGCGTCCTTTCTCGACGACGGCGCCAAGGTCGCTTTCCGCGGCTCAGCGCCTCAGGGCGCCGGCTACTGGTTCGCGCCGACAGTGCTCTCGCCCGTGTCGAACACTGACCGCGTCGCGCGCGAGGAGATCTTCGGCCCGATCGCCGCGGTCATTCCATTCGCTGACGAGGACGAGGCGATACGAATCGCCAACGACACCATCTACGGTCTTTCCGGATCGATCTGGACCAGCAACGCGGGCCGCGCGATGCGCGTCGCGCGGGCGCTCGAGACCGGAACCATCTCCGTCAACTCGAACAACTCTGTGCGCGTGACGACGCCCTTCGGGGGCTTCAAGCAATCCGGTGTCGGTCGCGAGCTGGGACCAGACGCGCTGGACCACTACACAGAGCTGAAGAACGTTTTTCTCTCGACCACATAGCGGGGTTTTCACGATCTTCTGCATAATCGGCTCGCCGCCGCCGAGCGTGGGCGAGGGCATCCATCTGATCCTGGGTGGGGGTGTCAGTAACGACTACACCGACGAGGGTCACGGATTCACGATCTTCATTGCGATCTAGGAGAGGCGACCCCGTTGGAAGGATGAGATGAGAAGAATCATCGTGTTCAACAGTCTCAGTCTCGATGGGGTCATGCAGGCGCCTGGCCGGCCGGACGAAGACCGCCGCGGCGGCTTCGAACACGGCGGCTGGGCGCTGCCCTATTCCGATCCGGCCATGGGCAAAGCGGTGGGCGAGAGCATGGCCACCACCGGCGGCGTGCTGTTCGGCCGGCGGACTTACGAGGACTTCTACAAGGTCTGGCCGAACCGAACCGACAACCCGTTCACCGAAGTGCTGGACAACACCCAGAAGTACGTCGCGTCGACAACGCTGAGTGAGCCATTGCCGTGGCGCAACTCCACACTTCTCGAGGGCGACGCGGTCGGCGCGGTGGCCGAGCTTAAAAAGGGAGCAGGTAAGGACCTCGTGATCCTGGGCAGCGGCGAGCTGATCCGGTCATTGATGCCGCGCAACCTCGTCGACGAATACATCCTCTTGATCCACCCACTCGTTCTTGGATCTGGGCAGCGTCTCTTTCCAGACGGAGGTCCCTTCGTCGCCCTTCGCCTGATTGATTCGAAGCCGACCGGCACCGGCG